>OGZB01000003.1_pt1 | contig 122243 bp, 131 predicted proteins | sample 1576691 | NCBI WGS metagenome assembly OGZB01 (sample SAMEA3541479, study PRJEB24748) | human gut metagenome | biome: human gut; feature: human-associated habitat; material: faeces | place: China | collected 2012
ACACCGGCGTCTGTGGATTCTTTCATCTGATACCAGCGCCAGCCTTGAAAACCGGCAGCGCACAAGCAGGCGACCGTCACAACGGTCAAAATTAGGTTGCCCCATTTCTCCCACCAAGCCTTAATCTCGGCAAGGGACTCTTGTTCTTCTAAGTCATAGGCCATGTAAAGTATCTCCCGGTCTATTTAAAGGTTCTAATTTCAATTCTTGAAAAAGAAGTAAAACGGAAGGGGACGCCGGTCCCCTCTTCTTCTTAAACGTGCTGTCCGAGGAACGAGATCGCTTCATCGATCGTGAGCGTCTTCTGTTCACCGTAACCCTCGAGGTTTTCACGAAGTGCCTTGAGACCGACCTTGCCGGCGGCGGCTTCATCAGCTCCGATCACCAGTGCATAAAGAGCCCCGGAAGCATCAGCACGCTTCATCTGGTTGCCGAACTTCATGCTGCCGCTGTGGATGATCGCGGCAATATCGGCATCTCTGAGCCTTTCTGCGGCGGAAAGTGCGTTGAGGTACAGCGCCTTATCCCAAACGACATAGACATCGCATTCTCTGGATTCGGGTTTAACACCGCATTCTTTCATCAACTCGAGCACGCGTTCAATGCCCATCGCAAAACCGCAGGCAGGAGCGTCTCGGCCTCCGAGCATTCCGATGAGCGGGTCATAACGGCCGCCGCCGCAGATCGTACCCTGAGCGCCAAGCTTATCGGTGACCCATTCGAAAACTGTGAGATTGTAGTAGTCAAGACCGCGAACCAATCTCGGGTTCACAACATAATCGATGCCTTCGGCTTTCAGAATCGCTTCTAAATCCGCAAGGAATTGTTTGGATTCTTCGCTCAAGGAGTCATAGAGCTTCGGCGCATTATTGACCAAGTCCTGCATGTCGGGGTTCTTGGTGTCGAGAATGCGAAGCGGGTTGGAATAAAGACGACGTGTCGCATCTTCATCCAGGACATCTTTGTGCGCTTCGAAGTATTTGATCAACACTTCTCTGTAGGCCTTACGATCTTCGAGCTGGCCTAAGCAGTTGAGTTCAAGACGAACGGGAGCGATTCCGAGACGCTTCCAAAGGCGGTTCAGCATTAAAAGCTGTTCGGCGTCCGTATCCGGGCCTTTGAAGCCCATTGCTTCCATACCGAACTGATGGAACTGACGATAACGGCCTCTCTGGGGACGTTCGTGACGGAACATCGGGCCCATGTACCAAAGACGCTTCGGTCCTTCGTAAAGAAGGTTGTGTTCAATACAGGCGCGAACGACAGAAGCCGTGTTTTCCGGACGCAGAGACAATTCGTCGCCGTTTAAGGAATCCACGAAGGAATACATTTCTTTTTCAACGATATCAGTCACTTCACCGATTCCGCGTTTGAACAGACGGGTCTGTTCGACGATCGGGGTACGAATATGCTGATAACCGTAGAGTTTTGCCAGAGAGGAAGCTTCTTTTTCAAAGAAGTGCCAAAGAGGGGCATCTTCCGGCAGCATGTCACTCATGCCGCGAATTGCCTGAATCTTTTCAATCGCCATTATTGTTCCTTCGCATTTTGGTAATTTTTCTGGACGTATTCTTCGATAAGCGAATGAAACTCTTCGCTCATCTTCGGCCCTTTCAGAGAACCCCATTTCTTGCCGTCGATAAAGACGGGAGAAACCGGGGCCTCGCCTGAGCCGGGCAGAGAAATACCGATGTTTGCATGACGGCTTTCTCCCGGACCGTTCACGACACAGCCCATCACCGCCACATTCATGTTTTCAACACCCGGATTATGCTTGCGCCAATCCGGCATTCTCAACTTAATAAAATCCTGAGTTTCTTTCGCCAGCTCCTGGAAGAGACAGCTGGTGGTACGTCCGCAGCCCGGGCAGGAAACGACCTGAGGTGTGAAGTTTCTCATTCCAAGTGCCTGCAGGATCTCGCAGGCTAACTCAACTTCGGCTGTACGAGACTGGCCCGGTTCCGGTGTCAGCGAAACACGGATCGTATCTCCGATATTTTCCAGCAGGAGCACGGAGAGGGCCGCGGTTGTGGAAACCGTACCTTTGAGCCCCATTCCGGCTTCGGTCAACCCCAGATGCAGAGGATAAGCACAGCGAGCCTTGAGCTCGCGGTAAACCGCGATCAAATCTTTGACGCCGCTCACTTTCGCAGAGATGGCCACCTGAGAAGGTTTCATGCCGAGCTCAACCGCTCGATCCGCGTTCTCAACAGCGCTTCTTACTAAGGCCTCCCGCAGCACTTCTTTCGCGTCAAGCGGCTTTTCAAGCTTTTGGTTTTCCGACATCATGCAGGCCAACAGATCTTGGTCGAGCGAGCCCCAGTTGACGCCGATTCTGACCGGTTTGTCGTACTTCTTCGCGAGCTCAACCATTGTGCGGAAGTTTTCTTCCTGCTTGTCGCCTTTTCCGACGTTGCCGGGATTGATTCGATATTTAGAGAGCGCCTCAGCGCATTCCCGATACTCCGTCAGCAGCTTATGGCCGTTGTAATGAAAGTCCCCGACAAGCGGAACAAAGCAGCCGGTTTCGTCCAGCCTTCTGCGAATTTCAGGGATTGCTTTTGCGGCCGCAGGGGTATTGACCGTAAGACGAACAAGCTCGCTTCCTGCTAGAGCGAGCTCTAAAACTTGTTTAGTCGAGGATTCGACATCGGCCGTGTCCGTGTTCGTCATGGACTGAATTACTACGGGCCGGCCGGCGCCGATCTCAACGATATTGTCTTTCCAGCGGACAATCATCGGTTCTTTTTGTGAAGAAGACATTCGTTATTTCTGAACCAAAGTAAACACAGTGGATGTTGCGCGATTATTGATATTCAGATCAACGGGCGCGCCGTCAACTTTCACAAAGCCCTTGGCACGATTGCCGACGGAGACTTTGAAAGGATACGGAACTTCGTAATCACGAGTTTCACCGCTCTTTAACTGTGCATTGTGAACCAGCTTCTTGTCCTGATAAACACCGAACCAGCATTCACCGCCTTCGGCACCGATCGTCACTTTATACATTCCGTTGGCGGATTTCGGAACCACGAGATCCCAGCGGCCTTCGGCTTCGTTATGAGTCAGCGCCAAGGGCTTGGCAGAGGTCGTCACGGCAGGAGCTGCCGCGGAAGCGGCCTTCTTAGCTTCCTCAGCTAAACGCTTTTCTTCGGCGACTTTAGCTGCGGCTGCTGCCTCAGCTTCTTTTTGAAGTTTTTCTTTCAAAGCGGCATCCCGATCAGCCTGTGTCTGAGCTTCTGCTGCGGCAGGAGCCGGCGCAGCAGCTGCGGGCTGAGGAGCCGGTTCAACCGTTGTATTAGAAACCAAAACTGGAACGGCTTCAGGAGCCTTGGCAAGCTCAGAAGCCGGAGCAGATGCTTCAGCGCTCTGGGAGGCTTCTGCCTGAGGAGCTTCGGCAGCTTTTTCGGTTTTTTGACTCATGTAGTAGTTGTAGCCGATCCAGCCCAATGCGATCACAACCGCTAAGAAAAGCAGGCCGGCAATAAATTTACCGACGAAGTTTTTCGGCTGAGCGTCGTGATAAGGAGCGAGCTCCTGAGTCGTGCGGCGGATAAAGGTACGAGGATCTTTATCGTCCGGAGCTAATGCCGCGTTAAAGAGCGAAATGATCTTGGCTTCATCGATGCCTAACAAACGGGCGTAGCTGCGCAGGTGAGCGCGGGCGTAAACCGGTGTTGGGAAAACTTTGTAGTTATCCGACTCCAATCCTTCTATCTGATCCGGTGAAATTCTCAGCTGAGAAGACACCTGATCAATACTCAATTCTTTATTTTCACGGGCAATGCGCAGCAGACCGCCGTAAGTCGTCGCTTCGAACGGCTGGTCTTTGGCTTCCTGGTTGACATTATTCTCAGACATTTTTCTCGCCTCCTGTTGCTTTTGCCGGGCTCTTTGAAATCTCTTTAATGATTATCTCGCGATTTGCTCTCTTTTCTGCGAGCTTAGTACGGTCTTTAATTTCCCCGGCCAACTGACCGCAGGCCGCATCGATATCGTCGCCGCGGACCTTTCTAACGGTAGTGACAATACCTGCCCCGTTCAGTCGGTCGGCAAAAGCTTTGACCGCTTCGGGCTTACTGCGTTCAAGACCGGATCCCGGGAAGGGATTAAAAGGGATCAAGTTGAACTTGCAGGGAATGTCCTGAACCAAAGTAATCAGTTCCTTGGCCTGTGCGAGTGAATCATTCACGCCGCCGATAAGAATATATTCAAAAGTGATGAAATCTCTCGGGGCATGTTCCAAATAACGCTTGCAGGCCGCAAGCAGCTGCTCGAGCGGATGCTTGCGGTTGATCGGCATGATCTTGTCTCTAAGCTCATTGTTTGGAGCATGGAGACTTACTGCCAATGCGACCGGACACTGTTCGGCAAGCTTATCCATCTGCCTGACCAGGCCGGAAGTGGAGACGGTAACGCGGCGACGGGATAAGCCGTAGGCGTTATCGTCGAGCATCAGTTTCAGGGACGGGATGACAGCATCCAAATTCTGGAGCGGTTCACCCATACCCATCATGACAACATTGGAAATTACTCTTTCGTTTTCATCGGTGATGCCGAGATCTTTTCTTAAGGTGTGTTCGGCATGCCAAAGCTGACCAATAATTTCCGATGCTTTCAAATTACGGTTAAAGCCCTGCTTGCCCGTCGAACAAAACAGACAGTTCATTGCACAGCCAGCCTGAGAAGAGACACAAAGCGTGCCGCGGCCGTCCTGAGGAATGTAAACCATCTCAACGGCGTTGCCGTTGCCGACATCAAGCAGCCACTTACGAGTTCCGTCAGCGGCGGTTTTATCTCGAATAATTTCGGGCCCCCGAATCTCAGCAACCTTCTCAAGTTTGGCTCGAAAGGACTTGGCGAGATCCGTCATTTCAGAAAAATCGCGTGCTCCGCGGCGATGAATCCAACGCTCAAGCTGTTTCGCACGGAAAGGTTTCTCTCCGAGATCTTCACAAAACTTCTTCAGCCCCTCGGCGTCAAATCCAAGGAGGTTCACTTTTTGAGGCAACTTTTCTTCTGTCATGATCGGGTTTTATCCCCGCTTGCGCGGGGATATTCTTTACGTCGCTAACTAAACTACAGGCGCGGTCGATTAACGGCCGGCGTAGATGTCCATCTGCGGGAAGAAGAAAGCGATTTCAACAGCAGCTGTTTCGGGGCTGTCGGAGCCGTGAACAGCGTTAGCGTCGATAGACTGAGCGAAATCGGCTCTGATGGTGCCCTTGGCAGCCTTCTTCGGGTCAGTAGCGCCCATGAGTTCACGATTCTTCATGATGGCATTTTCACCTTCGAGAACCTGAATCTGAACGGGACCGGAAACCATGAAGTCAACCAGATCTTTGAAGAAGGGGCGTTCACGGTGAACAGCGTAGAAAGCTTCGGCTTCCTGACGGGAAAGCCACTTCATTTTGGAAGCAACAATCTTGAGGTTGTTGGATTCAAAGCGGGAGTAGATCTGACCGATAACGTTTTTGGCAACTGCATCGGGTTTAATAATCGAAAGTGTGCGTTCAATAGCCATTTCAATCTCTTAAAAACGAATAAAAGTAAAAAATAGAAATGCGGAGGATTCCGCACTTCTTTTGTCTACAAGACAATCGGTTGATTTTATCATGCAGGGAGATTGGACTAAGGCTTTACGAGAGGCTGAAACGCCTGATTACTTAGTTTTCTGTCGAGCATTTTCTCCTGCAGCCGGTCACGGCGCAGGTGTATTCGAGGGTTTGAAACGATAGGTCAAGCTGAGCAGGATCAGGTTAATCACGGCAACCACGATGAATGTTTCCCAGCCGGAAGAGACGAGCTCTGAAGCGCGATCCTGCCAGATCATTTTCGGGACTTCAATAAAGATGACGGCGGCAAATGCGGCCGGAAGGATAATCGCGAAACGCAGTGCTTTGAGGGTTAGAAGTTTACTTTCGATATAGAAGCTTCTGGCAAACCAAATCGAAGGAAAAATGAAAAGCAAATAAATCGCGGCCGCCGCCTTAACAAAGGTATAGGCATGAATCATCAACCCCCCGTTAACGGATGCTATATCGTGCACTACCCAAACCAAGAAGGCCAGCATGCCGGGTTCAAACAGCATAATCAAAGACAAAATCAAAACGGCAGAAACCGGAAGTCTCGGACGATGGATCTTTAACTGCCGCGCCAGCCATAATGAGCAAAACAGCATCACGGTTGTTGCAATCAGTGTGCGGACAGTTATAAGAAATTCCATGCGTTCACTCCTATTTCTTCTCTCGATCTTTTTTCGGCTGGTGGCTAATCGGGTAATTATCCGCTACCTTCGGACTCATTCTCAGGTAGGCAGTGATCATCATGAGCACTGCGATGTAGGCAGCCATCGTATAGCCGGCCGGCACGGCGACGGTAAACCCATGCGCGCCCAAAATAATGAGCGGAAGAATGCCTGCTGCCAGCACGATGAAGAAGGCAGAGGTCCACATAATTCGCAGAGCGCGAATCAGACTCTCGCGGTTGTGACGGATATACAGCAGCCATGAAGCAAAAATACTCTGACCGATAGCAACCAAAATACAAATTATTGCGAGCGCCACATAAAGCTGATCAAGTGTTGCCATCTTATTGATCGTCCCAAAGAGCATCGAAATGCTCGGAGACTCATAATTCGCGCTTGTAAAGCTCAGCCACAAAGAAGGGATGATATCTCGGATCAAACTGATCGAAAGCAGCGGCAGTCCGATAAACAAAACGACAATGCAAAGGGCCAGTCCCCAAGTCGAGATGCCTTGGCCCTTGGTTTTAACGACATAGGTCGGAAACCAGACGCAAAAGCCCAATGCAAACAAAAAAGCAAACCAGTACTCAAATACTCCGCTTTCTTCCACTCTCTTTCTCCTTAGTTTTATTTGTTTATTAGTTGCTGAATGTTTTTCCAGCGGCCTCAGAATACTTTACGTAAATACCCACGCTTAAGGCAAGTACCAGCGACAAGCATAAAAACGGTAGGTCTTCTTTGGCAAGATTTGCTCCGAAAGATCCGAAAAGCAGGTACGGCGCGGCCGCCTGAGAAAGCAAATTTAAGAGGTAGCCGAGGCCCGTGAAAAGCAGAACCAAATTTATCGTTCCGCGGGAGCGGCTTTCAACGATGAGGTAAGCCGCATACAAAAAAGAGATGATGGCTCCGGTCGACAGCCCCCAGGTCATCCAGGATAAGGTCAGCACGGAAGCCACACCCCATGCAGCAAAAGGCAGTATGGTGTTGTTTAACTCGGCGTTGTTTACGTAAGTGAGGACGGGCAGCAGGATCATCAAAATAGAAGCCGAAAACGCCAGTCCGAAACTTAAATCTTTTTTGAAAAATTTTAAGGCGAAGGCCGGCACCAGAATGATGAGCAGCAGCTCCGCCAAAATTTTGACAAACAGAATTACGATCTGAATAACCAAAGGCGTCATTTCCGTCAAATCATCGGCTCTTCGGATCGAGCTTCTTGCTCAGCCTCTTCAGTCATTCCGCCGATTTCGATTTCATCGATTTCGTCGACTTTTACCGGTTTAGGACCCGGTTCAAAAACGGCAATGCTCTCGACGTGTGCAGTGTGAGGGAACATATTCATCACACCGGCAGACAGCAGTTTCCAGCCCCCTTCCCTAACGAGCAGCGCAGCATCGCGGGCCAGCGTGGCCGGATTGCAGGAAACATAGACCAGACGTGCAGGACGTTTGTCCGTTTCGGCGAGTGAGCGGCAAAGTGCCATTGCGCCTTCGCGGGGCGGGTCGATAAGAACTCGATCTACACCGCCGAGCTTATTCCAAACGGCATCCCAATCGTCCAGTGTCCAGTCAAACAGATTACGAGCCTCAAATTCGGTCTTATCCGCGAGGTTATTGTCTTTAGCGCCCGCGCGTGCACGTTCGACCAGCTCGGAGCTGCCTTCAATACCAAGAACTTTCGCTGTTCTGGTTGCCAGCGGCAGCGTAAAGTTGCCGAGCCCGCAGAAGAAATCGATGACCTTAGACGAGGGTTCAAGATGCAGCAATCGAAGCGCTCTAGTCACCATCACTTCGTTCAAGCGATGGTTTACTTGTGTAAAGTCTGTAGGTCTAAAGACGACTTCCACACCGGTTTCCCGATGGTGCAGTTTCAAGCGAGCAGCGTTTTCGGGATCCATCGGATAAATGGAGTCCGGGCCTTTTGGCTGATACCAAAAATCGACGCCATAGTCCTTCTGGAACTGTCTGAGCTTTGCTTCATCGTCGGCAGTCGGTTTTTCTAAAACACGCAATACTAACGCCAGTGCTTCATCGGTCACGGCCAATTCAATCTGAGGAAGCTTCTTGCGCAGCGATAAAGAATTAATGAGTTCACGGAGCGGCACCAGCAGATCGCTGACACGCTTGGGCAGGATTTCGCAGCTCTTCATGTCTGCGATAAAGCTCGAACGCTTTTCATGGAAGCCGACCAGCACGGTTCCTTTTTTTGCGACTTCACGCACGGACAAACGAGCGCGGTGGCGGTATCTCCATGCAGAGCCATAGATCGGTGCCAGCACCTGCTCGGGGCGAATCCTGCCGATATGCCACAAGGCGTCCATCAAAACCTTTTGTTTCATCGCAACCTGAGCATGCGCTTCGAGGTGCTGCATGGCACAGCCGCCGCAGCTGCCGTCCTTGACGCCGAAATAAGGACACTTCGGCAAAACGCGAAGCGGAGACTCCTTATAGATTTCGGTGGTCAGTCCTAATTCAAAGGAAGGTTTGCTGCGGTAGACCTCGTATTCAATTTTTTCTCCGGGGAGCGCCCCTTCGATGAAAACGACCTTACCGTCGCGGCGTGCGACACCACGGCCTTCCTGATCCAAGGACTCAATAACGGCGACATACTTTGCCCGTTCTTTTTTAGCTCGTGCCATGAATTTTCCTAACTTCTAACTTAGCGCTTTTGGAGCATTGTAAGAGGATCAATCGGTTTGCCGTTTTTGCGTATTTCAAAATGGACACGGGGAGAAACATCCGTCGTTCCCATCACGGCAATCGCCTGTCCTTTGCGAACCTGATCGCCCTGTTTTACCGTGATCGATTTCACGCGGCCATAGACAGAAACGCAGCCGTCCTTATCGCGAATCATTACGACCTTGCCGTAGCCCTGTACCTGGCCGTCAAAAAGTACCGTACCGTTCACAGCGGCGTGGACCTTTTCTCCTTCGGAGCCGGCGATATCGATACCTTTATTCATACCGCCGAAATTTTGAATAATCTTTCCGGAAGCCGGCCAGCCGTAGGTGCCGTTGGCACTGCCGACAGAAGTGCTTGAAGAAGCCGCCTGCGTATTACTTGCAGAAGCGGCAGGAGCAGCACTTGAAGAAGTCGAGGACTTCGCAGAGCTGCTCGAGCTTGTCTGCGTCTTAGTATTGGCTTCTACTCTGCGAATATTGGCATCTGTTGAAGAAGACACGGACAAGCGGAGTTTCTGACCGACCAATAGGTGGGACGGATTCGTCAAGTGGTTTTCGCGTGCGACCACGGCAGGATCGAGGCCATAACGGGAGGAAATCGCATACAGCGTGTCTCCGGGCTTAACGGTATAGACGGAAGCCGTCGCTGAACCGTCGGATATCGGGGCATTGCCTCCGGTAAACGAACAGCCGGCCATCAGCGAAGCAAACACCATCGGCCAAAGATACTTACTGCAATTCATAACTCCTCCATGAGCCTCTTTTATTTCTTTACCGAACAGATTTTAAGTAAAAAGACTTCAATCGTCAGAACAAATCAAATTATTCTCAGGACTGAAAGCTGTTACACCAAGCGCGAACGGTATCCAACATCCCGTAATTGGTCATATCCACTTGGAGCGGCGTCATGCTGACGTAGTTGTGCGATGTGGCCCAAAAATCGGTGCCCTGAGTGCTGTCGCGGGCATCACCGGCGGCACCGAGCCAATAAATTGTCTCGCCTCGCGGGTTAACCTGCTCGATCACGGACTGAGCTGCGTGACGACGGCCAAGGCGTGTCACGACTAATCCGGAGAGCTGGTCAATCGTTGTATTGGGAATATTGACATTCAGCAGGAACGGTGCGGGAAGCGGATTTTTAATAAAGTTGTCCACAATATACTCAGCGACCTCCGCGGCGGAATCCAAACAGGACCAACCCGAATGCACTTGAGAAAAAGCAAAGGACGGGCAGCCAAATAAAAAGCCTTCCATCGCGGCTGCAACAGTACCGGAATAAAGCACATCGTCGCCCATATTTTGTCCGCAGTTGATGCCGCTTAAAACGATATCGGTTTTTTGGGGGAGTAAACCGGTTAAAGCAATGTGAACACAATCTGAGGGTGTGCCGTTCACAAAGAAAACATTTTCCTGAACCTGACGGACGGAAAGCGGACGGTTAAGCGTTAAAGAATTGCTGGCGCCGCTGTGATTTTGCTCGGGCGCTACTACTGTGACATTGCCGAATCGGCGAATACGACGAGCGAGTTCCTGAATGCCGGGGGCTAAGTAACCGTCGTCGTTTGAAATCAAAATGTTCATCGCTTCCTCAAAGATAGCCGAAGTGTTCAGCCCTCAATTATCGCGATTTTCCGAGATCTTATCCAATGCCACGCGCGCAGAGCGAGGACCGAATACGGGAAAGTATTTTTGAGGAGCTCCGAAAAGGCAAAAGCCGTAGGTTTACTGAATCACTACGGCTGCACATCAATGTCGGCAATCGGCCGACGAAATTTTTAGTCCTGTCGAAAAGTTAGGCAGTCGCCTTAGACAAGGTCATTCCTGCAGATACAGTAACGACTTTTTGCTTCTTCTCTTTTTTCTCAGACTTTTTAGCAAGGGAGATCAATTGGAGAGAAGCCCCGGCTAATAAAAGACGAGTTTTCATCGGAAGAGATTCAGGCATTTAGTCCTCAAAGGTTGTTATGAAATCACCTTCCAATTTAGTAACTTAATATGACAGCTTTATGACAAAAATGACATAAATTTCAAAATTAAGTGTTTATCCTTAAACACTTACCATGACGCGGAAACCTCTTTTTTCAAGTTTATCTCGAATTTTACAAAGAGACTCCTTGTCCGCCTTTTTTAACCCTGCAGCCGGAGTGTCGCGATCAAGGGTATAAATCATTACCTCCCGAGGCTTGATTTCTTCGAGCACGTCAATCCAGGGATTTACAAACTCGTCTATCGTATTATCCACAGACTGCCCTTCAAACTCGCCTTTCATGAACATCGTCTGGATAATCGGACGAACCGGCATATTTTTAAGCTTTTCGATGACTTCTTTTACGTCGTACTTGGCGTTCGGACGATCAATCCGCCTGATGTAGTCCGCGTTCACGGTATCGAGTTTCATAATCGGGTTGTCCACTTTTGCTAAAGCTTTAACTACTCTGTCGCGAGCCAGAAATGTGGAATTGCTTAAGACGCTGATTTTAGCGTTGGGAAAATAACGATCTCGAAGTTCAATCGTATCGTCAATGATGAGGTAAAAATCAGGGTGAGAAGTCGGTTCTCCGTTTCCGGCGAACGTAAAGACATCGGGTACGACTCCTGTTTTCTGCAGATAGATGAGTTTCTTTTCTAACGCAGTACGGACTTCTTCGCGCGTAGGCAATTTGCGCTTAGCATCGTGATCTTTATTAAAGCCGCATTCACAGTACACGCAGTCAAAAGAACAGACTTTAGCTTCAGCCGGCAAGAGATTGATACCTAAAGAAGTGCCTAAGCGTCTGGAATGAACCGGCCCGAAGATTGGTGAAGGAAAAAGAATACAAGCCATGCTGAATTCCTCCGTAACAGCCGCAGAAAACAAAAAGGTTGTCGCTTGGACAACCTTTCGAGAATTTGTGGTCGGGCGGCGGGATTCGAACGACCCAAATAAATCAAAAGGTTATATCCTACTCAGATCAAATTGATACATTTGTTGGTACATTTGACGTTTTCGATCTGGAAGACAGCCCACTAATTAATATATTAGCGGAAAGATTCTGGATTGTCTTTTAAACCTCTGGGGTGTCCATTATCGGAGTTGGATGGCACATCTTTCAATGATTCGTCTATCGCTGACTGCGCGCTCTGCACATTCTGCAAGAGTTTTTGAAGAGAGCTCAAGTGCGCGTCTAAATCGATCACACTCTCCAAGCTCCCTCTGTAGGCGTCGCTGAATCTGGGCGTCTCGCTCGCGCACCCGGAGAGCAGAATCGTTAAGGACACCAATAGACTTTTCCAACTGCGCAATTTCTTTATCCTTTCTATGTAACGTTTCTATCTGGTGAGTAAGTAGCTGCTCCCGCTCCTGCGTCCAACGTAACTCCGTTTCCTGTTGCCCGAAGTGATACCCCAGGACACTGGAGAACATGACGGCGGCGGTGACTAAAATTATTCGGATCATTTTCTGAAAAAGAGTTCTAGTTCTGCGTCCGGCGCAAACCACATTCATTCTTTTAAAAATATTTTCTTTTCTTCCGCTCTTCGGTTTACCAGCCCTGGGAGAACCTGTCCAGCACTTTTCCTCCATTTTGGAAATTCTTCAGCAGCACCTTCATAATCTCCCGCGTTTAGTTTTCTTAGTAATGTTGATCTTCTGACGGCAGGCGTCAAACCAAGGTTAAACAACCAACTCATCAAGGCAATAAACTGATTCTCCGTAACTGGAACTTTGACAATGGCTGCTAACTCCTCCTGTGTTTGAACCAGGTCTTTAGTTAGAAGGTCGTATGCTTCATTGCGCGTAATGTGCTCGCCTGCGTGCACGTCTTTCGTGTGGCCAAAACCGATTGTCCACACTCCAGCGGGACATTTGTAAGATTCAAGAGCGGGGCCGCCTTTAGGACCCTGTTCAAACTCAGATATGAACTGAGTTGCCAGTTCAGGTGGGTAAAGCAGGATATCTTGTGTCATTGAATTGCACCAAAATTTGAGTTACTCTGAATGGGTTACTTTTATTGTTAAAGGAACGACTATGGCAAAAAACGAAAAATCCTCTAAGGAACTTGCGTCTCTCGCTGGCAAAGTGCTCCAGCAGAAGACCTCTACTAAAACTGCTAAGAGCTTGGCGGGTTCTGTTTTAACGCAGGCTCCGGATCGCAAGTCTCAGAAGAAAAAATAGTTTGTCTACTTAGTATCTGTTTGCGGGGTATACATATGTGCCCCGCAACTTGTTTACGATCCGCACCGCTTATGTGAGGAACAAGGACTACAACAGTATCTGTTTCTTTTCTAATAAAGCCCACAGAGGTAACCTCGGTAACTTTATATTCAAGTTCGTCCTCAAATTCCCATCCTGGAGGACATCCAAAGGTATCAACCCACTTAATTATCTCGATTCTCATTTAGGCTCCTTCGTATTGTGTAAGCCGTGCAGTTGCTGAACTTCTTTTTTGAGAGATTCAATATCTGAACTAATGCGTTCAAGCTGCTTCAGATTCTCAGTGTTTGAAGTTGCTCGTCTGTTTAGCTCGTTGATCTGGAGGCGCTGGAGCGCGGTTTCGTTCTCCAGGCTGTTGATCCGGTCTTGTTGTGACACGATCGTGTACTGATTCAACTGAGAGTTTGTAAGCCACCCTGCCATATAAAAAGCAAAGAAAAGAATGAGCTTAATCAGCCCTGCGATAACTGAGCGCATACTAATTGCCATGGTTCGCTCCATTGCGTACGGTAAGTTTTAATTTGCCTGTGACGACACCGTAAAGAGTGTTCATGATCTTCAGGCCGAAGTAAGAAGACACTCCGCTGCAAGCCCCGATCCACTCCCAACTGAGTTTCGAGGTGCGGAGGATCAGATAGACAATGAATCCGGCTGCGCATGACGTAACAAACTCAATGAACCAGCGCGGAAAATTCCAGTCCCGTTCCGCTCGCACGTACGGCATAGCAGAACCCGATGCCGCACATATAAGAATGAGCGTGAACACTATTAGGTTTACCGTGCTGGCAAACTCGCTGAGGCTGAAATCTGTTTCCATGTTTATCTCTCTTTTTGGACATGTTATGAGCGCTTTTTCTTTCAATGCGCACACCTAACGAAAAGCCCCTCGAAGTGAGGGGCGGAGCGGTTAGATGGAAGCACTTAGCGGATAAAGCCGTAGTTCGACATCCTTAACATGGTTTCCGCCAAGGCTGACATAACTACCCTTTGTAACGGGCATACTAAACTTGCCGCCGCCATTAGCCCACGGAACTAGCGACTGAGCCCCGGGACCAGCCGCATAGCTGGATTCATTCGTTCCGGTAAATGAGACAACAAGAACGCCGTCGTTAGGCATTACGCCCTGATAGATAGAGCCCCAATCGTCATTAACGTCGGTTCCTGTCATCACTATTGGAGAAGCTCCCCAGGCAGGTTGGGCAAAATGCGCGGCTTCGGTTTTTGTTGTTCGGGTATTCAGTAATAACTGGAGGAGCGCTTTTAACATGACACACCTCCAATACTCAGGTTATTGGCTACCGTAAGTCTTATAGACGTACAAGTTTGCGGCTCCGAAGTTGTTGGATTTGCCAATCTCGTAAGAAACAATGTTGCCTTTCTTGGAATAAAGAGAAACGCAGATGTTGCCGTTTGCTCCCGCTCCGAGATTGACCATGTTAAATCCGTTAAGTCCTGCAAACATGACGCCGTAACATTGCAGAACCACGAGGCCCGTGTAAGGCATTGTGAAGGTGTGGCGTTCTCCGTCAGGAGTGACGGTAATTTCTGTAGAGGCCGAAGGAATATGAGCCGACTGATCAGCCACCCACTCCTTCTTGCTAACCAAGAACTTCTCCGCAAAGAGCTGTACGAGTGCTTTAAGCAACATAAGCCACCTCCTTGCAGAATAAGTTTCTTAAGAGTTTGATACCCCCCCCGATGGTTTTTGTAAACCAGCATTCGATGTTTTTAGCCTGTCTAGCACATAACGTAAAGACTTGGCCCTTGGCTACTGGACAGGCACACAAGAGAATGTCCCCTGCAACCTGCGGAGTTGTAAAGACATTTATATTCTCAGTCTGGGCTGAAGCAATGCAATAGACTGAATCTGCCGTGAACCTCAGGCATGCAAAGCCGTCCGTTGAAGCAACTCCATCGAAAACAGAATCCCATCCATCAATAGTCGTAGTTTTTGGAGTTAGTCTTACGACCGAACTGGACGGCATAGCTTGATGTCCTACAAGCTCGGATTCCTGTTTGCTGTAGAACTTGCTCAGCAGGAGGCTCAATACGTTTTTCAGCATAATGCGCCTCCTGTCAAAGGATTAAAAGTCTGAACTTGCTTTGTAGAACCAAAGAGAATAATCGGTTGTACTTCCGCCACGGCACAAGAACTTAATCTGTGTCCCTTTTTTAACGTAACAACAGATTCCAGCTCCCGCAGTGTTTCCGTTAAGTACGGAAGCAAGTGCCATCTGCCCGTTCTCGACTTGGATTTCAAGAGCTGAGACTGTAGTTGAATTGCACCGAGAAGTCGCCCAGCCGTTGCACGGTGCGGTGTAGGTAAAGAAATCCGTGGTGCTTGTGCAAGGAATATTAATGCCCTGATGGATAATAGGAGCTGATTGTTCTGAAACCCAAGATTTTTTGCTTTGCAAAAACTTCTCGGCAAATAATTGAACGAGGGCCTTAAGCATGACAGAGCCCTCCAAATAAAGTGATTATGCCCCCCCACGATTTTACTGTAGAAGGTTACAACTATGTCTCTAGCATTAACCGCCATAATGGTCACCGATTCTCCTTTTCTCAATGGTAGAAAACCTCGTAGAGAAGAACCTATGGCTGGGCCTGAAAAAGACCCGTGAAGAGCTGTACCAATTATTGCAAATGACCCTCCTGTTACAGAGGCGTCTAGTTTGACTATGTTGCCAAAAATCTTTATGTAACCGTCATTAGGCGCGGCCCATGCGGATAGGATCGTCGTCCATCCGCCACTTGATGTGACAGTGTTTAACGGGGCTATGTTTGTGCCGGTATTATTCGCTCTGTTGGCAACAACAGCCTCACTCGGTGTCGTTCGGCTATCGAGTAGCCGCTGAATAAGCTTTTTGATTAGCATTTTGACTCCTCGCCCGAGCCAAAATGCTCAGGCTTTAGGTTGGTAAAACTAATGGGTAGATTCTTAGCTGTGCAGTTGTACCTTTATAAGAGGCGATGACCGTATCTCCCTTTTTTGCATAGATATAAACCGCACCATTAAAAGCCGATCTCCTAATCAGCGTAATAAAATTACCACCTGCGCTTAAACCGATATGATCTACAGAACCAACCGTATTTTCCACATATAGGCAAACCAAACATGGTGTTGTCGCAACGTAAGTAGGAGATTTTTCAGGCTCGTCCGGAAGGTTTATTACAGTCGGAGAAGGCCACACGGGTAACCCAAACTGCTCGGCCTCCTTGCCATAGATTAGCTTACTACCCCCCCCACTTACAGCACGTTTAGGCACGAGCTGATTTACAAGCAACTGAATCAACTGTTTAAGCATTGAAACCTCCTTGTCTCATGTTTTGTCTTGCATCGACTTTCTGCTGTAGCTCGTAAGCGAGAGCGGCAGGAAACTCAGGCCACGGCACGAACGGGAAACCCTGCGCCTCGGGCAAGTTTCTCAAGGCTTGGCGATAGGTCTCAAGGGCCGTTCTGTCGGCGTCCTCAAGGGCAGAACGTTTGGCTCCTGCTGACCGTGCCACGGTGATGTCAGGCAACTTCACATAGTCGTCCGTGTCGCTGATACGGGCGTTACGCTCGGCCTTGATCTCGTTGCTGTAACGTTCTTTGCAGAATGCGTCGGTGTTTTCGGGCAACTCGGTTTCCGTGTAGAACTGACCATCAGCAGAGGCATACAACCCAGCGGGTGAGAGTTCACCGAGCCAAAACTTCATGCCGTTGTAAATCTCTTTGAGCTGGTAGTGCTCGGCGGCGTATGCGTCGTCTGCCTCGTTGTTGAATACATGAACCACGGGAGAATTACTCCGTGCAACAATGCGGCCCGTATGGTCTTTAATGCAATACTTCTCAATGGGCTGAGCCATTGCCTCACTCAGGTATTTGGCCTTAATCTCTGCAAGTGTGGTCATGCCTGTTCTCCGTAATGCTCGTCGCAGTAGGCAAAAGCGAGGACATGGAAAACTTTGTCTCTTGCCTTGGAGTAGGAAATCTTCTTGCCGGTTTCCTCGTTAAAGTTGCGAACGTCCACACATGCAGAAGTGTCAGTAACGGTGAATCCGTTCTTAAGTACGAGGGTGCAGACCATCGTGCCTGTACCCGCCACGTGGTGGTAATCGGCATGGTCGATCATGGCGTCCACCGCTTCGGGGCTGATGACAGGATACTTACAGGATTTTCTTGCTTCTTCTCTAATCTCTTGAGTGTTCATGTTTTATCTCCTTTCTATGAATCACATTCGTTTTCTAAAGCGTCGATTTCGGCTTGAGTGGCTCCGTTATCTAAGCAAAGCTGTTTGAGAATCGGTACGAGGTACGCTTCAATAGACGCGCCTAAAGAGGAGGAAACCCAAGCCGCTATCGCCGAAGCAAACGACGCGGCAAACGCCGCAGCCCATCCGATATTTGTTCGAGCTTGTGCCCGCTGAGCGTCTGTAAGATTGTTCTGCTCTGTGTACAAAATAGCCGTCGGTGCCTCGCCCGTATCGCCTTTTGGCCCGTCATTACCGATATCCCCTTTTAAACCGCGGGGGCCTTGAACCGAGAGTTTTATCCAATAGCTCGTGTTGGTAAGGACGGTGCCCGCAGGAACCGCCTTAATGGATTCGTAAATAAAACCGTCACTATCTTGAACACGGTCAAGAATGTCATAGGAAGCCGTGGCGCTCCACGTGCCTTTCCAAACATAACGGACTTTGCCAATACTAAGAGTTGGCATATGTAGCCTCCACTATTCCGTTGTCGTTAATTGAAAATTCAGCAGGTGCAAGGCCTACGTATTCGAGCTGAAGCATTCCCTCTCCGTTTACTTGGAACTGCCCGAAACAGGTGGCGAACGGGCTTTGGCCCATAGGGCCTTGAGGCCCGACACCACCGGCAGGTCCCGGACTGCCTTGCAAACCCCGCTCACCGCGGGGGCCGCGCAGGTTTGAAATCTTTGCGCCGACCGTAGCGGTTGTCGCGGTTACAGCGGTAACTCGGTACAGGTCCCCGTTGGTTGTGTTAAGAACGAGGTCTCCTGCCTTGATGTATGTAGAAGGCGTCAGGTTCGATAGCGGGAATGTTTCGTTCTCGGATACCGACGGGCTTGTTCGGGTAGAGAATCCGGTTTGCGCCGCGATTGCTTGAATCTGCTGGAGGGCCTGTTGACATGTCAGCTTGTCGTCATTCGTAGAGTGCGCGTTGGCCTGCGCCTGGGCCGCAAGTTGCTCGATCGTCTGGAAGGTAAGGACTAGGTCATCAATCTCGTCCTTTAGCGCTTTGATCTCCGCAACATCACCTTTGACTGTGTCATAGATGGCTTGTGCCTGCTGCGCGTAATCATTGGCAGTGGAAGCGATCTCAAGGACTTCTGCCAATACCTCCTGCGGTGTGTGCTCCGATGTGCTCGGAACAATCAGGCATCGTCCGAGGGCTTCCTTCAGCTGCTGGCAGTAAATAGTCAGAGTGTCGAGAGCGTCATTAAGAACTTCCGGATAGAAGCCACCGGCATTGGTAAAGACCTTTTCTTGAAGGAAAGGAGCATTTGAGAGGATCGCCAGCGCTTTTCCGGACGGAAGCGCATTGTTTAAAGTGACCGTGCCTCCGGGAGAATTTTCCTGGTTATCGTTGAGCGTAACCGTGTAGTTCGTAGAGGCAAGCGTCTCGGAGACCGAGGTGTCCTTGTTGTCAGCAACGACAACGGACAAGTCGGACTCCTTCATCACTTTAAAGCTGAATGTGAAGGCCTTTGTCGAGCCGTCACTGATATAAGGACCGGCTCTCCGAAGTTCTTGTGAAATTGACATTAGCGATCTCCTTGCCATCAATTTTCATTTGACAGCAAGGAGGTTTATGGACGGGTTCTTAGTCCTTCTTCGCTTTTCCGGAAAGAACTCCCTGAACAAATTCACCAGCATCCGCGGGCTGGATGTCTCCCGCTTCAACTCCCGCCATGTAGCCCAACGGTTTCTTGAGGAAGCCAAGCGGCAGGCCTGTCACCACAGAGAGAAGATCCAGCATATTGCGGGTATAGGAGCGGGCGTTGACTTCCTCATCGTTAAGGATCTCAACGGTTTGTTGAATCGCCTTGCCGCTTCCTTCGATAAGGCCATAAGCCGGAGCGGTCATAATCCTGCCAACATAAGGATCGGTTCCCCAGATGAATCGCGCAACGTCCGAAACTGCTCCACCTTTTTGATCTTTGGCTAAGCTGGCGCCGGCAGTGTTAATAAATTGTCCGGCAATAGGAGCCATAGCCACAGCGTTCTTAAAGGATTCCGAGGCCAGCATTCTTAGCATATCGTCCATGCCGAATTCGCCATCATCTCCTGTGTCCGGATCTCCGAAGACAACCGCCTCAATAAGTTTCGCAACAACTGAAGGAATCGTCACAACTAAGAGCGCGTCTCGAGCATACATGCCGTAACGCTTAATCAGTTTCTTCTCCATGCTGTCAGCGTGGAAGCGCTCATTGAGAAGATTGAACTGCATATTGAAGTAGTTGTAGAAAACAAGGAAGGAGCGGTACAAAGCATTTCCTGTTTCGACATTAGCAACGTTTTCCGGAGAGAAGTCGGACATCGTAGTGCGAATCACCGAATCTGCATCCAGGACCGCTTCCTCTGTAGTCCGTCCTTTCTGCAGCGCCTGGTTGTAAGCTCCGACCCATGTGATCGCATCAATCGGAATCTGACAGAAAGACTGCAGGAAGTATCCTTTCCGCATCAGGAAGTCATGGACAGGCTGAATGTATTTAGCCTTAGCAGCTACCGTCTTATTAAAGATTCCCTTTTGCTTCGTAACACGATTGTCCTGAGTGGAGGAAATCTTATAGATCTGAGACTGAAACTCCATTGCTCGGTCATTGAGGCGAGACATCATGAATGGAGAAAGCTGAGTGATTTGCTCCGTTACCTTTCTCGGATCACGGGCAAAGACACCGGCAGCGTCGATGAGGTTTCGTCCGGAAACCTTGGTGAGCGCAATTGAGAACCCAGTGAACTGTTGCAGAGCGTTCACGATGTGGCCCATCATGATGTTAATGCCGGCAATACCTCTGAGTTCATTGAGTTTCTTGCTGATCCAGCCGCTCCTTCCATCACTGACCTGCTGAGAGTAGGAACGCTTGAGCCACGGTCTCAGCATATCTCTCAAAGTTGTCGGATCCTGTGCATTAAGCTTCTCGGACAAGTCTTTGTTAAGAAGCAATTTGCCAACATCCTGCGCTACCGGTGCGATGTAACAGAATTTCAGAACCGAGGAAATGTGATTAGAAATAATCGCAACATCAAAACTCAAAGGTTCGTGATACCCGGAAGCTCGAGACTTCGTGAATCCCGGCTGGGATACCGGCATCGCGCTCAGATAATCTTGTTCCGTAATTCGATCAATTTCATCAAACGTGGCCTTGTCAGCCACAAGATATTTGTCCGTTGTTGCCGGAACATAACCGCCTCGATATTCTCCCCACGGAGTTTGAATCGGAGAGGCTTCAATCTCTTTGAAGGTGTAGCCGTAAAGATCTTTGTAGGCCTTCTGAGCATCCTCCTTGGTCGACTCCAAAAGATCCCATACCTGCTGTACGAAATCCATGTCCGCTTTTGTGATTGTGCCGTCGGCATAACACTGGGCAATGAATTGATCCCAGCGCTTCGTATCCAATTTGGTATTTCCTTCCTGATCTTCAACCATCTCGGCCCAAGCGTTTCCTTCTCCGCGACCACCGAGCAAGAGCTTCTCTTTGTTCGATTCATTGCCGGTGTGAAGAAGAGCGCCGATAAGCTCGGCTTTTGTCCTAAACGTGTAGTTGAGGGTCGGAGCGTGAATATCCGTTCGAGACAACCAATCTTTCTGCAGCGGCTTAATCAGTTCTGCAAGCTTTTGCTGAAGTTCGCTGTTGCGGTTGCGGAACTTGGCTGTTGCCTGTGCGATCGGATCATAGATGTGTGATCTGAACGGATGGTTGGGGTTGCCTGTATCCATTTTGTTGCACCAGGACTCAACACGAACAAGCGAAGATCCGAGGCTCAAGAGCCCGTCTTGTCTGAACTTCTCGAAGGGCGTAGTCGCTTCTGTTTGTCCTACAGAGTGAGACGTCAGATTCTGCGTGTTCATTTGAGCTATGAGTTCCTTAGCCGCCTGTTCCCGAGCTTCTGCTTTTGCCTCACGAGTAGTTTCTTTCCACTGACGAGACATAGCAAAGAGCATACTCACGTCTTCCGCCAAAGACTGAAAGTCGCCATAAGTCAGATTGCTGTAGCCTTGTCCCCCGTTAATGCCTTTGTATCGACTGAATACTCCGGACAGCATCTCATACACGGGAGGCGCCATGTCTTTAAAAGCGTTGATGCTCTTCTCTACCGCTAGAAGGTCTACATCTTCGGGTTTTGTTCTCCCGAGTCCTTCAATGTTGAAGACAGCGCGAAGTACATTAAGGACATCAAGGTCATAAGTCTTAGCAAGTTTCTTATCTGCAGAGAAGGTCTTTTTCCGGATGCGTTCAAAGCGATCTACTTGCTTGTCGACATCCAATGCCTGAAGCGCCGCCTGCAGATACATCAACTGCTGTCTCTTGTATGCGGCGGCCCTGCCCTTGTCTCCGCTGGCTAATGCTTCATAAGCCTTTCTGGAGGCCCTTGCCTGCATAGCCACAAAGTTCCGGGGATTGACGTTGTAAACGGGCATGTTGGCCAGCATCAATTCTGCAGAACGTTTGGCCGCTTCATTGATCATCCTCTGGCTGATTCCTGCAGGGCTTCCTGCCAAGTACTTAAACTCCGTTGCAACAAACCTTGCTCGGGCTTCGTTCTGCAGGGCCTCGGTAATCTGAGCATCAATGCCTGCCTGAGTAAAGTTTTCGGAATACTTCTCAATACATCTTCGAGTAGTTTCTTCTTCGATGCGCTCGTCTTTTCGTGTTCCCTCAAGAAGACCTTGGACCATATCTTGGACAGTCGCAAACGCATTGCCCTGACCTCGCATGAGTTCCATTACTTCAGACGGCGCCATTCCACCCTTCTTTGTCAGGCCAAGAGCGCTCAGCTTTTTGATTGCAGAAGAGCTGACCTTGGCGGCCGTCAATGCTTCCGGATCAAATTTCCAATTGATGCCAAAGGTTTCGTTGCTTTTCTTGATTAGTTCATAAGCTCGAGTTCCCGCCTCAGCCTCGATCTCTGCCGTAACGCCTTCTTTAACCTTGTCGCGGATTTCTTTGGCTTTGCGCTGGATCATTCGCAAGGTCTTGGCTCTGGCGTTCGAGTACCACTTCTCATCTTTCGCTTTTGCCTCATTTAACAGAGCTTCTCCATCCGCCAGCGCCTCATCGTGCGCCTTCTGCATGGCGATCCAATCTTCCTCGCTCATGTCTTTGGGCTTTTCGTCAAAGAGCGGTCGCATGGATTCAGATACTTCAGCCTGATAGAGGTCGGCTTCAGCATTGAGCATTCGATCCATAACGCGCTGAACTTCCTCAGAGAGCTGAGGCAGCTCCTCCCCAAATTCAGATTTGTACTGAGCCGCTCTTTGTTCGGCAACTCCACCCGTCCAAGCTCTATAAACATCCCTGATCCATTTACCGAGATTCTTGAAAACAGTGATGAGCTTAGGATTGTGCGGCTTACCTGTGGCCAAATAGATTTCGGTCTGATAGGCAAAGCGCTCGTGAAACTTTCTCTTCTCTTCGATGCTGAGGTTCTTCCATTCATCCAGCGACTTGAGGCCGAAGTCTTTCAGAAGCGTTTCTGCGTCCTGTTTGATAAGTCCGGAGACACCCGCTTCGCCAGCCAGCTGCATCAGGTTTTCAAGATACCAGTGGCTCATTTCATGGGCAAAGGTGGACAAGTCAGCATTCGGAGTCAGGTGGATTGTATTTTGTTTAGGGCTGTAGCCGCCTCGCTCGTTTGTTCCGTTCTGGAAGTAGACAAGAGAGTCCTGAATCTTTTGGGACAGTTGAGAGACGGCCTTAGCTCTCACAGTCTTGCGGTTACTGCTAAGTTCTACACGGATGCCCTTTTCTTCCAGAGCGTCAACAAGTTCTTTCGGAGCGTTCTCCGGCAATACCGCTCCGGAAAACTCTTCAATATTCGAGCGTTCTGTGACGGGTCTTGTGCTGATCAAAGTGACGTTAGTCGGCTTAAATCCTTCCGGAAGTTCCAAGCCAAGCTTGGCAAAAACTTCAGTCGCAGGAACATTGATGGACCGCGGTTCGATCTTTTCGGTTTGGTAATAACCAGAGAACAGCTCCCGAAGCTTGACTAGGTCTGCCTCGGTCTTTACACTAGCACCTGAGTCGTTGGAACCCCGAAGGCTATAGATGCCGGAGCTCTTGTTCCAACGACTTATTTTTTGGCTATTAGCGTAAACCAAAGCGTTATTTTGCTCCTGCAACGGAAAGTACAGCGTATTTTCAGGGCCCCAAGAGGTTTTTGCCAAATTGATTTCAGCATGCCTTCCGGGGCCATTAAATTTAACCGCCACAACAACGTTTTGATTATTTTCGGCCTTTAGGTCAAGCATGAAGAGATAGGTATTTTCTCTCCGATCATCTCTGAAAATTGCAATCGGATCTGTCAGCGCTTCTGGAATTTGCTTCAAAACTCGTTTCGAAATCTCGGGATGAATATGGTGAGAAGGACTAGATTTTTTTGCTCCTGGCAGGGCACCATCAAACATGTGAGGGGTAGCCCGAAGCGTTAAGAACTTTGCCCCAATCAATTTCATTACAAGCGGAGTTTGCTTGAGCATCACCACGTTCTGAGTGGGTTTTTCTTTTAATCCATCAACAAGCTTTCCCCAAGTATCACTGTCCTCTTTCAGTTTTTGTTCCGCCGTTTTTTCTGGAGCGGAAACTGCTGGATTCTCTTTCTGTCCAGCTCTTTTCTGAACCAGCTCTGTTCGTTCAATGCCAGCAGAAGACTGAATCTTCGGCGCAAATTCCGCAATGCGTTCCGGAGCGATATTGGCATCTTTGGCCAAACGCACAATACTGGCCGCCTGCAGCCGAGCATATTGCCTTGCAATTCTCTCCTCTCGATAGCCACTGATTCTGCTGGCCATAAGGCTTTGAGTCATGCTCTTAGTCAGGTCATCGAAGGCCTGAGCATACTTAGACTTTTGAACTTGGTTTACGGCTTGGTTGATTTCCTTTGTCGCCGCTTCCCTGCCTTCCTCTGTTGAAAGATCCCAATCGTTCTGGCCAACCCAGTCAGAGACAAGTTTGCGTGCCTTTTTCGCTTCGTAGGCACTGAGTTCGTCCGGATTGAATCTAAGGTGCTGAGTCAAAGCTTCTCCGAAAGGAGTTCCGGCAATATGGGCGGCGTAGTCTCCGGTAGAGATTTCAACGTCTCCGCCCGAAGCCACGGCTTTTTGAATAGCATTTCCTAGCTCAGGATTGATCTTCTTCAGGTCTTCCAGACGAACGTTTTTCTCTTGCATTGTCTGCGCAAACATTTCCCCATCTACGTAAATCGTGGGTTTGCCTGCGCTCTCTGCCTGGTTCTGAACGACCTCGGAGACAACTCCGGGTGCGGTTTCTCGAGCAGTTATTTCCGGAGCGATCTGGTTAAGGTTCTCGAAGAATTCCTGATTTCTTTGGGCGGTTTTAATCTTAGAGATGTGGCGCGTCATACCTACTGCGCCGCCTGCAAGGCCCAGTGCCCAGACGCCTTTAATCGTCTCAATCCCGATGTCGGCCAACCTATCCATTACTTCATCAGGAGTAATGGAATCAAACTGCACGTCTTTTGTGAGTTTCTTGGCGGCCTCTTCGGCAACAATGTTTGAAATTTCCTGAAGCTCTTCAACGCCTACCTCGGTTGCAAGGCCCGTTGTGAAAGCCTTGGCCACATCAACCGCCGCGGCTCTGAATGTAGGCTTTTTGAGCGCCTCGATTGTTTTTTCCTTGACCTTTTGGCCGAACATCTGCTTAAAGCCGGTAATGCCTAAGAGCTTTCCTCCGAATTTCGTGAGAACGGCGTCACCGATGGCTTCCAAGGAGCCATTAACAAAGCCAACCGTTCCGGACAATCTTCGGGCAACGTCATCATCAATGCCCGCCTCCCGCATATCCTTGTAAGCAAGACCGCCTTCAACCTCCTTTGAGGTTTCCATGACAGCGCCGCTCATTGTCATGAGGCCAAGTGCTCCAAGGGAAGCAGGGACGGCAACAGGTGCGCCCGCTAATGCAAGGGCACCTAAACCCAAGGCGCCTGCTCCCATACCGAGAGCAGCACCCTTAGCAGCAGTGTCTCCGCTGACGGTGAGCATCTGCCCAATCGTTTTCATGGTCGGATAGGACAGCCAAGAGTCTTTGAACTTTTCGTCCACTGCGGCCAGAGTGTCATCGATTTCTTTTGAACGCTTTTCAAAAGCGGCGTCTTTCGTTATCTTGCCTAAGCGCAGATCCTCATACATACGGCCCTGCTCGTTCTGCAGTTCTCCAGACAAATATCCGGCTCTCCAGCCGTCAAGAGTTTTGACCTCGGGCTCATAGTCTTCATCCTCCCGCTTCCACTCGGTTTCTTCATCTGCATAAGTCAAAGACTTCGGAGGCTCTGCAGGATTGCGTGCGGCCATCTTTTCCGCAAGCTCGTTGAGAAGAATGTCCGTCTTGGTCAACGGCTTAAGGTCGTTTTTCAGAACAGGAGCTTTATCTGGATTATTCGTTATGTAGTCAGAAAGTCCGGGGGATTGCTTCAAGGTGTTGGCCGTGCGAAGTTTCTCAAGGCGGTATTTCGATCCTTCAAAATCAGAATCCACTTCTGTCGGAGAAATTCCGAGCTGGCGGGAAATATCCAAGACTTCCGCTGTGCGCCCCGGATCCTTTCCGAGAACAAATTGGGAAGCAGAATACGCGTCGCGCTCGATAATCTCGTAAGGGTTGAACGGCTTGGCGGGAGGAACTGAAACCGGATTGACCGGCTCAACGGTCGGTCCTTCAGTAGGTTCTTGAGCAACCACAGATTGGGTTGTCGGTTCTCCCGGAACTTCCATAGAACCGTCCGGAGTTTCAATTGCTTGTTCGTCTGTAATGAAAGAATTCGGCATTTACTTTTCTCCAAACGCCATGTGCAGGGCAATGAGGTTGACTGCTTTCTTTGTGACAGCAGGATTTTTGGGGTCGTTCTTAGCTTGTCTCTTGGCCTCTGCGTAAGCCCTATTCATTAGTTCTGTGGGCAAAGGAATTCCTCCAATCTTTGCGTCAATAAGCTGCGACTGTCGTTTAGTGAGGTTCTGTAATGGCGGAAGGTTGAGTTGCTGAACTCGGATTTTGTTCACTTCATTTAACCTGTCTGCTTCCGTTGCTTTTGTCCGGAATCCGGCCTGAGGCAGTGCTTCCCATTCCAGCTTCTTCTCCTGTCTGAAGTCAGCACCAGAAACGTCGTTGTAACCGAAGAAGAACCCAGGCTTTTGTCCCTCAAACACAGTGTTGACCATTGCGTTCAAAGTTTCATTACTCAAAACGTTTTTATCGGCTTGTTTGCTTCTAGCCTCATAGAGTAATTGAGCTGACAGGACAGCATTCTTTGTCTTCTTGGTGTTGAATTTTTCGTCATTGCAGCGCTGTTTGACCTTGGCTATGAAAGCCTTGTACTGCTGATCGTCAAGTTTCTCGACGTTGTACTTCAAAGTCTTGATAGTCTGCTTTGTGAGGTAACCGCGGTACTGATCAAAGTTAGTCTGCGCAAACTCTTCGGGATCTCTTTCTGCCAACTCTTCAAGGTTGCCCAGGACGGCAGGATCATCCTCAGTGCAGGGGAACTTCTGATGCTCGATTGCTCGCTGGATCTTCTCGTATCCGACGCGGTCGTTCGTCTTAATTGTCGACATAAGGGAGGCGGGAACCTCTTCGCCGTTGTCTACAAACTGAAAAGCCTGATTGAGATTGTCGTAGTTCGTCGCCTTCTCAAGCGCTTCCTGCTCTCTCTTGGCTCCGTACACCTTGTTTTTGACAGCGGCGCGATACTTTTCCGGAACAGCATTGATGTTGTCTAAAAGCTCTCTGGCTTTGCCATTGTCCTTCTTGAGAATTTCATCCGTGTAGCGGTTGATAGTCGCTCGATCTGAAGCCATCTGCATTGCCGACTTTAATCTGAGCCCTGCTTTCGGGCCCATCTCGGTTTTGTGCTGAGCAATGTAAGCCTTGGCCTGAGAGAGCTGGCCCGCATCGATCATATTGCTCACTCGGAGCTCGTGGATCGGCCCCAGAACTTTGATCATGTCGACAGGCGTGCCGTGAAAGTCTCCGATCTGCTGAGCAATAGAACGAGCCGCAACAAGTCCTGACCTTGCTGTTTCCGGATCGGCGTCTGCTGCCTGGTTAAGGGCTAGGCTAAGCTGATTTTTAAGAACTGCGTCTTTGTATTCGAGCTGTTGGCTCGTGACATAGGTGTTGACCTGATCATTGAGCTTCAGGCTTGAGGCCTGATAAAGACGATCAAAGGCGCTGCGGACTCGGGCATTTCCGGCCTGCTCCCTCAGCTTCTCATAACGCTGTTTGAAGGCATCACTGACTTCATCATTTAGGCTTCTGCCATCAGGTCGTTCAAGGGCATTGACGCCTTTGAGTCTTTCGTATCCGTTCTCCGGATTAACTCTGAGGTCTATGCGTGCATGTTCAAGCTGAGTCGATAAGTCATCCAGGCGCGTCTTATCAATTTCCAGCTGCCATTTGTCGTATGCATCCCTGAGATCTCCGGAGAGTTTATTCATTGCCTCGCCAGCGTGTCGAACCGACACCGGACTCTCTGGCGCAGTGATGATTTCAGATTGCATTCCGCCCGGCTGAGAGATCGCAACCGGGACGCCGTAGGGATTATCAACAGAAGGAAGTTTCATTGTTCCCATGTTTAGACTCCTGCTCCGCCGCTCATGCCGCCGGCGCCGCTCGTAAACAACTTGCCGATGCTTACGACGTTATCGAGATAACCGGATCCAGTTGATCCGGAGTTGGGATCCAGCGGATTGCCTTTTGCTCCGTTCGGATTCATGAGAATGCTCATGCCAGTGGCGACAGCAGACGCCCAGGGAGAGATGTTCTTGGCCTGGGCATTGAGAGCGATCGCATTGTTTGAGTAATTGACCGCCCTGCGCCGATAGCCAAAGGATTCAGCAACGGCGTTTGCAAGGATTTGATTGACCTGCATCTCTTTGGCAATGTCGTAAGAAGCCATCACTTCTGCCGTATTTCCGGTTCCGAGAGCAACACCGCTTGCCGCCTGAGCTACTCTAGTCTTGGCCTTTGTTTGTCCGGCACGAAAAGTAACCGCGGCAACTTCCTGCTGAGCTCTCTTCAAAACATCTTCGGCCGCTGTCCGGAAAGACTGCGCCTGCAGTTTTGAAATCTCGCCCTGAATTTTGTAAAGCTGCTTCTGCTGCTTAGCCTGGCGAAAGGCAAGGATCGGAGCAACAATGCCATTGACCGCATTGTGCCCCATCGAAAATCCAAGGCCGAAACTGCCCAGACCGTTTGCCGCGTCCGAAGTTATCTTAGAAAAACCAAACGAGGAACCCTGTCCCTCGTACAGAGGAACGTCAAGATCCTCGCCAGCATATTGATCGTACTTACCCATGTGCCGTTACCTCAATTTTTCTCTAAGGTAACGGCGAAGCTTCAATGTTTATGGACGTTAAGCCGAGAGATCGCAGGTCAAAGCCAGCATTGTGACGGGCAGCGGATCGAGCTGTCTCAAGCACACCTGACCGCCTCGAGTCCATGTTGAATAAAGCTGAAGGTCTATTTCATCAGATTTAAGCGCAGGAGGAGAACCGCACGGCTCGATCGTTCTTTGCTTGTATTCAACAAGGTCCTTCTTGTCGAAGCTGGGGCCTGCGAAGATTCCGGAACTTCTATTAACCCGCACTGTGATCTTGTAGACGTTCTTAACTCTCCCCATACCTCCGGACTGATCTTGGAGGATGACCGGAAGTGTTTTCACATCCGACTGATACGGCAGACCGACTTGAACGACCGAGGCCTCATGGTTGAGAGTGATCTTGCCATTTACAACCTTCTGCTGAGGCTGGACAGCACCGTCGGCCAAAATAGAAACTGTCTTTCCCTCGAGCCAATCAATTCCGGAGATCGTGGTCGTAGGCGTCCCGTTGTAGGTCGCGCCGGAATCGACAAAGAAGGCATCAGCCAAATTCTTGAAGTTTCGTGTTCTCATACGCTCAACATAGCGCTTCTGGCTTCCGTTGATTGTCCTTCTGATCACGCAGTAAAGGGCATCTTCCACGCCTTCTGAAACAGCGCAGCAGGATTCAAAAACTCCGTCTGTGTTGTGACGGTGCCAGGAGCCGACCTGTTGTTCAGGAATATACGTGAGGCCGAGCAAGTTTCCGTCGGAGGAGACAAACCACATGATGGGGTACGGAGCCTTCTGTGCCGTGGCGTCCTTGATCGTCTTGAAGTCAAAGAGGTGCTGACTTCTCAGGCACAGATCTCCGGACACAAAACCGCCTGCTTGATACTGATAGGCGAGTTCTCGGACATGGCCGTCACGGGCGGAAGCAAAAATCAGATTGTTGTTGTAAACGAGCGGCCTGACTGTCGTGGCTCCGTTGTAGCTCTGAGGTCGAGCAGAAATAGAAGACGGAGTGATCGCGTCTGAATTCTGGGGACTGATACGAATCTCAGAGCCCGTTGTCAGAAGGATCAGGTGAGACAGCGGAGAAATGTGCAGAATCTTATTGAACTCTGTAGCCGCAATTCTAAAGTTGATGCGGTCATCGTCTTTAGACGGCAGGGAGTAAGTCATATCGCTCTCTGTGCCGGAACGAGTAGCAACCACACGCTGAGGATCAGTCTTAAAACCTGCAAACCATCGGCGCTGTTCAAAGTAACCTACAGCGCTCGGATAATTTCCGGAAGAGACAACTGAGTCATATCGGCGAGGCGTGATGTCCGTCTTCGGAGCAATGTTGTCATCAATGATGGACGTGGTTTCCGAGTCTCCTAGGTAACCATAGATGCCGCCTTGATTCTTGTAGAAGCGGTAGTAACTTGCTCCGGACACGGCCGAGCATGAGATTTTGATTGTCGTACCTGTGGCATAGAGGTTGGCGGTACAAGAGACTGCTGCACTCGGTTCGCTTTCGATTGTCTTATCAGCATTGAGGCAGGAGACTTTATATTGGAACGTGTACTTGTCGGCGTTCTTATCCTCGTTGCCCGTAGTCGTTTCTCTGACAGCGGTCACGTTTGTGGGCGTGGCCAAAGTTGAAGAGAAGCTGATCGTCGCCAGTCGCCAATCGGTGTTGGAATACCTCCGGATCTCCGTCGGAGCGTAATCCTCATGCGTCACGGTGATGATGTCATTTGACTGCACATACTCAAGTTCAAAGAGATCATCTTCATCCCATGGCGTTGTGATTTCGTATGGCTGATTGCCGTTCATCAACGTTGCGCCGAAGGAATGGAATCTGGCGTATTTGTGCCCCAGCTCGATGACGAAGGTTTGCTGAGCGTTAAAGATAAACGGAATCAGCCGCACCTTCTTGCTTGAGTCTTTGACCTCACGCACAAACTCAAAGCCGGGTCTGTTTTCAATCGGGCCCTGGGGACGGCAGAGAAAATTCAGGCACGTCTCAAGGCCTGTCTGATACTTTGTATCGTCTGTTCGCCCAAACATTTCCGGAGAAATTTCACCGCCGGCAAAAGAGCGCTGAAGGACTTTAGTTGAGCCACTCATGTCCGTCCCTCCCCCAGTCATCGTAGTCACCGATAAAGTCAGGCTTATAGCTCAGATGATCTCTGTCCTGAACTGCATCCTGAGCCTGTGCTTTTAACAGTCTATCTTCGTAAAACCGCATCATCTCAGCCGCCATCTGCACACCCGTCATCCCCGGAACAACAGTGCCCGCAAGATTAGAGGCAAGGAGAAAAGCCAAGGCGTCAGAAAATACATCAGAGAACTTTTCAGGCTTAACCTCCGTGGTGATATACCTAATCCATATACGCTTCTGCTCTGCCACCAAACAGACTTGTCCGTTGATCAGCTCTCGGACGTAATGAAGAGTCTGTCGAGTTGCGTTTCCATTTTCGTCAACCGGATAGGCATAAATGATCTTCACACAGTCGGCAGGAATCGGGAACGCATAGCCGCCTCCGATCGGTTCAGCCGTCAAACGAGCAAGCTCTTTGCGCGTTGTGGCAAAGCTCCAGTTATAGGTGGCAAGGATAGTTTTTAAGGCAATGGGATAAAAGCGTCTGCAATGATCGGCCTGAGCGCTTCCCTCAGGCGGATCAATTGAGGTCACTGTCGCTCTATCTCCCAGTCGCGAGAGAGCGATATTGCAGATGTCGACAACAGAAGACATGTTTGCTCCTAAAAAAGAGGGGGCGCAAGGCCCCCAAAATGCTCGCTAGGAATAATCCTGTTTACTCGGCTGCATAGTCACCGATGCGCTTGCCTTTCGGAGAGGAGGCGCACAGGGAAATACCTGCAGTGACCTTGCAGCTCATTGCAGTGCCGGTAAAGGACAGCTTGAGGTAACGCGGACAGCCTTGCGGCAGTTTGATTGCCGTATCTGTACCGTAAGCCGTTGCTACGGTATCAGTCACAGAAGTGCTGGCAGAACCGCCGAGAACCTCGATAGAGGTCGGCAGAGCGGAACCGGAAACACTCAAGATGACGTAGAGCTCACCTTCAGAAACTCCGGCCTTGTTCAGGTCAAGAGTGTTCGTGGAAGTTCCGGAAGTCCCGGAGAGGGACTGGCCGTCACTGAACATAAGCTTGGAATCGAATCTCATCTTTTTCTCCTATTACGAAACAAGATCTTCAGTGAGGCTGATGGAATCAGACACTTCGATCGGAATGTCGAAGAACATGGTCTTGAACTGTTCGGCGGCCTCAACAACTTTGAGAACGTTTGTGCTCTTGGCGTAAGCGGCAAGTTCAAGAGCGGTATGCACTTCTTCAGCACAGAAAAGGTGAAGATTTGTGCGAAGGTCTGACGGGATACGGTTCTTTGCAACGATCAGTTTCTTGATCAGATCTTCGGAACCCATGTCGACAGCACCGTCGGAGATCGGGATGTTGCAGACACGGACCACACCGCGCCAGTCGTTAAGCGCGGCACCTGCCTGCCACTTGTAGTGGTCGCGATAGACTTCATACATGGAGCCGTCGGAGTTCATGTGAGTGCACTGGCCCTTGTCGGTGTGCTGTAAACCGATCTTGGATCCCTTCGGATAGATGCCGAAGAACTGATCCATCGACACAATAAAGATCGAAGTGACTTTCTTGGTCGTAGCTCCGGTACTCACAGCCTTAATGACATTGCGAGAGGACGGAGTTGTAGAGCTCGTGTCGTTATAACGAGCGGCAAGGCCCATGAACTTGTCCGGCTCGGCATCGATATCACCATAGAACATTGTCTTTGCCATATCGTTGCCCATACCGGCAAAGAACGGTTTCTGCTCAGACAGGCGCCAGGCGGCTGTGTTGCCGTTTACGTCAGCCAAGTCTTTATCGACTTCAGCGTACATTTCAACGTTTCCGCAGGTATCGGTGACCTGAGCGGTCGTGGATTTCTGCGGCTGAACGCCCTGATAAAGGCGGCGCCAAGTCGGTTCAGGGATGCCAGTTCGGATGGCATGAAGGTAGCCATCCGTCTTGTTACACTCTTTCCATCTGAGGAGTTTGAGAATCGGGTCTCGTTTAGACAAGACTTCAGCGATCGGAATAATCTCACCTTTCGGGTCAAGTCTCGATGCGAGGTCAACCAGTGTTGGATATTCAGCAGCCATCGTAATTACTCCTAAAAATTAGTTCATCTTTGAGTTAGGGAAAAAAGCCCGGGCGCGCTCGGCTGTTGAGAGTTCACCCGACCTGCCGCCCTTTACGACGGCGTCATCGCTGAGTGCCTGCTGAGCGGCAAGGCACCCTTTAATGAATCCTGCATGACGATTGAGGCCGACAGACTCGAAGAACTGGCGAGTCTCAGCGTCAAAGAACTTTGCGTAAAAGCGGCTTGCGCTCTTAAGGTTGGCCGCATAGTTCGCACCGCCAATTTGAGGGTCAGCCTTGGCTTCAGCAGTCAGGGCCTGCTTGACTTGAGCAGACTGTTCCTCCGCACGCTTTGCCAAAACAGAGGTCATATTTGTGACCAGTTTCGAGTAAGCGGCCTGAGAAAGATTCAGGTCCTTGCATTCTTTCTTGAACGCCTCAATCGCTCCTTCATCGAGCTGAATGCCTTCCGGAAGTTCAATGCCTGTTTCGTCGTAACCTTTCTCTGGCGCGCCTAAAACGTCGTTGCCTTCCTTCTTTTCGGCTTCCTCTTTAGATTCGCCTTCTTCCTCGTCTGCGCCCATGCCTTCAGGTTCTTCGTCCTTAGGTTGAGGAGCTTCAGCGGAGGTTTCGGGCTGTGCCGGAGGTGTCGCATCCTGAGGTGCCGGAGTAGGATCTGCAGGAGGAACGTCGCCTTCAGTTGCGGCAGCGCCTGCTTCGTTGACAGTGGTTTCTGCGGTTTCAGCCATTTAGTTTTTCGTTCTCCATTCTGCGAACCAGCTCGAGATTGATGCCCTTGAGTCGATTCAATATTTGCAAACCGATATCGCGCCTTGCGGAAGCTATCGTCATCAGCGTCATGTCCTGAGACGTGACCGAACTGTCGACGGCTGTCATGTCGAGAATCCATTGAAAGATCCTTCTGCCTTCGACTGTCTCAAGAGTTTTCTTGATGGCAATCTCCAGCTCCTTGAGTTTTTGTTTCTCTGCCTTTTCAGCCAGCTCCCGCTGTTCGATTTCGAGAAGCGGATCATCTATGTCTGTCATTGTCATTTAGGGCCCTTTAGGTTTATGGACGCTTACTGCGCTCCCTCTTCAGAGAAAGCTTCCTGCAGGCCCTGAGAGTCAGCTGCCTGCCCTAGATCTTTGAGGCTTGTCATTGCCTGCTGAAGTTGTGCGGCCTGCATCTGCGCCTGCTGTTGCTCGGCCCTTTGCTGGCGAATAAGGGCAACCTTCTGTCCTGTCACAATCAAGGACGGCGGAACACCGTTCATGTCTGCAAGCTGATCGATCGTTGCATCCACATCGAGCTTGTCCACGGCCTGGGGATTGATCTGAGCGAGAAGGCCAATCTGTTGAGCCGTTCTCACAATGCCGTTGGCTGACGCGTTCTTCTGTGCTTCTGCCAGAACCGAGACATACTCAATCGAAAGTTCTCTGCCGTAGAGTTCTTCCGGAACTTCCGGAAGCATGTTGTACTCAACCATGAAGCCGAAGGCGTTTGTTACAAGCGGATCAAGAAGCTCGGTGTGCAGGCGCTCCAACACAGGCCCCAGCATCATCACTTTTTCCTGCTCAAGTGCCTGAACCTCTGTCGCGGTGCGGTCGGTTTGATTCGCAGTAGCCGCGATCATTTGAAAAACGTTGACGAAGAAGATGCGCTGAATGTCCTGACGCGTCGATTGAATCAGAGCCAACATTGCCTGCGGATCGGTTCGCACTTCCCACATGGAGCGGATGATCGGAGCTTCCTGCGGGTTGACCGCCACGCGGCCTCCCGGCTTGAACTGACTCAGCTGATCCTTGAGGGTGGACGGGTAGAGAATCGGCGGCCTAGTTCCGTAATCCACAAGTTCAGCAAGTCTCAGGTGCAGTCTCTGCAAAGACTTCTGTGCGCTCAAGGCCTTGGCACCGGGACCGCGGCCATATACAGAGCCGCCCGAAGTCATCCAGCGCGGACACAGTGCCGGGAAGTTTCTAAAACCTGACTCAGAGAGAACTTTGTCCTGCACACCTTCCTGGAAATAAACGGACTGCCAGGGCATATTCTTGTTGTCTCGTTTATCGGGATTACGTTCAATGCGCGGTTCAATCGCATGAATCACGTTGAAGCGGGTAAAAGGATCTTTCTCAAAGGCTTGCCGAACGTCATTGTTTACGGCCTCAAAACCCCATTGCTGGACCATTTGCTTCGCCGTGAGAGAAAGGCGGCGATACATCGTATCGACCTTCCCATAATCATCTTCAGCCAGCCAGTATTCCCCGATTGTGAGGTTCTGCAGGGAGATGAGCTGTTCCGGATGAGGCTTTACGATCGTGCATGCAGTGCCGAATACCGGAAGCTCCAAATAGCTCTGGTGAAGCGCGTTGTAGCATTCGGCTTTTGAGAAGTAGAGAAGCAATAGGTCTTGAACCTTCGTCATCCACTCTTTGACAGCGGGATTCTTATCGAGATCCGGATCCATCGTTGTGAGGCGCAGCCACGGCCTGGAAGGAGACGAGACGCCGCCGAGCAAGCCCGCGGCCAAAACATCCGCGCAGTCAATTGCTTCAGCATCGAGGATCTTGCGATAACGCTTTGAGCCTTGAGTTGCATCTTCACCTGGGAAGCACCCTAAGTCCGGAAGACAGTAGTCACGAATATCGCGCCACAGGTCCTCCCAAGAACTGCGCTCCTGCTTGAGGCTCTCAAAGCGCTGATTGATAAGCTTGATATCTGCGGGCATAACTATCCCCCGATAAGCTGTTTCTTCTGCAGTTTGAAGCGATCATCCTGCGCTGCTTCACTCGCAAGCACCGTTTCACTCATTCCTTCCGGAGTGTCATCAATAACCGTGTCGCCGACATTTGCATGCTTCTTGTTTGCCATGTTGGCGTTCTGAGACTGCTGTTCTTCAGCCTGTGCCTGCTGTCGAGCGGCTTGAGCCTGCGCTTTCCTTGCCTGATCTTTGGCCTTGTTCTGCATGTGGTTGTACATGCCCGCAGTTGCAACGTTGGCGACCGCCTTCACAACGGGTTTGACCACCTTGCCCACAGCGTGGACCACAGACGATACTGCTCCCATGATCAGCCTCCCAGTAAAGAAGAACCGATGCCAAGCGCGCCAGGGTTCAGGGGAGCCGCATTGCCGTTTGTCAGAAGCGTGGATCCCAAGCCGTTGTCAATCGTGTTGTCCGCTAAAAGGCCGTCAAGGTCAGCCTGCTTGCGGTTTGCTTTGTTGCGGGCCTGATCCTCTTCCTGAGCCAATGCCTGCTGCTGAGCAAGCTGTTCTTTGGCGGCGGATGTTTGACGATCTCCGGCACGTTTCTGCTCATAAGCGTTCAAACCCGAAGTCACGGCACCCACTAATGTGCCCGCGATAACTGCTGCAGTCATTCCCATGATCAAAGTTCCTTAAAAAATAAAAGATGCTTTCTGCCCCGCACTCTCTTTGCGAGTGCCTTAGCCAGAGGAGAATCCTCGGGCACGTCCCATAGGAAAAACTTGGCGCCTGCCTCGATTGCTTTACGTTCTGCCAGCACTGCCAAGCGGCCGCCGATTGAAGTATTGCGATATTCCGGCGACAGATAGATCGCATCGTTTTGTGCGAAGACTTCGCCGCTGTGCTGGTGCGTAAAGACAAAGACAGAAGCAAACCCGACGGGCTTACCTTGGTCTTCAACAATGAGGCCGAAGGAGTCTGTGCCTTCGCTTAAGATTCGGTAGATCGAACGATCCGGAACTGCCCTGCGGTTAGGCAAGCCTGCCTCCGACATTGCCGAGTCAATAAGCTCAGAGCAACGGTCAATGATTTCAACTAAGGACGCGTCAATGATTTTCATGAGCCCATTGTCTAGGCTCAGGCGCAGGGTTTATGGACGGTGTTATGAGTTCCAATACTCGGATTCAAAGGCTTCCTGGGGATCGTAGGAATCTTTCGCGCCGTAGATGGCTCGTTCCATACTGCGGGAGAGTTTCGGAGCTACGGGTGCGGCAAAGGTCAGCGCCAAAGCGTCAGCTAAGTCCGGAGATCGTCCGATGCGCTCCTTGAGCTTATCTTTGGCCTCGAGAATCTTAGGTCCTTTAGGCGTGTAGCCGTAGGTCGGAGCGCCCAAGTCTCCCTGCAGAACAGGATCCGGAGGAATGGCACCGCCCTGCTTAATCCATTGAGCCATGTGCCACCACATCTCCATTCGGCGGTTTGCGAATTGTTCCTTGTCGATTGCCTGCGCTCCGAAGGGAACCTCCACGACATCAAAGCGCATCTGGCGAAGTCTGTCGATTACGCCTTGCCCGGCGCCGGAGTCAATGAATACGGCATCGGGTTTTTCTTTGGCCATTTCTACCGCAATGCGATCAGCCAATGCCATGTTGTCAAACTTCCGGATAACAATCGGCTCAAAGGCTACTAGCCCTCTGCGCTTAAAGATGACCGAGGCATCCGATCCGAAGCGCGCAACGTCAATGCCATAGATAAGGGGAGCGCCCATGTATTCGCTCTCTCGATAGAACTTATTGGCCGCGGCCCGAATATCGTCAATCGGAATCAAGCCGTTGTCCTGAGCGGCCGAGAAGTCACAGAGAAACTCTTGCCGGAACTCGTTCTCAGACATTTCGACCTTGAGCGCCGCCAGTTCCTTTTCATCAATGACATGGGTTTGCTCAACGGAATAAAGCATCGCGATCCAGTCCGGATCGCCTTTGCTCATGAGGTTCAAAGCCTGATCGTATAACTGAGAGAAGAGGTTGATACCTTTGGGAGTTCCGATAAAAGCGGCCCATCCTTTTCTGTCAGCCAGTGCCGGACGAATCACTTCTCCCCAGAGCGTGGGTTTAATCTGCGCAACCTCATCGATCACTACGCCGTCAAAGTACATGCCTCTCAAAGCATCCGGATTATCAGCACCGAAGATCCGGATCGTTGCACCGTTAGGCAAAAGGATCGAGAGCTTTTGCTCGTTGATCGAGATTGCAGGGATTTGCGATGTGTAATGCTTCAGGTATCCCCAAGCGATCTGCTCGGCCTGGTTACGGAATGGAGCAAGGTAGGCATACATGCCGCGCTCTTTGCGGTCTGTAATAGCCCGCTTGATGAGGTGGTTCACAGACAGCACGGTCTTACCTAAGCGTCGGTGAGCAACCAGTACACAGAATCGATGTGTCTCCAATTGCTTGTGAATTTCGTCCTGGGGAAAGCGGGGACGGTAGGGAATCACGACTTTCATTCTTCCTTCTCCGTCTGTTTCTTGCCGTCATCCCAAACAAATTCGATCTTGCCTTCAAGCTTGCTCTCGTTATCTTTCGAATAAGCGCCCAAGTGTTTGCCGAGCATGTCGTAGGCCTTAAGCAGAGACGGTGCATCCTTGAGGCCCATGATCACTTCGCCGTCTTCGTTCTGATAAACGGGAATCTTCTCGGATAAAGTTTCCCGGATCTCCAGGAGCTCTTCACGCCACTTCTGCACTGTGTATCCGGTCTTTTCTTCCATGATTTTTCGCCTCCTTTCGAGCTCTGAAATGACTAAAGGATTTTTAAGGAGTTGAGATCCTTGAATCGCCGCTGTTTTTGCAGAATATCCAGCGATTTTTGCCGCGTCAGTTGCAGTTTTACCCTTCATATATTCGTTGATAAACTTAAGCTGCATGCTGGAGAGTTTTTTCTTTCTGTCTTTTTTCACTTCTGTCTCCGATATGCGTGAGGAATCTTTCCCCGGATCAATCCCGTGCAAATGGCAAAGACAGTGCTCCGAGGCATTTCCATCATCCTGGCGATCTGCCTATAACTGAATGCCTCGCCGCGCAACTGCAGGACAAGATCAACTTCCCTATCGGTGTATTTCGCATGAGGCGAATCCTCACCGATCGGGACGCCCAATCGAGACACGGCAATCATGCGTTTAACGGAAGAAAAACTCGGGGAACTCACGCTTCACCAGAATGATTGCTTTGTCGATAACTTGCCGGCGCCGCATTGATTCCGGCGGCATGCTCTTTGCATCTGCGGCCGCCTGCTGCAGATACTCCGCAGCCCTTCTCGGCAGCAGTGATGCTGTCCCTAAGGTAGCCTTCGTGTTGGTCTGAATTTCATTTCTTTGGGGCATCGCTCAAAACTCCTGATAAGTCCACCCCTTACCACGCTCCGGATAAACAACGAGCATGCGGAAAGGGTACTCAGTCGCGCAGACCTTTGTCTTCACTTTCGCGTCGTCTGCGAAGAACTTGGGCGATCCCTTAACCTCATGCAGTTCAAGCTGATCTTCAGCCGTAAGCACAAGAAAATCGGGGTTATACCAACAAGTATCCTCGGCGATTTTGAGCTTTATGGACTCGAACCAGTAAGCCTTGATCCTGCCTGCGATACGTTCGGATTCTAGGTAGGCGGCATAAGCTTTCTCTGTCTCGTTCATCTGCCCGGCTTTCATTCGGCCCTTGGCAAACCCGTTCTTTTTGCCTCCGACAAAACCGCTGATCTTCTTCAAGACAATGGGGCCTGCTTTAGTTTTTGTTTTGGCCAGAAGTTCCTTGTATGCAGGATCATCCGTGCTTTTAAATCTCATCATGGACATGATTGTTGTTCCCTCCTGGGTATGGTTGTTATTTGAATTGGGTAGGCATGACAGCGCGCCGATTTCCTGAGAAGATGTCTCTGAGTGTCCGGACAGGTATATCCATCTTGCGTGATATCTCCCGCAAGGAAAGACCTGCAAGCCTGAGATCAAAGCAGTGAATCAACTCAACGTCCGTGTACTTGGCGTGCGGACTTGATTCACCTACCCGGGCAGACTTATCCGAGAGAGAAACCGTTGACGGCTTAACGCTTAGATCGGAAAAACTCCGGATATTCGCTCTTAACTCGAGCAATTGCTTCCTGTACTTGCAGCTCTCGTCATACCTTGCTTTCTCTCTTTCGAGGCTGGACGCTGTCTCGGAGAATCCTTTGAGCTTCCTTGGGCAATAGGGAATGGAATCTCCGAACAGATCCGCCTGATGGTTCGTCAGTGTCATCCATCATCTATTCCCGCAATTGATTTTCAGAAACTGTCTGAGATTCCACTAGTCCGACAAGAATGCGATCCACGCATCCTCTGAGTTTGTGGCTTGTTACACCAACTTCATGAATGTCGAGAACTCGGCCGTCAGCCCTCTGTGCAGCCATCTCTTCTAGTTTCTTAAGGGTATTTTTAGCCTCTTCAATCGAATTGAAGACAGTGTTTATGCACGCAGTTCTATTTTTTACAATGTCAATGTGTTTCATTTGTTCTTTTGCTCCAAGGAAAAATTAGTCATGCCTGAGTCCTATAAATGCCCGCACTGCGGAACTTTGACGATGTTTGTTCTTAAACTGGTTGTTAGCTCTTACCCTGAACGAAGGGAAACAGCGCCTCTGAATAATTTTTATGAGAGTCAGAGTGATGGATTGGAATACAGAGGAAACAATGGCTTGTTTCACTTCTTTCATCCCAAAAGAGTTTTCGTTACTGAGTGCTGCAGTTGTGGAAACTTGGTTTTCTGGGAAAACGGAGAGATTCAATACCCCGTTCGCAACGGAATAATCCCTGCGGAAGATATGCCCGAAGATGCCAAAGAAGTTTTTAACGAAGCTCAAGCCATCATCGCTCTTTCCCCGCGTGCAGCATGTGCCCTTCTGCGGGTCTGTCTTGAAAGAATTGTGGATTGGTACGGTGAGAACGAACACGTGGAGGGCTTCAAAAAGTCCGACAAGCTTTACAAGAAAATTGAGACAATCGGAATATCTCCGGCCTTCCAGCGGATTTGCAAAGCTTGTAGGATTGCCGGAAACGAACACGCGCATTCCGGAGAAATCGATCTTTCCGGAGAAGACTCCTTTGAGATTGCTGAGGCAATGTCCAGAATGATCAACTCCTTGGTCAACACATGGATTGCTCCGATAAGGGAGAGCGAAGAAGTTCTCAGAAAACTTGGCAAAGAATAAGGTCATAGATCGCTCCTTAATCGTTGCGTCGCTTGTAACCATCCAATTCTCGGAAAATTTTCAACAAGCTTTGCATCGAGTTGCGAATGTCTTTCTGGGTAAGACTTAGGAAAACAATCGCTATAGATAAAAAAATCTGAGTGACGGCAATAACAATCAAAGTAACTTCCATTTCTTTTCTCCATTGGTTGAATGTTGTTTAAACAGCCGTCTAGCGTCTCTGAGCGATTAACTCAGCATGGACGCGGTATCTATCAAATTGCGAGAAAAATGCTCTCCTGCGTTCAATACGCTCGTCTGTGTCACGTTCAAAAACGGAACACCTTGTGAACGAGATCGGGTAGCACTCGATGCTGGCGCCTTTATCCGGGTGGTGGCAGAAGATGTTCATGTCTCCGAAAGAAGACTTAGGCGGGCGCCGAATGTTTCCTGCTGGATCGATCCAGTAGCTCTCGGCGAACTTGCAGTACAGGCAGCACCCGCTCATTCAGACTTCCTCCCGAAAGCGAAAATAAAATCCAGAGCAACAACTATTGCCAGTAATGTCAGGCTGTAATCGAGATTCGATCCCGAGTGAGCAAACCAGGCAAAGTCAAGAAGACTGAGAACGCCTCCCGAAAAACCTAGGAGAGTGAAAAATCTGAGACCATCAAAACGCATGCCATTACCTGTCAAAAAAGCACCAACAAAGGAACCGCCGATTAAGTACAAAAAAACACAAAGAAACCCGTTATTCATTTTTCTTCTCCTGGCTGAACTGGAAAGCCGCTCTCACGAGTAATCCGAATAAAAACAGGTTGATAAACACGACCGGCGCCAGGATGATCATCGGCAGTGTCCATGCAGAATCAGACATGACGCACCTCAATCGAAAAGATCAGCAGTAGCGGGTTTACGCATGGATGGCCCGGCAAAAAGCATTGGCACGCATTTAGATCGCACACGATCATAAAGACGGTCGCCGAGTAGTTCAGCCAGCGCCTTGGGCCCGAGATTGCTCATTAGGATGGTCGGCTTGTTTGAAGTCACTCGATTGTCGAGAATGGAAAAGAGGATTCTCTTTTCAGCCTCGGAGCCTTTTTGGATGCCGACTTCATCAATCACTAGAAGCTGAATCGAAGAAAAGAACTTCAGCATTTCCTCTTCGTTCGTTATTACCCCAGTCTGGTAAGTGCTCCGGACGGCTGAGAAAATCTCGCTGACCTTGTAGTACCTTGGATAAACGAATAGATAACGCTCCATGAGCTCCAACATGATTGCGCACGCAAGGTGAGTTTTACCGGTGCCACAACCGCCGAGGAATAACAAACCGTAACCGCCAGCCTTAGCTTTTTCCCAGCCTTTAACAAAACGTCTTGCCAATTTGAATGCGGCCTTTTGGCTGTCGGTCTCTTGAATGAAGGTTGAGAAACCTTTGGTTTGATACTCAAGAGGCATACGGGTTTCTTTGATTCTCGCCTGGCGGTTTTTAGCCTCTTCCTGCTTTCTGGCCTTCTCTTCATCAATAGCCCTTTCAGCTAAATGTTCTTCATGACATTTGGGGCATTCACTTATTTCTTTGAGTTTCCCGCCTAACCAGACTTGATTCGCCAGATATTCCCCGTGAAGGATGCAATTCATTTTCACTTGCCTTATTTCCAATTTCCCGAGAATGGTATTAACGGCTTTGAGATTCTTGCTGTCTGTGTTGTTCATAGTTTTAATTTCCCGTGTTCATCAAATTCGCATTGGTCTCTGTAGTAGTCGTCCGTGAATCCGCCTGGAGGTTCGTACTCGAAGGGCGGAGCGTTGTTGAATTGGTTCTGGCTCTTCTTCTCTCGCTTTGCTTTGTCATTGATGCAGAATGTTGTGAACGCCGCTTTGTAGTCTGCGTACTCAACATCCTTGGCTTTGCAGTAGGCGATCAAGGAATCAAATAGCGATTGCGGGTCTTGAACTCCATACCGCTTAGCTGTCGTAAGGTAGTCCTCCGGAATCTGATCTCCGTCCTTAAAGGGACACGGGATCTTTTCCTTCTTCTGTCGTTTGACCTTTGACTTCTTCTCAACTGTTTCCGTTTTAGAAACAGTTGTCCTCTGCAGTGGGAGCTCTTGTTCAACAGGAGCGGTTTTTAAAGGAGTCTCTTTTTCACACACACGCCCCGCGAAAGTTTCGAAGGCTTTTGGATGGTGTTCGTGGGTGTGTATTTCCTTATCCTGTTCCTGCTCCTGATCCTGTTCCTGGGTGCGACATGGTTGCCCATTGGTACGGGACATGGCATCCTTGATGGCATCAATTAAGTCATTAGGGATGGCATTTCTCATTCCTACAGAAAGGCCATCGACAAAGGTTTTCAGGCGTGCAACATGCTTATCCAAGAGGTCGCATTCGGGCATCAGATCAATCAATTCGCACCATGACTTGAATGCATTAGGAGAAGAAGGCGCGTTGTACTTTAGGAAGTTATTTATGACCATTAGCCCTGCCTTCTCATCAGCATCAATCATGCCGTTTAAAGTGACTTCTTGGATGGCATGCGACATGGCATCTCGTTGCCAACCCAATTCGTCAGCAAGGTTTGAAACTCGTGTCCGGATAGTTCCTATCTGCGTGGTATCTGGATGAGTCAGGAGCAAAATAAAGGCAAGTTTGCCGTTATCCGAAAGCTCCCTGAACTTCCTGTCATTCCACATTCGGACGTCTATTTTTCTATAGCGAGCCATAGCGACTCCCAGTTAGTTGGCGACAGCGTGTTTAATCACCGGAATGCGTTTGAATTTTTTCTGCAAGAACAAAAGGCGGCCTTCTGGCATTCCAGACTTAAGCCATCCGGAAACGCTGGCCGGTTTAACTTCACAGATGTTTGCAACAGCTGTAGTTCCGCCTAAAGAATCAACGATTAGGCGGGCTGTCTGAGTATCGGTTTTTTTGCGCATAGCTAAATTCTTCCTAATTTTTGCCTTATTAAATTATAAGGTTTTCCGAATTACTTAATCAATGCGCCTAATTATTTTTCTTTAAAATGTATTAGGAAAACCTAATAAAGAAAGGGTTACTCAAATGAACGAAAAAACAACATTGGCAGAGCGTTTAACCTTGGCGTTGAGTGATTCCGGATTAAAGAAAAGTGACATCGCTAGGTTATGTTTTATTTCCCCGGCTTCTGTTTCGGATTGGTTTTCTGGCAAATCAAAAAGCATCAAATCTATTTACCTGCCCAAGGTGGCCAAAGTTCTCGGAGTCTCCTCTACTTGGCTTGCGACAGGGAACGGACCCATGAAATCTCCTAACGTACTGGTAACAGAAGATGTGTGTGATGACGATGATTGGGTAGAAATTCCTGAATACAAAATTCGATTTGCAGCAGGCTTCGAGCAAAACTCCACTTTGGAAGAGTTGGCTTCTGAGTACAAAGCTGCTTATCGTCGTTCGTGGTTCCAGAGAAAGAACATCAATCCCGAAGACTGCAAGCGTTTCAAAGTGAAGGGAGATTCCATGGAACCTCTTTTGCTTGACCATGATGTGGTCTTAGTTGACTGCTCTAAAACTGAGATCATAGATGGTCGAATCTATGCTTTTGTCTTTGGAGATGCTTTAAGAGTAAAGCGGCTTTATAGAAAAATCGACGGCTCAATTATGGTGCATTCAGAAAATCCAAATTTCCCGGACGAAACTATTAGCCCAGCAGACACTGAGCAAGTTCAAGTTATCGGAGAAGTCATTGAAAGATCCGGATCAGTTTGATAAAGATTTAGGAGAAGAAAAATGCTTTTCTGTGAACGAGGCATCCGTGCTCCCGAAAGCCTTTATTCTTTAAATAAATTTTATGTGATACCGTCTGAAGCAGAGAAAAAATGGAACCTCATGGGTGTATACGTACCCATATTTTTCTTATTCATATCTCACGCTAAGGCGGGCATGTCGGCAGAGACCTTGAATCAGACTGCGACTCTGTTATGTGAAGCCTTGTTCAAGAAGAAATACAAAAGAAGCTTTTTCTTCTTTAAAAAGCTTATCGAAGACCCTTTTGAAGATTGTTGGGATGAAGTCATTGCCATAGCATTTTCGGCAATTTGGTTGCAAGCAAAATGTGGAGACTTCATGGAAAAGGGATACAGCATGTCGTGGCACCTAGGCAGACAATTTGAATATATGTCGGTTTTGAACTTTCGCCCAAATTTCCTTAGATCTAGATTAGAAGTCGATGAGAAATTGACAAGAATTTATCAGTCCGAGTGCAAAAAAGAAAAAGAAATTTCAGCCCTTGCTTGGAGGCTATCTCGGATGCCTGCTTCAGAAAGAGAGAAGCTGTTACAACGAAGAGGTCAGTAACTCAGCCCAAAGATCCGGCTAACTGCGTTGATTTCGTTATAAGAAATAACCATAGGTTTTAAACAAAATGACAAGCTCTAATTTTGGAATTAGATTAGCAACAGTCTTAAAGAAAGAGCCTTTTGCCGATAAAGGTATTAACGATGCCTATAAAGCAACTGTTGTCCTAGAAGACAAAACAAAACGGATGGCTCTGGTTAAAAAAATAAATTTTGATGAAGTCATTCGTGAGTTGTTCTCTGCCTGTTTGGGAATGAAACTCGAGTTACCGATTCCCTCACAATTTCTAGTTTGGGACGGTGAGATGAAATCAATTCTTTACGGATGCGAATTTGTTAATTACCCAAATTATATGAATGCCTTCACTGCGAAAGGGACAACAATAGAAGCCGGGTATAAGGCATTAAAAGCATGGAAAGGCTGGTGCTCTACTGTGGCTTTTGACGAGCTCATTATCAACAAAGACAGGCATTTAGGAAATATTCTTTGGGGAGGAGAAGATAATTTTTACTTAATTGATCATGGCCGCACATTTGGAGAACCCTCTTGGTTGGAAAGACAAAATCGACTTATTGATATCTATAAGAAAGTTCTAAAACCTTCCGCAAAGGAACTTGAAGATGCAATAAGAAATTGTCAGAAAAAAGCGGAAAAGTTTCCGAAAGACATTGGTAAGCGGTCTTTGGAAGAATTTGCCAATCTAAGCATTGAGCCTATTTTATTAAATCAACTCAGAAGAGAGGCTGAAAAACTAACTAAAATTCTCGATGAAAGCTTTGAAAAATTACCTGATCAATTAAGTTCTCATCTTCCCTCTGGGGAATTCGGACCTTTATTTGCGGACGACGACAATGAACCTAAAGTTTCCTGACCTCCCAGACTTTAAAGCAAGCTGGGCACCTCTGTTATGGACACCGGTTGTTGGCTCTCAAGAACGATTCATGATCGGAGTTATTACTTTATTTCAAGGAGCCGTTTCTGTTAAACCAATACTTTCAGACAGGATTCTGGAATCTTTATATAGAAAAAACAACCGTCAAGTTAAGTCGTTAATTGATTTTTCCATAAACGCTTTGAACGATCAGGCGGTATCGTCTATTCAAGAACTTGTAGCTCCAATCACCGGATTGAAAATCGGAAAAGAGTACCAGACTTTTTGTGATGGATTAGATGATCTTGTTGAACAAGCGATTATGGATCAGTCCAGCTTGGTTTCTCCTGAGGATTATCGAAAATTCAAGATTCCTCAAAAAAAATAAAAGGATTCAGTTGGTTAAAGAGTTTCGGAGAAATGTAAAAGACAACGCGATCAAGACGCACCCCGAGCTTTGTAATTATTTCGACCAGCAGTACAGAATCGGCGAATACACAGCTAAATACGATTTTTTATCTGATAGGTTTATTTGCCAGTATGGGTTGTTACGCGAGTTTTCTCTTACAGAGGATTTGAATACCGCGAAACAAAGACTTTTGGATTTAACAATCTTCCCTCATGCTAGAACTAGAGGATTAATCTTGGACTGCTCTTTGGTAGATACCTCGGCTGAAAACGCCGTCAATAGCATGGCAAAGGCAACGGATGTTAAGTTTATAAAAACATCCTCTCCCGAAGAAACGGCTGATGTTTTAATAGAAGAAAATAAAGCCGCTTAGATTAATTTATTAGTCAATATCTGCCGCCTCCGGGCGGTTTTTTATTGCCGCGAGAGCGGCTTTTTTGTTGCCTAAAAACGCAAACACAGACATTCAGATCAATAAGAACAAAGAAAAATTTTAGGAAATAATTTAGGTATTCCTAATTTTTTCCTTGTTTCTGCCTAATTTTTACCTTATACTTCTCCTTAATGATTTTAAGGAGATACCTAATGTTTCTCTAAGGTAAACAATTTCAGAATCCGGGCCATGGAGTACTAAACCCGGACGCAGCAGACAGAAGCAGAGTCTGTGAGCGAAAAAATTCGAAACGGCCAAGTGCGGGCGGTGCTGTTCACGCAAAGACACACAATCGGACAACAGCAGTCAGTGAAGTGAATGAGTAAGGCAAACGGTAGCCACGAAACACTTTTCAGCTAGAGACCTCTGACAAATAAAGGCATTTGAGATGCACGCAGTATCAAGAACAGCAAACTGCGTTGAGGTCCTGAGAAACCAACCAAACGAGGAAATGAAAACCAAGAACAGTAACTCAGGCGGCTCGGCATCGTAAGCCGGGTGAGCTAAGCGCTCTCGCAAGAGTAAGAGAAGAGCGCAAACATAAGCGTCTTCCTCATTACCTCTTGAGTGAATCGACCTAGCGTGTCATGGATTCGGAGGACGCTTCTGTTTTTTACAGGAGAGAAAAAATGCTTTTAAAAGTTAAGCGCGTTATCCCTCGAGTTTATGAGATTTATTACAAGGGGAAAAACATCGTCAGTCTGGTCCGACCTAAAAGAAATGACTGGCGATTTTCCGGGATTTGGGAAAAAGAGCAATGCGATGTCAACGATGTGTTATTGGCAAACGTTGCCGGACTTAGTTTCCAGACAAAAAGACAAGCGCTCATTGAGCTAGAGGTCATTTTTGCAAGATTTGAAGCCCTACAGGCCGAACTAGGAAGTCGAATTATTAGGAGAAAAACATGTTAGCAACGTATGAACGTAAAAAAGTTACTGAGTACACGTCGTTTAACTATGAATTTAAGGTGTTTTATAAAGACGAATACGTTTGTGATCTTTTAAAAATAGGGCGTCACGAATGGGCGTTTTCGGCATTTCAGAGTTGCGACAAACTCGAAGGCCTTCAAATGTTTCTTTATAACAAGACTAGTTGGGAAACCTTCAAGAAAAAAGAAGAAGCAATCCAGCATTTAGAAAACGTTCTCGCCGCTTACGAGTCTGGCGAACGGTCAGCTTAATCAACCCTCGAACTATTAGGAATTTTCTAATAGTTCACATAAACAAGTCCCCTGCGCTGTTTTCTTAATTAACTGTTAGTGCCAGTTTTTCAGCGACGGGGACTTTTTTATGTGGTCTTTTTCACATGGTTTTATAGGAGAGAAAAATGATCTTGTTACCAGACGAGCAAAAACAAATTTTTGACGAAGTTGTTGATGACATCTTGACGGAAAGAGGCTCTGCAACCTGACTCACTGACGCGCTGGCTTATGCAGAGCGTGCTGTGGTGTCCGCCCTGCTCTATGGAAAGAAAGAGGTGACACTTGACCTAGCTCATGTAGTTTCAACCGCTGAAGCTCAGAAGGAAGTTAAAGCGCTATTCAAAGAGTATGCGTTGAATTCCATCGGTGATCTGGCAATAGAAGCGATTGATAAAGACATCTACCCAGATGTTAAAAATTAAAAGTTTCTCTCCTCTGCCCCGCCAGTTTTCCTCCTTGAGCTGGCGGCTTTTTTACAGTTTTGAACCTGCGAAAGGGAAATTTTTGCCCGGACTCCGTCCCCTCGTTTGTCGATTGAGAGGTACTTCAAGCGGGAATAATCAGTAATTGGGCAAAGGTCTGGGTTTGAGATCGCATATAGAGATTACTGATCGCAGGTTCACCCCAATCTCGAGGTTGCCATGAATAAAAAATTTGATGATCTGTTAGAGGACGATCTCGCATGTTTCCTCTGCGCTCTGATCGCCGCCGTCATGTTTTTCGGCACGTTGACCGTAGTCCTGGGCGCCGATGCCTTTCAGCGGTGGCTGCTATGCATGTAACTCCGAGAACTTGCCCTGGCCCTGGCGATTTGTGGCAGCCGTCCTGGCAAGAAGAAAAACGCGAAGCAGAGTATGAGCGGCTCCTTGAAAGATTTTTTGAGGAGTACATCCCTCGCTACTGTGACGAGCGGATCAATCAACTGGCTGAGGCTGGTGAGGATGAACGACATCCTGAGATTGAGCCTTTGTTTGACGGATTTTTGAAGGAAAACGAATGGCGGTAATTACTGACGCAGAGCGTAAAAAACAGCGCAACCGAGAACTGAAGCGCCAGTACTACGCAAAAAACAAAGAAAAGAGGGTTGGGCAGAGCAAAGAATGGTATCGCAAAAGACGCGAAGAAGAATTAGCCCTGCGAAACGATAAAACACCAATCCTCCCGCAGACCCCTTTTTCAGCACTATTTACAGATTTTTTTATTGATAGGAATCCGAAAAAATGACTAACGAACAAAGAGCCGCCTGGTTAGAAGGCCGGCGTACAGGCATCGGCGGATCGGACGTGGCAGCCGTCCTCGGGCTGAATCCATGGAAAACGCCGCTGGACGTTTGGAACGATAAGCTCGGGCTTTCTGAAGATAAAGAAATGTCCGAGCCTGCTTACTGGGGAACCGTTCTCGAAGATACGGTCGCAAAAGAATTTCATCTGCGCACCGGCAAGAGAGTTCAAAAGGTTTCTCACCAGTTTGCTGATCCGGAAACTCCTTGGGCGATTGCAAACATCGACCGAGCAATTATCAATCCTGAGATTGCGAGAAAAGTTCGGCCGCTACTGAAGGTTGAAGAAATTGAGAAGTATGCCGACATCACGGGCGTCGAGCGCATTATTAACACGGATGTCGCGTTTGAGGCTAAGACGGCAAACGCTTTTACCGCTGACCTTTGGGGCCCGAGCCAGGAGCTCGAGATCAAACAGAACAACCTCAGAACCGAGCACGTGATCCCGCTTTACTACGAAACGCAGATTCAATGGTACTGCGGCATTCTGAAGCTCAAAGGAATGTATCTCGCGGTACTCATCGGAGGTTCCGACTTTCGAATGTACTGGGTCGATGCTCGTCCGGATGTGTTCCAAGTGATCAAAGAAAAGTGCTCCCGCTTCTGGAACGAAAACGTTCTGAAGAAAATTCCGCCTGACCCGATCAACATTGATGACGTACTTCAGCTATATGGAAAAAGTAACGGAAAAGCTGTGGAGGCTCAAGGTGAGCTTGCTATTGATTATGGTGAGTATGCACGTATTGCTGGTGAAATTAAGGAACTTAAAAAGCAGCAGGACGCGCTCAAAACCAAAATTGCAATAGGAATGAAGGACAACGAAATCCTTACGCTCGATGGCAAGAAAGTCCTCACCTACAAAACGCAAACCTCAAAACGTTTCGACACGGATACCTTCCGGGAAGACCACCTGGATGATTACTACGACTACCTCAAGGAATCCTCAACTCGTGTAATGCGTGTGTGCGCGTAACCTTTTAGATTGCTGGCTACACAAAATGGGCAGGGTTTCTACTGATAAAAAGAGCGGTTTTGTGTAATATTCGCTTCGAGCACTACAGTACAGTGCAACAAGAAAAGGCTTTCTCGGTTGAGCCGGATCAACCGAGCCAAATTCCCTCCAAGCCTGCACAAGCGGGCTTTATTTTTGCCTCTGCCTTATTTCTCGTAACTCTTAATCAACCCAAGCCCCTCCAGTTCGAGGGGCTTTTTCATAGGAATTAAATTATGTCCACATCCGACCAACTCGCCGCCGCTGTCGGCGCCCCCTCTGCTCCAGTCGCCAAACCCAAAACAAAAGCGCCAATCATCGTGCAGCAGGTCTTGTCCGACCAGTTTAAAAAGCAACTCGCCTTGGCCGTCCCAAAACATCTGAGCGCTGATCGCATGGCTCGCATTGCTGCCACAGAGCTTAGAAAAACTCCTGCCCTCCTCAATACAACCCCGGCATCTTTCTTGGGCGCCGTTATGCAGTCCGCCCAGCTTGGCCTTGAACCCGGTTCTGCTCTCGGCCAAGCGTACCTTGTTCCCTACGGTAACCAGTGCCAGTTAATTCTTGGTTACCGCGGAATGATTGACCTTGCCCGTCGTTCCGGACAAGTTTTGTCTCTCTCTGCGTTCGCGGTCCACGAAGGTGACGATTTTAATTATCAGCTTGGCCTACATCCGGACATTCATCACGTGCCGAGTTGTGAAGCTGACCGAGTTAAAAAACCGATCACCTTTGTCTACGCGGTCGCAAATCTGCGCGGTGGCGGATACCAGTTCGAGGTCATGTCTCGCGCCGAGGTCGAAGCTGTTAAAGCCAAGGCCAAGAGTAAAAATATTTGGAACAACTATTTTGAGGCCATGGCCCTGAAAACTGTCATCCGCCGCCTCTTTAAATATTTGCCTGTTTCAATTGAGGCTCTGCAGGTGGCTAATGTTGACGCGAAACGAGAAGCCGGGGAAAAGATCGACCCGAACGACGTAATCGACATCAATGCCGTCACCGTCGATGACTTCAAGGATATTGAAGATGCCGAGGTCGTTGGAACCTCTCAGGACGCTCCGGCGGAGACAATAAATAAGTAACCATAAGCCCTGCAGTGCGGGGCTTTTCTTTTGGAGATAAAGATGTGGAAGATTAAAGACCCTGAGTTAAAACGCAAGATGAATCAGTTCATCTCAGATGACGGCATTAACGAGGTATGCAGAAATGAGATGGCAGATTCTTCCACCTACATATTTTTCTCATTTGAGGATGATGCTTACAACTTTCGGATAGACAAAAGTTATTTTGAAGAAGTTCCTAGAAACATGCTGGACGTTTGGAAACCTTTCCCAGAGAAAAGGCCGCCAGGAGACGGAGCCTACTTAGTAACGCGGCAAATGAAAACAGACACGGGCACAACGATTAGTTTTCTTGATTTCGCCAGATTTGAGTACGGTCAGTGGATGTTTAAAAACGATGTAGTCGCTTTTTGTAACTTGCCTGAGCCTTACTTTCCGATGGAGAAAAAGCATGAAGTACCAATATCGATTCAAAGATAAATCGCTTGAACAAGCGTTAAATGTTATTTACGGAGAGGAATTCGTAGAAGATGAAGTAAACAGGCAAATGACGAATACAACGTCATACATTTGTTTCGATTTAGATCATAGTTCTACTACGATTTCTAAAGGAGAAATCGCTGAAATTAATGAATACAACCCAGACGCCTGGAACCCGTTCCCGGAGGTTAATCCTCCGGAGTGCGGAGAGTACCTCGTGACCTTTAAAGACGAGGATGCGGATTACGTGCAGCAAAACTATTTCGACATGTTGGGAAGATGGGAAACCGCACATTCTGATGTGATTGCTTTTAGGGCCCTCCCCGCCCCATATCAACCGGAGGCCAGAAAATGAAACTTGAACTTGAAAACACTGACAATCCTCGAAATCACCAGTTTGATGAACTGGATCAAATAATCGTTCTTTTAAACGATCCCGAAACTGGTGAGCAGTTCTATGAAATCCTCACTTATGTGAACGATGACTTTGTTTTTGGCGGACCGAACAGTGATCCGATGGATTTTGACGCTCCCTTTCCGGGTCCCGAATTGATGAGATGGGAGAAAATTGATGTCTAACAGCCGCCTCCGGGCGGTTTTCTTGTACATAAAGGTAGCCGATTAACCTTTAACAATCAAGAACAAAATCAGTTACAATCAAGCAAGCAAATTATATTTTTAGGTGCTTGCTATGGATGATAAAACTAAGCAGTCCAAAGGCGGTGTTGAAAGAGCCAAGAAACTCTCTCCCGAACGCAGATCTGAAATTGCACGCAATGCAGCATTAGTAAAGAGCGGAGGCTTTAAGGCCCTTCACAAAGGAAACTTCAAGGAAGTAATTGGTGTAGATATACCTTGCTATGTTCTTAACGACTCTAACCATACGGCCGTTATGAGTCAAAGAGGAATCGCGGAAGCATTGGGATTTGCGACAGGAGGTGGAACGGCAATCAAAAAGTTCTTAAGCTCTCAGTCCATGCTCCCGTATATTGGTTCCGAACTTTCTAAAAAAACAGACCAACCTATTGTTTTTAAACTAGATCAAACTGGTTCCGGGCGGAAGGCGTATGGATATGACGTAACGATTTTGATTGACATTTGTCAAGCCATAATCAGGGCTAATGACGATAATCAACTTAAGTCAAACCAAGCCTTTTTAGTAAAAAATGCTTCGATAATTCTTCAAGCCTCTGCCAAGTTGGGTATTAGAGAACTTGTTTACAAGCTGGCCGGGTACAATTCCACAAAAGAAGCGGTAATTGCAGCCTTTAGAGAGTACATCCTTGAAGAGGCAAGAAAATGGTCGAAAGAGTTCCCGGACGACTTATACGCAGAATGGCAGAGGCTCTATGACATACCAGTCCCAGTCCGAGGTCGTAACTGGGAACATTACCATCTAACGTTGAAGTTCATTTACCTTCCTTTGGCCAAGAGCAATGGCAAGCTCCTTGCGTTGCTCAAGGAAGCGAAAAAAGAATCAAAAGGCAAAAAATACGACAAACTCCACCAATTCCTCAACGAAATTGGCTTAACAGCTTTGCGTGCACATATTTGGCAGGTTGTCGGTATCGCCAAAACTAGTCAGTCAGTAGAAGAATACGAACGAAGGTTCTCTCTAGCTTTCGGAGGACAGCTGCCCTTTGAATTTGATGAATAATCACTGAAATCATTCTTGACCGCCTCCGGGCGGTTTTCTTTTGGAGAAAACATGACAACAAAAATCTACGGCACCTCCGATGATTTGATTGAATTTGAAGGTGACATTTACGACGAAATCGGAGCCTATGAAGCTCAGGACAAAGGGATACTCTTATCAGATGGCACAGTGCTTGAGTGCTCTTATTCCAAAACCCCAGATTTAGGGGTTTGGGGATTCAAGCTGATCCGTGCTGGAAGTCTTTTTGATCGAATTGAAGAATGCAATGATGAAGACGCCGAAGTCTATTCTGACTTTCCTCCAAGCCTGCACAAGCGGGCTTTATTTTTGTCCTTTTTGCCAAGTCAGCTTCAGGAGAGCTCATACAAGATGTAGTATGTGCAAATTTTGCACATATGGTCTCTGACGGAAGAGAGACATCATCCGTCTGCCACCCGCACGGTGGCTTTCTTTTTGCCCTGAGCGTATCTCTGACTAATTTCACGTAACTCTTAATCAACCCCAGCCCCTCCATTGCGAGGGGCTTTTTTAATGGATGAATAAACATGGACAAAATCGAACTCACCCGCGAGGAGGCCATGCTTGTTATGCGCCTCCTCAATTTATTTTTGAGCAAGGCTCACGCACTGAACGTGCGTGATAACTCAGACGTTGCTCCGGCAAAAGCTCTGAAACAAAACATCTTCAACCAGTTCATGAAGCTCGACGAGCAGGAGGCTGAGAATGACACTGAACAAAGCTGTTGAGTTTTACTCATACCTGCTCATGATTATGGATCACTACGGCTATGACCATCAGGTATACGAAAAATTGCCGGAAGAAGTCGATGAATTACAGGAAGCGTTTGACGCCTACTTTGATAAACCGTCCCTGGAGCATTGGCACCATGTCATTGAGGAATGCGCCGATGTCCACATCATGCTCGAGCAGTTCCAGATGTTGATCACACCTGAGGATAAAGCTGAGTTCGACAAAATTTGTATGGACAAACTGCATCGAGAAATTGGAAGAATTGAAGGAGGAATGAAAAAATGAGAAAACGTAAATCGGATAGCAGCGATCTCGGCGTGCTCCTCCTTGACGTGAAACAGGTCGCGGAATTATTGAATATCGGAGTCTCTACAGTGTGGGCGCTGGTTAAAGTAGGAAGATTCCCGGAACCGATTAGGCTCACTACAAGATGCTCTAGGTGGCGGCGTGTGGACGTTGTCGCTTGGTCGAAAACGCTAGGAAGCGAAAAGGAGGCGACGGTATAAATGAAACCACTCGGGGCGGAATTCCGCCCCATTATTTTTTATTTGATCTGGCTGAAGCAGAACGCTCCCCAGGCATCAAAAACTTCTCTCATATCCCCTAAAGCCTGCTCTCGGTCATAGGCGCATTGATACGATTCATTGCGATGGTCGAGACAGCTTTCTCTCAAGTCCTTTGCAAATGCCGGATGGCCATATCCGGACGCATCTTTAGCCCAGGTATTAAAAGTTGCCCGAGCGCAGCCGTGCAAAGTGACAATCCTCGGCTTACCGGTTTTCAAATGCATTTGGTCCGGATCAATCCAGCCAATCCCATCTATTTTTTTCTGCTTGTCGTGCATACGCTTAATCAAGGCGCTGACCGAATCTCTTGTAAACGGAGAGTTCTTTCCCTTGTTGATATTCGGGAAAATAAAAGCGTCCTCACTCATTCCGATACGAGGAGCTGTTTTTAATAATTCCATTGCCTGAGGACTGAGCGGCGTCTTACGATCAAAAGGTATTTTCTCGCCTTTGACCTTCATTCTCTCTCTGGGAATGACATGGAACCACTGCCCTTCTGTCTCTTTAATCTCTCCCCAGGTCGCCTCCCGAGCTGTTGAGTTCCGGGCGGCAGTAAGAATCGCAAAGGCCAAGCACCGAGCTGTCTGGCTAACCGGGACAAGTTTCATAAGCTCGGCAAAGAAAAGCGGCATTCTTTTCGGAGGGAGCGCCGGTTCATGGCCGCCTTCAGCTCTCACCAATGGCAGCAAGTCTCCCAACTTCCCATCTTTGACCTGTGCGGGATTCAGCATAGGAGGGACGAACTCCGAGCGGATTGCCCAGTCAATCGCCTGGCGAGCGTCAGACAAAATTCTTTCCGGAGTATCGATCATCGTTCGCCACTTCTCGCCCAGAGCGGCCGCAAACATCTCTGGCTTCAATTCCTCCACCGGACACATCCGGATGGAATCAGGAATGTGATTTCTAAAAAAGCCCTGCCACACTTCTTTCTTCGGTTTGCTCGGATTATTCCAGCGGCCTCGAGCTTCATTGAATTCAATCCACCTGTAGACCAGCTGCTCGAAGGTTAAACGATCATCCCCGGACGTTGATTTCTTCCGTAATGAAGCCTTGAGCGTTTTTTCTTCTTCGGACGGGTCGATACCCTGCTTGATCTTTACTTTCCACTCAGCGGCCTTTTTAAAGGCATCTGCGAGCGACATCTGCGGATAGCGTCCCAGTGTAAATATCCGATTGATGGTTGATTCCCGCAGAATGAAGTATTTGGCCAAGCTGCCGTCTTTGAGTTTTACGACCTTTACAACCAGGCCTGGAACCCCGCCGCAGGCCCGAGTCTTTGTGACAGCCTTCAGCTGCTTTTCTGTCATCCGCTCTGCTAAACGCATAAATTCCTCCGAATCCCTCTGAGTTCAATATCGGCGGGGCTTCCAAAGTCCTAATGTGACAAAAAATCCGAAAAAATTCCGCTATTTTTGGATTGCCGCACGTCGTATGTACATTAGATACTACATTAGAACATCTAGCTGTACACAAATAAATATGGACGAAGACGGACTATTACGAACGACATTGAGAGCGGAAGGCCTGCCGTTATTGGGATTGCTTAGACAGACACAAACAAAAAAGGCCGTCTATAGACGACCTTTAGGGAATTTCTGGTCGGGGCGGCGGGATTCGAACTCGCGACCCCTTGCACCCCATGCAAGTGCGCTACCAGGCTGCGCTACGCCCCGACTCAAGAACCGTGATATTACACGATTTTTTTTAATTGTGCAAAAACTCTTCGATTTTTTCTAAGTTATAGACGACAGAATCAAATTCGTCCCAATCGATTTCCGGCTGAGCAAACGCTCCGGCCCCATCAAAACCGGGTAGATAAGCTTCCGGAAGCTGCGGCGCCGAAGCGCCGGCTTTTGCTTCCCTGTCTTCTTTATTCAAAATTTCTCTTGCCGCATCAATACGATAGCCTTCTCCGTAGAGCAACTCCCGTATTCTGCGGGCAATCAAAATATCTTTTGCGCGGTAAGCACGCTGGCTGCCGCGCTTCATCGGTCTGAGCTGAGAAAATTCTTTTTCCCAAAACCTCAGGACATAATCTTTTACACCACAAAGTGAGCTCGCTTCCCGAATCGGAAAATACCTTTTCGAAGGTATCGGCGGCAATTCAGGAAGCTTTTTCTTTCTGGGCATCCGCTATCAAGCCTTTTGGCGGAGGTTGTAATCGATAAAGTCCGTCAGTTTCTTGGAAGGATGAAAGTAGACATCCAAACGGGTCGGAGCGTCAAACCATTCCTTGGCCTCCGGGTCAAAGAACATTTTGTATGCTCTGCCGCAGATTTCAAACCTGCCGAGTGTCGTGAGTTTTACCTCTTCTCCGGTTGCTAAAACATCCGAAATGGTCTGGAAAAACTGAGTCACAAAAACTCGAGACATCTCGCGGCTGAAACCGAGCTCCTCGAAAAGAACTTCTTCGAGCGTGCTGCGGTTCATTGTGTTCTTATCCCCAAGCAACTCTTTGACGAGTTCAAAATTGTCAGGACCAATGTTTGCCATGACTTCCCCTTAATCTCTCAAGACTGCGCCCTCTTTAGCGAGGGCTTCTACCACAGCGGCGACGGCCTCGTCAGCCTCTTCTTCAGAAAGCTGAGCATCCGGACGCTGGAGCAACATGTTAAACGCAAGGCTCTTCTTCCCTACATTAGCACCATCCTGAGGTTTGTAAAGATCAAAGAGTTTGAAAGATGACAAACTCAGCAGGCGCGGATCTTTCTTCGCGGCCTTGCGAACGGCGTCCATCAGTTTCTGAACCGGAACTGCATCGTCAATAAACACGGCGACGTCGCGGGACATCGGCTGGAATTTAGACAGGCTGCGGTTGACCGGAACTCCGACATCAAGAAGCGCTTCTTCCTTGAGCTCGAAGACGACCGGAGAATGCGGCAGCTCATACTTATGAGCGAGCTCGGGATGAAGCTCTCCAATAAATCCGATTTCTTCGCCGTCGAGATAAACAGTAGCGGCGCGTCCCGGATGGAGTGCAGGATGGTTAGATTTTTCAAAGCGGAGGTTGCGGCCCGGAAGCAGCATCTCAACCGCCCCCTTCAAGTCGAAGAAGTCAAAGTTTCTAGCCTTCTCTCCCCACTGAGCCGGGCGAGCTGAGCCGTATACCAGAGCGGCAAGATGCAGCGGCTGATACACGCCTTCAACGGCAGCGTCGGAGCCCTTAACGGAGGGATCACGTCTGAAGATACGGCCTAATTCAAACAAGGCTGCTCTGTCGGCTTTACGATTGAGGTTGTACTTAAGACGATCCACCAAGCCGGAGATCAGCTGTGTTCTCATGACAGCCATCTGGGAAGCGATCGGATTCAAAACTTTAATCGGATCCTTAACTTCGGCAAAGTCTGCTTCCGCTTCTTCACTGATGAAGGAGTAGTTAATCAGCTCCTGGAATCCTAAGCCGGCCATCTTCTTGCGAAGTTCATGACGGTCGAGTTTGGCTTCAGGACGTTCGAGCATGGCTACGCGAGCCAGCGGAGGAATTTCCGTCAGGTTCTGATAACCGTAAAGGCGAGCAACTTCTTCGATCAGGTCTTCTTCAATCTCGATGTCAAAGCGATAGCTCGGAGCATCCACAACGAATGTGTCTCCTTCTTTCTTGAAAGAGAAGCCTAAGCGAGTAAAGCACTCGGCCATTTTGTCGTCGGAGATATCTGCACCGATAACTTTTCTGCAGCGGTCAGCTCTCATGCGAACGGGCTCGCGAACCGGAAGCTCTTCAATTTCGTCGACAACCGGACCAACCTTCGTTTCAGAGGTACCGCAGATCTCGAGAATCAGTCGAGTGATATATTCCATATGGTCCACGTTGGACTGGAAATCCACCCCGCGCTCGAAGCGATAAGCAGCGTCCGTGGAGAAGTTTAATTTTCTGCAGCGGCCTTGAATGGCTTTGGGCCACCAGAAAGCAGCCTCAATAAAGACATTTTTCGTGTCTAATGAAACAGCAGCATGATCGCCGCCCATGATGCCGCCGATGGCTTCAATACCGTTGTTATCGCTAATCACACCAAAGTACGGATCGATATCAACAGTCTGACCGTTAAGGAGTTCGGCTTTCTCACCTTCTTTACCCCAGCGAACGGTCAGAGGACCGTCAAGCTTATCGAGGTCAAAAATATGAGTCGGACGGCCGAGCTCGAGCATGACGTAATTGGAAATGTCCACCAATGCAGAAATCGAACGCTGCCCGGAACGCTCCAGACGGCCCTTCATCCACTGAGGAGTCGGAGCCTTAGCATTGACGCCGCAGACCACACGGCCGGCGAAGCGTCCGCAAAGATCCGGAGCTTCATTGCGTACTTCGTGAACGCAGTCACAGGTAGCCGGAACCGGAGAGAAATCCGGGAGGGAAAGCTCGGCACCGGTCAGCGCTCTCAAATCACGGCCGACACCGATCACGCTTAAAGCGTCACCGCGGTTCGGAGTTGCTTTGACTTCAATCTTCTTGTCGTCAAGACGTTCGTAGACGCGAATGTCTTCACCGACAGGGGCGTCTTCCGGAAGAATCCACAGACCGGAATGATCTTCGCTGATGCCTAATTCTCTGCTGGAGCAAAGCATACCGTTGCTCTCGACACCGCGGAGTTTGGCCTTTTTAATCTTAAAGTCGCCCGGAAGCACGGCGCCGATGGTAGCGCACGGAACCTTGACTCCGGCTCTAACGTTCGGAGCACCGCAGACGATTTGCACAGGTTCCTCTTTACCGATATCCACCGTGCAGACATGCAGTTTGTCTGCATTCGGATGCTGTTCGCAGGTCAATACCTGAGCAACGACCACACCGGTGAAGGCCGGCGCAATCGGTTCTGCGCCTTCGATTTCCAGGCCGCCCATCGTCAGGGTTTCGCACAGCTCATCGCTGTTGAGGGCAGGATTGATGTAATGGCGCAGCCACTCTTCTGAAAATAACATTTTTATCCTTTCGCCGATTAGTTGAACTGTTTGAGGAAGCGGAGGTCGCCTTCGAAGAAAAGACGAAGGTCATCGATTCCGTAGCGGAGCATGGTCAGTCTTTCGAGGCCGGAACCGAAAGCAAAACCGATGTAGCGTTCCGGGTCTAATCCGAAGTTTCTGACCACATTCGGATGGACTTCACCGGAGCCGCTGATTTCCAGCCATTTTCCCTTTCTCGGGCCGCTGGTGAACATCATGTCCACTTCAGCGCTCGGTTCAGTGAACGGGAAGTAGCTCGGACGGAAACGAACGATTAAGTCGTCCGTTTCAAAGAAACGCTTCAGGAAGTCAACGTATCCGCCCTTCAAGTCGGCAAAACTGATGTTTTCGTCGATCCAAAGACCTTCGACCTGATGGAACATTGGAGAGTGCGTTGCGTCAGAGTCCACACGATAGGTTCTTCCGGGAGCGATAACTTTAATAGGCGGCTTATGCTGACGGGCATAGCGAACTTGCATCGGAGAGGTATGCGGTCTCAACGGAAGCTGCTTGCCGGTTTCATCCTTCATGTCAACGTAGAACGTATCCTGCATACTGCGGGCCGGATGATTAGGAGGATTATTCAGGGCTGTAAAGGTGTACCAGTCGTTTTCAACTTCAGGGCCGTCGGCAACATCAAAGCCGATGGTTTTAAAGATTTCTTCAACGCGCATCCAGGTTCTCATGACCGGATGAATACCGCCGTTGCCGAATGTGCGGCCCGGCAATGTGATATCGACCGATTCAGAGGTCAATTTACGGTTAAGTTCTTCGCGGGCCAAAGCTTCGCGTCGATTATTGAGCAGCGTTTCGACTTCACGTTTGGCTTTATTGATTTCGGCTCCGCGAGCGCGTTTTTCTTCGATGGACAGTTTTGCCATCCCCTTCAGCAATGCTGTCAAAGAACCGTTTTTGCCGAGATAGACAGCTTTCGCGTCTTCCAGGGCTGCCGGCGTTGCGGCCTGATCAAAAGCCTCTTTGGCAGATTGAATGATTAGACTGAGATCTTCCATATTGGGTCAGTTGGATTTTTAGTAACCTGAAAAAACAAAAGCCTGGCATATCAAACCAGGCTTTTGTAGGTATTTTAGCAGTTTCAAAGCTCTGAAATCGGCTTGAAACCTGCGTGTCTGAAGCTAATTAAGCAAGGCTAGCCTTAGCTTTGGCAACAACAGCGGCGAAACCTTCTTTATCGAAGATGGCCATGTTGGACAGAACTTTACGGTCGAGTTCAATACCGGCTTTCTTGAGGCCGTTCATGAACTGGCTGTAGTTCATGCCGTTGGCACGAGCACCGGCGTTGATACGAGCAATCCACAGACGGCGGAATACACGTTTCTTGTTGCGGCGATCGCGGTATGCGTACTGACCGGCACGCATAACTGCCTGCTTAGCGACACGATAAACATTATTGCGGCGAAGGGTAAAGCCCTTGGACAGCGCAAATACTTTCTTATGACGGGCACGAGCCGTTACACCACGTTTTACTCGGGGCATCTTATTCTCTCCTCTAAATTAAGCGTAAGGCATCATCGCGCGGATTTCTTTTTTATCCGACTCGCTGATGGTTAACATGCCGCGCAGGTGACGTTTGTTCTTCGTCGTGCGCTTGGTGAGAATATGACGCTTGGTAGCGTGTGCACGCTTGATGGAGCCGCCGGAGCGAACTTTAAAACGCTTGCTCGCAGCTTTTTTAGTTTTCATCTTGGGCATTTTGCCTAAGTTCCTTTTATTAGATGATTGCAGGCGCCCTCAGACACTGAGGATCTTGTTCAGCCTGGTTTCACTTATTTTCTGCCCGAAAGCAGGGTCGTAATAATACTCCAAAACAAATCATTAATTTGTAAGAATATTATTTCTTTTTCTTAGGAGCCAGAACCATAATCATCTGGCGGCCTTCAAGTTTAGGAAAGGATTCGACCTGAGCGATATCGGCCAAATCTTCCTTCACTTTATTCAGGAGATCTGTACCAAATTCCTGGTGAGCCATTTCACGGCCTCTGTAGCGCAGTGTGACCTTTGCTTTATTGCCGTCGGCTAAGAAACGAGTCAAAGCACGAAGTTTCGTGTCGTAGTCGTTCTTATCCGTCTGCGGACGGAACTTCACTTCCTTGACCTGAATGACCTTCTGCTTGGCCTTCTGTTCCTGTGCCTTCTTCTGCTCCTGATAGCGGAATTTACCGTAATCCATCAAACGGCAGACCGGAGGACGAGCGTTCGGCGCGACCTCCACTAAGTCAACATCTGCCTCTTCGGCCATGGCTAAAGCCTGAGAGGTCCTGACGATACCGATCATCTCGCCGTCAAGACCTGTCAAGCGAACTTCAGGGACGCGGATCTCGCCATTGATCCGGTGTGTACGTTCTTGAGCTATTTTCGTCTCCAATTAGTTATTCAATTTCGTTCACGTTGCGGCGTGTGGCCACATCTTCCTGAACGAGCTTAATAAAGTCTTCCACGCTCATGGCGCCAAGATCCTTGCCGCCGCGAACTCGAACCGCGACTTTACCTTCTGCCTTTTCCTTAGCTCCGACAACGAGGATGTAAGGAAGCTTCTGCAGGCTAAGTTCGCGAATCTTATATGTAATTTTGCCGTTTCGCAAATCTGCTTCGGCGCGAAGACCCGCCTTTTTGAGCATAGAAACAACTTCCTGAGCGTAATCGGCCTGATCGTCGGTAATGTTGGCAACGGCGACCTGTACCGGAGCGAGCCACGGAGGAAGCTGACCGGCATAGTGTTCGAGCAGCATGCCGATGAAGCGTTCCAAGCTGCCGACAATCGCGCGGTGAAGCATGACAGGAGTGGCTCTGCCGTTGCTTTCGGTCACATATTCGGCACCGAGACGAGACGGCATCTGGAAGTCAACCTGGATCGTACCGCACTGCCAGCCGCGGCCTAAGGAGTCACGCAGATGGTATTCGATCTTCGGACCGTAGAATGCGCCTTCACCCGGAAGGATGTCATATTTGATGCCGGAAGCATCCAAAGCATCCATCAGAGCTTTTTCTGCTTTGTCCCAAGTTGCATCATCGCCGATACGTTTTTCCGGACGTGTTGCAATCTTGTAAGAGATGTCCGTAAAGCCGTAGTCGGCATAGACCTTCTGAACGAGCTTGGTGTAAGCAGTGCATTCGGAAAGAATCTGATCTTCGGTACAGAAGATATGTCCGTCGTCCTGAGTGAAGCCGCGGACGCGCATCAAACCGTGCAGAGAGCCGGACGGTTCATTTCTGTGGCAAGCGCCGAACTCACCGTAGCGGATCGGCAGATCGCGGTAAGAACGAACGGCGCTGTTGAAGATCTGAATGTGGCCCGGGCAGTTCATCGGTTTCAGTGCGTAGTAGCGGTTTTCCGACTCTGTCGTGAACATATTCTCTTTGTACTTGGACCAGTGGCCGGATTTTTCCCACAGAGAACGGTCTAACAGCTGAGGTGCCTTAACCTCCTGATAGCCGTTATCTTGGTAAACACGGCGCATGTATTGTTCGACCTGCTGCCAAAGTGCCCAGCCGCGTGCATGCCAGAAAATCAGGCCGGGAGCTTCTTCCTGGAAATGGAAGAGATCGAGTTCTTTGCCGAGGCGGCGATGATCGCGTTTTTCTGCCTCTTCCAGCATGTAGAGGTAAGCAGCCATATCGTCTTTCTTAGCCCAGGCGGTACCGTAGATTCGCTGCAGCATTTCGTTCTTGCTGTCACCTCTCCAGTAAGCGCCGGCAAGTTTCATCAGCTTGTGAACTCTCAGGCGACCGGTGCTCGGGACGTGGGGTCCGCGGCAAAGGTCGACATAGTCACCCTGACGGTACAGAGAAATGGTTTCACCGGCAGGGATAGAGCCGATGATTTCGGCCTTGTAGTGTTCGCCGATGGAGTTGAAATATTTAACGGCCTCGTCGCGGTCCATCTCTTCACGAACAATCGGAAGATCGCGTTTAACGATCTCGTCCATCTTCTTTTCGATGAGCGGAAGATCTTCGTTGGTCAAATGTTTCGGCAGAGAGAAGTCGTAGTAAAAACCGTTTTCAATCACCGGTCCGATCGTGATCTGAGCCTGCGGGTACAGCTCTTTGACAGCCTGAGCCATCAAGTGAGAGGTCGAATGACGAATGATCTCAAGGCCCTCAGGGTCTTTGTCAGTCACAATCGAAACCGTACTGTTTTCGGTAATCGGGTGAGACAGGTCCACGAGTTTGCCGTTAACTTTACCTGCCAAAGCAGCGCGAGCGAGGCCGGCGCCGATAGAGGCTGCAACGTCACCTACGGTAACCGGTGAATTGAATTCACGTTTGGAGCCGTCGGGCAGAGTTACTTCGATCATTAATCTTTCTCCAAAAATTCTTCAAATTATTCGATTGGTTCGAGCGCGGACGCAAAAAGCCCGGCCGAACATAAAAAATAGATTTTACTGTCTAACCGGAGCCTAATGCTTAGTCCCGCCTTACTTTTTCAGCTTTTCAGCCTTCTGTTCATTAGCGTTTGAACTTATTTCTCGGGTTTATTCTTAAACGCTTTCCCGCTCAGGATGACACCGAAAATCGCAAGAACCGCAAGCCAAATACATTGGCGAATAAACCAATCGGTATTCACTGAGCCGATTACTTCTACCCAAAGGAGGAATTTGAGAATCAGGTAGGTTGCCAAGATACCGATAAATGCACCTATGACACAAGCCAAAACCACCCCGAGAAAATTAGGAACTCTCTTCCGAAAAAAAAGGCCGGACAGAATTCCGATGCAAAACGACAGAATCAGTGTCAAAAATGAAATTAGCACTTTCGCTCCTTATGCGATTTTCTTAATATGAATGTTGCAAGGATACCTATTCCAAATCTTCAATTACTACAAAAAGGTCCGAAAATGGAACACTTCTCTCCCAAGATTGTCAAAGCTGTAGAAACAGTCAAAACCAGCCCTTCCGTACAACGTGCTTTCGACTATGTGAAAGAGCATCTCGAAGAAACGATTCGTGATCAGAAAGAACTCGTACTGATCGAAGCTCCGACCGGTCACGAAAAGGCCAAAGCAGAGCGTTACCTCAGCATGCTGCGCGAAGCCGGGTTAGATGACATCTACATGGACGAGCACTTCAACGTCATCGGCAAACTGCATGGGACCGGCAACACCGGCTGCAGTGTTTTACTCGAAGGCCATTTAGACACCGTGTTCTCTTTCGGAGACGTTAAAGGTATCGAGACGGATGCCGAAGGACGTATCCACTGCCCCGGCATTTGCGACGATACGCGCGCCATCGCCGCCAACCTCGCGGTTCTGAGAGCTTTTAAAGCGGCAAATCTTCGACCCGTTCACGATATCTACCTCTGCGGTACGGTCTGCGAAGAAGGTCTCGGAGGCATGAAAGGCATGGCCTGGACGCTTGACCAGCTCAAAGACAAAACCAAACTGCTGGCCACAATTTCTATTGACGGCGCGACGGCAGAAATTTTTTACGCCAACGCCACCGGCATGATCGACCTTGAGGTCACGATTGAAGGCCCGGGCGGTCACGCGTGGACAGCGTGCGAACGCGTCAGCGCCATCCATGCCGCAGGCTTGGCCATCGCGGAAATCGCCAAGATCGTTCCGCCGAAAGATCCTAAGACAACCTTGACCGTCAGTTTGATCGAAGGCGGTCAAGCAATTCACGCCATCGCTCAGAAAGCAGTCTTCAAGATCAATGCTCGTTCAAATTCTCAGGCTGCACTGAATGAAGTAGAAGAACAAATCTATCAAGCCATCCGCGGAGGCGTTGAAATCGAACAAGAAAAAGAAGGCAGCGAAGGAGAACTCAGTCTTTCGATCGAAAAGACGCTGGACGTCCCGGCCGGAACTCAGCCGGATGACGCTCCGATCATTCAGCTTGCCAAACTAGCCACTCAGGCGGTCGGCAGAAATTACAAATTCTTGCCCGGCGGGTGCACCAATACCAACATGTCCATTGAGCGCGGCATCCCTGCCGTGACACTCGGACGCGGCGGCGAAGAATACGGAACCCATACGCTTAAAGAATGGTTCAACCCGAAAGGCGTCTATGCCTGCGAACAGAAGTCCATTCTGATGCTGTCCGTACTCGCCGGATTAGACGGTGTTATTGCGCCTCTGGACAAAGCCTAAAGGAGCTATAAGTGTTTTCTATGATTTATTTATGGCTGATCGGAGCCGTCGTATTAGCCGGCGCCGACATTCTTCTCGGCACGATCTACCTGCTCATTATTGCTGTAGCCGCATTGGCCGCCTTTATCTTTGCCGTGATCGGAGCAGGGATACTGTTTCAGCTGCTCGCGTTTGCCGTCTTTGCCATTGCCGGCTGTGTTTATCTGTCCTATCGGAAAAGGAAAAACTCCGTAAGCACGGATGCCGACCATTTGCAGCACATCAACGACGGACACTCCGTCGAAGTCAAGGAATGGAAAGAAAACGGCAAAGCTCGAGTTTTCTATCGCGGAACCGTCTGGGATGCCAAACCGGAAAAAGGTTCACCGATGGTTCCAGGCCTTTGGGAGATCGTCGGGATGAGCGGAAATACTTTAATTATCAAACTCAAACAGGAGAAATAATATGGAAGCAATCGGAGGGTTCGCCGTATTCATCATGGTGCTGGCAGTTTTTGCCGTCATCTTCATTGCAAAATCGGTTCGCGTCGTTCCTCAGCAGGAAGCCTGGGTCGTCGAACGATTCGGAAAATTTCACACCGTGCTTCAGCCGGGCCTGAATTTCATCATTCCGATTATCGATCGCGTTGCCTATCGCCAGACGCTCAAAGAAATTCCGATGGACACATCGAGCCAAATCTGCATTACCAAAGACAACACTCAGCTGCAGGTGGACGGCGTCCTCTACTTTCAGGTCACCAATCCGGAACTTGCCAGCTACGGAACGTCCGACTTTGTGATGGCCATTACACAGCTTGCGCAGACATCTCTCAGAAGCGTTATCGGTACGATGTCGCTCGACAAAACGTTCGAAGAACGTGAAGAGATCAACGCTAGAGTCGTCCAGGCCGTGGACGAAGCCGCCCAGACCTGGGGCGTGAAGGTTCTGCGTTATGAAATTAAGGATCTGACGCCGCCGAAAGAGATTCTGCGCGCGATGCAGCTGCAGATTACGGCAGAGCGAGAAAAACGCGCGGTCATCGCCACTTCGGAAGGCCAGAAGCAAAAAGAAATCAATATTGCAGAAGGCGAAAGAGCGGCCATGATCGCCCAGTCCGAGGGCGAAAAGCAAGCTGCCATTAACAAGGCCGAAGGTGAAGCTCGTGCAATTGAAGCCGTTGCTAAAGCGCAGGCAGAAGCCATCCGTGCCGTTGCGCAAGCCATCAGCGAGCCGCAGGGCATGCAGGCGGTGAACCTTCAGGTCGCAGAAAAGTATGTGGAAGCTTTCGGAAAAATTGCTAAGGAAGGCAATACGCTGCTTCTTCCGGCCAATCTCGCCGACATGGGTTCGATGGTCGCTTCAGCAATGACGATCATCCGCGAGCAAAACGGCAAGCAAGCCGCCGCACCCGCCGTCCGCAAGGCCGAATAAACCGCAAAGACGAAAATGCCCGGGAGCTTACGCTACCGGGCGAAATCTTGGTAGGCACAATTGGACTCGAACCAACGACCCCCACCATGTCAAGGTGATGCTCTAACCAGCTGAGCTACGTGCCTGAAGAAGTCGAAACTATACAGTCATTTTTTTAGTTGTGCAAGTCGATCGCATGGCTGTTGCAAACTCTTACGTTCTTCTTGCTGAAAACACGCCTTTAACTTCGCGAATCGCGGCCAAAGTACGATTCAAATCGTCCTTACCGTGGATTTCGATCGTGAACGTCATGTGCACGTCACCTTTCACGCGAACGGTCTGCATCGCAGAAATACTCTGTTTTTCCCGAGAAAGGATTTCAGAGATATCTTTGAGCAAGCCCATACGGTCAGCTGCGATCACCAAAATCTGGACCGGGAAAACGGAAGATTCGTCCTGCGTCCAGGAGACTTCAATCAAACGATCTCTGCCTTCTTCGTCCAAAGAACGAATGTTCGGACAGTCGGCGCGATGCACCGTTACGCCGCGTCCGCGGGTCACGAAACCGACGATCTCATCAGGCGGCACCGGATGACAGCAGCGAGCCAGCTGAGTCAGCAGTGAGTCAACGCCCACCACCAGGATCTTGCCTTTCTCGTGCTCGGAGGTTTTCTTCGGAGCCGCGGTTTCCAGCTTTTCTTCTTCCTGCGGATTCTTCTGCGGACGAGGTGCTAAAACGTTTTCGATCGCTTTCTGACCGAGTTCGTCTTTTCCGGCAGCCAAACACAGATCATCGACAGTGTTGAAACCTAAACGCTTAGCCAAATCCTCAAGCTTGACAGCGGTTTTACCCAAGCGTGCCAAGTCCTTGTCAATTTTTTCTCGGCCGGCTGTGACCGCCTGCTCCATTTCCTGAGCATTGAACCACTGACGAACCTTCGTGCGAGATCTGGGAGAAGCCGTAAAGCCTAAGTCCGGGTTTAACCAGTCTCGGCTCGGAGCACCGACTTTTGCCGCAATAATCTCAACTGTTTGGCCGCTCTGAAGTTTGGTATTCAGCGGAACCATCACACCGTCAACTTTGGCGCCGCGGCAGCGGTGGCCGAGTTCGGTATGCAGAAGGTAGGCGAAATCGATCGGCGTACTGCCGGCCGGAAGGTCAAGGACTTTGCCCTGCGGCGTCAGAACGTAGATATGTTCGTCTTTCGCAGCTTCCGGGGTCGGAGCAGCTTGAACGTCACTCTTCCAAGCCAGCATCTGGCGCAGCCAAGCCACACGATCTTCTTCATGTTCGCCGGCCTTGCGTTTGGAGCCTTCTTTATAGCGCCAATGCGCGGCCACACCGAGTTCTGCGAACTCGTGCATCGCGCGGGTTCGGATCTGGATCTCGAGCGGTTTACCTCTGGAGCCGACAATCACGGTGTGCAAAGACTGATAACCGTTGGGTTTCGGTTTTGCAATGTAATCGTCGAATTCCTTAGAAAGAACTTCGAAAGATTCCTGGATCAGCGAAAGCGTCTCGTAGCACTTTTCTACGGAATCCACGATGATGCGGATGGCTCGAACGTCAAAGAGCTGTTCGAACTTCAAGTTCTTCTTGCACATCTTCTTCCAGATGGAATAGATGTGTTTCGGACGTCCGGAGACAGACGCCTGAATTCCGCGGGAAGCCAGTAATGCCTGAATTCGGCGTACTGCTTCCTGAATAGAAGCAACACGCTCCTCACGGGTTTCTTCAAGATTATTGGCGATCGTGTGAAAAACTTCCGGTTCGGTAAAGCGCAGAGACAGATCTTCAAGCTCCCACTTCATCTGCCAAATACCTAAACGGTTGGCAAGCGGAGCGTAAAGCGCCAAAGTTTCGGCACCGTATTCTTTTGCACCCGGAGCTTTGGTCGCTGCGAAATAGCGCAGCGTCTGAAGACGCGAAGCCAAGCGAAGCAATACAACGCGGAGATCGGTACACAGAGCGAGCAGCAAACGGCGTACGGCATCAGGCTGCTGACTGATGCGTGCCTCTCCCTCGCGCGAGCGGGCCTTCTCGCTCACGTCAATAACGACTTTGAGATTTGCGACGAGTTCGCAGACTTGTTTTCCGAAGTGTTTGGTCAGCCATTCTTTCGGATTTTTGAGTTGGTTCCAAACACAAAAAAGATAGGCTGCTGCCAAAAGGTCATCGTCATCGCGAATGCCGCGAAGGATATCCACGACGCCCTCGGCATGAGCCATTACGGACTCGCCGGTGAAAAGTTTCTGACCCTCGTAAAGAGGCTCAATGGTACGACGGACATCAGCCAAATTAAGAGTCGGAGCAGATTCTTCCATTCTTCTACCACTAAACAAAAGAAGGCAGTCCTGATACAGAAACCACCTTCTACAAAAGGATGCGTAATTTTACCGAATCTGTCTGATTTGTCTAAATTTCGGCGCGTTAATCCACTACAACTGCGACTGTTGAAATCTGTACTTTCCAAGACGGATCAGGAAGCGCAGACTCAAGGACGGATCGGGCCGGGGGATTGGATTTGCTCACCCATTCTTCCCAGGCCTGATTCATTTCGGAAAAGTAACCCATGTTCGGAAGGTAGACAGTGCAGCGAAGAATATGCTCCTTATCGGATCCGGCTTTTGCAAGCAGATCATCGATTGTTTTGAGCACTTCTGCCGTCTGTACTTTCGGATCCCGGTTACGGGCCAGATCCACTTGTCCGGAGATATAGACTACTCCGTCACAGACCACCGCCTCACTGAAACGGCGTCCGGGCTCGATACGTTTAATCTCGGGCATCGCGGTTTCCTTTTGTTAGTTCTTGAAACTGTGGATCGGAGCCGGAATGCGTCCGCCGCGATTGATAAAGCCGGCTGCGGAACCCTTCTGAACCGCCATAATATCGGCACCGCCGAGCAAACCGCCGAATTCGGCACGTTCGCCGACCGTCTTGCCGGGAACAGGGATGAGACGAACAGCCGTTGTCTTAGCGTTGATCATACCGATCGCGCTTTCGTCGGCGATGATGGCGGAGATGACGTCAGCCGGCGTGTCGCCCGGGATCGCGATCATATCGAGACCGACGGAGCAAACACAGGTCATGGCTTCGAGTTTTTCGAGTGTCAGGAGGCCTTTAGAGGCGGCATCGGCAATGGCCGCATCTTCACTCACGGGAATGAAGGCGCCGGACAAACCGCCGACGGAAGAGGAAGCAAAGACACCGCCCTTCTTCACCGCGTCGTTCAGCATAGCAAGGACGGCTGTAGAGCCGGGTGCGCCGATAGAAGACAACCCGACGCTCTGGAAGATTTCACCGACGGAGTCTCCGACTTCGGGGGTCGGAGCTAAGGATAAATCGGCCACACCGAAAGGCAGGTTCATTTTTTCGGCAACTTCAGTACCGATCAGCTGACCGACCTTCGTCACCTTAAAGGCAGTGGTCTTAATGATTTCAGCAATTTCTGTGATCGAGACCTGCTCGCCCCTTCTGCGAACGGCGCGGTCAATTGCTTTTTTCACAACGCCCGGACCGGAAACACCGACACTGATCACCGCATCAGCTTCGCCGACGCCAAGATAGCCGCCGGCCATGAAGGGTACGTCTTCCGGAATATTGCAGAAGACAACCAGTTTGCAGCAGCCGAGACCGTCGCGGTCTGCGGTAGCGGCAGCAACATCGAGCACTCTATGGCCCATAAGTTTGACAGCATCCATATTGATACCGGTGCGAGTGCGGCCGACGTTGATGGAAGAGCAAACGTGGTTCGTGGTTGCCAAAGCTTCAGGCAGCGCATCAATCAGGTTTCTTTCTCCCGGCGTGATGCCTTTTTCGACCAAGGCGCCGAAGCCGCCCAAGAAGTCGACGCCGGCGTCGGTGGCGCAGTCGTCTAAGAGTTTGCAGACCTTGACCATCTGGTCACGGCTGTATCCGGCACAGACGGTTCCGATCGGAGAGACCGTAATACGCTTATTGACAACGGGAATACCGTAGCGGTCGCCGACTTCGTTGCAGATGGCAACGAGGTTCTTGGCATGACGATTAATTTTGGAGCGGACGCGGTAAGCGAAAGTGTCGAAGTTATCGCTTGCACAATCGAATAAGTTCAAGCCTAGGGTCACGGTACGAACATCCAAATGTTCGCTTCTGAGCATATCCAGCGTGGAGATGACCTCGCGTTCTGTAAGCATTTGATTGATTCCTTTTTGAATTAAGCGATAGACACACGATGAACCGCTTCAAAAATTCGGCGGTGCTGCATGCTCATGGAAAGATGACGGTCGTGGGCGATGTCGGAAAGAGTTCTGCTCAGAGCTTTTCTGTCCACTTCGGGAGGAACAGTGACTTCAAACACCAGAAGAACACGCGGCTGCGGCAGAGGGTTGCCGGCATCGTCCAGTTTTACTTCAATCGTTCTGAAACTGTCGATGTTGATGCGGCCTTCATAAAACACTCTGGTAAACGCCGTCAGAATATCCCTGCTGTCGGTACCGTCCACGGTCAGAACGAACGGTTCACCTTGGGTAACGGTAGCTTCGCCCGGAACGTAATCACGGACGAGGACGGACATATCGAAGCCTTTGCCCTTCAGTGCTTCTTTAATAATCTTTGCGACTTCGTCGTCGCCAACACTCTCCGGTTTATCCACGATCATGATGGCGGAGTATTCGTTTCTCACCGTCGTTTGATCCATATCTATAATGGAGCAGCCGAGTTTGTTCAGAGTATCGGAGGTTGTGTAAACAACACCGAAGCTGTCGGGACCGGTGACAGCCACTAAAATTCGCTTCACGTTAATTTCCTAAAAGAATGAGTTTTTGCCGAAGACCCGGATGTCATTTCCGGCCTTGGCAATTTATGAGGACAAATTCTCCCGACTCGGCGACCGTGATCGTCGAGACAGTCTTTATATTAGCCAAGCAAAAGGCTTCTTTTAGGAAACAAAAGGACTTTTTTCGTCTCGGGAGGCAGAAATTAACACTCTGAATTTCGGGATCGCTTTAAGCGTGTTTTGAATGCTCTGCTCCGAGATTTTTTTCACAGGCGTATTTCTTAACTCCGCGGCAAGCGCGCCGTAGCGAGCCGTATCGGCGAGCGCGCTTTCGGGGTTCTCCTGATTTTGTTCCCGCACCCAGCTCGGGGGCATATCCGGACAATCCGTCTCCAGGACCCAAGCATCATCAGGAAGCTCGGACAAGATTTTGCGAATACGTTTCGAGCCGTCGTACGTCATTGCTCCGCCGTAGCCCAGCTTAAAACCATTTTGCAGGAACGCTTGCGCCTGAGCCATGCTTCCGTTAAAGGCGTGAATGATTCCGAGCTGCGGCGGCAAACGACGAATGTATTTGAGGACGATATCCATCGCTTCACGGCCGTGAAGACTCAGCGGCAAGCCGTACTTACGGGCAAACTTTAACTGAGCAGAAAAAACTTCTTCCTGAACGTCATGCGGAACGCTGCAGGCAGCAGAAAAATCCAGACCGCACTCGCCCACCGCAGCTAAACGAGGATCATCTTGATGCTCTTCCAGGAAGGCTTCCAACGCTGTCAGATCTTCTTTCCAGGAAGATCTGATGTAAAGCGGATGAATGCCGCACGCGTAAGCCTGGTCTTGTTCATACGCACAGCGCCGGGCATCTTCCAGATTATCGACACCGCCCGCGCACACCAAAGAAGAGACGACGCCGAGCCGGCGGGCCTCCCAAACTTCTTTTTTCTGCTGTTCTTCCGAGAGAACGAACAGATGGTTATGGGTGTCAATCCAGCGAAGCATTTAATTTTCCTCTGGCAAGATGCAGCCGTTCTTTAAACGCACAACGCGATCGCATCGCGCGGCAATATCAGGATCATGCGTCACAATGACCAGGGCCAAGCCCTGAGAGGACGACAATTTGAGCAGGTAGTCGATGACAACCTCAGCCGTCTCGCCGTCCAGGTTGCCAGTAGGCTCATCGGCCAAAAGACACAGCGGGGAGGCGCTGACTGCTCGGGCGATAGCGACACGCTGACGTTCGCCGCCGGACAGCTGGCTCGGCAGATGATCGGCGCGATCGGCAAGTCCCATTGCGTTGAGCAGGCTTTCAGCCCTCTTTTGAGCGACAGACGCTTTTTCGCGGCGGATTTTGAGCGGCATGGCCACGTTTTCCATGGCCGTAAATTCCGGCAGCAGATGATGGAACTGATACACAAAGCCGAGCCTGCGGTTGCGCAGCTCGGTTAAACGCTGCTCGGAGAGTTCGGCGATGTTTTCTCCGCCGATTTCGATCAAACCTTTATCAAAACGGTCCAGACCGCCGATGCACTGCAGGAGCGTTGTTTTTCCGGAGCCGGACGTGCCCACGATTGCCACCGACTCACCCTCGTGAACTTCCAGATTGACGTCTTTCAAAACATGCAAAAGTCGGCCGCCCTCTTTATAGCTTTTCTGCAGGCCGACAGCCTTTAATACGACGTTGTTATTCATATCTCAGTGCCTCAGCCGGTTGAATGTTTGCCGCTCTCCAGCTCGGATAGACGGTTGCCGCAAGAGCCAGCAGGAAAGAAAAGACGGCAATGGGGATCACGTCGGATGCACGAGGATCACTTGGCATTGCGGAGATGAAATAGATTTCTTTGGGCAGGAACTGGACACCGAAGAGCTGCTCGATGGCACCCACGATTGAACCTACATTGCAGGCAATGAGCAAACCGAGGCCCACACCGATCAGCACGCCGGCCGTCCCGATGAAAGCGCCCTGAACCATAAAGATGCGCATGATTGAGCCGCGCGTTGCACCTTGGGTTCGAAGGATTGCGATGTCGCTGCGTTTAGAGTTGACGGTCATCACCAAGGAAGAAACAAGACCGAAGGCTCCGACTAAAACGATGAGGAACAAAATAATGCCCATCATGCGTTTTTCGACCTGAACGGCCGCAAACCAAGTCCGATTCTGACGAGACCAATCGGTTGCCAAAAGACCAGGCGGCATTTGATTATTGAGTTCAGCGGCGACTCTCGGTGCATCCTGCATGTTGGAGAGCTTCAGTCGAATGCCTCCAGGTGTTTGAGTACGCATGAGTTTTTCGGCGTCCGTGAGATTGATGAAGCTCATTGCGCTGTCAAACTCGTAGTGGCCGGAATTAAAGACGCCTGCGACCGTGAACTGGCGCATGCGGGGCATGGTTCCGGCCGGCGTGAACTGTCCCTGAGGCACCATCACGTTGACCTTTTCTCCCGGAATCACGCCGAGGATCCTGGCTAAGTCCGTGCCGAGTATGATCTTGAATTCCCCGGGCTTTAAGTCGGACAGCTGTCCGATCTTCATGTTTTTTGCGACGTCGCTAACTTGAGATTCTGTCTGAGGATCAATGCCGTTTAGCTGGACGCCGCGCACGTTGGTGCCGCTCGTCAGCAGTCCCTGTCCCCTTAAGAAGGGCGCTGCGCCGATGATCTCCGGCTGCTGCTTCTTCAGCTCTGCGGCAGTCTTCTGCCAGTCCGGAATCGGAGCTCCGATCGACAGCACTTCAGCATGCGACAGCACGGAGAGCATCTTGTCTCGGACTTCTTTCTGGAAACCGTTCATCACGGATAAGACTATGATGAGGGCCATGACGCCCAAGGCGATGGAAGCCATGGACATGGCTGATATGAACGATACGAATCCGTCGCTGCGCCCTTTGCGGCGCGACAGTGTGTATCGCAGACCGATCATCCACTCGAAGGGCAGACCTGATAAAGGTTTATTTTTCACAAATTTTATCCAACTAAACGTTCAGGCTATTCTAGCTGTGAGATCAAACAATTAGAATTTAAGGCTATGCCCGCATGTATATTTTTATTGCCCAATTCACTGCCTTCTCCTAATGAAATTAAAGCGTTAGGAAAGGACGCCTATCCGCCCGTTTTGCGGAATTTCCTTGAAGGTTTCGGAGAACCGAAGGTCGCCACGATTTTTGAAAACCCGGCGCTCAGCGGTTTTGCTTCGATGCAGTGGGTATGGATGCTGCTGACTCAGCGCGAAAATCTAGCCCCGACCGCTCCTTATCTCTGGAAGGGTCTCGGAGGTCCGAAAGTTCATCAGGAATTTTGGGCCCTAAACGGCTACCGCATAGAAAACGGCGTGCTTAAAAGCGCCGGCGACATCTTTGATATCGATGAAGAATGCGATCTGAGAGATCTTTTGAATCCGGTCGCTCGTCAATTTGATTTTGAAGTGCAGGTTTTGGACGGACGCTTTTTCCTTGCGCGCAAGAAAGCATGGCAAGTTCTGATTGCTCCGTGGCTTGCTCAGAAAAACAAAGAACCGGCGCAGACTGCCGGTCCCCAAGCCGCTGAATGGACTGAAATCACTCGAGCCATTGAAGATAGCCTTGCAAAAAGCGCTTTCAATGAATTCCGGGCAAAAGCCGGACGGCCACCTGTTGAAGGTTTTTGGATCAACGGCGGTGCTTTTGAAGAGCAGCTCCTACCTTACACTCAGATTCGCTGTGCTCTGACAAGCGATCCCACGATTCGCGGCATCGCCGAGGCGGCGGGCATTGCGCGGGCCTACATTAAATCTTCGACGGCCGCTTGGCCTGACTGCCCTGAAGGCGACCGCTTCTGCATCCTCGACGAGTTTAACGATCCGACTGTCAAAGCAGATCCCGCTCACTGGCACGCCGCCTGGACACGCGCCGTTGAGCGCATGGAGCATCTCACGGCCACGGCAAAAGGATTTGAGAAATATCATCCCCGCTTGGTCGCTTCCGACGGTCTGCGCGTCAGCGTCATTGAAAAACTTCAGGAACAAAAGTCTTCTTTCGCCTTTTGGAAGAGTCCTAAAAACTACACCGAAGCATGGCTGAACTCCGGCCGCTAAAAACAAAAAAGTTATGACCAAAATAACGATTCGCCGATTTGACCGAAATGTCGTTCAGGCGCTCACAAACCGCGGCTTCCCCGAACCGCTGGCCCGCGCTTTAGCGGCCAGACACGTCACAAGCCCGTCCGACCTTGATTATGAATTCAAGGAGATGCTTTCTCCGTGGGATCTTAAAAACTGCAAAGAAGCCGGAGAAGCCATTGCCGATGCAATCTGGAAACAGAAAAACATCGTGATCATCGGCGACTATGACTGTGACGGTGCGACCGCTGTTTCCGTCGGCATCCTGGGACTTCAGGCGCTAGGCGCCTTCAACGTCTCTTATTTAATCCCTGACCGCGACAAGGACGGTTACGGTCTGTCTCCTCAGCTTGTTGATCGAGCTGCGGCTGCCGGCGCCGAGTTCATCATTACCGTGGACAACGGAATTTCTTCGGTGGCTGCGGTCGAACACGCCAAAGCCCTTGGCATCGAGACAGTTGTCACCGATCACCATTTGCCGGGCGATGAAATTCCTGACACCCTCGTCGTCAACCCGAATCAGCGCGGTGACACCTTCCCGAGCAAATCTTTAGCCGGTGTGGGCGTCATCTTTTACGTGTTGATCGCCGTGCGCTCGGCACTCCGCGCCAAAGGAGCCTATCCGAACGGAAAACAGCCGAATCTCCAGCATCTCATTGATTTGGTGGCTTTGGGTACGGTTGCCGACGTTGTGCCGCTGGACCGCAACAACCGGATCCTTGTTTCCAAAGGTTTAGACAGCATTCGCGCCGGCAAAATGCAGCCGGGCGTGAGCGCCCTGCTTTCCGTAGCAGGTAAGAATGCTCACCGCATTTGCGCCAATGACTTGGGCTACATTCTCGGACCCCGCATCAACGCTGCGGGTCGTTTGGACAGCATCAACAAAGGTGTTGAGTGTCTGACAAGCTACGACTACAACACGGCGCTTTTCTACGCAAAAGAGCTTGACCAAATCAATGCCGAGCGCCGCAATCGCGAAGTATCCATGCAGTCCGATGCAATTCTGTCCCTGCAGACAATTTCCGTCGATGACAGCAATTCCATCGTCCTTAAGGGCGATGACTGGCACGCCGGAATCATCGGTTTAGTGGCCTCCCGCATCAAAGAACAAACTTACCGCCCGGTGATCGCTTTTGCTCCGTCGGAAGAAAACGGTGAACACGTCCTCAAAGGTTCGGGACGGTCTATCCCCGGCATTCATCTGCGCGATGCCTTAGACCGCGTCAGCAAGCTCAAGCCGGGGCTGATCCTGAAATTCGGCGGTCATGCTATGGCTGCAGGCCTTACGATCCGCAAAGATGCTTTTGATGAATTCAAAGAACTCTTTGCCCGCGCCGTTAAAGCGCTTTCCGATCCTGAAATGTTCGAACGCAACATCGTCACAGACGGCGAGCTCAGGGCTTCGGACTTCAACATTGAACTCGTTGAAGCCATCCGCAAACATGTCTGGGGTCAGGCCTTCCCGGAACCGCTCTTTGCCAATCAGTTCAAAGTACTTTCTCAGAGAGTCTTGAAAGATCAGCATCTGAAACTTTCTCTCGAAGTTGACGGCAGAGAAATCCAAGCCATTTGGTTCAGGCATAAGCGCGAGCTGCCTCCGACCGTGCGTTTGGCTTACAAGCTCGACATCAATGACTTCCGCGGACGTCAATCGGTTCAGCTCATCATTGAAGGCATGGAAGACGAGTTTGAGGACTGGACGGCTTAAGAGCTTTTCAGTCGTGCAAACAAACTTACACAATTGAGGGAATACGGACCCATTTCCGCCCGCTCATCGGGTTAAGGATTGGGGCCGCTCTTATATAATTGAGGGTTCTTTTTAATATCAACACGTTAAGAAATGGAAGTTGAACGTTTAAACCTAATCGGCACCACCGCCGAGGACCTTCAAGCTCGCACGGAAGAGCTGCGGAGGTATCTTTGACTACGACCACAAAGAGCGTCGTTTAGAAGAAGTCAATCAAGCCCTTCAAGACCCGAGCATATGGTCTGATCAAGAGCGTGCTCAGCAGCTGAGCAAAGAAAAGAAACGTCTTGAAGACGTTGTCCTTACCATCAAACACCTTACTACCGGCCTTTCCGATGCTTTGGAATTATTTGAAATGGCCAAAGAAGAGGACGATGACGCCTCTTTGGAAGCGGTAGAAACTGATATCAGCAGTCTCAAAAAAGAGGTCGAACATCTCGAATTCCAGCGCATGTTCAATCAGGAACATGACGAGGCTAACTGCTTCCTGGAAATTCAGGCCGGCGCCGGCGGAACCGAAGCGCAGGACTGGGCCAGCATGCTTGAGCGTATGTACATCAAGTTTGCGGAACGCCAAGGCTTTAAGCCTGAGATTGTTGAAGAAACCGAAGGCGATGTGGCCGGTATCAAAGGCTGCACGATCAAAATCACAGGCGACTATGCCTACGGCTGGCTCAGAACCGAGACCGGTATTCACCGCTTAGTTCGCAAGAGCCCGTTCGACTCCAACGCACGCCGTCATACTTCTTTTGCTTCTGTGTTCGTCGTTCCCGAAGTCGACGATTCTTTTGAAGTCGAAGTCAATCCGGCCGATCTGCGTATTGACACGTTCCGCGCCTCCGGCGCCGGCGGTCAGCACATTCAGAAGACTGATTCCGCCGTCCGTATCACGCATATTCCGACCGGCATTGTCGCTGTCAGCCAGACCAGCCGAAGTCAGCATCAGAACAAGGAAGAGGCTATGACGATTCTGAAGAGCCGTCTTTATGAAGCCGAACTCCGTAAGCGGCAGGCTACTCAGCAGGCCTTGGAAGACAACAAGAGCGATATCTCCTGGGGTCATCAGATCCGCTCTTACGTGTTGGACCAGTCCCGCGTCAAAGACCTGCGTACCAATGTCGAAACCGGCAACACCACTGCCGTTTTAGACGGCGCTTTGGAACCCTTTATCGAGGCCAGCCTCAAGCAAGGAGTTTGAGCGTGAAGACTCTCACCATTATTACCGGTGCCTCTAAAGGGCTCGGTTTTGAATTAGCCCGTCAGTCGCTTAAGGCCGGCGACACCGTCGTGACGATGGAACGCCGTCCCTCGAAAGCCTTAGTAGAAGAAGCCGATAAGATCGGCTGCAATTTCATCCAGTTCACAGCGGACTTGCTTGACCGCAAGGGCGCTGTCGAGCTTTTGATGTGGCTGCTTTCCGATAAGGAATACGCCGAACACGACCGTCTGATTCTGATCAACAACGCCGGCGTGCTCGGTCCGGTCGGCCCGATTGAAAATGCTTCCCCGCAGGCTGCTGTTGACTGCATCCGCGTCAACTTTGAAATCCCGGTGCTGCTGACTCAGGCTTTTCTGAATGAGACACGCGACTGGAAAGGCGAGCGCCGCGTTATGAATATTTCTTCCGGCGCCGGACGCAAGTCCGTTCCCGGCTGGGCCATGTACTGCTCAACCAAAGCAGCCCTTGACCGCTTCACCGCCGTCACCGCCGAAGATCAGCAGGGAAAACCCAATCCAGCACGCCTGAGCGCCGTTGCTCCGGGCGTTGTAAATACCGACATGCAGGGCAGCATCCGCGCTTCGTCTAAAGAAGATTTTCCGAACGTTGACCGTTTTATCGACTTAGAAAAAGACGGAAAACTTCAGAGCCCCGAAGACACTGCCAAACGACTTTTAAATTACCTCAACAGCGACGAGTTCGGCAAAGAGCCCATCTCGGATATTCGCAATATTTCTGTTGGAGACTAAAGTGGAAAACCAGAAAGAAACCGTCAAAAAAGAAGACGTTCTTGAGACTGAGAACCATATCATTGCCGAACGTTTAGCCAAACTCGACAAACTCAGAGCCGAAGGCGTTGCTTATCCGAATGATTTCGTTCAGAAAGACCGCATTGAAGAAGTGCGCGCTGCCAACGGCAGCAAGCCGCCGGAAGAGCTTGAAGCTGCTCCGGTCGAAGTTACTGTTGCCGGCCGCGTCATGCTCAAACGCGTCATGGGCAAAGCCAGCTTCCTGACCGTCAAAGACGGCACCGATCACATCCAGTTTTTTATCACCAAGGCTGAAGTGGGCGATGAAACTTACGACTTCTTCAAGAAGATGGTCGACATCGGCGATATCGTCGGCGCAACCGGCACGCTGTTCTTCACCAAGACCGGCGAACTTTCCGTCCGCGTCAAGAACTTCCGTCTGCTGACCAAGAACATTCGTCCGCTGCCGGATAAGTTCCACGGCCTCTCCGATCCGGAAACCCGCTATCGTCAGCGCTATGTCGATCTGATCATGAACGAAAGCACACGCCGCACCTTCATGATCCGTTCCAAGGCGATCGCCGAAACTCGTAAATTCATGATGGAACATCACTTCATGGAAGTGGAAACTCCGATGCTCCATCCGATCCCCGGCGGTGCCAATGCCAAACCTTTCATCACCCATCACAATGCGCTCGACATGGATATGTACCTGCGCATCGCACCGGAACTTTATCTGAAGCGCTTGGTCGTCGGCGGCTTTGAACGCGTGTTTGAACTCAACCGCTCTTTCCGCAACGAAGGTGTTGACGTTCGCCACAACCCTGAATTCACAATGATGGAGTTCTATGCAGCCTACAAGGAATATCACTGGCTCATGGACTACACCGAAAAACTTCTGCGTACCGTCGCAGAAAAGACGATCGGTACCGCTGTCATTCAGTATCAGGGTCATACCATCGACCTCACAAAACCGTTTGATCGCCTGACCGCTAAAGAAGCCGTCCTGAAGTACGCTCCGCAGTACACCGCCGAGCAGCTCGAAGACAAGGACTTTATGCAGGAAGAACTCAAGCGCCTGGGTGAACCCGCTAAGGCTGACGCAGGCGTCGGCGCTCTGCAGATGGCTATGTTTGAAGCCGTTGCCGAATCCAAACTCATTCAGCCGACTTACATCATTGACTACCCGGTTGAGATTTCTCCGCTGGCTCGCGCCTCCGACAAAGTCCCGGGCATCACCGAGCGTTTTGAACTCTTCATGGCCGGCCGCGAAACTGCCAACGGGTTCTCTGAGCTGAACGATCCGCAGGATCAGGCTGCTCGCTTCATGGCTCAGGCAAAACTGAAAGCCAGCGGCGATGATGAAGCTATGTACTACGACGCCGACTACGTCCGCGCACTGGAATACGGTCTGCCTCCGACAGGCGGCTGCGGCGTGGGCTTAGACCGCTTTGTCATGCTGCTCACCGACTCTCCGAGCATCCGTGACGTTCTGCTCTTCCCGCATATGCGTCCTGAGGCCTAAGAATCATGAGCGAAAGGAAGCTGAAAATCGCGGCTCTGTTAAAAGAGCTTTACGGCATGGCCGAAGTTCCCGTGCCCTCCTCCCGTATTCCGTTTTACTTTAACGACGTACGAGCCGGGCATATTGAACGAACTGATGCCGAGTTTTTAGCGAAAACCTTTCGCTTCTGTGAAGCTCGTCCGGATGCTTTCGTGTTTACCGCGGAAGGCCCCGGACAGGCTTCGCGCCGCTTGGCTGCCGTTTCGCACCTTTATAAAGGCGCGGACAAAGTCTTTGCCTGGCGGGATGAACTGCTTTCCGTTACTGCTTCGGATGACATTGCCTGCGAGTCGCCTTTGACCGTTATTGAGCGTGCAATGTGCCGTCCCTTTGCCTTTAACACCTTTGCCGTTCACCTGAATCCGTTCACGCGTGACGGCAGGATGTGGGTCGCTCAGCGTTCTTTCAAGAAGGCGATCGGCCCGGGCTATTGGGACAATTGTGCGGCCGGCTTAGTCGGCGCAGGCGAGCCTTTCGGGCTTGCGATGGAACGCGAAGCGTTTGAAGAAGCCTGTGTAGCACCCGGATCCATTGAAATCTCTTTTAGCGCGCGCAATATCATTTCTCGTCCCGTTCATGAAGGCTGGATGCGAGAAATCGCCTACATCTGCAACGCTTACGTTGAAGATTCTTTCCATCCTCACAACATGGACGGCGAAGTGGAGTGTTTTGAGCTCTTAGAGCCCGAAGCGATTATTGAACGCATAGAAAAAGGACGATTCACTTTCGAATCGTCCCTTGCTGTTTTAGCCGGTTTAGCTTGGCAGGAAGGCCTGCTTGATCTCTTAGATCAGCCGGCCGGCTAAACACTATTCTCTTTCGTCCATCCAAGCTACCAGGATGGCTTCCAGTATTTTTTCGTTGCTTGCTTCCGGATCGTCATCAAAATCCGGGAGAGCGACGATCATCGCGTGCATCTTCTCAAAGCTGATCGTCAGCGGATCTAAATCCGGGTTTTCATCGTAGAGCTCTTCCGCAATGGCACGCGGATCCTTCCAAGTCAGCTTCATCATTCGTTTTCTCTCGCATGATTACGGGAGTATTTCGGAATTTCGACCGTGATGTCTTCTTTGCCGACTTTTGTCTGGCAAGTCAGGCGGGAATTCGATTTCAGACCCCAAGCCTGATCAAGCAGATCTTCTTCATCGTCTTCAGCCGGCTCCAACGAGTCAAAGCCTTTGTCGATGTAGCAGTGACAAGTCGTGCAGGCGCAGGAGAACTCGCAGGCATGGTCGATATTGACGCCGTTAGCGACCAAAGCCTTAGCTAAGTTTGCACCTTCGGGGACTTCAAACTCAGCCCCGTTCGGGCAGATTCCGGGATGCGGTAAAACGGTTACTTTCGGCATTTTTTAAACCTCGTCAACAGATTTGCCTTGGAGTGCTTCCAAGATCGTACGGTTCATTCGACGTGCAGCAAAGTCCTTGGTTCCCTCGGACAGTGCTGAAATCGAATTTTTAATTTCATCCTTGTCATCTTGCGCGCGAACGGTCTCGAGATGTTGAATCATGGCGTCGATCTGAGCGCGCTCGGCTTCATTGAGAAGGTCGGCGTCGGAGGACAGTGCGGAGTAAATGCTTTCCAGAAGACGCGCAGACTCGACTTTCTGCTCGCGCAATTCGCGCAGCTTCATATCTTCTTCGGCATGACCGAAGGAGTCTTTCAGGATGCGGCTGATTTCATCTTCCGACAGACCATAAGAAGGCTTGACCGTAACGGATGCTTCCACGCCCGTGGTTTGTTCGCGGGCCGTGACCGACAAAAGTCCGTCGGCGTCGACCTGAAACGTCACACGAATACGAGCCGCACCGGCAACTTTCGGTGGAATGCCGCGCAAAGAGAATTTGGCCAAAGAGCGGCACTCTTCCACTAAATCTCGTTCACCCTGAAGGACATGGATCGACATCGCGGTCTGACCGTCCTTGAAGGTTGTAAAGTCCTGAGCCATAGCCACAGGAATCGGCGTATTGCGGGGAATGACTTTTTCGACCAAACCGCCCATGGTCTCAAGACCGAGGGAGAGGGGTGTGACGTCAAGCAAGAGCCAGTCTTCGTCGCTGCGGTTGCCGGCAAGCAAATTGGCTTGGAGCGCGGCACCGATTGCCACGACTTCATCCGGGTCGATATCAGTCAGCGGTTCGCGATCAAAGTAATCAGCGACAGCTTTGCGGATGCAGGGCATGCGGGTGGAACCGCCGACGAGCACCACACCTTTTACTTCATCACGCTTGAGACCGGCATCTTTTAATGTCTGCTTTGTAGCTTCAATAGTTCTTGCCACCAGGTGATGCGTAATGGAATCAAAAACTTCGCGAGTAATCGTGACATTGATAATACGGTCACCGGAAATCTTGGCATGAATCGTTGCCTTCTTTTCCGTTGTGAGCATTTCTTTAGCCGCCTTGGCTTTTGCCATCAGCATACGGCTGTCGGAATGCGTCAGAAGCGGGCGACCGGCCTGATCAATGACCCAGCAGTAAAGGCGCTGATCAAAATCGTCGCCGCCCAACTGACTGTTGCCACCGGTGGCGAGCACCTCAAAAACGCCTTTGCGCAAACGAAGGACAGAGACGTCAAAAGTTCCGCCGCCTAAGTCATAAACAATGTAAAGACCTTCCGCGCCGGTATCGAGCCCGTAAGCCAAGGCAGCGGCCGTCGGTTCGCTCAAGAGACGAAGAACATTCAAACCGGAGAGTTTGGCAGCGTCTTTTGTAGCCTGACGCTGAGCGTCGTCAAAGTAAGCCGGTACGGTCACAACAGCGCCTACCAGTTCACCGCCTAAGGCGTCTTCGGCGCGTTTTTTAAGGACTTTCAGAATTTCTGCAGACACTTCCACGGGGCTCTTGGCACCCTGAGAAGTGTTGAGTTTGACCATGCCTTCGCCTTTAATGAAGTCATAGGGCATGTAGCGATTGTTCTGAAGTTCGGAAGCACTTCGGCCCATCAGGCGTTTGACGCTGGAAATGGTATTGAGCGGGTCGGCTTCTGCACGCAGCCGAGCTTCTTCACCTACGACAACGTCTCCGTTCTTCTCATAATGAACAACAGAGGGCAGCAGTTTCTGATTTTTTTCATCGACAAGAACTTCAGGAGAACCGTTTCTAACGGTGGCCGCCAATGAATTCGTGGTGCCTAAATCAATACCGACAGCGAACCGCTCTTGATGCGGTGCTGTCGACATTCCGGGTTCGGCAATTTGCAGAAGTGACATTATTCAAAATCCAGTAGCTGGCGATTTAAAAACATAACCTTTTTTAAATCCTCTGCCGCCAGCGAGACATCAGATTTCACATCGAACGCATCTGCAACTTCGTTAAGCAGTTCGTTCTTTTCCTTTTCTATGGCTTTCTTCATGACTTCGAGCTCAGCCGTATCGCCAGCGCCTTTGGCGTCAGCAATGGCCTCTCGGCGCTCGAGCTGTTCAAAAAGAAACTCTTCGGAGATCGAACCGCTGCTGTCCTCATCAATCGGATGTCCGCGCAGAGCGCACAGGACCTTGCCGCACTGAATCGGATCGCTGAGTTTTTGATAAGCGTCATTGATCAGCGTTGCCCACTGCTGGGCAACGCGTTTTTCAGCGTCGCTTGCCGAGGCAAAACGGTCGGGATGAACCTTCTTTTGGATCTCAAAATACTTTTCATCCAGCTTTTGTTTATCAATTCGGAACTGTGGCTTCAGACCGAAAATTTCAAAAGGGTTCAGCGCCGCCATAATGCCTCCGCTTTAGTTAGACATGGAAAGATTTGCCGCAACCGCAGCTTTCTTTCTCGTTCGGGTTCTTGAATTTGAATCCGGTATTGAGACCTTCACGGACAAAGTCCAGTTCAGTCCCGTTGATATAAGGCAGGCTCTTAGGATCGACGATCACCTTGATCCCGAAGCTTTCATAAACCTGATCTTCGGGCTCGATTTTGTCCGCAAACTCTAAGGCGTAAGCCATACCGGAGCAGCCGCTGGTTTTGACACCGACTCTAAGGCCGATGCCTTTGCCGCGTTTACGAAGGAATTCTTCAACGTGGGAAGCTGCTTTCTCTGTCAATGTGACCGACATTATTTTTCCTTAATCTGAGCCTGTTTGTGGCGATAATCTTCCACTGCGGCCTTGATGGCGTCTTCTGCAAGAATGGAGCAGTGGATCTTGACGGGAGGAAGCTCAAGCTCTTCGGCAATAGCTGTGTTTTTGAGCTGTTCGGCCTCTTCCAGGGTCTTGCCCTTGATCAGTTCAGTGACCAAAGAGCTGGAAGCGATGGCGCTGGTGCAGCCGTAGGTTTTGAACTTAGCGTCTTCGATAACACCGTTGTCGTTAACTTTGATCTGCAGGCTTAAAACGTCGCCGCAAGCGGGGGCGCCGCGTGTACCGGTTCCGACGTTGGGATCGTTTTTATCCAGTCTGCCGACATTTCTGGGGTGCTGGAAATGATCCATCACTTTATCGCTGTATTGCATTCTTTTCTTTCCTTATTAGTGTTCTGTCCATTTAACTTGTTTCATGTCCACGCCTTCCTTGTACATCTCCCAAAGCGGGGACATTTCACGAAGCTGTGCAACCTTTTCTTTGATGAGCTTGATGGTGTAGTCAATCTCTTCTTCCGTCGTAAAGCGGCCTAAGCTGAAACGGATGGAGCTGTGAGCCAGTTCGTCATCGATACCGAGGGCACGAAGAACATAGGACGGTTCCAAGCTGGCGGAAGTGCAGGCGGAGCCGGAAGAAACGGCGATTTCCGGGCAGCTGGCCATAAGGGCCTCGCCTTCAACAAACGCGAAGCTGACATTGAGATTGAACGGAGCTCTGTGTTCCATGCTTCCGTTAACGTGAACGGCTTCGATTTCGCTTAAGCCTTTCCAAAGTCTGTCGCGAAGAGCGCCGATACGCTTCATTTCTTCATCCATTTCCAGACGGCACAGTCTGTAGGCTTCGCCCATACCGACGATCTGGTGTGTGGCGAGCGTGCCGGAGCGCATGCCTCTTTCGTGGCCGCCGCCGTGAATGATGGCTTCAATACGAGCGCGCGGTTTGCGGCGAACATAAAGCGCACCCATTCCCTTCGGTCCGTAGAGCTTGTGGGCGGAAAGGCTCATCAGATCCACCTTGAGTTTTTCCATATCCAGGGGGATCTTGCCGGCTGCCTGAGTGGCGTCGACATGGAAGAGAATTCCGCGTTCGCGGCACATCTCACCGATTTTCTCGATGTCCTGAATCACGCCGATTTCGTTGTTGACGGCCATCACGGAAACCAGAGTCGTATCCGGACGCATGGCTTTGGCCAAAGCGTCGAGGTCCAAAAGACCGTCCTTGCCGACATCCATGTAGGTGACCTCAAAGCCTTCGCGTTCAAGTTCGCGCATGGAGTCCAACACGGCTTTGTGTTCGGTCTTTACCGTGATTAAATGCTTACCTTTGTCCTTATGGAAACGGGCTGCACCCTTGATGGCGAGGTTGTCGCTTTCGGTGGCTCCGCTGGTCCAGACGATTTCTTTCGGATCGGCATTGATCAGTGCTGCGACTTCAGCGCGGGCATTTTCAACGGCTTCTTTAGCTTTCCAGCCGTATTCGTGGCTCGTGCTGGCAGCGTTGCCGAAATTCTCATAAAGGAAAGGAATCATCTTGTCGACGACACGGGGATCGACAGGAGTGGTCGCAGAATAATCAAGGTAAATAGGGAACTTCATGATTAGCTCCAATGAAGAGATAAATTGGGGATTGTTTAAACCTTCGGTTTGATAATTGAGACGGGGCTTAAGCCCTGATCTTTGAGTTTTTTCTTGTCAGCCAAGGTTTTCAGCGAGATCCCTTTTAGGAATCTGCGGATTTCCTCGTTGAGGCTTTCCCAAAGATCGAATGTGATGCACTCACCTTCTCCGTCGCAGACTGCTCTGTTTTTATCGCAGCTGGCTTTCTCCAGCGGGTCGTCCACGGCTTCTAAAATATCGATCACAGTGATTTGATCCGCGGGCTTAGCCAAACGGTAGCCGCCGGCAGGACCGCGCACCCCTTCAAGGAGACCTGCTCTGCGCAGCTTTCCGAAGATCTGCTCAAGGTAGGCGCTCGAAAGATGGCGTCTGTCACCGATCGCGGCGATCGACACATACTCTTCAGGGTCATGAAGAGCAATATCGAGCATCGCAGTAACGGCAAAACGGCCTTTAGTAGTGAGTTTCATCTTTATTCCGATTTAATTTGTCGGAAATAATAGACCGTTTTATTTCCGAGCGCAATAGTCGGAATTGAAAAAGCCCTCCGAAGAGGGCTAAGAAGGAAAATGAATTTTCAGCGGCTACAGAGCTGAGCCGGGAATGTAGACAGAAGCGCGTTTCTTAACGACTTCCAGCAGGCCTTCGCAGGCGTCTTCACAGTAGTCGAGTACCGTGTTGAAACCCTCGTTGCCGCCGTAATACGGATCGGGCACTACGGCCGTATCGTATTCCGTTGCGTAACGCATCAGAAGCGCCAGCTTGTGTTTATACATCGGAGGACAGATCTGCTGCATCGCAGTCAGATTTTCCCAGTCCATCGCCAAAATGAAGTCGCACTCTCTAAAGTCGTCGGATGTAATCTGACGAGCCCTAAGTTCGGATAAGTCATATCCGCGCTTACGGCCTGCTATCTGAGCGCGCACGTCCGGCGCCTCTCCGACGTGATAACCATGTGTACCGGCAGAATCCACGATTACTTTGTCAGTCAGTCCGGCTTCCTTCACCATTTTCTTAAAAACTGCTTCAGCCGTAGGGGAACGACAAATGTTCCCCATGCACACAAATAAAACTTTTACCATGTTTTTTGCATTCTTCTTAATTGACGAATTAATCACACCTCTCTCGCGTACACCGCAGGCAGGTTGCAATAGCTTACGAGCCCCTAACGTTTTTTGCAAAAATGTATAGGGTAATTACTAATAATTCAACTCAAAATGAGCACTCAGGCGTTCGGTTTTGCGACATCCTCGTCTTCTCCGGGCGTTGCTCCGAAAACCTGTTTACGAATGGATGCCAATTTATCACGGACTTCAGAGGCTTTTTCAAATTCGAGATTCTTTGCATGCTCAAACATTTCGTTTTCGAGCCGTTTGATTTCGCGCGCAAGTTCCTTAGGTCCCATTTTTTCGTAATCCTGACCGTCAACCAGCCCGAATTCGTTCTCAAGGCTATCGCTCTTATAGACGCCGTCGATAATGTCTCGAATCTCTTTCTTAACGCTCTTCGGCGTGATGTTGTGCGCCACGTTATAGGCAGTCTGTTTTTCTCTGCGTCGAGCCGTTTCGTCCATCGCTCTGCGCATGGAGTCTGTAATCGTATCAGCGTAAAGGATGGCTTTTCCCTCAACATTACGTGCCGCACGACCGATTGTCTGAATCAGTGAGCGTTCGCTTCGCAGGAAGCCTTCTTTATCCGCATCCAAAATCGCGACCAAAGCTACTTCCGGAATATCCAAGCCTTCTCTCAGCAAGTTAATGCCGATCAGAACATCGAAGACACCGGCACGCAGGTCTCGAATAATTTCCACGCGTTCCACCGTATCAATATCTGAGTGCAGGTAACGCACTTTGATGTCGTTGTCCTGCAGGAAGTCGGTCAAGTCTTCGGCCATGCGTTTGGTCAGCGTCGTGATCAGAATGCGCTGGCCTTTCGGGATTCTTTCTTTAATTTCGCCGAGTACATCGTCCACCTGAGTCGTGGCCGGACGCACTTCTACTTCCGGTAAGAGGTTTAAGGCGGAGGTGTTGTTGTATATCTGAGCTTAACGAACAAAATTCAAGGAAAGAGATAAAAGCATTATCAGCTGATGGATTACCGGGGTTAGAGGACACAGATGTCAGAAACCAATGGTTAAATACGAAGAGTGTTACATTTTCTAATGTTTATGAGGCAATAGAGTTATTGCAAAATCTTGAATAATATTAAAAAGACTTCACATACTTGCGTGTAAAGTATGTGAAGTCTTTTTGACAAAATATACCTTTTTGGCTACATAATGTACCCTGCACGGTTATTGTCAGGAAAATGTTATATAATGCAGATATGTATCAGATACATAAAGATGCTTGTAGTAGTTATGGGGCGTGGTAATAAAATGCTATTATAAGAATAGGCGTCGGAGAGGAGTATGTTTATGAAAACATTATTAAAAATAGAGTTGGAGAGAGCTTTTAAAAATAAATGGTTTTATATAACATTACTTATAGAATTGATATTGGTAATAGTGGATGTAGTTACAGTGGCTCTTCCAGTTAGAAGAGCATATGAGGAATTTTATATACCATTAAGAGATTATCAGATACCGGGTGCTTATTGTTTATGGATGGTTGCACATTGCAGTTCTGTATATAAACTATTACATTTGATATTCCCATTATTAATTAGTATTCCATATACATATACGATATATAATGATGTAAAAAGTAATTATATACATAATATAGCATGCAGAATAAGTAAAAAGAAATATTATATGAGTAAATTGATAACACAATTTGTTGTAGGAATGGTTGTAGTTGCTTTTTGTCTGTTAAGTTCATTTATATTAACGGCGACAGTACTTCCGTTAGAACATCCAACTTTAGCCTCAGCAGAATATAAATTTTCTAATCATAATGTGTTTTCAACTATTTATTATAATCATACATTTATTGCGGTTATTCTGTTTATTATATTAGAGTCATTTGTGTTTGGAATAATAGGCTGTATAGGGTTTGTATTTGCGTATCTTTTAAATAATGTAATTATGGTAATGTTATCAACTTTTATAATATATTATATGGATTTTATTCTATCTAATCTTTTTGGAAGATATGGAAGTCTGATGGCAGCTTCAAAGGTAGCTATATTGTACAAGGGTTGGGAGGTAGGATTTGTAATAGAATTGATGATTATTGTTGTGGCTGAGGTTGTAATGTGCATTGTGCAGATGAATAAAAAAGATATTATATAGGTATGGAGGCACGGGAATGAAGAAGGCGGTAAAAAGAATATGTATTGTAGCGGCGGTTCTTATATCAGTGTGTCTTATTATGGCGATAATAAGTGTAAATGTTAAATATAATAAGTATTTTGAAATAACAGAATTAGATATGACTGAGCACTATATAACTGATTGGGGTATGGTTAGTATAAATAGAGCGAAAATATTTAATAAGGATGATTTTATTAATGAGTTTCAGGATGTAAAACTGGATATGCTGGATGCAGATATTTATGAAGGAACAGACTATATGGTAATATATGTAACTTTTAATGTTGACGATGTAGATAAATATGATGCTGAATGGTTTAAAATGTGGTCATTAGAGACGGATAATGGATGGCGTAATGGCAAAGACATGATACTTAATGCTAATCTTAACAATGCTAATTTGAAGATTACAAAGAATGGAACATATGAAATGTATTGTGCATATAATCTGAGGATTAACAATATGTCAATAGATACATTTGATGAATTATATAAACTTAATTACAAGGTGTTGATTAATCAGAATCCTATAGTGTACTATAAGCTTGAGATTAATATATGAAACTGAGATTAATGAATGAGGAGAGCATTATATATGAAAGCAAAGAGTTACGTTATTTCGTTAATTTTAATTATATGCCTTATATTATCTGCTGTGATTGGATATAAAAAGGGTTATCTTGGAGATGTATTTAATTTTAAAACAAAAAGATATGTTGATAATACAATAGGTAATAGTGGAAGTATAACAAGAACAAGAGAAAGTATATATGAAAATGAGTCATCTATTTTAGATATAGGGGATGAGTATGTGGTGGAGTATGAGGCAAAGGACTATAAAGGAAATATAGATTACGTTAATAGTTATAAAATAAAAGAAACATATCTTGATAGTTATATAACAAGAACGCTTCCAGACGGAATGGAAGTAACGTATTATGATAGTGATGAGAAGAATTATGTTAGTGATAATGGGAAAAGTCTTTCTGAAAAATATTCATATTTGATTGTTACATTGGAGATGATAAATGAAAGTAATGAAAAATCAAATATGACAGATGTATGTCCAACTAATATAAAAATTGGTTATTTTGATGATGATGGAACATTTAAGATGTATGACTATACAAGGGGAAGTATGTCAGATGATGAACTGGCTAAAGGACATGTAAGTCTGCCAATTGGAAACAAAAGTATTATTACAATGTGCTATGTAGTGCCAGACGAGCTTCTGGATAAGCAATTGGTGATTGCAGGAGAAATAATAGAATGTGATAAAGGTGCGCCTAAGTTACCATATTTTAAAGTAAAGATATAAACTGAGTATGAAAAGCTGAATGAGCAGATGGATATATATGAGTGCCAGATAAGCAGCAGTATAGCAAATGACAGGGAAGTCTGTGAATTAAGGCACGATATGAAGCATCATTTGAATGAACTTCGGATATTGGCGGAAACTGGTGAATTTGTAACATGAATCAATATTAAATAAGTATGGGGGATGCATATGAAAGAGTTCCTGACATTTTGGAGGTATCAGAATAAGGCTGGAAAGCTGTATAAATGGCTGCTACTTGTTGTACTTACATCATTTTCATTGGTATGTAGTTATATAAGAGTTTTTTTTAATGACTATTATGTCGGATTGTGTGCCAAGGATATGCTGCTGTTTTTTTCAAGGGATGGCTTGGTACTTGTACTGGCAGGTGGAATAAGTACGATAAGAGGTCTTATGTTTACATATGTAGATGATAATCCGAATATTATTGTAAGATATAATTCCAAGCTGAAAGTATTCGCATATCAAAGCCTGTCGTTACTTATAATTGCTCTTATAGATATGGTGGTTTTATATGCAGTTGGTATAATATCATCATATGTTATATTGGGAGTATATGATAACTGGCAGGTTGACGGAAGTTATTTTTTTAATAAAGTAACAAGAAAAGGGCTTTCTACTGATATAGGTGTGAATGATGTTGTTATATGCAGTATGTTTGTATTAAGAAAGACTGTTATTGTATGGTTTGCCGGTATGGTAAGTCTTATTATTGAATATATTACAGACTGGATAAGAGTGGCTGTATTTAGTGCAGCATTTATATATGGAGTCAGTTTAGTATCACATATCAGCATATGCAAGTTTGATTTAAATATACTGGATTTATATAATATACCGCATACCGTTATGAATACAGTCCTGATTATTCTTGCAAATTTAATACTTTTAGCTGTGGGACTTGCGCTGTCGAGAAGAAGACAGTATTACAGGTAAGTAAGAAGTGTTTTAATGATTGTGGAAGTGCGTAGCACAGAACAATCCATAGATATCATATGATGATAGGTTGGGTGAAGATTATGAACGTCAGCAGATTTATAAAAGACGATATAACAAGGTCTTTAATACATAACAGATATCGTATAATTCTATGTTTTCTCATAGTATTTGGTCTTATGGCAGCTTTTTATATGCATACGGAAGTTATAAGCTCTGTAAGAAATAATGAAGTGCAGCCATCAGTGTGTGATTATACGTTATATATGACAAGAGGCGTATGCAGAGTGACTAAGGAAAATATAGAAAAACTTGATATACCATATGTATGGATGTCGTTATGCATTATGTGTGGACTTATGGTGCTTGACTATCTGTATAGTGACATGAGAGGCATAGGGAGAAATGTACTTGTGTACAGTAAAAAAAAGAGCCTGTGGTGGATAAGCAAGTGTATTACATCAGTTATAGCCATTACGATAGTATATGTTATTGTATGGATTATGTCATTTGTGTTTATGTGTGTATCTAAGGGGAACATTGAAGGGGTACATACAGATATGTTTATAACAATGTATAGTATACATACGTCCATTCTTCCATCTGATATGCTTGAATATAGTCAGGCTGCTGTATGCTTATATATTGTTTTATATCCATGGTTTATATCAGTGTGTATCGGGTTGTTTCAGACTGCATTAAGCCTGTATACAGGACCGGTTATAAGCTTTGTTATAATATTAATATTTGATACACTTTCAGTATTTTCCAATAATATATTGCTGTGTGGCAACTGGACTATGGCAGAGCGATGTAGTATATTAGCAGAGGATGGATTAAATATATATGTCATGCTTGCAATGGCGGCTGTTCTTGCGATAGTGTCTGTGATTGTGGGCTGGCGTGGATTTGAAAAGAAAGATATTTTATAACGTACTAAGCAGAGGAAGATATGGTATACAGAATAGGTATATGTGATGATGAACAGAATATAGTGTTAAATATTACGGGATATGTGGAACATTATTTTCAGTTACAGGGTGAGGATGTAGAGATACATACATGGAATTCCGGTGAGGAGCTGATTGATGATAAAGCATTTGAGTGCGGCAGAGAGTTTGACATATTGTTTCTTGATATTGAACTTCCCGATATGAATGGTGTGTCGATAGGTCAGTATGTAAGAAATACTATGGCAGATTCGATAGTGCAGATAGTATATATATCACATAAGACTAGCTATGCGATGCAACTTTTTAATGTTCACCCATATGATTTCCTTGTAAAACCGGTTGATGAGAATATGATAGCAAATGTATTAAGTGGCATACTTCATATGAGTGGACGTGACAGAAGATTTTATACATATAAAGTTAATAAGGCTGTATATAAGGTGGCATATGGTGACATATGTTATCTGGCAAGTGACAGAAAGCATATAAGAATAGTAATGTCCGATGGAAGTGTTAAAGAGTTCGTGGGTAAGCTGAAAAATGAGATAAGTGGACTTCCAGATTATTATATACAGATAGGACAGTCATATGTCGTGAATTACAGCCACATAAGCCAGTTTAATCCGGAAAGTGTTGTCATGGATAATGGTGATACACTTATCATAAGCAGAGGCTACAGAGCACAGGTAAGTGAAGAACTTCTTAGCAGAAGTGCCTCACTTCCAGTATAATATAAGAGGTAAGTTGTTGTATGTATATTTTAATAGAATACGTATTGCTCATGCTTGTAGTAAGGCTTATAAAGATACTTATTGATGTTGATTACTGCAATATTTTTTTTAAGTCTCATAGTAAGAAAGCTAGATGGATTGTATGTATAATTACATATATTGCAGCCACATTTGTAGATCTTATGTTTGATTCTATATTTATAAGTATAATAGAATCATTTATAGTTATATATGCAATCATGCAGGTTTATGCAGGTTCACTTGATAAAAAAATATTGTTTGCTTCTATGAATGTGGCATTGGAATGTATAGCTGATATGGGAACATCTTATATATTATCTGGCAGCAGTATTATACAGGATATGTCGGGGGATTATGATATACAGTTTGGGTATTATCTTCCTAGACAGTTTATAGCTATTATGCTGTTTTATTTTCTTGTTATAATGGTTAAGAATATATACAGGACAAGAGAATATAGTGACAGGTCATACAGATGGCTGTTTTTTATGATTCTGGCTGTTGCAAGTATAGGTATATGGTATATAATCGCAAGAGGTCTTATATCAACCGAAGGTGGAATGATATGTGTAGGTGCTTTCTTGCTTGTTATGAATATGGTTTCTTATAAGTTGTATGAGTCAGTTGTTGATGCGTACAGATATGAGAAAGAGAATGAGAAGTTAAAAGAGCAGATGGATATATATGAATGTCAGATAAGCACTAATATTGAGAATGACAGATTTGTAAGAAGTCTCAGGCATGATATGAAGCTGCATCTTGAGGAACTGCAGATGCTTGCGGCAGGTAAGAGATATGATGAGCTTGAGAGCTATTTATCAGCTATGACAGAATCTGCGAAGCCTTTATATAATATGATAGGCACAGGTAATCCGTCAGTTGACGGGATACTTGATTATATGTGTGCTAAGGCGCAGGACAAAGGTGTCACGATTAAAAGAAAGCTAAGAATACCGGAAGATGTCAGTCTTAGTGCCTATGATATGAATATTATTCTTGGTAATCTTCTGGAAAATGCAATAGAGAATACTTTAAAGACGGACAATCCCTATATAGAACTTACGCTTAAATATCAGAGTGGTACAATATATATGAATGTTACGAATACATGTATTTCAGACCAGAAAATAGAGAATGGAAAGTATCTTACAACTAAGACAGAGGATAATATGTATAACGAAGAAGCTGTGTCTGAAGGTCTTTCAATAGCTGGCAGACATAAGTCAGGAAAGCACGGATATGGACTTGATAATGTAAGGCGTTGTGTTGATAAGTATAAAGGAACTATGAAGCTTACATGTGATGATGGAAAATTCGTGGCAGAGATTCTAGTATACGTATCTACAATTAAGTAAAATAAAATGGATATGTGGAAAGTCAGGTACAGCTTTCCATATATCCATTTTTGATATTAACAGGTTTAATATTGCAAACCCAGAATGCAAAGTATGTACGAAAATTTTAACGAATTTAACTATTTTTAATTATTAAAAGGTGTATTATACTACATTAATATGTTAATATATAAGATAGCAGAATAGGAAATATTATTATATATAGCAAGGTGAGAGGTTAATATATGAGTTTTGATGCAGTTAAAAAAATAGAAGAATTGAAAAAATCAGACATAACAGGCTATGAACTTGTTAAGGCAGAAGTACTTAAGGATATGAATTCAGCCGGTCTTATATTAAGACATAAAAAGTCAGGCGCAAGAGTTGTTGTTATATCCAATGATGATAATAACAAAGTATTTTCCATAGGTTTTAAGACACCTCCTTATGATGATACAGGTATGCAGCATATTATAGAACACTCGACTCTGTGTGGTTCAAGAAAATATCCTGTTAAAGACCCATTCGTAGAATTGTGCAAAGGTTCACTTAACACATTTCTTAATGCTATGACTTATCCGGATAAGACAGTATATCCTGTGGCAAGCTGTAATGATACGGATTTTAAGAATATTATGGATGTATATATGGATGCTGTATTTTATCCTGATATGTATAACAGGGAAGAGATATTCAAGCAGGAGGGATGGCACTATGAACTTGAAGATGTAGATGATGATGTCAAGTATAATGGTGTTGTGTTTAATGAGATGAAGGGTGCATTTTCATCAGCAGATGATGTGCTTTCAAGATATACTTTTAATTCATTATTCCCTGATACTGTATACTGCCACGAATCAGGTGGTGATCCTGCGGTTATCCCAACACTTAAGTATGAGGATTTTTTAAAGTATCATAAAGAATATTATCATCCATCTAACAGTTATATATATATGTATGGTGATATGGATGTGGATGAAAGACTTAAGTATCTTGATGAAGAATATCTGTCAGACTTTGATGCAGCTGATGTTGATATACATGCAGATATTCCACTTCAGAAAGCATTTGACAAGCCTGTATATGAAACTAAGCCATACGCTATAACAGACGATGAACCATTAGAGGACAACACCTATCTTTCATATAATGTGGTAACTGGTACTTCTGTTGATGCAAAGCTATACCTTGCTATGCAGATACTTGATTATGCACTTGTCATGACACCAGGTGCACCTCTTAAGCAGGCACTTATAGATGCTGGTATAAGCACAGATGTGTATTCAAGTTTTGAAACCTCTCTTTATCAGCCGGTTTATTCTATAGTTGCCAAGAATGCGAATGAAAAGGATAAAGATGCATTTGTTAAGATAATAGAGGATGTGCTTAAAGAACTGGTAAAAAACGGCATAAACGAAAGAACAATAGCTGCCGGTATTAACTACTATGAGTTTAAGTACAGGGAAGCTGATTATGGTCCATATCCTAAGGGACTTATGTATTATCTTACTATGATGGACAGCTGGTTATATGACGAGTCTAAGCCATTTATCCACATAGAAGCCGGTGATACATTTAAAGAGCTGAAAGAGGATGCTAAGAAGGGATACTTTGAAAAACTTATAGAGGAGTATATTCTTAATAATAACCACAAGTCAGTTATAGGTCTTGTACCTGAATATGGACTTGAAAAGAAGAAGGAAGAAGAGGAAGCAAGGAAGCTTTCAGAATATAAAAAGACTTTGTCAGAGGATGAGCTTAAGGCTTTAGTAAAGGATACAAAGGCACTTAAGGAGTATCAGGACACACCATCAAGCAAAGAAAATCTTGAGAAAATTCCTATGCTTGAGCTGTCGGATATATCAAGAGAGCCGGCAGAGCAGTATATAGATGAAAAGGATGTTGCAGGAATGAAGGTGGTACATCATAACCTTTTCACTAATAAGATAGCTTATATACTTCTTTCGTTTAATACACAGGGTGTCAGTGATGAAGATATTCCTTATCTGGGGCTTCTTGGCAGTGTATTAGGTCTTATGGATACTAAGAACTTTACTTATCCAGAGCTTATGAATGAGATTAACATAAACTGTGGCGGAATATCTTCTAGTGCTGCTGTGTATACAGACAAGGCAGACTTTAGTAAAAACAGCATTATGTATGAGTTTAAGGGTAAGGCGTTATATGATAAAATTCCTTTTGTTCTAGATATGATGAAAGAGATTATGTATAACACTAAGTTCACAGACTATAAGAGATTAAAAGAAATTATAGCAAGAATAAGGTCAAGATTTGAGGCTACTATGTCAGGTTCAGGTCATTCCATAGCTATGCTTGAGGGCTGTGCACAGTTTTCAGCTTCAGCTTATTATTCAGATATGTTAAAGGGGTATAAGGCATATCAGTTTATCAGAGAGCTTGATGAAACATTTGATAATAATAAGGAAAATATAGCAGACAGGCTTTCAGAGCTTGTAAGGATTATATTTAACAAGGCAAATGTTATTGTAAGTCTTACAGCAGATGATGAAGGTTACAGCCTTTTTGCAGAGGCTTACAGTAAGTTAGCAGACGATATGAACGATGAAAAGACTGCTGTGGCACAAAGAAATTATACACCGGTTAATGTAAAGACTGCATATACAGCAGCCTCACAGGTCCAGTATGTTGCAAGATGTGGTAACTTTGTTAAGGCAGGATATGAATATACAGGTGCGCTTAAGGTACTTAAGATTATATTCTCATATGAATATCTGTGGCTTAATGTAAGAGTCAAGGGTGGTGCTTATGGGTGCATGAGTGGCTCTACAAGAGAGGGAGATTTCTATATGGTATCGTACAGGGATCCTAATCTTACAAAGACTAATGAGATATATGAAGGTGCAGCAGAGTACGTTAAGAATTTCAATGTAAGCCGCAGGGATATGGTTAAGTTTATTATAGGAACTATCGGCGAGATGGATTCTCCACTTACACCTTCTGCCAAGGGTATGAGATCATTTACACATTATATGACTCATACAACTATAGATATGTTAAGAAAAGATAGAGCACAGGTGCTTGATGCAACAGTTGAGAGCATAAGAGCACTTGCACCGCTTATAGATGCTGCAGTTAAGCAGGATTATCTGTGTGTTGTAGGTGGACAGAAGGCTATAAGTGAAGCTAAGGATATGTTTGATGTTATTAAGCCACTTATTTAATTATATGATGATACCAGGGTCAAAAGTATAAAATAAGATGATGTATCTTTAAAGGTGCTGCTAAAAAGCAGTTGTATAAAGAAAATAATATGATTGGAGTAACGTATGAATTTAGATGAAATGCTTAAAGCCAGTGGAATAAGCGGCGGTGCTGCTTCTGGCAACGACAACGTAAAGTCAGGTTTTGTAACATTTATAGGAAGACCCAATGTGGGTAAGTCAACACTTATGAACTATATTATAGGTCAGAAGATAGCTATAACATCTAACAAGCCACAGACTACAAGAAACAGAATACAGACTGTGTATACAGATAAGAGAGGACAGATAGTGTTCGTAGATACACCAGGTATACACAAGGCAAAGAACAAGCTTGGCGAATATATGGTGGGAGCAGCAGAAAAGACTATTAATGAAGTTGATGTTGTATGCTTTATAGTAGAGCCTTCAACTTATATTGGTGCTGGTGAGCAGCACATTATAGAAAAACTTAAAAAAGTATCATCTCCTAAGATTCTTGTTATCAATAAGGTTGATACTGTCAAGAAAGAGGAACTGCTTCCTGTTATAGACTGTTACAGTAAGGAGCTTGAATTCGATGAGATTATTCCTGTTTCAGCAAGAAATGGAAACAATGTAGATGATCTTGTTGATACTATATTTAAGTATCTTACATATGGACCTATGTTCTATGATGAAGATACTGTAACTGACCAGCCTATGAGACAGATAGTTGCAGAACTTATCAGGGAAAAAGCGCTTCATGCTCTTAACGAAGAAATCCCTCATGGTATAGCAGTAGTTATTGACACATTTAAGGACAGAAAGTCGCCAAAAGGTATTATAACTGATATAGATGCTACTATTATATGTGAGAGGGATTCACATAAGGGTATTATCATCGGTAAGGGTGGTGAAATGCTTAAAAAGATCGGAACGAACGCACGTTACGAGATAGAAAAACAGCTTGGAAATAAAGTTAATCTTAAGCTATGGGTTAAGGTTAAGAAGGAATGGCGTGACAGTGATATTCTTATCAAAAACTACGGATATGATAAGAAGGATTTAAAGGATAACAGATGATATGTTACCAGTTGGAAATATCAGATTATGATATAGCAGTGTGGTTGTGAAAGGAGACAGATAAGGTGGCTGATATTGTACAGGTAACAGGTTTTATATTGTCCAGTATGCCTGTGGGTGAGTATGACAGAAGAATAGTGATACTTAGCAAAGAACTTGGTAAGATATCAGCATTTGCCAAAGGCGCTAGAAGACCAAACAGTCATCTTATCGGTGTTACAAGACCATTTATATTCGGAACCTTTGAATGTTACCGTGGCAGGGATTCTTATACTATATTCAAAGCAGAGGTTAAGAATTACTTTGAGGAACTCGTAAGTGATCTTGACAGTGTGTGGTATGGATATTACTTTGCAGAGATAGCAGAATATTATGGAAAAGAGAATCTGGATGCCGCACAGATGCTGAATCTTTTATATGTGTCTTTTAAAGCACTTACGAATAAGTCTATACCAAACGAACTTATAAGGTTTATATATGAAATTCGCATGATATCTGTCAACGGTGAGTGTCCTGATTTTTTTACATGCCGGGGCTGCGGCTCGCATGATAAGCTGGATACATATTCGTATACATATAATGGCATGTTCTGCAGTGATTGTCATTCAAAGGTTAAGGATGGTATTAAGCTGCAGCCATCTACATTATATACATTGCAGTATATAGTTACAGCGGCACTTAATAAGCTGTATACATTTGTTGTGACTGATGAGGTTATGGCAGAATTAAGAATGGTGACATCAAGAATAGCTGCAGTTACGTTTGATAAGAAGTTTAAATCAAAAGAAATGCTGACATTATAAAAAGAAAAGAGGCTTGATATGGGACATAACAACCAGAAAAAGATAGCGGCAATCAATGATTATACAGGATTTGGAAGATGTTCCATAGCGGTGGAGCTGCCTGTTATATCTGCACTTAAAGTACAGTGCTGTCCGCTCCCGACTTCTGTTTTGTCGAATCATACTGGATTTGACAGCTTTTATTTTGAAGATTTTACAGATAGTATGCCAGCGTATATTGCTGAATGGAAAAAACTTAATCTTAAGTTTGATGGAATATGTTCGGGATTTCTTGGTTCACACAGACAGATAAAGATAGTTGAAGATTTTTTTAAAACCTTTAAGACTGATGAAAATATTATACTTGTCGATCCGGTTATGGGTGATTATGGCAAGCTGTATTCAACATACACAATGCAGACATGTACAGAGATGAAGAAACTTGTAAAGTACGCAGATATACTTACACCTAATCTTACGGAGGCATGTATACTTACAGATGAGGAATATGATGAAAAATGTCCTGGCAGGGAGCTTTTTCGTATAGCAAAGAAGTTATCAGATATGGGACCATCAAAGATAGCTATAACTGGAATAGTAAGAGGTAAGTATATAGCTAACTATTGTTATGAAAAGGGAAGCGAAGGCTATGAGATAAAGACTATGAAGGTTGGAACACAAAGGTCAGGAACGGGAGATATATTTGCATCAATACTGGCGGCTGATGCAGTGAATGGTGTGGATTTTCATACATCAGTAAAGAAAGCTTCACAGTTTATAAAAAAATGTATATTAAAGTCAATAGAGCTGGATATACCAGTCACTGACGGAGTATGCTTTGAAGAGCTTCTTACTACATTAAGATAGTAAGAGCTTTTTTATGGATAAGATTGTGCAATGTTAAGATGTGCATTTTTCATGGCTTATAAGAAAAGAGGATAAAATAATTATGGAAATATTATATAAGGTACACAATAATTTATACGTAAACATGACTAACAAATGTCCTTTTGCATGTACATTCTGTTTAAGACAGACAATGGACAGAATAGGAGAATCAGACAGGCTGTGGCTTGAAAGGGAACCTGATGTAAATGAGGTTATTGCAGAGTTTGATAAGTGGAATATGGATGATTTCGGAGAGGTTGTATTCTGCGGCTTTGGTGAACCTACAGAAGTGTGGGATAAAATAAGAGAAGTGGCAGCATATGTTAAAAAAACATATAACAAGCCTATAAGAATAAACACCAACGGAGCAGGTAATCTTATCAATGCAAGAGATATAGCAGCAGAAATGCCAGGACTTATTGATACCGTATCAATAAGCCTTAACGATCCGGATAAGGATGAGTACCATAAGCTTGTAAGAAGCAGATTTGGTGATAAGACTTTCGATGCTATGATAAGCTTTGCAAATGAGTGCGTAAAAAACGGACTCCATGTGGTTATGACTACGGTTGATACGACTATATCACATGAAAAGGAAGAAGAGTGCAGGAAAATATGTGATAAGATAGGTGCGGAATATAGAATCAGACCATGGGAGTCATAGATATTTATGAAGCCTTATGTGTGGACTAAGATGTTTTTAGTTTGCTGGCTATAAGGTTTTTTAATTTTATAGACTATAAGGTTTTTTATTTTGCTGGTTGAAATATATATAAGAATGGTATAGAATTAAAAAGATTATTGTGAGGATAGCAACACCACCCAGGTGTATGACAGTCCGCAACTTTAGGAGGAATCTAGAATATGGAAAAGACAATGGAAAAGATAGTTGCCTTAGCTAAGGCGAGAGGTTTTGTATACCCAGGTTCAGAGATATATGGTGGTCTTGCGAATACATGGGATTACGGCAATCTTGGCGTAGAGCTTAAGAACAATGTTAAAAAGGCGTGGTGGCAGAAGTTTGTACAGGAAAGCCCATATAATGTAGGTGTAGACTGTGCTATTCTTATGAATCCACAGACATGGGTTGCTTCAGGACATCTTGGCGGTTTCTCAGATCCACTTATGGATTGCAAGGATTGCCATGAAAGATTCAGAGCTGATAAGCTTATTGAAGACTGGGCAGATGAGAATAATTATGATCTTGGCGGTTCAGTAGATGGATGGACTCAGGAGCAGATGAAGAACTTCATTGATGAGAAGAATATATGCTGTCCTACTTGTGGAAAGCATAACTTTACAGATATAAGACAGTTTAACCTTATGTTTAAGACATTTCAGGGTGTTACAGAGGATGCTAAGAATACAGTATATTTAAGACCTGAAACAGCACAGGGTATATTTGTCAACTTTAAGAATGTACAAAGAACATCAAGAAAGAAAGTACCTTTTGGTATCGGACAGATAGGTAAGTCATTCCGTAACGAGATTACACCTGGTAACTTTACATTCAGAACAAGAGAATTCGAGCAGATGGAACTTGAATTCTTCTGTAAGCCTGGAACAGACCTTGAATGGTTTACTTACTGGAGACAGTACTGTATAGACTGGCTTAAGGCACTTGGTATCAAGGAAGATGAGATGAGAGCAAGAGATCATTCACCAGAAGAACTCTGCTTCTATTCTAAAGGTACTACAGATATCGAATTCTTATTCCCATTTGGATGGGGTGAGTTATGGGGTATCGCAGACAGAACAGACTACGACCTTACACAGCATCAGACAGTATCAGGCGAAGATATGTCATACTTTGATGACGAAGCTAAGGAGAAGTATATTCCATATGTTATCGAGCCATCACTCGGTGCAGACAGAGTTACACTTGCATTCCTTTGCTCAGCTTATGATGAAGAAGAGCTTGAAGGTGGAGATGTAAGAACAGTTCTTCACTTCCATCCAGCACTTGCACCTGTTAAGATAGGTATATTACCACTTTCTAAGAAGCTTAACGAAGGCGCAGAAAAGGTATATGCAGAGCTTTCTAAGTACTATAACTGTGAGTTTGATGACAGAGGAAATATCGGTAAGAGATACAGAAGACAGGATGAGATAGGTACTCCATTCTGTATAACATATGACTTTGATTCTGAAGAGGATAATGCTGTAACAGTAAGAGATAGAGATACTATGCAGCAGGAAAGAGTTAAGATAGAAGATCTTAAAGCATACTTTGAAGATAAGTTCAGATTCTAATATCAGTAAAATAAAAGTTTTAGAATATGCTGGCATATGATTAGAAAGAGTCAGTGGTTGGTTAATAATATACGCAGGGTTTGTGCATGAGTCATGAATCCTGCGTAATATATATGATACCAGGGTCAAAAGCAGCATTACCAGATGATGTATAAGACAGATATAAAGGCAGAAAATATATGATATGTGCTAAATGTGGAACGGAATATGAAGGCAGTCAGTGTCCTAAGTGCGATGGACCTGTAATAAAGATTAATAACAGTGATTATCAGGCAAGAAAAAAGGTTTATGAAGAAAAACAGGCTAAGATTAAGATTAATGAAAAAGAAGCACTAGGAAAAGATAGAACAGATAGAATTGATAAAACTGAAAAAAAAGATAAGAAAACACATGCTCCTAAGTCTAAGAACTATGATGAAGGGGTATTTGATATAACTAAAGTGGATATGAATCAGGTGGCTGATAAGCTGAAAAAAGGCAGGGATTTATTCGCTGACAGCAAAGACAGATTTGCTAAATCACTTGAGAAAAATGCTAAAAAAAACAATAAACAGGCAGATGAAAATACAGGGATTAAGATAAGAAAAGCTGATAGTTCAGGTATTCCTTATAAGAAAGCTGGAATAGCAGCAGCTGTAATTCTTATACTTATAGCTGTAGTTGTGTTTACTGTTGATATAATTACAAAGAAAAACTATAACATATATATGAGCGATGGAAGTAAAATATATGATGTTTCATCACTTGACAGCAGATATGTATGTGATAAATCAGGTGCTATATTTGCTCTGGATGATGATACATTTTTTACTCCTGAATGGCCTGAGGGCATTGATAAGGATAATTCAGTGTTAAATGTTTCAAGTCCTAAGGGAAGTTATTTTGCAACAGATGTGTATGATTCAGCAGCTGGTATGTATACATTATATATATGGTCAGATGATGTATGTCTTAAAGCAGCAGAGAATATATATGAACACAATGTTTATTTTATATCTGATAAGGGGACGGTCATATATGAAGAGACTGAAACTATCAATGATAATGGAAAAACAGGGGTCAGAATGTTATCCATGGCAGAAGTAAAAAAAGATAAGTCAAAGGATGACGGATGTGTATGTGAAGTGAATACTATAGAAAGAAGTCTTAATCAGGCATATGTATATAGCAGTAAAGATATAATAGTTATTCTTAATACCGATGGACGTCTGTATCAATATGATTATGACAGAAAGATAACTACAGAGGTTGACTTATATGTTGATAGTGTGAGTGCACTTGGAAGTTCAACTGGTATGTATATGTCAGGGGCAGAACATCTTAATGCAAAGGATGATGCGGATTCATATATATACACTGTATCAGAAAACACCTATTATGTGGAAACTAAGACTGCAAAAGCAACACTGCTTAAAGGAGTAAGTGGGGCGGGCAATATGTATGTATATGATAAAAAGAATGATTATGTGTACTGGCTTAGTAATAAAAAATTATCATGTGCAAGATTTAAGGATGGAGAAATATCAGATATATTGTTTCTTGAAAATACCGGAAATAATATGAATATGATATATCTTGCAGATACGCAGGAACTCATATATGTAAACGATGCCGCGCAGCTTATAAAGGCTGAAAAAGGTAAAAAAACTTTTATAACAGAAGCTGTTAAAGATGGAAGTCTTTCGCTTGTAAAAAATACAGACGAAGCATTGACATATATATCAGATGGAAAGCAATATTATATTAAGAATGTAACAGCCTCACCAGTTGTGATATGTGAAGCAGGGGAGCTTACCAATACATCTAATACAGGCATTTATAAGAAAAAGATATATTATTATGGTGCGGATGGACAGTTGTATACATGTAACCTTAAAGGAGAATCACAGAATGTTATAGGAAATGTTGAAAGGTTCTTTGTAGGAAGCTATATAAGGTGATAAAATAATAGAATATAAGCTTTTGCATATACATATATAAGTAGTAAATGTATTAAGAGGCAGTTTATATGAAGCATATGTATATGAATACAAGATGTGGATACATGCGTATAATAGCGGGATTGATGGTTATGGTCATGATTATTGTGGCTATAAGCATTAATCCTGCTTTTTATAGTTATGTATGGGCTGATGATGAAGAATTGAAAGAATCGGACATAGTGACAGCTGGCACAGCAGGTCCTGATATAGATACTCCATCAGCTATACTTATGGAGTCTAAAACTGGCCAGATAATATACGAAAAAGATGCATCAAAGCAGCTTGCACCTGCAAGCATAACTAAGATAATGACACTGATACTTATATTTGATGCATTGGAAAGTGGGCAGATAAAGATGGAAGACCCTGTTACTGTTTCTGAACATGCAGCCTCTATGGGCGGCAGCCAGGTGTTCTTAGAAGAAGGAGAGATACAGAGCGTAAGGACGATGATTAAGTGTATAGCGGTGGCAAGTGCTAATGATGCGTGTGTAGCGTTATGATATAGTAGACAGTAGTAAAAACAGTACATAAAACCTTGTACAAAGAAGGTTGATTTAGAACAGTTTGTTATGTTTGCGACAGAGCGTGGAAAAAATGTAGATGAATATATGAGAGAAATGCGTGAGAATGATAGATTGTAAAAAGATATTAGCTGTTATATAATTGATTAACTGAAATATAGAAAAGGAAAAGGGCACTTGAAAAATCAAGCACCCTAGTGTATAATCTACTTGGAAAGGTTATCGGATGTGTTATCCGATTGCCCTCAGTTGAGACACTGAAATAGCATCTAACTTTAGGCGGTTGGGATGCTATTTTTAATATATAGGATAAAAATAGAGATTTGATTATTAATATTTTACATATATGAGGAGAGTGGATGAACAAAAAAGAAGAGTTGTTAAAGGTTGGAGAATATAATTCAAAATTTAATGATATATTAGGAATTAATATACAAAAATTAGAAATATATAGATCAAAAGGTCTTCTGTCACATATAGTAAAAAGAAAACATTATAAATGCTTAAAGTATATTGATTATATACCTGATATTATTTCTGAACCAGATTATATAGGGGTTAATCCCAATGAGCAGGGAACGAGTATAGAACTTATAAAAAGATATGCTGATAATGTTATGATAGGAATTAAGTTAGATACGGAGGGAGAGTATCTTTATGTTTCAACTATGATAGATATACAGGAATCGAAGATTGAAAGACGTCTATATAGTGGTAGAATTAAAGAAATTTCCGTTGACAATAATAACGAATAATGGTATATTATTAATGAGAAAAGAATAATATAGTAATGAACATAATTATTTTGAGGTCGGAAAAGGTTCCCGACACACTCTGAAAGGAGTACCTGAGATGATGGATACACCGCCCATCCAAGATAATTATGCTTTTATTATAGGCACCAACAGAGTAAAATCTGAAGGTGCTTATTTTTATGTCTACTGTCTGTTATGTATATTCTCAACAGCCTTTTCAAGTTCCATAGTCTGCCATTTACTATGTGTAATTTGCTGCTTAAGTTCAGTTAAGCGTTTACTGGTGTATTTATCCATCCAGTTAATAATACAAGCTGGCATATATTTTTCTGGTATCTTTTGGAATAGGTTAAATCCAGTTTCTTCTATATTATAGTGTATTTTATGTAACATATCTTTGAAGTGGTTCGGCTTCTTAATCTGAATATAAATATATTTCACCTCTATTAAATATATAAAGGTCATGGACAAGTTATATAGAGTAACAGATATATCAATGTCAGATATGAGCATTAAAGCAGTAGAATGTGAAAATGATTCTCCAGCAGCCGTTGAAGATGTATTTTTGCTTGAAGAGTTGCAGGAATTTCATATTACACTATACAACAGACGAGGAAACCCCAATATTACGGACTTTTCAGAGTGGAAAAAACAGCATAATTGCCAATGAAATCAACATTTCCTTATAGTGTACAAATTATTATATACATAGGGATAAATTACATAAAATGGTATCAAATATGGGTGATATTGTTTTAGATAGTAAATTGTGTATCTGACGGATAAAAGTGTCTGTTTGGTCTGTCAGAAGCAATTTACCCATTGTATGGGAGAGTGATTATATTATATGTATATTAGAGAATTGGTGTTATTAAAATATATTATACAAGAAAGGTGATAGTATGAGTAAAAAATATAATATAAAAAATGTAGCTAATAGCTATGAATTTGATGTGCTTTATGAAGAAAAAATATATAAGTATTTATGTTGCAAAATGTTAAATAAAAAGGTAGTAAAAAAAATGGATAATGATATTAAATTTACAACATATCATCAATGGGAAAATTATATACAAAATAAGTATAAACACTTAAGTGAATTTGAATTAATTGAATTTAGTCATTTCCTTAATCAGAAAATTAGAAACTTAAAACCTGGATATGAATATTGGAAGATAATAGTCCCTGTTATAATAACACTTATAATAGAAGAATTATTTAGTGCATTGATGGATATATCACAAATTAAAATAAACACGGTTTTTGAATTGTTTATTGAACTTATAATTATTATATTTGTAATGATAATAAGTTTGCAAATTTTTATAAAGACAACAAAGCCGATATGGGATGTAACAGATAAGATTGATTTTTATTCTGATTATAAAGAAATAATAGATAAAATGATTGAAAATTATAATAAAGATATTAATAATAATCCTTAATCAAATGTGATTGTTTTTACTCTGAAATTACAATAAGAGCAGAGAATACTATAGATAGATACATATTACAACGAAAGGCGGTAGAGTATTATAGCAGTTAATTATACAAAGGATTGTAATGCAAGTATAATGAATCTGTTCATAAATTAAATGCTAACGCAGATGATTATGATGAAGCTACATTATATCAGGCTACAATATTAGCTAGTAAATTCAAAAAGGATATGTCTATTAATACTTTTATAGAACTCATAAAACATGCAGATCGCAATGATAATTCAGTATTACTTAATGGACTTTTTAAGGTTAATGAAGAATTATTTGTACAATGTTTTGTGAAAAGTGATGAAAATACACTAAAAATTTAAAAAAAAATCGCCTAAACCCATATAAAATAAGGTTTTTGGATGTCTACATATGAAAGAAGATGTAATGCAAGGTGAAAAGACCGTAGGCTGAGTAGCTGTATTATATTCTTCTTTCATAAGAAATCATTCAATCCCAATTATATATAGAGTAAATAAGTTTTTTGTTGGAGAGTTCTTGTTTGCTATATTATTTTGTCTAAAAAATTGGAATACATTAAAGAAAGGAGGATAATGAGTTGACACAGGAAGAGTTAAGAAATCTCTATAAAGAAAGACTAATAAGAGAAAAACAGACATATATTTCCAAGATTGTTGGTATAGACGGAAGTATATTAAGCAAATATAAGTTAGGAAAGATAGATCTATATCCGCAGTTGTTTTCAAAACTGGAAAATTATCTTATTAATTCATAGTATTTATCAATTATATTAAAACTATATTCAATTTATTTCAGATTATTCTAATCAAATTATCCCCATAAAAATATGAAAATAAAAGTTAATGACATGGTTCTTTATGATGAATCTATTTATACAGTTGTTGCAATAATCTATGCAACTATCTATTTGCGAATCAGTTATGATTCAGTTTCTTATGATTATGATATTAGTGAAGTATATAAGGAGTACAAAGATGATGAGTTCTTATATACATAGGAAGGATATATATTATGAAAAGCATTGCAGAACTCTTGAAAAAGAGATAGGAATGTTACAGGCTGAAAAAGAAAATCTTAAGAAAGAGAATGTTGAGTTGCAGCTAAAGTTAGGTATAGACTTAGAGCATATTAAACAGAATAATGCAATGGATAGAAAGGTTATTGCAAATGCTTTATACTCACAGAAGTTATTTAACGATGGTAAAGCGGAGATGGATGAGGCATTAGCAGTATTGACTAATGAAATAGAGAAAGCAAAAGAATTGAACAAAGAATATAAGGATATTACAGATGCTTTGTTAGAAGAAATGTTTAATAAGGATAACTATAAAAAGTAAAAACAGCATATGTAGAGCAGATTTATGTACCCCTGTCCGTTATGGATGGGGGATTTTTAATTATAACTAAACGATTGTGATTAAACATAAGATTATAAATATTTGAATATTATAAAACAAACATATATTGTGAGGGATTCGATTGAAAAAAGAAGAACGAAAAATTAAAGTAAATGTATTTTATGGTGGAGAAAAATTAGTAGATTGTATGGGTAGAGTTATTAAGAAACATACAAAGTAAGTATAGAAAAATATCCTTGTGTCGTGTATATTATTGGTTATGGTGTGCATTGATACAAGGATATAATTATTTAAACGATTGGAGATTAAAATATATGGGTAATCGTGCAGTATTATATCTGAGATTAAGTAAAGAAGATGCAGATAAGGTTAACAAAGGAGATGACAGTTCAAGTATTAAAAGTCAGAGACTTATGCTGACAGATTATGCCTTGGAGAAAGGCTTTAAGATAGTAAAGGTTTATTCTGATGATGATGAATCAGGATTGTATGACGACAGACCTGGATTTGAGGAAATGATTCTTGATGCAAAAATGGGTGAATATGATGTAATTATTGCAAAGTCGCAGTCAAGATTTTCAAGGAATATGGAACACATTGAAAAGTATTTACATCATATGCTGCCAAACTTAGGGATAAGGTTTATAGGTGTTGTTGATGGAGTTGATACTGACAACGAAGGTAATAAAAAGAGCAGACAGATTAATGGTCTTGTAAATGAATGGTATTGTGAGGATTTATCCAAAAATATCCGTTCAGCCTTTAAAGCCAAGATGAAGGATGGGCAGTTTTTAGGCTCATCATGTCCGTATGGATATATACGTGATCCTAAGAATCATAATCATCTTATTATAGATGATTATGCTGCAAAGGTTGTGCAACGTATATATGATTTATATATATGCGGATACGGCAAGGCTAAAATAGGTTCTATATTATCTAGTGAGGGTATATTAATTCCATCTATCTATAAGCGTGAGGTCTTACATGAAAATTATCATAATGCCTGTGAATTAGAAACAACATCTACATGGTCATATCAGACAATAGCTACCATATTAAACAATGAGGTGTACATAGGACATTTAATACAAAACAAAGCTAATACATTGTCATATAAGGATAAGAGAAAAGTGGTACTTCCCAAAGACAAATGGATTAAAGTTGAGAATACGCATGAAGCGATTATTGATGTTGATACATATAATCATGTGCAGGAATTACAAAAGGTGAGAAGAAGAGAGGTAAAAGATACGCAGCCTAATGGAATCTTTTCAGGACTTGTATTCTGTGCTGATTGTGGTCATGCGATGGCAAGAAAGTATGCCAGACGAGGACAAAAAGGGTTTATAGGATATATATGCAAGATATATAAGACTATGGGAAAAAGCTTTTGTGTAAGTCATAGTATTAATGTGGATGAATTAGAAGAAGCAGTTTTATTATCTATAAAAGAAGAAGCAAGGAAAATTCTTAAGCCAGATGATATTGATACATTAGCAAAGATGAGCATATGTGATAGGAATAGCAGTTTTTATCAGCAGCAGATAGAAGAACTTAACAAGAGGCTTGATAAGATTAGTGTATATAAAAAGAAAACATATGATAATTATATGGAAGAGATTATATCTAAGGAAGAATACTTGAAATATGTCAGGGACTATGATGTTGAGAGAAAGAAGATAGAAAGTGAAAAGGAGGAAGTGTTAGATAAGATAGAATCACAGAAGGAACTGGATAATGAATATGATGAATGGGTTGAAGCATTTAAGGATTACATTAATATAGAAGAATTAACAAGAGATATTGTTGTTGAGCTTATAGAAAAAATAGAGGTAAATGCAGATGGTTCAATTAACATTCACTATAGATTTAATAATCCATATTCTGTGTAGATGAACGTGAATGATTCTATTAAGGATTGTATTAATGAATTCTATTAATGATGAACAAAAGTGACTACTATATGAATATGCAACCTGTGTAGCCATGTCCGAATACATATGTGGTTCAGAAGATGTTTTCGTTGATAAGATGAATGAGAAGGCTGGGCAGCTTGGCATGGAGCAGACACATTTTGTCAACTGCTGCGGTCTTGATGCTGACGGACATACATCAAGCGCAAGAGATGTTGCGCTTATGAGCAGGGAGCTTATAAACAGCCACCCGGAGGTCAAAGAGTTCAGTAATATATGGATGGAAGATATAACACATGTTACGGGAAAGGGTGAAAAAGATTTTACATTGTCAAATACTAATAAGCTTATAAAACAGTATACTTATGCGACAGGACTTAAAACGGGTTCGACAAGCAAAGCTGGCTGCTGTCTTTCAGGAACAGCCATGAAGGATGGAATAGAGCTTATAGCAGTAGTTATGGCAGCACCAACAAGTAAGATAAGATTCAAGGATGCGGTTACACTGCTTAACTATGGCTTTAGTGTGTGCAGCATATATCAGGATACAGAGGAGCCTGATATTAAACATGCCAGGGTTGAGGCAGGTGTAAAGGACGAGGTGAGCATTAAGAAAAGTGAAGATTTCTCATATATGTTTCTTGAAAGCATTGGTGACTCAGATATAAGAAAGGAATACACGGTTGACACAATGATAGCACCTGTACATGAGGGCGATAAGGCAGGAATTATTAATTATTATTATAAGGACAGACTGATAGGCAGTGTTAATCTTATGGCAGCCGAAACAGTTGAGGTGATGGATTATTCAGATTCACTTAGAAAAGTATTGGGGGTTATTACTTTTAAAAAATGCTGATATATGCTATATTATGATGTAAGCGTCAAAAGTATAAAAAGGTAAAATGTATAGATATGTAAAATGTATAGAAAGGACAGCTTATGGATTTGTTTGATTATATGCGTGAAAGTAATAAAGAGAATGAATCACCTCTTGCCATGAGGCTAAGACCAAGGACACTTGATGAGGTGGTTGGGCAACAGCATATTGTAGGTAAGGATAAGCTTTTATATCGTGCTATAAAGGCAGATAAGCTGAGTTCGATTATATTCTATGGACCGCCAGGAACTGGTAAAACAACACTTGCCAGAGTTATAGCGAATACAACAAGTGCGGATTTTTGTCAGATAAATGCTACAGTAGCAGGCAAAAAGGATATGGAAGATGTAGTCGAAAAGGCAAAAAATAATCTTGGCATGTATGCAAGAAAGACTATTCTTTTCGTAGATGAGATACACAGATTTAACAAAGGGCAGCAGGATTATCTTCTGCCATATGTTGAGGATGGAACAGTCATACTTATCGGAGCAACAACTGAGAATCCATACTTTGAGGTAAATGGGGCTTTGATATCAAGATCCATTATATTTGAACTTAAGCCTTTAACAAAGGATGATATCAAGGAAATACTAAAGAGAGCTGTCTATGATAAAGAAAGGGGAATGGGCAGTTATAAGGCCCAAATAGATGATGATGCCCTTGAATTTCTTGCAGACATATCTAACGGTGATGCAAGAAATGCGCTAAATGCCATAGAACTTGGGATACTTACAACTGACAGATCACAGGATGGTATTATACATATTGACATTAAGACAGCAGAACAGTGTATACAGAAACGTGCTATAAGATATGACAAAACAGGTGATAATCATTATGATACAATCTCAGCATTTATAAAGAGCATGAGAGGTTCAGACCCGGATGCGGTAAGTTATTATCTTGCCAAGATGTTATATGCGGGAGAAGATATTAAGTTTATAGCAAGAAGGATAATGATATGTGCAAGTGAGGATGTTGGAAATGCAGACCCTAACGCACTTGTTGTAGCAGTGAGTGCGGCACAGGCAGTTGAACGTATAGGCATGCCAGAGGCAAGAATAATACTTTCGCAGGCTGCACTGTATGTAGCCTGTGCACCTAAGAGCAATGCGTGCTATATGGCGGTGGATAAGGCACTTGATATAGTAAAGACAACAAAGACACAGCCTGTTCCTGCCCATCTTCAGGATGCTCACTATAAGGGCTCCGCAAAGCTTGGACATGGTGTTGGATATAAGTATGCACATGATTATCCTAATCATTATGTCAGTCAGCAGTATCTTCCAGACGCACTTGTTGATGAAAGCTTTTATTCACCTACTGATAACGGATATGAGAAACATATAAAGGAACATCTTGACAGGATAAGGTCAGAAGCACAAAAATAATAATACTAGGATGTAATATCAGACGTAATATAAAGAAAAGTACCTAAAAGTATATTGTACATATGAATGGAGAGTGAAGGATGAAAGAGTATATTAACCGGCTTTCATTAGGAAAGTTCAGGTATGACATACCAGACATAATAAAGCCAGATGATGTTGTAAGGGCTGATGTATTATGTGGAACATACAGTGAAGAACAACTGCATATTCAGGCAAGTGATGTCATCAAAGGCGTAGTGTACTCTTCTGACAGCCGGGTTGTTATAAAGAATGGGACATTCATAGGCAGAGAATGCAGCATAACATATATAGCTGATGCAAGAGAACTTCAGGATAAAGAGAGCATTGAAGGAAGATTCACAATAGTAAGTGATGCTGGTGAAAAAGATATAGCATATATTATAACAGGTTATAGCATGAAAGCTAAGACAAGTCTTGGTATGGGAGATGATCTGTTTCATTTTACGAATATTGTCCAGAAGTCAAGGGAAGAAGCAGCTGTTTTATACAGGTCAGAAAGCTTTAAGAGTATATTTTTAAAAAATGATGAGAATCTCATTAACTTATATGAAAGTCTGTATGACAGTGAAAATGTATATGAATCCATGGAAGAATTCTTAATAGCAATTAAGAAAAAATCACCACTCACATTTAAGATGGACACACAGACAAAAACATACAGTCTTTCACAAGAAGGTGAGAAGGACAGTCTGATTATAGAAAAAAGCGGATGGGGATATATAGAGCTTGAAGTGGAATGTGATGCGGACTATATCAAGATGAAGCGTGGAACACTTAACTCAGATGATTTTGTTGGTGATATATATGAGCTTGAATATCTTATAGATTATAGCCGGCTTCACAACGGAAACAACTATACTTCGATATGTGTACATTCATATGGCCATGAGGAGCAGATTGACCTTATAATATATAAAGAAAACAAAGAAAATGATATAGATAAGAAGAATGATGGCTTTGATATCCGTATGGAACAGAGAAGTGCCAGAATAGCACTTACGCAGGCTTATATGGCATTCAGAATGAAAAGAATAGACCGTGAACAGTGGATATCAGATACAGGAAAAATGCTTACAAGAGTACGCGGATTGAAAGAATCGGACATGATTTTTGATGTGTTTCAGGCAGGGCTTGATTTTATAGCTGGCAATGTGTTTGATGGAAAACAGATACTTGAAAACATTAAAGATAAGATATTGACAGATGTAAGCAGTCATGTTGAGTTATATTGTCTTTATCTGTATGTGAGCACACTTGAAAGAAAGGATGCACTATATACATCTGATGTGTTACAGATAGTCAGCAGATATTATGACAATGGTTATGATACATGGGTTCTTTTGTGGATATTGTTTTATATAGATGGACAGATAGAGCACAATAAGAGCATAAAGCTTATAAGAATCAAGGATTCCTTTAATAACGGATGTACAAGTCCTGTTATGTATATTGAAGCATTAAATATATATAATGAACAGCCTGATTTGTTAAGGGTTATGAACAGATTTGAAATACAGGTAATATCTGAGGGCATAAAATATGGTGTTATATCAGAAAGACTTGCAAGACAGGCAGCAGAGGTTATTGGAAATGAAAAAAATGCTGGAATGTCTGACATAGAGCTGTTAAAAAGACTATATGAAAGCTATGAGGAGGATAACATCCTTGAGGCGCTTATAGTACATATGATAAGGACAGGTATTGCAGATGAAGAAAGCTTTACATATTATGAGAAGGCAGTGCTTCGTGGTATCAGAATAACAAGGCTTTACGAGTTCTATATGGCAAGCATAAAGAAAGATATAAAGTTAAGACTTCCTAAGATAGTGCTTATGTACTTTACATATGATTCAGGAGTTAATTATTCCTGGAAATCATATCTATATGCTAATATAGTATATAATAAGGAGCTTTATAAGGAGATATATGATTCATATAAACATATAATAGAGTTATATGTTTATGAACAGTTAAAGCAGGGGAACATTGACAGCAATCTTGTGTATCTTTATAAGAAGTTCATAAAACCACAGCTTGTTAAAAATGATACTGCAGCATTTTTAGCAAAACTTAAGTTTATGTATCATATAACATGTTTTGACGAAGATGTTAAAGCAGTTATGGTAAAGTATAGCCAGATACAGGAGCCTGTAATATATGAGTTTACAGGGAAAGATACTTATATTCCGCTATATACTAAAGAATGTTCGCTTGTATTTATATGCAATGATGGGCGTAAAAGAAAAAAGACAGTTGATTATGAGATAGAGAAAATATTTGAAGAGCCGGGTGATATGTCTGAGTATGACCAATACGATATAGATGATAAATATATTACTATATATAAGGTGGAGTACTACAGAAGAAAACATATATATAAAATGCATACACTCGAATTATATAAGCTGGCGCTCAAGGTTGAAGGGATATCAGAACAGTATAGAAAAAAACTGAATTCATGGATGATAGAGTTCTATCTGGAATACTATAATGCAGAAAGCTTTACAGATGAATACAAGCAGCTTGATATATATAACCTGTCAGTCAGGGATAGTGCATGTCTTGTAAAAATACTTATAGATTATGGGATGTATTATGAGGCAAGACAGCTTATTGATAAGTATGGATATGCAGATGTAGATGCAACAAAGCTTTTTATGCTTATGGTTCATGAGCTTGATGCATCGGTTAATGAAGAAGAATATAAGAACAAAATATCAGAATATGTATTTAAAAAGCATCTTTATAATGAACAACTGCTTACGTATATGGTGGAGCATTATAACAGTACAAACACTGATATGTATGTTTTATGGAAAACATCAAAGGAGTTTGGTGTGAATGTTGATTCGCTGTCAGAAAGAATAATATCCCAGATGATGTTTACCAATGTATATTCAAACAGATTAGCGGAGGTTTTTGCGGATTATTACAATAATGTGGCTGGATATTCGATAGTTAAGGCATATGCAGCATATAATTCATATAACTATGTTATAAAGAATAAGAAAGCAGATCCGGTTATATTTAAAGTTATAGAAAGAGCATATAAGGATAAAATAGGACTGCCATTATTATGCTATATTGCATGGCTTAAGGAAAAGTCATTGGAACTGTCATTATTGAATGAATCGGACATAAAGAAAACAGCACAGTCTATTCTGGATGAATTATGTGAAAAAGAACTTATATATAACTTTTATAAGAAATTCAATGGAATACTAAGCATACCATATAATGCGTATGGATTAACTGTTATAGAATATTTCGGCATTCCGGATAGAAAGGTGGAACTGCATTACCGCATCAATGATGACAGGGAGTATAAAACAGCAGTTATGAAAAGTGATATATGTGGAATATTTACATATAAGCTTTTAATGTTTTATGACGATAAAGTTACATATTATTTTACAACATCAGATGGAGAAAAAACAAAGGAATACAACATGGTATGTGATGATATTCCAGCACAGTATGCCGGCAAAAGATTAGATGCCATCAATGAATGTCTTGCCAGTGAGGAACTGCATGATATGGTTACATTGAAGAAGCTGATGAACAGTTATGTTACAAAGGCTTACGTTTCAGAAGAGATATTTAAGAAAATAGACTAGTGTTACTTACGAAACGATGTACTAGATAAAAACAGAATGGAGAAGTGCATGAAAGACCAGGGACTGATAATTGGAATTGAATATGATAAATCAGTGATACAGGCTTGTGTTTATGATATGAGAGCAGGCATACCTATTGCATGCGATGAAGTAAGCGGGCTTTCAATAGCAGATGCCATCAGAAGAATATTGGGCAGATATAATGTGGATGAGATTGACAGTCTGTGTGTTAAGTCAGGATTATCTGATATAGAAGAGCTTAATGATATAAGTGATCAGATAAATTCACTTGGGATAAACGAGAACCAGTACATGATCACAGGTCCTATACAAAGCTTTGCTTATTATGCGTATTCACAGCAGAAAGAACTGTATAAGTCGGGAGTAGTCCTTATGGATTATGATGGACAGATTATTAATATATACAGGCTTTCATATAATACAGCTGATGGTGTGCAGTATATAGTATCAGTTCATGAACAGTATACGATAGATTCGCAAAGCGGCATGTCAGATAAGAAACTGGTTGAGTATGTGTCAGATTATTTTTCAAGGAATACAGCATCATCAGTATATCTTACAGGAAAAGGCTTTGATGTGAAAAAACTGCCAGATGGACTTTCAAAGGTGCTTGTGAATGGCAGAAAAGCTTATATAGGTCAGAATCTGTATGTAAGAGGAGCCTGCTATGCAGCATATGAGAATATATACCATGATATATTTGATAACGTGACTCTGCTAGTAGATGGATGTATAAAGGTGAATATAGAAACTGATATAAATGAACGTGGAAAAGCTATGAGGTTCCGCATAATAAAGATGGGCACCGAATGGTATATGGCACGCAGAAGCGTGGATTTTATCATAGAAGATATGACAACCCTGGCTTTAAAGCTGATCACAGCTGATGGAAAATGTACTGATAAAATAATAGATATAAGCAGCATACCTTATCGTGAGGGAAAGACAACAAGGATAAGAATGGATATATATGCAGTATCACAGGACAAATGTATTCTGACTATTAAGGATCTTGGATTCGGGGAAATGTTCAGGACATCTGGCAGAGTTATAACAGAGGAAATAGATTTAAGTGAGGCATGCTTATGAGTACGATGATTCTATGCAGGGATAAATTAGCAGTCAATCCTTTATATATCAGCTGTTCTGATGTCAGATTATATTCAAATGAGGAGTTGTGCTACTATATTTATAATAACATATATATAATAACAAGTGACTTTATAAGTGATGAGCTTATACATTTTTTAAGGTATGAGACAAAAGATATGGCACTTGCAGACAGAGTTGAACAGATGAAAAAAAGTGATGCAGGTCTTGCAGCTATTCTTGTTACTATATTAAAGTCAGTTGATTATTATTCGATAAGCCAGATAGATAAGATAAGTGAAATACTAAGTACACTGGACAGTCAGAATGTGTATGAGCGTTTAAGGTCAAGGGCTGATACATATCTTGACAGAAAGAGATATTTTAAGGCAATAGATTGTTATAAGCAGATAATAAAAGAGTATAAAAATGATGCACCAGGTGCATTTACAGCCAGGATATATCATAATACGGGAGTGGCTTATGCGGGTATGTTTATGTATGATAAAGCAGCCGAAAGCTTTAAGCTGGCTTATGAAACAGGACAGTATTCAGAAAGTTATGACGCTTATCTGGCAGCAAAATATTTTGACGAAAGAAACAAAGAACTTATAGTTGAGGATGTATCTGACAGAGAGCTTGCGGTAAGAAAACACATAGAAGGTGTTATGGATAACGCCAGATATCAGGAAGAGTATAGAAAGCTTGAAGAGCTTGTAAAAAGAAAAGAGCATGGTGACGTTGCATATTATCATAAGGCCGTAAAAGATATACTTAGCAGCTGGAAGGATGAATACAGAGGTTACAGTGCACGTGATAATTAGAATGATATTAAGCTGTGATAATGTGCAAGAGGATAGCATGAATTGCGAGGTGATAAACAGGTGGGATTGTTCGATGTTATAAAAAATGGCTACGATAAGGATGATGATTTAAAAGATCTTGAAGAGCTTATGTATGATAATTCTAAAGAAGCAGGCAATAAAATGTCTATAAATGATATGATTAAAAGCTTTGAGCTTAATGAATCAGATAAAACATCAAAAGAAGAAGAGACTTCTGATTACAAGGAACTGCTTGAGAGTATGCGTAATAATGAAGAAGAAGACGGACCTTCCGGACTGGCGGAAAAAACAAGAAAACAGCAGGAAAGTGTTCAAAGAGAAGAAGAAAAATATGATAATCTTCTTAATACACTTCAGACTCAGACACTTATCAGGAAAGTAGATGATGTAACAAGGAGCAAGGGAAAAGACAGTCAGAATTCCAAAATAAAATCAACTGATCCAGATACTTATGAAAAATCAGAAAAGAGCAGGCAGAATATTAATACTATAATAGAAACTGATATAGACAGAGAACTTGAACTAAAGCAGGCAGAGCTTGATGCTGTAAGTACAACAGGTTTTAATGGTGATGATATAGGAAGCTTTATAAAAAGCCAGTGCGATATATGTGAAGAGGCTGCCCGGTTCATAGAAAATGCCAGAGTTGAATATGACAGTGTGACTGATTATTATGAGGATATACAGAAAATAGAAAATGCACCTGCTGATATAAGCAGAGAGCTTGTTATGGTGGCAGACAGAGTTGATAATCTGTCGGTAGACAGACGTATATTAAATACACCTGATAGCAGATTATCAAACAATGCATACAGAAATATGGAGATGTATGAGGCTGAATTTCCAGATGCTGTAGCTAAGCTTCGCAACACAGAGGATGACAGGAACACAATCGCCAGAGATATAAGAATGGTTAAAACAGAGCGTTCTATGTACAGGATGGAAGCTAAGGAGCTTGTGAATAAACAGTTGAGGATAAAAGGCTATGCACAGCTTATATGTGGCCTGTTAGCAGCGATATTTGCTGTATTTATGGTGATTATGGCAGTGACAGATGGAAAAGATAATATAGGTGCATTTATAACTGTAGTACTTCTTGCCGGAGTTATGGCACTCGGACTGTATGCATATCTTAAGTCGATAGAAAGAAAGGTATATGTAACGGAAATAAAACTTAACAAAGCAACAGCGCTTCTTAATAAGATAAAGATAAAGTATGTAAATGCTGCCAACGTACTTGATTATCAGTACAATAAATATAATGTTAAGAGTGCGTACGAGCTTGAACAGAAGTATCAGGCATATATAGAGATGAAAGAAGAACAAAAAAAGATGCTTGAAGTCACAGGAAATCTTACAAGTGCAGAGGCAGATCTTATGCATATACTTGGAAGGCTTGGGGTTATAGATACACATGTATGGATAGCACAGGTAAAAGCGATACTCAATCCTAAGGAAATGGTTGAAGTAAGACACAATCTGTCAGTAAGAAGACAGAAGTTAAGAAAGCAGATAGAATATAATGAGAACAGAATTGAAGATGCAAAAAATAACATTAAAAATATAACGAGGAATAATCCGGCTTATGCTAAGGATGCAATGGAGATTCTGGAAAAATACTTGCCAAAACTATAAGTTGTGTTACAATTAAGAATGGCTTTTTGTAAAAAGAGATTAATATTCCGAATTAAGAAATATGACGCATATCAGGTGCGTAGTGTTAGAATGGAGGATAAGATGAAAGAGAAACTTGATGCAATCAAAGAAAGTGCTTTATCTCAGATTAAAGCAACTGATTCTCTTGAAAAGTTAAACGATATCAGAGTTGCTTTTCTTGGAAAGAAAGGTGAACTTACAGAAGTATTAAAGAGCATGAAAGAAGTAGCACCGGAAGACAGACCAAAGGTAGGCCAGATTGTTAACGAGACAAGACAGGCTATCGAAGAAGTGTTAGATGCTGCAAAGAAGGACCTTGCTGCAAAGAAGAGAGAGCTTCAGATGAAGTCAGAGGTTATAGATGTTACACTTCCTGCAAAGAAAGCAGAATTAGGACATAAGCATCCTAACACTCTTGCACGTGAGGAGATAGAAAAAATATTTATCGGTATGGGTTATGAAGTAGTAGAAGGACCAGAAGTTGAATATGATCATTATAATTTTGAACTGCTTAACATACCTGCTAATCACCCTGCAAAGGATGAACAGGATACATTCTACATTAATGATAAGATAGTACTTAGAACACAGACATCACCTGTTCAGGCAAGAGTCATGGAAAAGGGAAAACTTCCTATCAGAATGATATCACCAGGACGTGTATACAGAGCAGATGAGGTTGATGCAACACATTCTCCTTGCTTCCATCAGGTAGAAGGTCTTGTTATTGATGAGAATATAACATTTGCAGATCTTAAGGGAACTCTTGCAGAGTTTGCAAGGGAACTTTTTGGACCAGATACAAAGGTTAAGTTCAGACCACATCATTTCCCATTCACAGAGCCAAGTGCAGAGATGGATGTAAGCTGCTTTAAGTGCGGTGGTAAGGGCTGCCGTTTCTGTAAGGGTGAAGGCTGGATAGAGATTCTTGG
>OGZB01000005.1_pt1 | contig 104213 bp, 86 predicted proteins | sample 1576691 | NCBI WGS metagenome assembly OGZB01 (sample SAMEA3541479, study PRJEB24748) | human gut metagenome | biome: human gut; feature: human-associated habitat; material: faeces | place: China | collected 2012
TTTTTCAGTAGGGGGAAGACCCCTATTTATGTAAACTATGTTATTGCACATAACACACGTGGGGCGCCCGCCAAAGATTGGTCACATCGTTTTTCACGATGTTTGCTGAACCCATAGGCCGTTCATCAAACCATGAACGATACGTAAAAGGAATAACGCGCTGCTCTCTAAAAGAAGGGAGTAGCGCGTTTTTTGTCGAATACGTATAGTAAAAGTAATGTTGAAAAGGATGTGATTTTGTGTATATTACTTACATGCGTATTCAAAATTACCGGAATCTACAAGACGTCGAAATGACTTTCCACGAAAGGGCCAACTACATCGTCGGTGAAAACGCCATTGGCAAGAGCGGCCTGCTGCGCCTCATTTCCTACATGAGTGCCGGCCGCAATGTCGAAGAAGACGACTACGCCGACGTGACCCGGCCCATCATCATCACCTTAGACCTGCACCTGCTCCAGAGCGAGAAGGAGTATTTCGCCGATACGCCGGGCGAGCACCGTCAGAGCCTGCGCGTCCGCATGGAAATGCATGTCAGCGACATGTATCCCCATCTCTACGACGACAACAGCGGCGAAGAACTGCCGTTAGAACTCATCCGCCGCCTGCGCTACGTGTCCTATTCGGCGGCCATGCCGGAAGAACAGCGCGTGCCGCCGCGTATTTACCGCGCCCTGGAACAGAAGCTCTCCCAATGGAGCGAAGCTCACTGGGACGGCCTGTCGGAAGAAGCCAAGGCCTTCATCCATCACGAAGTCGCCGTCGGCAGCCTCGATTCATCGTATTTCGTCAACATCTTCCTCTTGTCCCGCATGCTCTGCCGCATGGACCGGCCCAGGGCGGACAACATGAAATTCATTTCCCTGGCCGCCCTGTGCGTCATCACCCAGGTCTACATGATGTCCATCAGCCGCGCTGTACCGTTGGAACACAACGTCATCGTCGACGAAGAAGGGAAGCGCTACCTGCCCCTCATCATCTCCATCGATGAACCGGAAATGCACCTCCATCCCTACATGCAGCGCTCGGTCCTGCATTATTACCAGCAGCTCCTGAACAATGAAGACCCGCAGTTCTGTGCGCTCCTCAAGGACCTTTTCAACCTCGACGGCCTGCGGGGGCAGTTATTCGTCGTCACCCACTCGACGGATTCCCTCATCGACGACTACCGCCACATCATCCGCCTGTACCGCAACAAGCAGGGCCTGGTCAAAGCGGCCTGCGGGGCTGGCTTCCACTTCAGCGAAGAAATCGAAAAACACCTGATCATGCACTTCCCGGAAGTCAAGGAAGCCCTCTATTCGCGGAGCGTCCTCATCGTCGAAGGGGAAACGGAATACGGCTGTTTCCAGCACTTCGCCAAGACTCTGGACCTGCCCTTCGACTACTACGGCATCTGCCTCATCAATGCCCGCGGCGAAAGTTCCATCTCCAAGATCAAGAAACTCCTGGAATACTTCAAGATTCCCGTCGTCGCCCTCTACGATGCCGACGTCAAGGGCAGCCACAAAGGCAAACGGGGCGTCTACTTCACCAACGAAATCTGCTTTGAAATGGACCTGGCCAAGACCATGATCGACCACGGCCAGCGCCGCGACCTGGACCGCATCATCAACACGGCCTGCGGCGAACACGCCCGGGCCACGACGGACATGATCAAAAAGGCCTGCCGCAAACTGGACGTCAACTTCCACGATTACCCGGCTCGCCTCTTGTGGCACGTCAACCCGCGTAATAAAAAGGCCCTGTACATCTATTACTTCGCCTGGCTCTACAGCAACAAAGGCGTCATCCTCGGCCGCCTCATCGGCCAGTCCCTGAAAAAAGAAGACATCCCGCCGGCCTTCGTCCAAGCCATTGAAGCCGCCGGCCAGCTGGCCAAAGTCACCAAAGCCGTGTAACGGCTTTGGTGACTTTCGTAGGGGCTCCCCGTGGGGAGACCGCTGTGAATAATGGGAATAAACGCGGACCGCAGGCCGCCGCGGTCCCATGGACCGCAATCGTAGGCGTCCCGCCCAAGGCTCCCTTTATAGGGGAGCTGTCAGCGTCAGCTGACTGAGAGGTTGAATTTGCATTCACGTGTAAGGTTCAAGTTTGTAGTTTTTAGTTTGTAGACCATGGTTAAAAATTTAAAACCATCTCCTGCAAACTACAAACTCCGTACTACAAACTATAAAGAGAAGGACCACGAACCACGAGCCCCTAGCCACGAGCCACGATTCGACGGGATTCCCACAAGCGGGCCGCCTTTACAGGACGGCCCCTACTAGCCACTAATCCCCAACCATGGTATGATATAAGGTACAGTCTATTTCAGAAAGAGAGATGCCTTATGAAACTTTTTATTGCCGAAAAGCCGAGCATGGCCCGGGAATTGGCGAAGTGCCTGCCTGATCCGCACCAGCGGGGGAACGGCTGTATCCGCACGGGCGGCGGCATCGTGACCTGGGCTTATGGCCACGTCCTGCAGCAGGCCGAGCCTCAGGATTATGATCCCAAGTACAAGCGCTGGAACGCCGACGACTTGCCGATTATCCCCAAGCAGTGGAAGCTCCTGGTCAGCCCGGCCAGTAAGGACCAGTTCAAGGTCATTACGGACCTCATCGCCAACCCCGACGTCGATACTATCGTCAACGCCGGTGACCCGGACCGGGAAGGGCAGCTGCTCATCGATGAGATCCTCGATTACGTCGGCAATAAGAAACCTGTCGAACGGATCCTCTTGAATGCCCTCGACGAGAAGAGCATCCACGAATCCCTCGACGATTTGCGCAGCAACGGCGATTTCGTCCATCTCAAGGAATCGGCCCTGGCCCGCAGCCGCGCCGACTGGCTCATCGGCATGAATCTGTCCCGGGCCTATACCCTGGCCGCCCGCCGTCAGGGACACCGCGTCGTCTTTCCCATCGGCCGCGTCAAGACGCCGACCCTGGCCCTCGTCGTCCGCCGTCAGCGGGAATTGGACAACTTCGTCCCCGTCACGTATTACGTCGTCAAAGCCGATTTCCTTCATAAGAACGGCCTCATCCGCGCCCAGTGGCAGCCCAGGGATACCCAGAGCGGCCTCGACCCGGAAGGGCGCTGTGTCGATGAAAAGACGGCCCAGTCCATCCTCGAACGCCTGCAGGAACGGCCTGACGGAACCATCGTCGAGCATAAAAAGACCAAGAAAAAAGAAGCCCAGCGCCTGCCCCTGTCCCTGTCGTCCCTGCAGGTCCTGGCAGGCAGGCGTTATGGCTATACACCGCAGCAGGTTCTCGATACGGCTCAGGAATTATATGAACGGAAACTGACGACCTATCCCCGGTCGGACTGCGAATACCTGCCGGTGAACCAGCGCAAGGATGTACCCCATATTTTGGCCAATCTCGGGAAACTGCCGGCAGGGAAGCTGGCTGAATGGGTCGCCGGTGCCGACGGCAAGATACGCAGCCGCGCCTGGAACGACAGCAAGATCACGGCCCATCACGCCATCATTCCGACGACCGTAGCCTGTCCCTTCGATAAATTGACGTCTATGCAGCAGCATATTTATTACCTCGTCGCCCAGGCCTATATTGCCCAATTCTATCCCATCCATGAATATGACCAGACGCGCATGGTCATCGAAGCGGCTGATGAACGCTTCGTCGCCCATGGCAAGACGGTCACCGTGCCGGGCTGGAAGGTCCTCTATCAGAGCGACAAGCACGATGACGACGAAGAAGAGAAGGGGACCCTGCCGGCTGTCCGCAAGGGCGATGGCGTCCATTATCAGAACGGCCAGGTCGACAAAAAGGCGACTAAGCCGCCGCCGCGCTTCACGCCGTCGACCCTCTTGGCAGCCATGAAGGAAATTTATAAGTACGTCAAAGACGAGAGCCTGAAGAAGAAATTGAAAGAAGTCCAGGGCATCGGCACAGAAGCGACGCGGGCGACGATTATCCAGGAGCTCATCCAGCGCAAATTCCTGACGACGGAAGGCAAGAAGAAGTACCTCAAGCCGACAGATGACGCCTACCTCCTCGTCGATTCCCTGCCCGATGAAATGCTCTATCCCGACGAAACGGCTGTCTGGGAAGAACGGCTCTATCAGATGAGCCTGGGCAAGGATAAACTGGACACCTTCCTCCACGACCAGCTGTCCTTCCTGGATACCCTGGTCACGGCGGCCCGGAAAGTCGTCATGCACATGGCCGGCATCAAGACCTGCCCCGTCTGCGGCAGTGCCATGGTCAAGCGCCACGGCAAATACGGCGACTTCTACGGCTGCAGCAACTACCCGTCGTGCCGCCACACCGAACCCGTCGACGGAGAAAAGAAACGGCCCGACGCCAAACCGTCGCCGTACCCGTGCCCGCGCTGCCACAAAGGGACCTTCCAGAAACGCAGCGGCCCCTACGGCCCCTTCTGGGTCTGCAGCCAGGAAGGCTGTAATACCAAATGCGCCGACGTCGACGGCGTACCAAGTTACTATGCCAGACACTAGTCTGGCATAGTAACTGTAGGGGCTCCCACGTGGGGAGCCCGCCGCGAATCCTGTGGATAACGCAGGTCGCCGGTCGCAGTCCGCAGTCCGCCGCGGTCCCACGGACCGCAATCGTAGGCGTCCCGCCCAAGGCTCCCTTTATAGGGGAGCTGTCAGCGTCAGCTGACTGAGAGGTTGAATTTGCGTCCCGCGGGATTCCCGCAACGGGCCGCCAGCAAACGGGATTCCCACAAGCGGGCCGCCCTTTGGGACGGCCCCTACTAGCCACTAGCCACCAACAACTACCTATGGTATTATAAATAATAGGCTATTTTTTATAGCTATTTTGTCAACTTTGGAGTCAAAATCATCAATGAAACGAATTTATTTAGATAACGCGGCAGCGACGCCGATGGACCCGCGCGTCCTGGACGTCATGATGCCGTATTTGACGACGGCTTACGGCAATCCGTCGAGCCTTCATTATTTCGGCCAGCAGGCCCGGTCTGCCGTCCAGACGGCGCGCAGCCAGGTCGCCCACTGCCTGGGCGTCAAAGGGGAAGACCTGGTCTTCACCAGCGGCGGCACGGAAGCGGACAACCTGGCCATCCTCGGCTTCCTGCGGGCCAATTACCCCCACGGCGGCCACCTGGTCACGACGGCCGTAGAACACCACGCCGTCCTGCGGACTTTCCAGGCCCTGGAAGGGAAGGGCTATGACGTGACTTATGTCCCTGTCGAAGCCGACGGCCGGGTCACAGCCGACGCTGTGGCCCAGGCCCTGCGCGATGATACGGTCCTTATTTCCGTCATGTATGCCAATAATGAAACGGGCATGGTCCAGCCCATCGACGCCATCGGCGCCCTGGCCCGGCAGAAGGGCATCGCCTTCCACGTCGATGCCGTCCAGGCCTTTGGCTACGTGCCTATCCGGCCGCTGGAACAGGGCATCGACATGCTCACGGTCTGCAGCCATAAGATTTACGGCCCCAAAGGTGTCGGCGCCTTGTACATCCGCCACGGACTGCAGGTCGCTGCCGAAGCCTATGGCGGACCCCAGGAACACCGCCTGCGGGCGGGCACGGAGAATGTCGCCGCCATTGCCGGATTCGGCAAGGCTGCCGAACTCCTGGAGGCCGAACGGGACGACCGCGTCCGGGCGGCGCGGCGCCTGACCGATGCCGTCCATGACCGGCTCATCAAGGGCGACGCCCGCTTCCACCTCAACGGCCGGCGCAACCACGTCCTGCCCAACATCATCGACTTCAGCGTCGACGGCGTGGACAGCGCCATCCTGCTTATCGCCCTCGACCTGCAGGGTCTGGCCGTATCGGCTGGTTCGGCCTGCGAAGCCGGCGCCGTCGAAGCGTCCCACGTCCTCCAGGCCATGGGCGTTGAGGACAAATGGCTGCGCAGCAGCATCCGCCTGTCCGTAGGCAAAGAAAATACCTTAGATGAAATCGAAGCAGCCATCGCCATCATCGGCGACGCTGTCCGTAAAAGCAGAGGAGAGTCACTATGAAACGAGTTGCCGTAGCTATGAGCGGCGGCGTCGACAGTTCGGTCACGGCCGGCCTTTTGAAGCAGCAGGGGTATGACGTCATCGGCATTACCCTGCGCCTGTGGGAAGAAGACCCGGCCTGCACCATCGACAACGTCCACGCCTGCTGCTCCCTCAGTTCCGTCGACGATGCCAAAGCCGTCGCCTCGGTCCTGGGGATTCCCCATTATACCCTGGATTTCCGCGATATCTTCCGGCGCGACGTCATCGACTACTTCGTCGATGCCTACGTCCACGGCAGGACGCCCAATCCCTGCATTGCCTGCAATAAATTCATTAAATTCGGTCTGCTCTGGGAAAAGGCCAAGCAGTTCGGTGCCGACTTCCTGGCGACAGGCCATTACGCCCGCATCGTCAAGGACGAAGGGACGGGAATCTATTCCCTGCTCCGCGGCACAGACCGCCGCAAGGACCAGTCCTATGTCCTCTATCAGCTGACACAGGACCTGCTGCCCCATCTCTTATTCCCCATGGCCGGCCTGGAAAAGGTCCATACGCGGGAACTGGCTAAAGAATGGGGCCTGCCGGTCTTCAACAAGCCTGAAAGCCAGGATATCTGCTTCATCCCGGACAACGACTATAAGGGCTTCTTGCAGCACGAACGCAAGGGCATCTTCAAGCCCGGCGACTTCGTCGACCAGAGCGGCCGCGTCATCGGCCGCCACAAGGGCATTGCCGCCTATACCATCGGTCAGCGGCGGGGGTTGAACCTCGGCGGTCCCGGCGGTCCGTATTATGTGACGGCCCTCGACGTGGCCCATAACCGGGTCGTCGTCGGCTCGGAACAGGATTTGTTCTCGAAGACTGTCCATGCCGGTGAAGCGACGTGGGTCGAACAGGCACCGTCCGCACCGTTCCGGGCCCTGGGCAAGATACGCTATGCTGCCCGTGAAGCGGCCTGCACGGTCTATCCCGACGGCGACAGCCTGCGGGTCGAATTCGACGATGCCCAGCGCGCCGTCACGGCCGGCCAGGCCCTGGTACTTTACGACGCCGAAACAGGCGAACGCGTCCTGGGCGGCGGCGTCATCCAATAGGAAAAAAGAGGAGGATTCCTGTGTCTACAGATCATATCAGAAACTTTTCAATCATCGCACATATCGACCATGGCAAATCGACGCTGGCCGACCGGATGCTGGAAATGACCGGCACCGTGCCCAAACGGGAAATGGAAGACCAGCTCCTCGATACGATGGATCTCGAACGGGAACGGGGCATTACCATCAAAGCCCAGTCGGCCCGTCTCATTTACGATGCCAAAGATGGCAAACAGTATACGCTCAATCTCATCGACACGCCGGGGCACGTCGACTTCAACTACGAAGTATCGCGCAGCCTGGCGGCCTGCGAAGGGGCCCTGCTCATCGTCGATGCCACGCAGGGCGTCGAAGCCCAGACCCTGGCCAACGTCTACCTGGCCCTGGAACACGATCTGGAAATTATTCCCATCATCAATAAAGTCGACCTGCCCAGCGCCGACCCGGACCGGGTCTGCAAGGAAATCGAAGACGTCATCGGCCTGGACGCATCGGACGCCATCATGATTAGCGCCAAGACGGGCTACGGCGTCGACAAGGTCCTGGAAGCCATTGTCCAGCGCATCCCGGCACCGGCTGACGAAGGGGACAAGCCCCTGCGGGCCCTCATCTTCGATTCCCATTTCGATGCCTATAAAGGGGCCATCGCCAATATCCGCATCATGGAAGGCAGCGTCAAGCCGGGCCAGCGCATCCGCATGATGGCGTCGGGCAAAGAATTTGAAGTCATCGAAACGGGCGTCTTCCTGCCCCAGATGCATCCCGTCCCGTCCCTGGAATGTGGCAGCGTCGGCTATCTGGCAGCCAGCATGAAGAATGTCCGCGACTGCCGCGTCGGCGATACGGTTACCCTGGCCGACAATCCGGCCAAAGAAGCCCTGCCGGGCTACCGCAAGGCTGTGCCCATGGTCTACTGCGGCCTCTACCCGGTCGAAACGAACGACTACGACAACCTCCGCGATGCCCTGGAGAAGCTCCACCTCAACGATGCGGCGCTGCTCTTTGAACCGGAAACGTCGTCGGCCCTGGGCTTCGGCTTCCGCTGCGGCTTCCTGGGACTCCTGCACATGGACGTCGTCCGCGAACGGCTGGAACGGGAATACAACCTGTCCCTGATCACGACGGCGCCGTCGGTCATTTACCACGTCTACTGCACGGACGGCACCATGGTCGAAGTGGACAACCCGTCGCAGATGCCGGACATGACGAAAATCGACCACATCGAAGAACCGCTGGTCAAGACGACGATCATCATCCCCAAGGACATGGTCGGCACGGTCATGGAAATCTCCCAGAACCGCCGCGGTCAGTACGTCACCATGGATTACCTCGACGACACGCGCGTTTCTTTGATCTACAACCTGCCCCTGTGTGAAATCCTCTACGACTACTTCGACGTCCTCAAGTCGGCGACCCGCGGCTATGCGTCCCTCGATTATGAGCTCAACGGCTACCAGGCCTCGCCTATGGTCAAAATGGACATCCTCATCAACGGCGACGTCGTCGACGCCCTGAGCGTCATCGTCCACAAGGATTTCGCCGCCCGCCGCGGCCGCGCCCTGGTCGAAAAACTGCGCAGCCTCATTCCGCGCCAGCTCTTCCAGATCCCCATCCAGGCCGCTGTGGGCAATAAGATCATTGCCCGCGAAAACGTGGCAGCCCTGCGCAAGGACGTCCTGGCCAAGTGCTATGGCGGCGATATTTCCCGTAAGCGCAAGCTCCTGGAAAAACAGAAGGAAGGCAAGAAGCGCATGAAACAGTTCGGTACCGTCGAAATCCCGCAGGAAGCCTTCATGGCCGTCCTCAAAGTCGACGAAGAATGACGCTGGGCCTATACGTCCACATCCCGTTCTGCCGCCATAAATGCCTGTACTGCGACTTTCCGTCCTATGCCGGCCTGGAGCGATACTGCCAGGGCTATGTCGAAGCCCTGTGCCGGGACATCGCGGCCTCGCCTTATACCGGGGAAGGGGCTGATACGGTCTACGTCGGCGGCGGTACGCCGTCAATGCTGGAAGCCGGCGACGTCAGCTGCATCCTGAAGACCCTGCGGCAGACCTTCTGCATTGCCAGCGATGCGGAAATCACGATAGAAGCCAATCCGGACAGTCTCGATTATGATAAGGCCGCGGCTCTGGCCGATTGCGGCGTCAACCGCCTGAGCCTGGGCGTCCAGTCCTTTTCCGACGCCATGCTGGCCTTTCTGGGCCGGGTCCATACGGCAGCCCAGGGCGAAGCGGCCATCCAGGCGGCCTACGCGGCTGGCATCCATAATTTGTCCCTGGACCTGATGTACGGCCTGCCCGGCCAGCACCTGGCCGACGTCCGCCGCGACGTAGAGCGCCTTTCCCAGCTGCCCGTGGTCCACACGTCCATTTACAGCCTCATCGTCGAAGACGGGACGCAGCTCAAGGCGGGCCTGGAAAAGGGGACATGGCACCTGCCGCCTGACGGGACGGTCGAAGCCATGGGGAAGGCCGTCCACGACGCCATGCACGGTTATGGCTTCCATCACTACGAGATTTCCAGCTATGCCAAAGGGCCTTTCGAGTCGCGCCATAACAGCAAATACTGGACTTATGAGCCTTATATCGGCTTCGGCGTATCGGCCCATTCCTTCGATGGGACGACGCGCTGGGCCAATATAGCCAACATCCCGGCGTATATCCATAAGGCCGGCAGGGAGAGTGTCGTCGCCGAATCCGTCGCCATCGACGCCAAACGGGCCGTCGAAGATTACTGCTTCCTGGCCCTGCGCCGCCGGGTCGGCATCGATTACGGCGATTATGCCAGACGCTTCGGGAAATCCATCGAAGCCGACTTCGGTCCTGTCATCGACGGCCTCATCCGCCAGGGCCTCCTGGAACGCACCGAGCGGGGCTGCTGCCTCAGTGAAGACGGTTTAGGATATGGCAATTATGTATTCAGTAAATTTATACGCTGAACCTCAGAAATTGTTGACAAATGACACTAATCTGAGTATAATTTCATTGTGTGCAGTAAAAGCACTCCCTATCATACCTTGGAGGGAGGGATAATAGAATGGCAGAAATCAGAGTTGGTAAAAACGAAACGTTAGACAGCGCACTTCGCCGCTTCAAACGTTCTTGCCAAAAGGCAGGTGTTCTTTCCGAAGTACGGAAACGTGAACACTACGAAAAACCGAGTGTACGGAGAAAGAAAAAATCCGAAGCAGCACGGAAACGGAAGTACAGAGCATAATCGTCAAATGTAAGAAGGGTGATAGCATGTCTCTTAAAGAAGAACTGCTTCAGGACATGAAAGCGGCCATGAAAGCCAAAGAAGCCGGTAAAACGGCTTTATCCGTCATCCGCATGGTCCGTTCGTCCATCCGCAATACGGAAATCGACGGCAAATGCGAACTCGATGACGCTGGCGTCGGTGCCGTCATTGCCAAAGAAATGAAACAGCGCAAGGAATCGTTGGCAGAGTTTGAAAAGGCAGGCCGCAGCGACCTCGTCGAAGAAACGAAGGCCGAAATGGCCGTACTGGAAAAGTACATGCCCAAACAGCTCACAGCCGATGAAATCCACCAGATCGTCAACGATGCCGTTGCCGGTCAGAGCGGTCTCAAGATGGGCGACGTCATGAAGCTCGTCATGCCCAAGGTCAAAGGTAAGGCCGACGGCAAGCTTGTTTCACAGATTGTTCGAGAAATTTTACAAAATAATTAGTTTTGTTAGATTTTTCTAAAAAATCTATTGACAAATAGACTGATTGATTGTATTATTTTAGCATGATTTGAAAATAAAATAGGTCATGAAACAAGAGTCAAAGAAGACTCCGAACCTTAACCACAGGGGCGGAGTCTTTTTTTCACCCAAAGGAGGAGTCATGATGGCTAAAGATGATTTAGTATATGTAATCCCTGCAGGTCAATATGGTAAAGAAGGTGTGCTGGCTTTACTCGAACAGCACCCGGAAATTAAATTTGTATCTCTCGTAGGCATCGACCTCGCCGGTAACGATACGGACGAAAAGATTCCTATCAGTGTATTCTTCGATGAATACGATAAATTCTTCAATGCTACGGCTTTCCAGACAGACGGTTCTTCCGTTGTCCTGCCGGGCATCGCTACCTTGTCCAATGCTCGTGTCGACATCAAAGCCGACCCCGGCGTCGACTGGTTCGTCGATTACAATGACGGCAATATCGATTCGGAAACGGGCAAACCCGTCGGTACGCTCCGTATCCCGAGCTTCCTCCGCCATGCTACGGGCTTTATCGACTCCCGTTCCATCCTTCGCAACACCTGCGACTACGTAGGCGACCAGATTTTGGCTCTTGTCAAGAAATACGGTATCAAAGGCACGTCCATCAATCCTGATGACATCGAAAAGATCGTCTTCACGACGGCTACAGAATTGGAATTCTGGGTCAAGACCCCGAGCCAGGACGTAGCTACCCGCCTCTTGTCGGCATCCCAGAAGATGCAGGAACAGTACTGGCAGCGTACACACGGCGTCGTCCGCACGGCGCTTGAACAGACCGTCGAACGCCTTGAAAAATACGGCCTCGAACCGGAAATGGGCCATAAAGAAGTCGGCGGCGTCAAAGCCCAGATCGACGATTCCGGTAAATTGACCTTCGTCCTCGAACAGCTCGAAGTCGACTGGAAATACGCCAACGACCCTGTACAGACAGCCGATAACGAAATCGCTGCCCGTATCATCGTCCGCGAAGTCTTCCGCGAAAACGGCCTCGAAGTCACCTTCCAGGCAAAACCGATCCACGGTGTTGCCGGCTCCGGTGAACATACGCATCTCGGCATCGGCGCTATCATGAAGAATGGCAAATTCGTCAACCTCTTCAACCCGGATGACATGAAGAGCGAATTCCTCTCGGCCGTCGGCTATGGCGCTATCATGGGTATCCTCAAACACTACGAAGTCATAAACCCCTTCGTATCGTCGACGACGGACTCCCTCAACCGCTTGAAACCGGGCTTCGAAGCTCCTGTCTGCATCGTTACGGCTCTCGGCGGCGAAACACCGGACGTTCCGACTCGTAACCGTTCCGTCCTGGCCGGCCTCATCCGTGACATCACCAGCCCGGCAGCTACGCGTTTCGAACTCCGCGCTCCCAACCCGTTCACCAATACGTACATCGCCATCGCTATGTGCTACCTCGGCGCTCTGGACGGCATCAAATACGCTCTCTCCAGCGGCAAATCGACGGCTGAACTCCTGGCTGAACTCTCCAAGAAACCGGGCGAAGACGCAGATTACCTGGAAAAAGACCGGGCATACCGCTCCGAAGTCGACGTCTTCGAAAACTTCAGCGACGAAGAACGCAATGCCATGTTCGGCAAAGCTCCGCGTACGGTATGGGAAAACTTCAAAGCCCTTACGACGTATCCGGAAAAACTGGACGACCTCGCTTGCGACGCTTTCCAGAAACGCATCATGGAATCCTTCAAACTCGGCGCTCTCAGCCGCTGGGCACTGGAACTCCAGTACCGCATCATTCCGGAAAACCTCTCGAAAGTCATCGCTGCCGAACAGCTCCATGCTGATGGCGACAGCAATGCTCTCGAAGTCGAACGCTGGACCAAGATTAACGCTCTCCGCACGGAATTAGGCCGCGACACCGAAAAGAGCCTGTCCATCTTCTCCAAGATCAAACAGGCCCTGGCTGCTGACGACTACGATACCGCATCGGACCTCATGGTCGAAATGAGCGACAAAATGGATCAGCTCACCGACATGTACTACGAATATTCTCATAACGCTTTCTAATATATCGTTTGGATGTAAAAAGGAGCTGTCGCATTGCGACAGCTCCTTTTTGAGTTTTAAGTTTATAGTTTTTAGTTTGCAGCAAATGGTAAAAAATTTAAAATCAGCTTCTACAAACTACAAACTCCACACTACAAACTATAAAGAGAAAGGGATATCACATGATGGCAAAAGCCTTCGTGCGACAAGCCCTTTTTTATAATGACAAGCAACCTCTCAGTCAGCTACGCTGCCAGCTCCCCTATAAAGGGAGCCTTAAGCCTCTCCTGATAGGAGAGGTGGCCCATAGGGCCGGAGAGGTTGCCTTTTGCCGCCCCTGGGACGGCACTTACGATGCGGCCTGCGAATGCGAACTGCGGCCTGCGAACTGCGTCCTTTAAAAATGGAAGGTCACGCCGGCGCCGACGCCGTGTTCGTTGTCGCCGTCTTCGGGCATGTAGTTATGGTAATTGACGTTCAGGCCCCAGCCGAAGGCGATGTTGTAATTGAGGCCGGCCTGGGCTTCGGCAAAGTGCGAGCCCTTGACGTAGGTCGCATAGGGCTGGAGGCCCAGGATGTGCGGCGCAGCGACGCCGATGCCGCCGTAGAAGGACGTCGAGCTCGACTGTTCGTCGATGTTGTTGCGCCAGCCGCCGAGGAGCTGGACTTTCGAGCCGATGACATTGTATTTGGCATAGATGTCGTTCTGGTTGCCGTACTGGTCGCGGTCGGCCCGTTTATAGCCGATGGTCGTCCGCGGCAGGACTTTGGCTTCGGCGTACTGTTCTTTCGTGCCGACGCCGAGGCTGACACCGGCTTCGGGCAGGACGGACAAGGCGAAGGCCTGGGGCAGGGCAAAAGCCGTGCAGGCCAGTAAGGCTGTGGTCAATTTCTTTAACATACGTATCGCTCCTTTGCGAAAAAATCATTTCAATTCCAGACCGACCGGGCAGTGGTCGCTGCCGGTGATGTCGGTGTATATGGCGGCTTTTTCCAGCCGGTCGTCGAGGTCCTTCGTAGTCAGGAAGTAGTCGATGCGCCATCCGGCATTGTTCTGACGGGCTTTGAAACGGTAGCTCCACCACGAATAGATGCCCGTCACGTCGGGGTAGAAGTGGCGCCACGTATCGGTGAAGCCCGCTGCCAGGAGGTCCGTCATCTTCTGCCGTTCTTCGTCGGAGAAGCCGGCGTTCTTATGGTTCGTCTTGGGGTTCTTGAGGTCGATTTCTTCGTGGGCCACGTTGAGGTCGCCGCAGACGATGACCGGCTTGTCCCGGTGCAGTTCCAGCAGGTACTGGCGGAAGTCGTCTTCCCATTTCATGCGGTACGGCAGGCGGGCCAGTTCGCTCTGGGAATTGGGCGTATAGCAGGTCACGAAGTAGTATTCCGGGAATTCCAGGGTGATCAGGCGTCCTTCGTGGTCGTGCTCGTCGATGCCCATGCCGTAGCGGACGGACAGGGGAGACAGGCGGGTGAAGATGGCCGTGCCGCTGTAGCCTTTGCGGTCGGCATAGTTCCAGTATTGTTCATAGCCCGGCAGGTCCAGGTCGATCTGGCCGGCCTGGAGCTTTGTTTCCTGCAGGCAGAAGACGTCGGCGTCGAGGGCTTGGAACGTATCCATGAAGCCTTTCTTCATGACAGCCCGCAGGCCGTTGACGTTCCAGGAAATAAATTTTGTCATGCAAATCACCTTTCTTCCTTATATATCTAGGATATTGATACATTTTTTGTTATAATGAATGTAAACTATAACAATGATGACGTACAGCCATGGGGAGTGGGGGATGGAACCCCGCATACTCGTCCTTATTGTATAAAATCGCTGTGCGATTGTCAAAATAATGAAGCAGGTGATAGTATGGCAGTACATGAATTGGCAGGTACCAAAGTAAGAAAAGAAGACTACATTGATTTGAAAGCCATCGCTGCGGCATATCATACGACGCATCCCGATGTGGCGGATCCTCATCAGCAGGTCCGTTTCGGCACATCAGGCCATCGCGGCCAGGCCGGCAACGGCAGCTTTACCCAGGACCACGTGGCGGCTATTACCCAGGCTGTCTGCAACTTCCGCAAGCAGTTCGGCGCCGAAGGGCCGCTGTTCGTCGGCGAAGATACCCATTATCTGTCGAAACTGGCTTATGAAACGGTCTTGTCCGTCCTGGCAGCCAACGGCGTCACGGCTTACGTCGATAGTGTTGGCGATTTCGTACCGACACCGTCTGTATCGCGGGCCATCCTGCGCTACAACAGCCATCGTGGTGAACGCCTGGCCGACGGTTTGATCATTACGCCGTCCCACAATCCTCCGGAACATGGCGGCATCAAGTATAACCCCATTACCGGCGGGCCGGCCGGTTCGGATATCACCAAGGCTATCGAAAGGGAAGCCAACCGTCTCCTGGCCGGCCACAACGAAGGCGTCCAGATGATGGCCTATGACCAGGCCAAGGACAGCGCATTTGTCGTCCCTTATGATTACAAGGGCCTCTACGTGGCCGAACTGGACTCCATCATCGATATGGACGCCATCCGCGACGCTAAATTGCGCATCCTGGTCAACGCCCTGGGCGGGTCGGGCATGAACTACTGGCACCAGATTTCCGACACGTACCACCTGGACCTGGATTTCGTCAACGATACGTATGACCCGCAGTTCACCTTCATGAATTACGACCACGACGGCAAGGTCCGCATGGACTGCTCGTCGGCCTATGTCATGTCGGCCGTCACCGGCCAGGCCGCAGACTATAACCTCGTCCTGGCCAATGACCCGGACTACGACCGCTTCGGCATCGTCTCCGGCGCGGAAGGCATGATTTCGGCCAACGCCTTTTTGACCGTCGCGGCCCATTATCTCATGACGCACCGCAATTTCGAAGGCCTGGGCATCGCCAAGACCGTCGTCACGACGGATATGCTCGCCCGGGCAGCCAAGCTCCTGGACATCCCGCTCTATGAAGTCCCGGTCGGCTTCAAATATTTCGGCCCCCTCTATACAGATGGCAAGATCGCCTTTTCCGGCGAAGAAAGTGCCGGCGGCTCGTTCATCGCCAAGGACCGCAGCGTCTGGACGACCGACAAGGACGGCATGATCATGTGCCTCCTGGCCGCTGAAATCCGCGCCGTCACGGGCAAATCGCCCATCGAATATTACAACGACCTCTGTGAAAAACTGGGCCGGCCGTACACCATGCGCAGCGATGCACCGGCGACGCTGGAAGAAAAAGACAAGATCAGCGCCCTCACCGAAGCCGACGTCACGGAAAAGACCTTGTGCGGCAGCCCCATTACGGCCGTCCTCTCCAAGTCCCCGTATGGTGATTTCGCCATCGGCGGCGTCAAGATCACGACCGACGACGGCTGGGTCGCCGCCCGCCCGTCCGGCACCGAAGACCTGTACAAATTATACGCTGAAAGCTTCGTTTCGCCCGACCAGGCCGGCAAGCTCCTGGAAGAAGGCAAGGCCCTCATCAGCAAGGCATTGAATAAATAGCTCAGAGTTGCAAGTTTGTCGTCAATTCTATCATTTCGTATGCAGACAGTGGAATTCAGTACGCTACCTGTGCTATAATAGGGAAGCATGGAATTTAATAACGAAAAGGAGTGGACAGCTGTGAAAGTTGTAATCACCGTAGTTGGCGTGGACCGCACTGGTATCATCGCCGCCGTCAGCCAGATCATGGCAGAAAATAAAGTCAATATCTTGACGATCAACCAGGTCATCTTAGATGGCATTTTCAACATGGCCATGATCGTGGACATGGATAATTCCGATATTACCTTAGATACCTTACAGGATTTGCTCAAACAGAAGGGCGATGCCCTCGGCGTTGAAATCCGGGCGCAGAACCAGGCTATTTTTGACGCAATGCATCGTGTAGGCTAAGGAGAAATGATATGCTGACAATCCAAGACGTACTTGAAACGAATCAGATGATTCAAAAGAACAACCTTGACGTCCGCACCATTACCATGGGCATCAGCCTCCTCGACTGCTGCGCCAGCGACGGCAAGACCTTGTGCAACAATATTTACGATAAAATCACGAAATACGGTGAACACTTAGTCGAAACGGGAGAAGCCATCTCCCGCGAATACGGCGTGCCCATCATCAATAAGCGCGTCTCCGTGACGCCCATCAGCCTCGTCGCCGGGGCCAGCGACCTGACGAGTTACGTCGACATCGCCCGGACCCTCGACAAGGCAGCTAAAGAAATCGGCATCAACTTCATCGGCGGCTTCTCGGCCCTGGTCGAACGGGGCATGAGCAAAGGCGACCGCATCCTCATCGACTCCATCGCCGAAAGCCTGGCTGTGACCGACCTCGTCTGCAGTTCCGTCGCCGTCGGCTCGACGAAGGCCGGCATCAACATGGATGCCGTCGCCGAAATGGGCCGCGTCTTCAAGGACCTGGCCGAACGGACGAAGGACCAGGATGCCTTAGGCTGCGCCAAACTCGTCGTCTTCTCCAATGCCGTCGAAGACAACCCCTTCATGGCCGGCGCCTTCCACGGCGTCACCAATGGGGATTCGTGCATCAGCGTCGGTGTCAGCGGCCCGGGCGTCGTCAAAGTCGCCCTGGAACAGGTCAAAGGCCAGCCCTTTGACGTCGTCGCCGAAACCATCAAGAAGACGGCCTTCAAGATTACCCGCGTCGGCCAGCTCGTCGCCATGGAAGCGTCGAAGCGCCTCAACATGCCCTTTGGCATCATCGACCTGTCCTTGGCTCCGACACCGGCAGTCGGCGACAGCGTCGCATCGATTTTGGAAGAAATGGGCCTGGAAAGCTGTGGTGCCTGCGGCACGACGGCAGCCCTGGCGCTCCTCAACGACGCCGTCAAGAAGGGCGGCCTCATGGCTTCGTCCCGCGTCGGCGGCCTGTCTGGCGCCTTTATCCCTGTCAGTGAAGACAAGGGCATGCTCGAAGCCGTCGGCCGCGGCAGCCTGAGCCTGGAAAAACTGGAAGCCATGACCTGTGTCTGCTCGGTCGGCCTCGACATGATCGCCATCCCCGGCAATACGCCGGCCTCGACCATTTCGGCCATCATCGCCGACGAAGCGGCTATCGGCATGATCAACAACAAGACGACGGCCGTCCGCGTCATCCCCGTACCGGGCAAGGACGTCGGCGACAATGTTGAATTCGGCGGCCTCCTCGGCCATTGCCCGATCATCAATGTCAATAAATACAAGTCAGATGAATTCATTGCCCGCGGCGGCCGCATCCCGGCGCCCATGCGCAGTCTGACGAACTGATAGATTAATGGAAAGTAGGCGTGTGTTGTGCTCCAATATGTTGTACCCTTTGTAATTGCATTAGTCGTTTCTTATCTCCTGACGCCGAGCGTCAAGAAACTCGCTATCAAGATCGGCGCCGTGGACCGGCCCAATGCAAGAAAGGTACATACTCATGTCATCCCGCGGCTCGGCGGGCTGGCAATCTATATCGGCTTCATGGCAGCCGTCTTGTTCTGCGTGCCTTTGCAGCATGAACTGGTCGGGATGCTCCTGGGCTGCACGGCTATCGTCGCCGTCGGCATCTGGGACGACATCTGCAATATCCCGGCCAAGGTCAAGCTCGTCGGCCAGATCCTGGCCGCCTGCATCCCCATCGCCTTTGGCATCCAGATCGAATGGCTGACCAATCCTTTTGGTGATATCATCGTCCTGCCAGAAATCATTGCCATTCCCGTGACGATTTTCTGGATCATCGGCTTTACCAATACGGTGAACCTCATCGATGGTCTTGACGGCCTGGCAGCCGGCGTCGCCTTCATCGCATCGATTTCGATGTTCCTCCTGGCTTATAACCTGAACCAGTTCCTGCCGGCTCTGGTCATCGTGTCCATGGCCGGGGCGGCTTTGGGCTTCTTGCAGTACAATTTCAACCCGGCCAAGATTTTCATGGGTGATACGGGCAGTATGCTCCTGGGCTATACCCTGTCCGTCGCCGCCGTCTTAGGCCTGGTCAAGACGGCAGCCACCGTGGCTCTCGTCGTACCCATCATCGCCCTGGGTCTGCCGATCCTCGATACGACGTTTGCTATCATCCGCCGCAAGATGAGCGGCGTTCCGATTTTCCAGCCTGATAAGGGGCACCTGCATCATCGCCTGCTGGCTCTGGGCATGACACAGAAGCAAGCCGTATTAATAATGTATTTTGTCAGCATGATTCTCGGCATCGTAGCCCTCTTTGTAGCCAACGTGAGCTATAAGACGGGTATCGTGACTGTCCTGGTCGTTCTTGCCGTCATCATTTATTCGGCAAAACGCATTGGCATATTGCGCAAATCAACGACCGATTCTACCCACAAACAGTAGTGGGTGGAATCGGTTGTCTTATAAGGAGGTTTTTTTATTATGATCAAGGTAATGACTGTATTCGGTACGCGGCCGGAAGCCATCAAGATGGCCCCTGTCGTACTGGAATTGCAGAAACATGCCGACCGGATCCAGACCATCGTCGCCGTTACGGCCCAGCACCGTCAGATGCTCGACCAGGTACTGGATCTCTTCCGGATTACACCGGACTATGACCTGGATATCATGTCCCAGGGGCAGACGCTGTACGACATTACGACCAAGTCCCTCATGGGCCTGAAAGATGTCCTGGCCAAGGAAAAGCCCGACCTGGTCCTGGTCCATGGCGACACGACGACGACCTTTGCCGGCGCCCTGGCCTCGTACTACCAGCAGGTCCCGGTAGGCCACGTCGAAGCCGGTCTGCGGACAGGGGACATCTATTCGCCCTTCCCGGAAGAAATGAACCGCAAGCTGACCGGTGCCATCGCAGCCATCCACTTCGCACCGACGGCGACGGCCAAGGCCAATCTGCTCAAGGAAAATGTAAATCCTTCTCATATTTATGTGACGGGGAATACGGTCATCGACGCCTTGATGATGACCGTTGCCGGCGACTATGACTTCGGCGACGACCTGAAGGACGTCGATTTCCATAACCACCGGGTCATCCTCCTGACGACGCACCGCCGGGAAAACCTGGGTGAACCGATGCGCCATATCTATAAGGCCCTGCGCCGCATTATCGAAGAGATTCCCGATACGGAAATCGTCTTTCCTGTCCACCGTAATCCGCTGGTGCGCAAAGTCGTCGAAGAGGAACTGGCCGGTGTCGACCGCATCCACCTCATCGACCCCATGGAATATGAACCCTTTGCCAATCTCATGAGCCTGAGCAGCCTGGTCCTCACCGACTCTGGCGGCATCCAGGAAGAAGCGCCGTCTCTCGGCAAGCCTGTCCTGGTCCTGCGCAATACGACCGAACGGCCTGAAGCCGTCGAAGCCGGCACGGTACGCCTCATCGGCACGGACAAGGATGTCGTCTATGCCGAAACGAAGCGGCTCCTGACCGACCAGGCCGCTTACGATGCCATGAGCAACGCTGTCAATCCCTATGGCGACGGCAAGGCTTCGCAGCGCATCGTCCAGGCTATTCTCCACGTTTTTGCCGGGGAAGAAGCCGTTCCGGATGATTTTAGCCGCTAAGTATTGTCTTAGGCTATACTGAGAATCGTTTTTAGCTATAACGTTTAAATTTCTTTCATTTTGTATTGATTTTCCAGATTTTCCGTGCTAAAATAAGCCAATAATCGTTGCTGGCAGTATATAACTGCTATACCAAACGATTATGGAAAACTGCCATCGCCCGAGCAGGAGTGTATGTAGTATGAGACATCATGATGATCCTCACGATGACAAATTAAATCACATGAGGCTTTGGGATATTGTTGTCATTGCCGGTTCCTTAGGTTTGTCTCTCTTCGTCTGCATCTGTGTCGGCGTCGCCATAGGGCACTTCATCGATGTCCATGCCGGGACGTCGCCGTGGGGATTGATTCTTTTTTCCTTCATCGGTGCCATCTCCGGATTCTGGACCTTATATAAAAAAGCCTTGTCCTATCAGCAGGACGAGGCGCGCCATGGCCGGCATCTGCGCAAGTGAAATGTCACGGAGGATAGCCTATGGAAGCGTTTTATGCTTATGTAAAGGCAACAATATACAAGCTCGTTGGTTTTACGTGTATCGTCACGGCCGTCCTTTTTCTAGGAGGCTGGTGGCAGTACATAAGTGGCTGGTGTATCGGCAGCGGCTTGAACATCGTTTATTTCTTCATGCTCAGCAGCCGTTCGGTACGGGCCTTAAAATTGCCGCCTGGGCAGGCGGCGTCATTCATCCGCGGCGGTGCCGTGTTCCGGCTGGTCTTCATCTGCCTGGCCGTCATCGTCATCCTGCAGTTCCCGTCCATTTCCCTGGGGGCTGCCGTGGCCGGTATCTTTTCGTACCGCGTCCTCGTCTTCGCAGATGTACTGACTGCGCGTCTCAGACGGTAAAGGAAAGGAGGTATTGCGTATGGAATTACATGCAGGGCATCATATGGTCGTCCAGCTCCTGGGTCTGAATGTCAACTTGGATACGCTCATGATGACCTGGCTGGTTGCGGCTTTGGTCATTATCGTCACTGTCGCTGCGACAAGGGGCCGGTCCCTCGTCCCGTCAGGACTTCAGAACGCCATGGAAATCGTCATCGAAGCATTGCTCGATCAGTTCAAGGAAACGTTGGGGCCGAAATACGGCCAGGTCGTTTCGGTCTTGCTGACGATGTTCCTGTTCATCCTCTTCGCCAACGAATTGGGCATGCTGCCGAATCCGCATGTCCTGGCTTCGCCGACGAATGATTTGAATACGACTGTCGCCCTGGCACTGGTTTCTTCCTTTATGGTCCACTTCATGGCCTTGAAGAACCAGGGGTTCAAAAAGCATTTCAAGCATTTCTTCGAACCCTTTGCGCCGTTTGTCGTCATCAATCTGATGGAAGAAATCACCAAACCGTTGACACTGGCCTTCCGTCTCTTTGGCAACATCCTGGCCGGTGAAATCCTGTTGGAAGTCCTGTACTTCCTCGTGCCTGTCGCCATCCCGATGATTTGGATCCTCTTTAGCTTCGTCATCGGCCTCATCCAGGCATTCATCTTCACCATTCTGACTACATCGTATCTGGCACCGTCCTTTACGGAAGACTAAGAAAAGCTCAGATACCGTTACAACTTAGGAGGTTATTTATTATGGAAAAAGCTCTCGTATTGGCATTATCTGCATTTGGTGCATGCTTAGGTATTGGTTTGGCAGCTCTCGGCGCTGCTATCGGTGACGGCCATGCCGCATCGAAGATGCTTGAAGGTACGGCCCGCCAGCCGGAAATGGGCGGCAAACTCCTGGTCAACATGCTTATCTCCATCGGCCTGATCGAATCCATGCCGATTATCGCAGCTGTCATCGCTATCGTATTGGTCTTCGCCAATCCGTTCGTCAGCCTGCTCTAATCCGAAGATTCTAATATACAGCCGGGGAGGGAAGTACATTGGTTAGTATTAATGGTACCTTGCTGTTCCAGTTCATCAACTTCTTCGTGTTAGTTGCCATTCTGGCAAAGTTCGCTTATAAACCGCTGCTCAAAGTCCTGGAAGACCGCCGCAACAAGATTGCGTCGGACCTCGACAACGCAGCCAAAGCCCGGGAAACGGCTGAAAAGATGAAAGCCGACTATGAAGCCCAGATCCGCGATGCCCGTGCTGAAGCCCAGGCCATTGTCGACAAAGCTGTCAAGCAGGCCGACAAAGAAGCCCAGGCCCAGCTGGAAGCCATCCGCGCCCAGATCGCCCGGGAAAAACAGATCGCCCAGACGGAAATCGCCAACGAACGGGAAGCGGCTATCCGGGAAATGCGTAATGAAGTAGTCACACTGTCCATGGCTGTGGCAGAAAAACTGCTCCAGAAAAACATGGATCCTGACATGAACGCCAAACTGGTAGCCGATTGCATCGACCAGCTCCAGACGCACCGCGTAAAGGGGAACTGATCTTATGATACCCGAAACGATCTATAGCAAATACAGCCAGGCGATGTTCGACATCGCCAGCGAACAGAAGAAGCTTACCGAGTTCGGAACAGAACTGAAAGGCGTACGGGACACGTTCCAGGAAAATCCCGATTTGTGGAAATTCCTGAATCATCCCCTCGTACCGCCGCAGTCTAAAAAAAACACACTTGCAAAGATTTTCAAGGACAGCCTATCGCCGATCGTCCTGCAGTTCATGTACGTCATGATCGACCGGCGCCGGGAAGCGGCCCTCTTGCTTGCCATTGACGGGTTCATCGATTTGGCCCGCAAGGCCCAGCACATCGAAGTGGCCAAGATCCGCGTCGTCAAACCACTGTCCAAGAAAGAAGAAACGAAACTGGTTGCCAGCCTGGAAGCCATGACGGGTCAGCACATCGAACCGCTGTACTACGTCGACCCGTCGCTCATCGGCGGCATGGTCATCCAGATCGGCGACAAACTAATAGACGGCAGCCTCCGGCGGCAGCTGCGCGATATGCAGCATAAACTGCTCCAGGCTGACGTGACGAATGGGGTGACGGACGAATAATGAAAATGAAGCCAGAAGAAATAACGGCTATAATCAAGAAACAAATCGAAGATTATAATGTGGAAATGAATGTCGACGACGTCGGCACCGTTCTGGAAGTCGGGGACGGCATTGCACACATTTACGGTTTGGACAAAGCCATGTCCGGGGAATTGCTGGAACTGCCTCACGGCGTTTACGGCATGGCCCTGAACCTGGAAGAAGACAACGTCGGCGCCGTACTGCTCGGCGATGACGCCCTCATCAAGGAAGGCGACACCGTCCGCCGTACAGGCCGCGTCATGCGTGTCCCTGTAGGCGAAGCCATGGTCGGCCGCGTTGTCAACCCCTTGGGGATACCTATTGATGGCAAAGGGGAAATCAAGACCAAAGATTCACGCCTCATCGAAGTCAAGGCTTTCGGCATCGCCGACCGCCAGCCGGTCAAGGTACCGCTCCAGACAGGCCTCAAGGCTATCGACTCCATGGTTCCTATCGGCCGTGGCCAGCGTGAACTCATCATCGGTGACCGTGGCACCGGCAAGACGGCCATCGCCATCGATACCATCCTGAATCAGAAGGACACAGGCGTCATCTGCGTCTACGTCGCTATCGGCCAGAAGGCATCGACCGTTGCCCGCGTTGTCCGGACCCTGGAAGAACACGGCGCTATGGCCTATACCATCGTCGTCGCCGCTACGGCTTCCGACGGCGCACCGCTCCAGTACCTGGCCCCGTATTCCGGCGTTTCCATGGCCGAATACTTCATGCTCCAGGGCAAGGACTGCCTCTGCGTCTACGATGACTTGTCCAAACACGCTCAGGCTTACCGCGCCATGAGTCTGCTCCTCCGTCGTCCGCCAGGACGTGAAGCATACCCGGGCGACGTATTCTACTTACATTCCCGTCTCCTCGAACGCGCTGCCAAGCTGTCCGATGAACTCGGCGGCGGCTCGATTACGGCCCTGCCGATCATCGAAACCCTGGCCGGTGACTTGTCGGCCTATATCCCGACTAACGTCATTTCCATCACAGACGGCCAGATCTTCCTGGAAACAGAAGCCTTCAACTCCGGGATCCGCCCGGCTATCAACGTCGGCCTCTCCGTTTCCCGTGTCGGCGGCTCCGCCCAGATCAAGGCCATGAAGAAAATCGCCGGTACCCTCCGCCTGAGCCTGGCCCAGTACCGCGAATTGGCCGCTTTCGCCCAGTTCGGCTCCGACCTCGATAAGAGCACGAAAGCCCAGATCGACGCCGGCGAACGGACGATGCAGCTCCTCATCCAGCCGCAGTATCAGCCGATGCCCGTCGAAGACCAGGTCATGCAGATTTACCTGGCCGTCAAGAACTACCTCATGCCTGTACAGGTTGAAGAAGTTTCTCAGTTTGCTGACGGCTTCATCAAGTTCATGCACAGTAACTATCCGGAAGTCGGCGAAAGCATCAAATCGACGAAGGAACTCGGCAAAGACGCAGAAGCTACGCTGCAGAAGGCTATCGCTGAATACACCAAGCAGTACGGCGCTTCTCACGAACTGATCAAAGAGGAGGAATAAGCTATGCCGAGTGCACGCGAAATAAACAGACGTATTAAATCCGTCACCAATACCCAGCAGATCACTAAGGCCATGAAGATGGTTTCCTCCGTACGACTGCGCCGTGCACAGGATCGGGCCGTGGCTACCGCCCCGTATACCGAAAAGATGGAAGGCATGCTGCAGCGTCTGTCTGCGGCTTCGCCCGATGCGGGCAACGCCTTGTTCACGCCTCATGATACGGTCAAGAAGACGTGCTACATCATCATCGGTTCGGACAAAGGGCTGGCCGGTGCTTTCAATTCCAATGTCAACAAGGCCATCGTGTCGGTCCTCAAGGACAAGCCCCGCGATGCATCGATGCTCCTGGTCGCAGGCCGCAAGCCCATGGAGTACCTCAAGCACCTCCACCTGGTACCGGAAAAGAAGTGGTTCGGTTTTTCCGACAAGCCCCAGTTCAGCCACGCCCAGCAGATAGCCCACTTGGCGACGCAGAAGTTCCTGGCTGGCGAAGTCGACGAAGTCTATGTCATTTACACGCACTTCAAGTCGGCCCTGTCCCAGGATACGCGCATCGTCAAGATGCTGCCCATTACCCAGAAGGAAGGCCAGCAGGAAGGGGGGCCGCGGGAAGAATACCTCTTCGCGCCGGATCCGAAGCTCGTCCTCGACGCCTTGCTGCCGCAGTATCTGGATCTGTTCATTTACAACAGCCTCCTTCAGTCCGCTGCCAGCGAACTCGGTGCCCGTATGACGGCCATGACGTCGGCTACGGACAACGCAGGCGAACTGATCGACAAATTGACTGTTACCTACAATAAAGTCCGTCAGGCTGGTATCACCAACGAATTGACGGAAATTGTCAGCGGCGCCAACGCTTTGCAGTAAGCCGCCTGGCGATCATTCTGAAAGAGAGGAGTACCTCTTCATGAGTAATAATATTGGGAAAGTAGTCCAGGTCATCGGCCCGGTCGTCGACGTGCGGTTTGCCTCGGAAGCAGATTTGCCCGCCATTTACAACGCCATCCATATCACCGGTGGCGAAGGCGACCAGAAGATCGACCTGGTTGTAGAAGTCATGCAGCACTTGGGCGACGACGTCGTCCGCTGCGTTGCCATGGACTCGACGGACGGCCTCGTCCGCGGCATGGCAGCTGAAAATACGGGCGGTCCCATCAAGGTCCCCGTCGGCAAAGGTGTCCTGGGCCGTATCTTCAACGTCCTCGGCCAGACTGTCGATAAAGTCGACGCTAAAGTCGAAGCCGATGATTACTGGCCTATCCATCGTCCGGTCCCGAAATTCCAGGACCAGGCGACGGAAACGGAAATCTTTGAAACGGGGATCAAAGTCGTCGACCTCATCTGCCCTTATGCCAAAGGCGGCAAGATCGGCCTCTTCGGCGGCGCTGGTGTCGGCAAGACCGTCCTCATCATGGAACTCATCCACAACGTCGCTACCGGCCACGGCGGCTATTCCGTCTTCACCGGCGTCGGCGAACGTACGCGTGAAGGCAATGACCTTTGGAACGAAATGAAGGAATCCGGCGTCATCGACAAGACGGCCCTCGTCTACGGCCAGATGAACGAACCGCCTGGAGCCCGTATGCGCGTCGGCCTGACCGGTCTGACCATGGCAGAATACTTCCGCGATAAAGAACACAAAGACGTATTGCTGTTCATCGACAACATCTTCCGTTTCATCCAGGCCGGCTCCGAAGTTTCGGCTCTGCTCGGCCGTATCCCGTCGGCCGTTGGCTACCAGCCGACACTGGGTACCGACGTCGGCGCCCTGCAGGAACGCATTACGTCGACTAAAGACGGGTCCATCACGTCGGTCCAGGCTGTCTATGTCCCGGCCGATGACTTGACTGACCCGGCTCCGGCAGCTACCTTCGCCCACTTGGATGCGACGACCGTCCTGGCCCGTGAAATCGCCGAACTGGGCATTTACCCGGCCGTCGATCCCCTCGATTCGACGTCGCGTATCCTCGATCCCCACGTCATCGGCGATGACCATTACAACATGGCCCGTGCCGTCCAGGAAATTCTCCAGAAGTACAAAGACCTGCAGGATATCATCGCCATCCTGGGCATCGACGAACTGTCCGAAGAAGATAAGCTGACCGTTGCCCGTGCCCGTAAGGTACAGCGTTTCCTCAGCCAGCCTTTCGCCGTCGCTGAACAGTTCACCGGTCAGAAGGGCCGCTATGTGCCGTTGAAAGAAACCATCGAAGGCTTCAAGGAAATCTTGTCCGGTAAATGCGACGACATGCCGGAACAGGCCTTCTACATGGTAGGCAATATCGAAGAAGCATACGAAAAGGCTAAGACACTGAAAGGGGAATAGTCTATGGCAGAAGCAGGAAAGACCCTCCATCTGGAAGTCATTACACCCGATGCTGCCGTACTCCATGAAGATGTGGATTTCGTCCTCGTCCGCGCATTGGACGGCGACTTGGGCATCATGCCCAATCATGCGCCGCTCATCGCGTCCCTGTCGATTTGGCCCCTGTGCTATGATAAAGGCGGAAAGCGCCAGTGCGTCACCGTAGCGTCGGGCTTCCTGGAAGTCCATGACAATACGGTCACAGTCATCACGCCAGCTTCAGAAAAACCGGAAGACATCGACGTAGCCCGCGCCCAATCGGCGGAAAAACGTGCCGAAGACCGCTTGGTTGCACACGCTGCCGACCTCGACGCGACCCGCGCCGAAGCGGCCCTGCAACGAGCCCTGCGCCGCCTGGACGTCGCCGAAAAATACGGCAAGCAATGATAGTGAGTTTAAAGTTTTTAGTATAGAGTTTGTAGTGAATCCATTCAAAGTATTGATTACTGCAAACTACAAACTGCAAACTCAAAAGGAGCTGTCTCTACGAGACGGCTCCTTTTTATTGACTTTTCCCCCCATCTCTGCTATGATAAGGTTTGTACAAATCAATAGGCGATGCAGGAGAGTAAGTACGTATCATCCTCAGCGAAGCAGGGACAGTGTGAGCCTGCTGCCGATGCGGAAGGCGCTCTGAAGGCCGCGGCCGGAAGTCTTTTCGATGTGTATGGCCGATGAATCAAGCGGGTCTTTGGACCAATCAGGGTGGAACCGCGGGTACGTATACTCGTCCCTGTAACATGTCATGTGTTACAGGGACTTTTTTGTATTTAGGAGGGAATACGATGAATTTTCAAGACATGATATTTGCATTGAAGAGCTTTTGGTCTTCTCAGGGCTGTATCATCTACGAACCGTATGATGTAGAAAAAGGGGCAGGGACCATGAACCCGGCTACCTTCCTGCGCACGCTCGGGCCGGAACCGTGGCACGTTGCCTATGTCGAACCGTCTCGCCGCCCGGCTGACGGCCGCTATGGCGACAACCCGAACCGCCTGTACCAGCATCATCAGTTCCAGGTCATTTGCAAACCGTCGCCGGACAACATCCAGGAACTCTATCTGAAGAGTCTGGAAACGTTGGGCATCAACCCGGCAGAACACGATATCCGTTTCGTCGAAGACAACTGGGAATCGCCGACCCTCGGCGCCTGGGGCCTGGGCTGGGAAGTCTGGCTCGACGGCATGGAAGTCACGCAGTTCACCTACTTCCAGCAGGTCGGCGGCATCGACGTCGCTCCTGTTTCGTCGGAAATCACATACGGTATGGAACGCCTGGCCATGTATATCCAGGGCGTCGAAAACGTCTATGACCTCAAATGGAATGAAGACGTCACTTATGGCGACATCTTCCATCAGAACGAAGTCGAACAGTCGACGTATGCCTTTGAATTGAGCAACGCCGACCTCTTGTTCCACCTCTTCGATGAATACGAAAAAGAAGCCATGCGGGTCATCAAAGCCGGCTTCGTCCTTCCGGCCTATGACTACGTATTGAAATGCTCGCACACGTTCAACCTCCTCGACGCCCGCGGCGCCATCAGCGTCAGCGAACGGGCTGCCTTCATCGGCCGCGTCCGCAACATGGCACGGGCCTGCGCCAAAGCGTACTTGGAACAGCGTGAAAAATTAGGTTTCCCGATGCTGAATAAGGAGGAAAAATAAGATGAGCAAAGATTTGTTACTTGAAATCGGTACTGAAGAAATCCCGGCTCATTATATGCCGAGTATCCTTTCCCAGGTCCGGGACCTGGCCGGGAAATCCTTTGGCGAATCCCATATCGCCTATGAATCGATCCGCACCCTCGGTACGCCGCGCCGCATCGCCCTCATCATGAAGGGCGTCGCTGAAAAACAGGCCGACGTATCGGCCAAACATAAAGGCCCGTCGGTCAAGATCGCTTACGATGCCGACGGCAACCCGACGAAAGCTGCCATGGGCTTTGCCCGGGGTCAGAAAATCGACGTCAAGGACCTCGTCGTTGAAGACGGCTACGTCTATGCCAACGTCACCAGCGTCGGCGCTGACACAGCCGGCCTCTTGCCGGACCTCATGAAGGGCATCGTCACGGGTCTTAATTTCCCCAAGAGCATGCACTGGGGCAGCCTGGACTTCCACTTCGTCCGTCCTATCCGCTGGTTCGTCGCCCTCTTCGATAAAGATGTCATCCCCTTTGAACTGGCTAACGTCAAATCGGGCAACGTCAGCCGCGGCCACCGCTTCCTGGGTACCGGCGATTTCACCATCGAAAGCCCGGCAGCCTATGAAGAAACGTGCAAGGAACATTTCCTCATCGTCGACCCGGAAGTCCGCAAGCAGATGATCCTCGAAGGTCTGCAGAAACTGGCTGACGAAAAGGGCGGCACCATCATCATGGACGACGACCTCCTGGAAGAAGTCGTCTACCTCGTCGAATACCCGACGGCCCTTTGCGGCGAATTCGATGAAGACTACCTGAAACTGCCGGAAGCGGCCATCATCACGCCGATGAAGGACCACCAGCGCTATTTCCCTATGCGCGATAAAGACGGCAAGCTCATGAACCTCTTCCTGACTGTCCGCAACGGCAACGACTACCATCTGGAAACGGTCCAGCACGGCAACGAACGCGTCCTCCGCGCCCGCCTGGACGATGCCAAGTTCTTCTTTGAAGAAGACAAGAAACATAAGCTCGCCGATTACACGGAAAAATTGAAGAAAATCGTCTTCCAGGACGGCTTGGGCACGCTCTATGACAAAGCCCAGCGCCTGGAAAAGATTACGGTCTTCCTCAATCATAAACTCGACCTCGGCCTGGATGACGCCAAGCTGCAGCGCGCATCGCTCCTGGCCAAAGCCGACCTGGCTACGCAGATGGTCATGGAATTCACGGAACTCCAGGGCGTCATGGGCAAGGAATATGCCCTCATCGACGGCGAAGATGCTGGCGTGGCCGAAGCCATCAACGAACAGTACCAGCCGCGCTTTGCCGGCGACGTCCTGCCGCAGACCGACATGGGTAAAGTCCTGGGCATTGCCGACAAGTTCGATACCATTACGGGCATGTTCAGCCGCGGCTTCATCCCGACGGGCTCGCAGGACCCCTTTGCCCTGCGCCGCCAGACCATCGGTACCCTCAACATCCTCATGGATGCCGGCTGGAACCTCAACTGCCATGAAGTCTTTGCCTTCGTCCTCAATCTCCTCGGCGTAGAAGGGGAAGACGCAGCCAAAGTCATGGGTCAGCTCGACGACTACTTCACGCTGCGCCTGAAGAACATCTTCCAGGATAAAGGCATGGATTACCACATCATCGACTGCGTCCTGGCTTCGGATACGCTCAACGCTTATGAAGAAGCCCGCCGTGCCCAGGCCCTCATCGATGCCGACATCATGGGCAAGACCGACCTCTTGCAGGCCTTCACCCGCGTCAGCAACATGATCAAAGGCGCCGACGATACCGACGTCAATCCGGACCTCTTTGAAACGGAAGAAGAAAAGGCCCTTTACAGCGCCTGCCAGGCCATGCAGGTCAACTTGCCGCAGAAATACGCCGTCTATGACTACGAAGGCGTAGCCGAAGTCCTCTCCGAAGGCATTGCCGCCATCAATGACTTCCTGGACAACGTCCTGGTCATGCACAAAGACGAAGCGGTCAAAGAAAACCGTCTCCACCTCTTGGCCCTGACCTACAGCCTCATCCAGCCCTTGGGCGACATCAAGAAATTGGCGTAGGGGCCGTTCCGACGGACGGTCCGCAGGCCGCTTTGGAATCAGATGCCGCTGCGCGGCGACAGACTCAGGTGGACAACGACGCTTCGGGACACCCTCGGCGCGTAAAAAGCCTCCCCTGAGAAGGGGAGGGGGACCGCTTGCGGTGGAGGGGTTCTTTACGACATACCCTTAGCGTATTGTAGAGAAAGAACCCCTCAGTCAGCAGAGCTGGCCCAACGGGCCGGAGAGGTTGATTGTACTTTCGCGGCTCGCCGCGAATCCCGTGGATAAAGCGGAAATTCAATGGCCAAAAATGAAAAATATGATATAATGAATAGTGTCCAAGTTTGTAGTGTAGAGTTTGTAGTTTGTAGATGACAGGATTGAATTTGAGTTATTTACTGTAAACTAAAAACTACAAACTTCAAACTCGAAAAGAGGCTGCCTTCGTGTGACAGCCTCTTTTCCGCATCTACCATAAAGGAGTGATCATTTATGAAATTGAAGAATCTCGTCATGTTGGCAGCAGCCCTTACCTGTATTGCCGGTTCGACCGTCATGGCTGAAGAAAAGGTGGGCCTCAAGAGCGCCAGTGCCGACAGCTATGAAGTCGTCCAGGTCATGACGACTAAAGACAAGAATTACTATCAGTACTATAACAGCGCCTATCAGTATGCCGTCGATATCCCCCGGGCTGCGACGACAGCCGACATGAATGCCGACGGCGATGGCTGCTATTTCCAGGATCCCAAAGACGATGCCGTCTACATGACCTATGCCGCCAAGAACACCATGGGCTTCACCATCGACGAACTCTACAACATGGCTTTGGGCATGAACGGATCGCCGACACTGACGACCAACATCAAGACCAAGAACAGCTATGCCATCGGCTGGACGGACGGCAAGAAGTCTTACTACCACGAACTCTACATCAACGACAAGAACAAGACCTACACGGCCTTCACCGTCACCTATCCGACCAGCAAAAAAGATAAGTACCAGGCCATCATCGCCCACATGTCCCGCAGCTTCATGCCCAACGTACAAATGTAATGATAGGGGATGCCCAATGGGCATCCCGCCGGTCGCAGTTCGCAGGCCGCAGGCCGCCTCGGAATCAGATGCGGCGTCCCGCCGCGACAGACTCAGGTGGACAACATCGCCTCGAGTAACCCTCGGCTCGTAAAAAATGCCCCGGCTGGGGCCTTCGTAGGGGCCGTCCTAAGCCTTTTTGGCCCGTCAGGTGCCGACCAACGAGAGGCGCAAGACGGTTGCCAAAACGGACAGCTGTGGCTAGGCGGCCCGCCGTGAATCCTGTGAATGCAGGGGAGGTGGCCCGAAGGGCCGGAGAGGTTGCTGCGCTTTCAAGCAGCCCTTTACGGAAGATGCCTATAAAATGGAAAAATCCCCCTTTACAGGACCGCGGCTTTATGGTATAATTCCCTTGTTAATTTAGGCAGTCCTCTGCTCGATACACGATTGTCGTGAAAGGTGGCGGCAACGGGGGCACGAATGTCTTATAGGAGGAAAAAAGAAATGAACATTATCAGCGTACTTGAACAGGAACAGCTTCGTGACGATATCCCGGCATTCCGCCCTGGTGATACAGTCAAAGTTCACGTAAAGGTTGTCGAAGGCAATCGCGAACGTGTACAGATTTTTGAAGGTGTCGTTATTGGCCGTCAGAACGGCGGTGTCCGCGAAACTTTCACTGTCCGCCGCGTTTCCTACGGTATTGGTGTTGAACGTACTTTCTTGGTACATTCCCCGCGCCTCGCTAAAATCGAAGTCGTTCGCCACGGTGTCGTCCGTCGTGCAAAACTGCACTACCTCCGTGGTCTTACAGGCAAAGCTGCCCGTATCCGCGAACGTCGGTAATTCATTGGCAAGAACACTTGAAAAAGAGGTTGTCCCACGAAGCATGGCTTCGCGGGCAGCCTCTTTTTTCATGACTCCATCGTAGGGGTCGTCCCCAAGGGTGGCCAAAGGCAACCTCTCAGTCAGCTGCGCTGACAGCTCCCCTATAAAGGGAGCCAAAGCCTCTCCTCATAGGAGAGGTGGCCCGAAGGGCCGGAGAGGTTGGTCTTAAACAAATGGGCCGTCCTGCGATTCAGGATATCGTGTACTCATATTGTTAACCTTGATACAAACGAAATAAAGTTGACTGCAATCGCCGCAGCGAGTATAATAATCCCATAGTTCACAATAAAAATAGGGAGTGGGTTGACAATGAATACGATAGCAGCACTGACCGATAGCATTATACAGGGGTACCGCATCCAACGCGGCGATGATTTATCGATTTTCCTGGAAGCACCTTTGGAAGAATTGCAGCAGGGAGCCGGCGTTTTACAGCGCCATTTTTGTGGCAATCATATTGATTTCTGCACCATCATCAACGGCCGCAGCGGCCGCTGTGGGGAAGACTGCAAATACTGTGCCCAGTCGGCCTGCCACCATACGGGCTGCGAAGAATACGGTTTCCTGGCGAAAGAAGAAATCCTGGCCAACGCCAAGGCCAATCAGGATGCCGGCGCCAACCGCTTTGCCATCGTCACGTCGGGCCGGGCTCTGACAGGGGCGGATTTTGAAAAAGCCCTGGATACGTACCGCACGATGAAGCAGACGCTGCACATCGACCTCTGTGCATCGCACGGCCTGCTGACGCCGGAACAGCTGCACCGCCTCCACGAAACGGGCGTGACCAGTTATCACCATAATATCGAGACGTCGCGGCGTTTCTTCCCATACATCTGCACGACCCACACCTATGACGACCGCATCCGCACCATCAAGGCCGCTCAGAAAGAAGGGCTCTGCGTCTGTTCCGGCGGCATCATCGGCATGGGGGAAACCTGGGAAGACCGCCTGGACATGGCCATCAGCTTGGCCGAACTGGGCATTCAGTCCATTCCCGTCAACGCCCTCATGCCCATTCCCGGCACGCCCCTGGAACATCGGCCCCAGCTCGACGGCCGCGATGTCCTGCGGACCATCGCCTTCTTCCGCTTCATCAATCCTGAAGCTAACATCCGCCTGGCTGCCGGCCGCAAACTCCTGCCGGAAAACGGCGCCACGGCCCTGCTCCACGGCGCGTCGGCCTCGATTACGGGCAACATGCTGACCACGTCGGGCTCGACCATCGCCGAAGACATGGTCATGCTCCAGCGCCTGGGCTTGACTAATTCGTAGGTCGTAGGCCGTAGATCGTTCGTCGTTGATGGTACGATTAAAAATCATAACTAATACGACGAACGATGAACGAAAAACGTTTGAATCTGCGAGGGCTATGTGCATGATAGTCTATACTGGTGTATGACAAGCCCTGCACTAGCCTTCATCCTTTGTCTATGATATAATGTTAGGGATATAGAAACATACATATACTTTTCAATGAGGTGATTATCGTGGCAAAACAGATTTTTGTTACCGGTCATAAGAGCCCGGACACGGACTCCATTTGTTCTTCCATTGCCTATGCAAAATTAAAACAGTTACAGGGTATCGACGCTACGCCGATCCGCGCTGGCGAACCGAATAAGGAAACGGCCTTTGCCCTGAATTATTTCCACGTTGCTCCGCAGCCACTGGTCAAGGACTTCTACGTCAAAGTCAGCGAAGCTGTCCACACGGAAGTCGAAGCCCTTCCGGTCAGTGCCAGCCTGAAAGATGCTGCCAAATGGTTCGCATCCCACGAAAGCGATGTCGCTCCCGTTGCCGATAACGGCCAGTTCGTCGGCGTCATCGAAAAAGGCCAGCTCGCCGATGAATTCGTCAAGACCGTCATGGGTGAAGAATTGAGCACGGTCAAAGCCTTGGCTCACGATCCGGAATTGTTCTTCAAGCCGACCGATAACGGCCATGATATCCCGGCTGATGGTAAATATGCTGTCGTCGAAAACGGCAAATACGTCGGCATGATCTGTGCAGACTGTGTCGCTGCTGTCGAAAAACAGCAGGTCATCCTCGTCGACCACAACGAAAAGAAACAGATCATCGACGGCATCGACGAAGCATCTATCGTCGGCGTCATCGACCATCACCGCATCGGCGGCACTTTGGAAACAGCCGGCCCTATTTCCATCCTCTTCAAACCCGTCGGCTGCACGGCAACCATCGTAACGGGCTTGTATGAACAGGCTAAGGTCGACATCCCCAAAGACATTGCCGGCCTGCTCTTGTCGGCCGTCATTTCCGATACGGTCCTCTTCCGTTCGCCGACCTGCACGCCGGCTGACCGCGAAGCTGCCGAAAAATTGGCCAACATCGCTGGCGTAGACGTCGAAAAATACGGCATGGAAATGCTCAAAGCCGGTGCCAACGTCTCCGATTTGACGCCGGACCAGATCGTCCACAACGACATGAAAGAATTCTCCAGCGGCAATACGACCTTCACCGTTGCCCAGGTCCAGGTCATGGATACGACGGACCTCCTCGACCAGAAACAGGTTCTGCTCAACGCCTTGGAAAAATTGCGCGCTGAACACGATTACGCCGCTTCCTTCCTGATGATCACCAGCATCATCGACGAATCGACGAACCTCATCTTCGCCGGTAATATGGACGACGTCGTCAGCAGTGCCTTCGGCAAGGACGTCCTCGATAAGGAAGTCTACCTGCCCAAGGTCATGAGCCGTAAGAAACAGGTCATTCCGCCTATCCTTTCGGCAATGAAATAAGTGATGATTTTCAGAGGCCCCATCGACACGGTGTGGGCCTTTTTATCTATAAAGGGGAAGAATGCATGAATCCTATTTTTGATACCCTCAACGACCGCCAGTGCGAGGCCGTCAAGCATACTGAAGGGCCGCTGCTGATCACGGCCGGTGCCGGATCGGGCAAGACCAAAGTCCTGACCTGCCGCATTGCCCATCTCCTGGAATTAGGCGTCGCGCCGTACCGCATCCTGGCCATTACCTTTACCAACAAGGCCGCCAAGGAAATGAAGGAACGTGTGACCAACCTCGTCGGTGCCCAGGCCGACAGCATCTGGCTGAGTACGTTTCACTCGTTCTGCGCCAAGCTGCTGCGCTTTGAAATCGACGGCTTCCACGGCTATACGCGCAATTTCACCATCTACGATTCGTCGGACCAGTTGGTCCTGGTCAAGGACTGCCTGAAAAAACTCAACCTCGACGACAAGCAGTTCACGCCGCGCTCCGTGTTGGGGACCATTTCATCGGCTAAGAACGTCCTCATGGATGCCAAGGCCTTTGCGGCGAAAGCCTCCGATTTCTACGAACAGAAAGTCGCCGACGTCTACGCTCTGTATCAGGAAAAATTGCGGGAAAACAATGCCGTCGATTTCGACGACCTTTTGTTCCTGGCCGTGCGCCTCTTGCAGGAAAACGAGGAAGTCCGGGAAAAATACCAGTCCCGGTTCCAATATATCCTGGTCGACGAATATCAGGATACGAACCATGCCCAGTATGCCCTGACCAAGATACTGGCCGCCCGCTGGCGCAATATCTGCGTCGTCGGCGATGCCGACCAGAGTATTTACGCCTGGCGCGGTGCCGATATCCGCAACATCATCGACTTCACGCGGGACTATCCCGATGCGGCGTCGATCAAACTGGAACAGAACTACCGCTCGACGAAGACTATCCTCCATGCGGCCAATGCCGTCATCGACAATAACGAAAGCCGGCCCAAGAAGACCCTGTGGACAGAGAACCCGACGGGGAACAAGATCATCCATTACCAGGCCCAGACGGAACACGACGAAGCCGATTATATCGCCGGCGTCATCTACAACCGCCATGAAATCAGCCATGAACCGTATGGCGACATGGCCATCCTCTTCCGGACCAACGCCCAGTCCCGTGTCCTCGAAGAAAAGCTCATGCGCTATGCCATTCCCTATACCATGGTCGGCGGCACCAAGTTCTATGACCGCAAGGAAATCAAAGACGTTCTGGCCTACCTGCGCCTGCTCTATAACCCGGAAGACAGCCTGAGCCTGACGCGCATCATCAACGTGCCCAAGCGCAACATCGGTGCGACGACGATGGAACACGTCGCGGCCTATGCCGAAGCACAGGGGATTTCCTTATTTGAAGCCCTGTCGTCGACCGATGAGATCCCCGTCACCAAACGGGCCAAGGCATCGCTGGAAAACTTCGCTGCCATGATTTTCGACCTCCTCAACGACATCGAGGGCAAAGACGTCCTGAGCCTCATTGAAACGGTCATCAAACAGACCGGTTACGGCGACATGCTCGATAAAGAAGCGGAACACGACCCGCAGGGCGAAAGCCGCAAGGAAAACGTCGGCGAATTCCTGTCCGTCGCCAAAGACTACATGGACAGCAATCCCGAAGGCAACCTCCAGGACTTCCTGGAAAACGTCGCCCTCGTCAGCGATGTCGATGATTTTGAAAGCAGCGACTCGAAAGTCACACTCATGACCCTCCATGCCGCCAAGGGCCTGGAATTCCCGGTCGTCTTCCTGACCGGCCTCGACGAAGGCCTGTTCCCGCACAGCCGGACCCTGATGGACCCAGCGCAGGTCGAAGAAGAACGGCGTCTGGCCTATGTCGGCATTACCCGGGCCGAACGGCAGCTCTACGTGACCAATGCCGTCACGCGGACCATGTACGGCCGCATCTCGGCCTATATGCCCAGCCGTTTCCTGGCCGAAATCCCGCCGCAGTTCATGGAAGACTACCATCGCAAGAGCGCCATGCCCCAGAGCCGGACGACGGCGGTCCCGGGGAAACAGCGCGTCTCCATCCTGACCAAGCCCGTCGCGTCGAGCCTGCCCAAGAAACATGCCGTTACCGATACCTTTGCCAAAGGCGATAAAGTCCGCCATAAAATCTGGGGCATCGGCACCGTCCTCGACGTCATCGGCGAAGGGCCGAACATGCAGATGAAAATCCAATTCCCGACCAAAGGCGTCCGCCAAGTCGTCGTGAAATACGCCCCCTTAGAGAAAGTACAGTAGGGGAGCCTAAGCCTTCCATATTAGGCCCTTTTTGGCCCGTCAGGTGCTGACCACAGGAAAGCGCAGGACGGTTGCCAAAACGGAGAGCTGAGCTGGAGGTGGCCCGAAGGGCCGGAGAGGTTGCTTGCACTTTTGCAGGCCGCTTCGGAGAGCTCTCGGCTCGTAAAAATGCCCCGGCCGGGCTTTCGTAGGGGTCGCCACGTGGGCGACCCGCCACAGAACTTGCGATGAGATTCTTTGCAGGACGAATGGAAACGATTTTCATGAATGAAGGAGAAACCCATGGATACTGAAAAAGCGCGGCTCTTGGAGCTGCGGAAAAAAATAGATGAATTGAGTTATCAATATTACACCCTCGACAAGCCGACAGTGACTGATTATGAATACGATATGATGTACCGGGAACTGGAAAACATCGAAAAAGCCCACCCCGACTGGGTCACGCCCGATTCGCCGACGCAGCGCGTAGGCTCCAAGATTTCCGGCGGCTTTGAAAAATATACCCATGACCGGCCCATGCTCAGCCTGGGCGACGTCTTCAGCGACGATGAATTGCGGGAATTCGACCAGCGCGTCCGCGATGACCTGGGCGGCGAAGATTTGGAATACGTCGTCGAACTGAAAATCGACGGCCTGGCAGTCAATCTCATTTATGAACAGGGTCAGTTCATCCGCGGCGTCACCCGCGGCGACGGTGTCGTCGGTGAAGACATTACCAACAACGTCCGGACCATCCGCACCATTCCCCTGCACATCGCCAGTGATTCGCCGCACATCGAGATCCGCGGCGAAGTCTACATGCCCATCACGTCGTTTGAAGCCTTGAACCAGCAGCGCCGCGATGACGAACTGGAACCCTTTGCCAATCCCCGTAACGCCGCAGCCGGCTCACTGCGCCAGCTCGACCCGCGTATTACGGCCCAGCGCAAACTGGCTTTCTTTGCCTACGCCTTGGGCGGAAACAGCGGCATCACCATCGAGAGCCAGGAAGAACTGCTCCAGGACTTGGCCCAGTTCCATTTCCAGGTCAATCCGGAATACCGCAAGTTCACGAATATCGAAGACGTCATCGCCTTCATCCACAGTTGGGACGACCGCCGCGACAGCCTGCCTTATGCGACGGACGGCATGGTCGTCAAAGTCAACTCCTTTGCCCAGCAGGCCCGCTTGGGCAATACCGTCAAGATTCCCCGCTGGGCCATTGCCTATAAATTCCCGCCCGAACAGGCGCGGACGAAAGTCCTGGACATTTCCGTCAGCCTCGGCCGGACAGGCGTCCTGACGCCGGCAGCCGACCTCGAACCGGTCCACCTGGCCGGGACGACAGTCAAACGGGCGACGCTGCACAATGAGGATTACATCAAAGAAAAAGACATCCGCATAGGCGATACCGTCGTCATCCAGAAGGCCGGCGAAATCATCCCCGAAGTCGTCCGCTCCCTGCCGGAACTGCGCGACGGCTCGGAAAAAGTCTTCGCCATGCCGACGACTTGTCCTGCCTGCGGCAGCCCTGTCGTCCGCCGCGATGGGGAAGCGGCCTGGCGCTGTACCAATCCGGACTGCCCGGCTGTCATCGGTGAAAAAATCGCCCATTTCGTCTCCCGCGATGCCATGAACATCGACGGCCTGGGCGACGCCATCGTCCAGCAGCTCCTGGCCCAGCATCTGATCCACGACGTAGCCGACATCTACGGCCTGACTAAAGAAGAACTGGTCGACCTCGAAGGCTTTGGCGACAAATCGGCAGACAACCTGCTCAAAGCCATCGAAACGAGCAAATCCGTCGGCCTGGCCCGGGTCCTCTTTGCCCTGGGCATCCGCTTCGTCGGCGCCAAAGCCGGCCGCGTCCTGGCCGAATCCTTCGGCTCCGTCGATGCCCTCATGAAAGCCAATGCCGATGACCTGACAGCTATCGACGACATCGGACCGCGCATTGCCGACAGCATCGTAGCCTACTTCAGCGACGCCAAGAACCAGGCCCTCATCGAAAAACTGCGCGCTCACGGCGTCGATATGACGGCAGAAAAGAAAACACTCATCAATACGACCTTTGACGGCGAAATCGTCGTCCTCACCGGCAAATTGCAGATGTTCAGCCGCAAAGAAGCCGAACAGGCCGTCGAAGCACGAGGTGGTAAATGCACGTCATCGGTCACCAAAAAGACGACCCTTGTTGTCGTCGGAGCCGACCCGGGCAGCAAATACGAAAAAGCCAAGAAACTGGGGACCCCCATCATCAGCGAAGCCGAATTCAAAGAATGGCTCGAACGCTAAATAAGCCACCTCTCAGTCAGCAGAGCTGCCAGCTCCCCTACAAAGGGAGCCTTAAGCCTCCCCTCATAGGCCCTTTTTGGCCCGTCAGGTGCTGACCGTAGGGAAGCGCAGGGCGGTTGCCAAAACGGAGAGCCGAGCTGGAGGTGGCCCAACGGGCCGGAGAGGTTGCTTGTACTTTCGCAGGCCGCCGGTCGCAGTTCGCAGTTCGCAGTTCGCAGGCCGCCTCGGACTCAGATGCCGCTGTGCGGCGACAGACTCAGACTAACAACGACGCTTCGGGAAACCCTCCGCGCGTAGCGGGCCGCCCTCTGGGACGGCCCCTACGGATGCCGCGGCGCGGCGACAGTAGAAATGCCCCCGGCTGGGGCGTAGGGGTCGCCGCGTGGGCGACCCGCCACAGAACGAATGGGAATACCTAAACAGACTGAATGGAGATGATTTTATGCGTGCTATGGATAAAGTAATGAAAGAATTACATGCATTTATTGCTAAGAAGGCTCCGAACGGTGTTAAGAGCGAAGAAGAGATGCAGCAGATTATTGAAGAATTCATGATGCAGCATAATGAGGCTGTCCAACACTTGCAGGACTTTTTGCAGGAGAATGGGCAGGACGATACAGTACCAGCCGATGTCTATGATTATTTAGACTTAGCTGAGCAGGCGAGCCGAAAAAAAGACAAACGGGAATATTTGGCTAAAGCAGCCGAACTGGAGCCGGATAATGTGGAAGTCAAACTGGCCCAAGCTGAATTGGATTCAAAAGGCCCCCTGGATATGCTTGAAATCCTTCCGGGCATGATTGCAGCCGAAGAAAAACGGTTAAAAGATCAGGAAATTTACCAGCGTAGCAAAGGTGATTTTTGGCTGGACTTTGAAACACGGCCTTATATGATGCTGCTTCAAGAATACTTGTCGAACTTGATTGAATGTGGTATCCACAACAAAGCCATCCAGATAGGGGAAGAAATGCTTCGCCTCAATCAAAACGACAACTTGGGAATCCGTTTTCTGCTGATGCCGCTGTATGCTAAAATGTGCAATGAAATGAAGGCTTTGAAACTGTATAAACGGGGAAAATACGAACAAAAGAGTTCCTTTTATCTCTTGGCCTTAGCCTTGTTGTACTTCAAACTCGGCGATTGGCCCGAGGCGAAATCATACTTGGAAACCTTGAAGCAGGAATACCCTATTACGAAAAAGCTCATCCGTTCCATTAAAAAGGGTGACCAGAGCATCTTCCAGCCCTACCTTGACAACCCGCCATACGCCCCATTTTCCGATGAAGAACTCATCACTGCCTATCTGACGAACTATGCCATTTACGCAACCGAACCGTACTTCTTCGGCTGGGCCGACGAAGCCCTCATCGTCCATCGTAAAAAGAAGAAATAAGCAGTTCCTATAGGCAAAGTAGTCCAACGGCCGGAGAGGTTGCTTGTAGTTTTGCAGGCCGCCTCGGACTCAGATGCCGCGGCGCGGTAGCAAACTCAAATCGACAACTTACGTGATATTTATTTGTTCAAAAAGTTGTAAACTGCTGTAGATGATAAATTCTTTAATGAATTTTTGACGCAGCTACATCAATTGTTGGATTGATATAACGTAGCGCCGGCAACGTCGTTCTGTTTGGAGATGGCGCCTGCGTTTTTAGATTGAAAGGGGAGCGACATGTACAACCATTTTTCATTGAAACGATTTATTTTAGCAGGTTTTTTATGCACTTCTTTATCCATTTTGGCGGTACAGGCCGCTGAGCCGGCTTCGCTTGCAGAACAGGCGCATCGTGAGGTGCATACGACGACGGTGACGCAGACGGAGTCGCATTCGTCGACGCGTGAGTCGGCGTCTCATTCGGGCTGGAGTGTCAGCCGCCCTTCGTCGCTGGGGGATGTTGTCTTTCCGGCGATGGCCAGGCATTTGCCGCCGCCAGGGATGGAGACGATTTCTTCGCAGGTCAAAGCGGAATGCGATGTCAATTATAAGGACGGTGTCCTGGCTGCGGTCAAGGACGGTACAGATAAGTGGGGGCTGATGGGCACGGATGGAAAATGGCTCATGATTCCGGCGTATAAGTCCCTGTCCTATGCCGGCAAAGGCGTGTTTATGACGGCAGGGAAAAGAGGGACGGCTTATGTCGATAAGCAGGGCGCACCGGTGGTTTGGCCGGAGAAAGAAGCCGCGTCGGTCCATTTCTTCAAGGATCAGGGCCGTTATGGTATTCAGGACAAGAACGGGAACATCGTAGTGGCGCCGATGTATAAGGCTGTGCTGGCTAACTTCAGTGAAGGCCTGGCTTTCGTCAAGGACGATAAGGGAGCGAAAGTGGCCATTGATGAAAGCGGCCGGGTCCAGTTCGCTGCGCCGTATGATGTCATTTTGCCCTATCACCACGGTCTGGCGGAATACCAGCGCAGGGTCAGCCATTTTAACTGGGGCGGTTTCCTCGCCGGTGCGCTGATTGGCTCGTCGACGCATTCCGTCTATTACGATGACGAAGTGACGCCTTTGACCTATGACGGCGTGAAGCGGGGCTATCTCGACCGCGTCGGCAATATTGTCGTCGACAGCAAAAATGATGCCGTTTATCCGATGACGGAATTTGGCACCTTCGTCCGCAATAAAGGGAAATTGGGCTTCGTCAACCGCAAGGGGCAGTACCTGATTGCGCCGGGGAGTTACACTCTCGACGATGGGCTTTTGGATGATGTCGACGGCTTCGTTTCTTTGAAAGATAAAAAGAACGGGAAATGGGGCGTCTTCAGCATGGTCGACGGAGCACAGGTCGTCGATTTTGCCTATGACGGCGTACAGTTCCTGGGGGCACAGCGCCTTTTGCTGACGAAAGGCGATAAAAATATGCTCATCAATCAGGAAACAGGGGCCTTTGTTGCGGAATTCCCGGCCAGTGTGAAATGGATGGCTTTCCTCCTCGACGATTATACCTGGTGCTGGAACGACAAGAAAGAGTATGCCATTGTCGACAGGAACGGTCAGGTCCAGTACCGTGCTGCCGCCGGCCAGATTCAGGACGTCAAAGGCTTCCGCAACGGCCTGACTCCGGTCAAGACAAAGACTGGCTGGGGCATTATGGATCATCAGGGCCAGTGGATCGTGGAGCCGCAGTATAAAGATATTACCATGGTGTAGGGATGGTTCTAAAGTAAGAAAAATGAGCCTGTCGTATAAAGTTATTCATAACTTTGTATGTCAGGTTCTTTTTTGGTATAATTAGGTGTTGAATTTTACTGTGAGGAGTGATTTTTTTGAAAGGGATTGTATTAGCTGGGGGCAGCGGGACGCGGCTGTATCCGCTGACGATGGTGACGTCTAAGCAGTTGTTGCCGGTATATGATAAGCCGATGATTTATTATCCTTTGTCGACGTTGATGTTGGCTGGGATTCGGGATATTTTGATTATTTCGACGCCGACGGATTTGCCGAATTTTGAACGGCTCCTGGGGGATGGGTCGCGCTATGGTATCCATTTGAGTTATAAGGTACAGCCGTCGCCGGATGGATTGGCTCAGGCTTTTATTTTGGGTGAAGAATTCATCAATGGAGAATCTTGCGCTATGATTTTAGGGGACAATATCTTCTACGGTGCAGGCCTAACTAAACATTTGAGAAAAGCCGCTTCTAATACGGAGGGAGCTACAGTATTTGGCTATTACGTCGATGATCCGGAGCGGTTTGGTGTCATTGAATTTGACCAGAATGGCAAGGCAATTTCTATTGAAGAAAAGCCTCAGAATCCAAAGACCAATTATGCTGTTACCGGACTCTATTTTTACGATGAACATGTCTGTGAGTATGCGAAGCAGGTGAAACCTTCTGCTCGTGGGGAATTGGAAATTACTGATTTGAATAAAATCTATTTGGAAAAAGGACAGCTTAACGTCGTTACGTTAGGACGTGGGTATGCTTGGTTAGATACCGGCACGATGGAAAGTCTGAGCGTAGCAGGAGAATTTGTTAGAGCCGTTGAAACTAGAGCAGGGATTCATATAGCTACATTAGAAGAAATTGCTTACCAGAAGGGCTGGATTGATTTGCTTACGTTGGAAGACAGTGCATCAAAATATGGTAAAAGTCCTTATGGTCAGTATTTGCGCAAGGTAGCTGAAGGGAAAATTTTACCAGATGAGTAATATGTAATTAAAATATTATAAAAATGGGAGTGAACGATAGAATGAATATAATAATAACCGGCGGTGCCGGTTTCATTGGGTCGAATTTTGTGTTTCATATGTTGAAGGAACACCCGCAGGACCGGGTGATTTGTTTGGATAAGTTGACGTATGCTGGGAATTTGTCTACGTTGGCACCGGTTATGGATCAGGATAATTTCCGTTTTGTCAAGGCTGATATTTGTGACCGCAATGCGGTTTATCGGTTGTTTGAAGAGGAGCATCCTGATGTAATCGTCAATTTTGCGGCGGAATCGCATGTCGACCGGTCTATTGAGAATCCGGCAATTTTCTTGGAAACGAATATCATGGGGACGGCTGTCCTCATGGATGCCTGCCGCAAGTACGGTATCCAGCGGTATCATCAGGTATCGACGGATGAAGTTTATGGCGATTTGCCCTTGGACCGGCCGGATTTGTTCTTTACGGAAACGACGCCGATCCACACGTCCAGTCCGTATAGTTCCTCCAAGGCTTCGGCTGACCTCCTGGTTCTGGCTTATCATCGGACTTATGGCCTGCCGGTGACCATCAGCCGCTGCTCTAATAACTATGGTCCTTATCATTTTCCGGAAAAGCTGATTCCCCTCATGATCATCAATGCCCTGCATGACAAGCCGCTGCCTGTCTATGGGGACGGCCTCAATGTCCGCGACTGGCTCTATGTCGAAGACCATTGCCGGGCCATCGACCTCATCCTCCAGAAGGGCCGTGTCGGCGAAGTTTATAACGTCGGCGGCCACAATGAAATGAGGAATATCGACATCGTCAAATTGATTTGTAAAGAACTGGGCAAACCGGAAAGCCTCATCCACCATGTCACGGACCGTAAAGGCCATGACCGCCGCTATGCCATCGACCCGACGAAAATCCATAAAGAATTAGGCTGGCTGCCGGAAACGAAATTTGCCGACGGCATCAAGAAAACCATCCAGTGGTACTTGGACCATGAAGATTGGTGGCAGCCCATCATTTCCGGGGAATACCAGCAGTATTATCAGAAGATGTATGGGAGTCGAGGCTAGGAGCCTCGACGCAGGCCGCAGTTCGCCGGCCGCAGGCTGTCTCGGACTCAGATGCCGCTACGCGGCGACAGACTCAAAGTGACAACGACGCTTCGGGATACCTTCAGCGCGTAGCGGGCCGCCTTATTAGGACGGCCCCTACGAAATCGCATGCAGGCGATAAAAAATTATGCGGCTACAAGCCGCATCTGTAGGGACCGTCCCAAAGGGCGGCCCGCTGTGAACAGTTAGGAATATTTCCAAACTGTTCATATGGCATGCAGTACGTTATGCATCGCTATTCCGGACGGGCGCCCCGCGTGGCGCCCCTACAAAATCGTATAGAGGCGATGGGAAAAGAACCCCTCAGTCAGCTACGCTGATAGCTCCCCTTCACAGGGGAGCCTTTCGATGAACGACGAACGAACTACGATGAACGATAAGAGCGGCCTGCGAACGGCGAACTGCGGCCTGCAAATTGAATATGCTATGATAAAAAGGAACATGCATGAAGGGAGAGAACACATCCTATGAAAATATTTGTAACAGGTGTGAATGGCCAGTTGGGTCATGATGTGATGAATGAGCTGGCTTTGCGGGGGCATGTCGGTATCGGCAGTGATTTGGCTCCGGCTTACAGCGGTATGGCTGATGGGACGGCGGTGACGACGGCACCGTATGTGTCTTTGGATATTACCGACGCAGATGCGGTACGGCGTGTCATTTTGGACGTCCAGCCCGATGCGGTCATTCATTGTGCGGCTTGGACGGCTGTCGATATGGCCGAAGATGACGACAAAGTGGCTCAGGTCCGGGCGGTCAATGCCGGTGGGACGCAGCATATTGCCGATGTCTGCAAGGAATTGGACTGTAAGATGCTCTATCTCAGTACGGATTATGTGTTCAACGGGCAGGGGACGGAGCCGTGGCAGCCGGACTGCAAGGATTACCAGCCCCTCAACGTTTATGGCCAGACCAAGCTTGAAGGGGAATTGGCCGTTTCGCAGACGCTGGAAAAATATTTTATCGTCCGCATTGCCTGGGTATTCGGTCAGAACGGCAAGAATTTCGTCAAGACTATGCTCAATGTCGGTAAGACCCACGATACGGTCCGCGTCGTCAATGACCAGATTGGGACACCGACGTATACTTTTGATTTGGCTCGTCTGTTAGTCGATATGATTGAAAGCGATAAATACGGCTATTACCATGCGACTAACGAAGGCGGCTATATTTCCTGGTATGATTTTACCTGTGAAATCTACCGCCAGGCCGGCTATACGACGAAAGTCATCCCCGTCACGACGGAAGAATACGGCCTGTCGAAAGCCAAACGACCCTTTAATTCCCGCTTGGACAAGAGCAAACTCGTCGCCAACGGATTTCGGCAGCTGCCTGACTGGAAAGATGCCTTGAAGCGGTATTTGGGGAATTTAGTGGCTCGTGGCTAGTGGTTCGTGGCTCGTTGACGAACGACCTACGATGAACGATAAGGGCGGCCTGCGAACGGCGACCTGCGGCCTGCGTTTACTTAAATTATGTTATAATAAAGGAAACATGATAAAGGAAACATGCATGAAGGGAGATAAATATTAATGGGTCAGATAAAGGTTGAAAAGAATGTGGGCGGTATTGACGGGCTTTGTGTCATTACGCCAACGGTGCATGGCGATGCACGGGGTTATTTTATGGAGACGTATAATCAGAAGGATATGGAGGAAGCGGGGTTCCATATTAATTTTGTTCAGGATAATCAGTCCATGTCGACGAAAGGGGTCTTGCGGGGGCTTCATTTCCAGAAACATTTTCCCCAGTGCAAGCTCGTCCGTGCTGTCCGCGGCAGTGTTTTCGATGTGGCTGTCGATTTGCGCCGTGATTCCAAGACGTATGGCAAATGGTACGGTGTTGAATTGACGGAAGAAAATAAGAAGCAGTTCCTCATTCCCGAAGGCTTTGCCCATGGGTTCCTGGTTCTCAGCGACGTGGCGGAATTCTGCTATAAGGTCAATGATTTCTGGCATCCCAATGATGAAGGCGGCATGGCCTGGAACGACCCGGAAATCGGCATCCAGTGGCCCCAACTCGTCGGCGAATATCAGGGTTCGCCCAGCGCCGCCGGCTATCACCTCGAAGACGGGACGCCGCTGAATCTGAGCGATAAAGACCAGCAGTGGCTGGGGTTGAAAGATACCTTTTCCTTCTGATTGCCTGAAAGCGGGGTGAGCTTCATGCAGAACATCATTGCTGTGATTTGGGATTTCGACAAGACTTTGATTGACGGGAACATGCAGGACCCGATTTTTGAGGAATATCATATTGATAAGGCAAAATTCTGGCAGCATGTCAATGCCTTGCCGGCGTATTATGCCAAGGAAGGCGTCAAGGTCAATGCCGACACGATTTATCTGAATCAGTTCATCAAGGACGCACAGAATGGGATTTTCAAGGGCCTTAATAATGAAAAGCTGAAGACCTTTGGCCAGAAGCAGAAGTATTATCACGGCGTCCCGGAAATCTTCAAGAATCTTCAGCGCGTCGTCGAAGAGAACCCCAAGTACCGCGAGTACAACATCAAGGTGGAGCATTACATCGTCAGTACGGGCATGTCGGCTATCATCAAAGGGTCGGCCGTCATGCCCTATGTTGAAGACATCTGGGGCTGCGACCTCATTGAAGGGCTCGATGCAGAAAAGCATAAGATCATCAGTGAAGTGGGCTATACCATCGACAATACGACTAAGACAAGGGCTCTTTTTGAAATTAATAAGGGCGTGCCTCAGCATCCGGAAATCGATGTCAATGCCAAGATGTCCGATGCCCTGCGCCGCGTCGCTTTCCCCAATATGATTTATATTGCCGACGGGCCCAGCGATGTGCCGGCCTTTTCGGTAGTCAAAAAATTCGGCGGATCGACCTTTGCCATTTATCCCAAAGGAAACAGCAAGGCCTTCCGCCAGGTCGAACAACTGCGGGAAGATGGCCGCATCGATATGTATGCCGAAGCCGATTACCGTGAGGGTACGACGGCCTACATGTGGCTGACCCACAAAGTCGACGAAATCGCCGAACGCATCTATAAAACAGAAAAAGAAAGCCTGGAAGGCGCCGTCTCGGCTGCTCCCAGACATTTGGTGTGAGGTGTTTGAGGCTTGATGAAAGGCTCTCCTAATAGGAGAGCTGGCCGCCAAAGGCGGTCTGAGAGGTTTCTCTTTAAAGTTAGGGATTTGGATGATTCTTCTAGCAAACAGGTCGGGAAATCGTACATATTCCGGTGCGGGCGCCCCGCGTGGCGCCCATACAGAAGAAGGGGCTGTTGCACGAAGGTTTCTGCCATCATGCGAGGCCCCGTTCGCTTTGTAGTTTGTAGAAGCTGGTTTCAAATTTTTAACCATCCACTAACCACTAGCCACTAGCTGCTAACCACTTAAAAGGAGCTGTCGTTCGACAGCTCCTTTTCTATCTCCGCGGTGGCGGCCGATGGCCGTGGCGTGGCGGTGGTGGCGGGCGATGCCAGCCCCAGTCATTATAAAAAGGGCTGCCCCAACCCCAATTCCAATAGGTATCCATATAAAGCTGGGTCATGTAGGCGTTGTAGGCCATGCGCTGCAGGTCGGCCTGGGTGACGACGGAGATGCGGCGCGATGCCGTTTCTTTGACGTCGCCGACGGTCACGTCTGCCAGGATGTCTACTTGGCCCGTCTTGACGGGGATGATGGTATTGTCTTCTCCGATTTTGGCGACGGACTCATTCAGGCTCTTGGCCGTCAGGCCATTGCCCGGCGTCTGCAGGGCGACGATGCCTTTGCTGCCCAGGGCCAGGTAGCGCGGGTAGATGATGATGCGGCTCTTTTTCATCATTTTTTTAGCGCTGCCATAAATCAAGCCTTCGTGGGGCGTATCCATGCGCCAGACGGCACTCTTGTCTTTGGCGACTAAGTATTCGCCAATCTGTTCCGTCGTTTTGTCGTCATAGGCCCGGACACGGCGGAAGTACTTGTCCGTCAGGTCTTTGTCGACGCGGAAATAATAAGGCCTGGTTGTTGTGTCCAGCCCGGTCCGCTGGGAATCGATGGTCTGGAGCAGCGTCGTCACGTCTTTATAGGTCGAGCCTTTGGTCAGGTAATATTTGTCGATGATTTTACCTGTATGGCCGGCTAACGGATCCGTAGGCACACTGGCTTTTTCTGCTGTTTTTTCAGATCCTGTTTCGGTGGCCTGGGTCTGAACGGCCGCTTCGGCAGGTGCCGTTTTGGCCGTGTCTGCAGCCAGTCCTGTCAACGTCGTACACGTGCAGAACAAGGCGGCCAGGATAGCCTGTTTCCATTTTTTCACGATACCACCTCCTCATGCCTTTACTATAGCGCGCCGCTGCGGCGAGCGTCAATATGCCGTAAAGAATCTTATGGGAAATGCAATTATTTGTTCAATTTTACAAAAATGTTGCAAAATAAAAGTCAGTGGCTCTTAGGCTTACTCGCCCAAGGCGTAGAGGATGTCGGCTGCGGCAGCGTTCAGGTTGTAGCGGCTGGTGTAGCAGACGAGGGTGCCCTGGGAAGCGGCCTGCTGGCAGGCTTTGCGGACCAGGGCGTGGCCTGTATGGTTGGTGTTGATGATGAGTACGTCGGCGCCCTGGAGTTTTTGGACGTCGAAGTGCTTGTTTTCCAGGATCATCCAGTGCGGGAAGCGCGTGCGGACTTTGTCATGCCACAGGGCGCTGCCGCCGGCCAGACAGACGCGGAAGCCTTCCAGGGCCTTTTCCAGGCGCGACGTGTAGTCGTCGGGCAGGGGAAGGGCCCTTTTTTCGACGTCTTCCTGGGGACAGCGCGTTTCCCATTCGCGCAGGGATTGTTCCAGGGTCTGGACGTAGCCATCATAACTTTCCTGCAAGGTCTGGTAATAGGCCTGGGTCTGGGCCAGTTCGTCGCGCAGCCGGGCGGCATCGTCGTCGGCGACGGGCGGCGTGTCGTCATAGACCAGGCGGATGACGCCCAGGCCCAGGGCGATTTGACCGGCCGTGTCCAGGACGCCTGCCAGGCTTAGGGCTTCTGCTGTGCTCGACGGTGTGAGGGGATGGCTCACGGCGATATGGCCGCGGACTTTGTGGCCGCCGATGGCTGTCGGTCGCGGGAACTGTTCCAGCGTTATCGTGGCGATATGACGCTGCTGTGCGGCCTCCGTGCGATACAGTTCGTAGACGGCTTTGCGCGGCGTGAAGGACTGCTGCATCAGCTGACACGTGCCGTCCATGTGGCCCGTCTGGTCTGGGAATTCGGCCGCGCCGTCATCCTGCATCTTTTTCCACAGCCGGGCTGTCGGTACGGCGCGGCCTGCCAGGCAGAGGGCTTCGCCATAAGGCAGAAAGCGTTCTTCGCCGCGGCACGACAGGCCTGCCACTTCATTGGTATACATAATCTGTGTGATTTTCATGATAATTCTCCTCGTAACTATAACTTATGTCTATTATAAAGCAGGCCGTCCGCCTTGGATAGGGACGGAAACATCTTGTTATGAGGAAAAATTCGCTCCATTTATAGATATATGAAGAAAAAGTACAGAGTTTTTTGTGTCAAGGAGAAAAAATTATGATAGAATAAGGGGGTACATATACAGAGTATACTAATTTGAGGAGGTGCGCCGATAATGATGAAGCGGAATATCGTTCTCGTCGGCATGATGGGGAGCGGCAAGAGTCATATTGGCCGCAAGCTGGCTCAGCGCCTCGGCTGGCAATTTGTCGATACGGACCGGCGTATTGAACGGGCTGTGGGCATGACCATTGCCGAGTTCTTTGCGAGCTCCGGGGAAAAAGTGTTTCGCGAACGAGAAATCAATGTCCTGCAGCAAGTCAGCCGCTATCATGAAGCTGTCATTTCCTTTGGCGGCAATTTTCCTATGAATGTCGGTACTTATCGAATCCTGCATCGCCATGGGTTTATCGTCGCCTTATTGTCTGAACCGTTCCGCGTGGAAGAACGGGTCAGCCGCCATATAGGCAAGCGGCCGACTGTCGACTATGAAAATCTTCATGATTTCGTCCACACGATGATGAAACAGTGGGAAGAGGTCTATCCGTACTGCGACTGCGTCATTGATACGACGCGCGGGGGAGCATCACAGATCGTCGAATCCATTGTCCATAAAATCAACGAAAGGCATGTGCAATTCATTGCCAGGGAAAAAAAGGAGATTGATGAAAAATGATCAACAAAATCGGAGTATTGACCAGCGGCGGGGATGCCCCCGGTATGAATGCGGCTATCCGCGGCGTCACGCGGTATGCCATTCAGAAAGGCCTCACGGTGGAAGGCATCATTCGCGGTTATGAAGGGCTGCTGAGTCATGAAACGCGTCCCTTGGGCCGTCGTGATGTCGGCGCTATCATCCATCGCGGTGGTACCATGCTTCGGACAGCCCGCTGCCTGGAATTCAAAAAAAAAGAAACGCAGAAAAAAGCCGTTGCTTATTTGCGTGAACTGGAAATAGATGCTCTCGTCGTCATTGGTGGCGACGGTTCCATGCGTGGTGCCCAGGCACTGAGCCGGTTGGGATTCCCGACGATTACGATTCCGGGCACCATTGATAACGACATGATGGGGACGCAGTATACCCTGGGCTTCGACACGACGGTCAACACCGTCCTGGAATCGGTCAATAAAATCCGCGATACGGCCTTCTCCCACGACCGCGTCGCCGTCATCGAAGTCATGGGCCGTGAAGCCGGTTTCATCGCCCTCAACGCCGGCATGGCTTCCGGCGCCGAAGCGGTCCTGGTCCCGGAACATCCCGTCGATCTGGCTGCCCTCTGCCGTCACCTGGAAGAATCGCACCGCATGAAGAAACTGAGCAGCATCGTCATCGTCGCAGAAGGCGCTGCCAAAGGGGCGGACGTCGTCGATTATATCAAGGAACATACGTATTTGTCGCCGAATCTGACCGTCCTCGGCTACGTTCAGCGCGGCGGGGCCCCGTCGGCTTACGATGCCATCATGGCCGGCCGTTTCGCTCAGAAAGCCGTCGACAGCCTGCTGGCTGGCACGTATAACTGCGTCGTCGGCCTCATCGACAACCGCGTCGTAGCGACACCGTATTCGGAAGCCGAAGCCCTGCGCTATCCCATCGACGAAAACCTGTTCCACCTCGTCCATCTCCTGGGGAGATAGGCGTTCGTGGCTCGTAGTTTGTGGCTCGTAGTTTGTGGCTCCCTTGATAGGGGAGCTGTCAGCATAGCTGACTGAGAGGTTTGGAAAGAGGTTGTCGCATGAAGGTTCTCGCCGTCATGCGACAACTTTTTTTAGTGCAACGTCTCCGGCCCTTAAGGCCACCTCCAGCTCGGCGCTCCCTTTTGGCAACTGGCCTGCTCTTTCCTGCGGTCAGCACCTGACAGGTCCCAAAGGGCCTATGAAGGGAGACAGGGAAAATGCGTTGACATCTTATAAATATGCACGTATAATAGAGTAGCGTATATATTATCATATGTTATAGAGTGTCATTTAGAGGAGTGTTATCATGTCGTTTGATTTTAGTCTGATTTGGAACTCATTGCCCCTGTTGTTGGCAGGTGCCGGTGTCACTATTGAAATCACGGCAATCGCTGTCGGCCTGGGTTTCATTTTCGGCCTGATTACCAGTGTGTGCCGCTTGTCGGGCGTCAAGATTTTACAGGTCATTGCCGTCTGCTACGTCAATATTATCCGTGGTACGCCTATGCTGGTCCAGATTTTCCTGATTTATTTTGCCCTGCCGATGGTCATTGGCGAACGCATCAACCCCTTCGTCGCTGCCGTCGCTGCCTGCTCGATCAACAGTGGTGCTTACGTTTCGGAAATCTTCCGCGCCGGGATCCAGTCCGTTGATAAAGGCCAGATGGAAGCCGGCCGTTCCCTGGGCTTGTCGTGGATGCAGACCATGCGCTATGTCATCATGCCCCAGGCTTTTAAACACGTCATCCCGCCGCTGGGCAACGAATTTATTTCCATGACCAAGGAAACGTCCCTGGTTTCGGTCATCGGCTTTGAAGAATTGACCCGCCGCGGCCAGCTCATCATCGCCAAGACCTATGGTTCTTTTGAAATCTGGCTGACTGTCGCTGCTATTTACCTGGTCATGACTTTGACCATTGCCCGTCTCGTAAGCTATTTGGAACGGAGGTTCGCAACGGATGATAGAAATTAAAGGTTTGAAAAAAAGTTTTGGCAAGCACGAAGTCCTGAAGGGCATCGACTTGACCATTCAAGATAAAGAAGTCGTCGTCATCATCGGCCCGTCCGGTTCCGGCAAGAGTACGATCCTGCGCTGCATCAACTATCTGGAACAGCCGACGGCTGGGGAAATCATCGTCGACGGCATCAGCATGAGCGATGCCAAGAGCATCAACAATATCCGCAAGGAAGTCGGCATGGTTTTCCAGCGCTTCAATCTCTTCCCGCACATGACGGTCTTGCAGAACATCATCTTGTCGCCCATGAAGACCCGCGGTGAAAGCAAGGATGAAGCGACGAAGACGGCTATCCAGCTCTTGGAAAAAGTCGGCCTGGCCGATAAGAAAGACGCCTATCCCGAAACTTTGTCCGGCGGTCAGCAGCAGCGTGTGGCCATTGCCCGCGCCCTGGCCATGAAACCGAAGTTCATGCTCTTCGATGAACCGACATCGGCATTGGACCCGGAAATGGTCCGCGAAGTATTGGACGTCATCAAGAATTTGGCCAAAGACGGCATGTCCATGGCCATCGTCACCCACGAAATGGGCTTTGCCCGGGAAGTCGCCGATCGCGTCCTGTTCATCGACGAAGGGAAAATCCTGGAACAAGGGAAGCCGGATGACATCTTCTTCCATCCGAAAGAAGAACGGACGAAACTGTTCTTGTCGAAGATATTGTAGGAGAAGTGCGCCCTAGGGGGCGCACGCGGTTCGCAGGTCGCAGGTCGCAAGCTGCAGTAGGGGCTCGCACGTGGCGAGCCCGCTTCCGCATATGCACGATTTTCCTAACCAGTTTACTAGGAGAATCATCAAAATTCCAAACGGACCGCCCACGTGGCGACCCACATCAGACATCAAACTTTCAACTTAAAACTCAAAAAAAGGGCTGTCGCATTAAGCAATTTTTGCTTCGTGCGACAGCCCTTTTTGCCGTAGGGGTCGTCCCCAAGCTTTTTCAGCCCGTCGGGTGCCGACCCATGGAAGGCACCCGACGGTTGCTGAAACGGACAGCTGAGGATGGATGGCCCGCTTGTGGGAATTCCGCAACCTGATACCGCAGGCCGCCGATAAACCTCTCAGTCAGCTGCGCTGACAGCTCTCCTAGCAGGAGAGCCGGGCCGCCCTTTGGGACGGCCCCTACGATGCAGCCATCAGGCTGCGAGACCTAACCACTAGCCACTAGCCACGAACCACTGCTTTTTCAAAGGCTGTGCGGGCGGCGGTTATGGTTTTTTCGATGTCTTCGTCGCTGTGGACGCCGGAGACGAAGTTCGTTTCAAACTGGGACGGTGCCAGGTAGATGCCTTGTTCCAGCATGGACAGGAAGTAGCGCTGGAAGGCTTCCTGGTCACTGGCTTCGGATGTGGCATAGTTGGTGACCGGGACGGCGCTGAAGAAGACGCTGAACATGGTGCCGGCCCGATGGACCTGGACGGCGGCGCCGGCTTCGTCAGCAGCGGCTTTGAGGCCGTCTGTCAGGATTTTCGTTTTGGCGCAGGCTTTTTCGACGTAATCCGGGTCTTCCGTGATGATGCGCAGTGTTTCCAATCCGGCTGCCATGGCCAGGGGATTGCCGCTGAGGGTACCGGCCTGATAGACCGGGCCGGCCGGCGAGACGCAGTCCATGATGTCCTTGCGGCCGCCGTAGGCAGCGACGGGCAGGCCGCCGCCGATGATCTTGCCCAAGGTCGTCATGTCCGGGACGATGTGATAGATGCTCTGGGCGCCGTGCAGGGCCGTGCGGAAGCCGCACATGACTTCGTCGAAGATGAGGACTGTGCCGTGTTTCTTCGTTTCATCGCGCAGGAGCTGCAAGTAGCCGTCTTCCGGCAGGACCAGGCCCATGTTGCCGGCAATGGGTTCGACGATGACGGCGGCAATGTCGTCGCCGCAGCGGTCCATGAGTTCCCGGAAGGCGTCGGCATCGTTATAGGCGACGGTCAGCGTGTCTTTGGCCGTGCCGGCTGTGACGCCCGGGCTGTCAGGCTGACCGAAGGTAGCGGCGCCGGAACCGGCCTTGACCAGCAGGCTGTCGCCGTGGCCGTGATAGCAGCCGATGAATTTCACGATTTTATCGCGGCCCGTGTAGCCCCGGGCGACGCGGATGGCGCTCATCGTCGCTTCCGTACCGGAGTTGACCATGCGCAGTTTTTCGATGGACGGATAGATTTCTTTGACCAACTGGGCCAGCTGCGATTCAATCAGCGTCGGCGCACCATAGCTCGTGCCGCGGGTGGCCGCTTCCTGCAGGGCCTTGACGACGCGGGGATGGGCGTGGCCGACGATCATGGGGCCCCAGGAACCGACGTAGTCGATATACTGGTTGCCGTCGATGTCGCAGATGGTACTGCCTTTGGCCCAGGAAATGAACGGCGGCGGGCAGCCGATGCGGTTATACGAGCGGACCGGGCTGTTGACGCCGCCCGGCATGAGGGTCTGCGCTTCTTCAAAAGCGGCAGCTGATTTTTCTAAGTGAAGCATGGAAAGGCCTCCTTATTCTTTGATGTCTAAATTGAAGACGTTCCGCAGTTCGCGGACGACCCGGTCTTCGTCAGGCGTGTTGGCTGCTTCAATCGTGCGGCGCAGGGGAGCACGCAGGATTTTGCGGACCAGGATATGGGATAAGTTCTCGACGACGCGGAACTGGTCATCGGTCAGTTCGGGCAGTTTGTTGCGGGCTCGTTTGACGAAATGGCGCCGTGTCCGTTCAGCCTGCTGGGACAGGCTGAGGACGACGGGACGGACCGACAGGTATTGATAGCGTTCAATCATGGTGTTCACGGCTTCGTCGACGATATAGCTGGCGGCTACGGCTTCGCGCTGGCGCGTAGCTTCGTTGTCGTGGACGACTTCCTGAAGGTCGTCGATGTTGTATAAGGTGACGCCGGGCAGACGGGTCACGGCCGGGTCGACGTCGCGCGGTACGGCGATGTCGATGAGCAGCAGGGGCCGGCCCTGGCGTAGTTCCTGGAAGCGCTGCAGCCGGGGGACGGTGATGACGTAGTGCGGTGCCCCCGTCGAGGCGATGATGATGTCGACGTCGGAGACGACGGACTGGACTTCTTTATAGTGGATGGCCTGGCCGCCGACGTCAGCGGCCAGTTCCTGGGCCCGTTCCAGATGGCGGTTGACGATGTACAGTTTCCCGGCGCCTTTGCCTAAGAAATTCTGCGCCGTCAGGCGGGCCATCTGGCCGGCGCCGTAGAGCAGGAGATTCCGGCCAGACAGGGAGCCGAGCTGTTTTTCGGCCATCTGGACGGCTGTATAGCTGACGGATACGGCGTTGTAGGCAATGTGCGTTTCCGTCCGGACCCGCTTGCCCGTGGCGATGGCCTGCTGGAAGAGCATGTTCAGGATGGCACTGGTCGCGCCGTTTTCGTGGGCCATGACGTAGGCCTGTTTGACCTGGCTGAGGATCTGACCTTCGCCGAGGACCAGCGAGTCCAGGCTGGCAGCGACGTTGAACAAGTGGTGGATGCAGGCTTTTCCCGTATAGCTGTAGAAATAGGACGGTTCATAAGCCGGACGGCCGGCTGCGTCGAGGAAGAAGTCGCGCAGGGCCTGTTCATTATCGCGCACGTCGTCGACGACGGCATAGACTTCGGCGCGGTTGCACGTCGACAGGATGACGGCTTCGCGCAGGCCGCCGTAATCGTCGAGATGCTGCAGGGCGTCGTGGATGGCGTCGGGTGTCATAGTGAAGTGTTCCCGGATGGCGACGGGGACGGTCTTATGATTGAGGCCGAGGATGACGAGGTCCATTTTATGCCTCGACTTCGCCGTTTTTCAGCCACTTGGCGACGTCGACGGCGTGGTAGGTGATGATGATATCGGCGCCGGCGCGTTTCATGCTGGTCAGTTCTTCCATGACGATGCGTTTTTCGTCGATCCAGCCGTTGCGGGCTGCGGCTTTGACCATGGCGTATTCGCCGCTGACGTTATAGGTCGCAATGGGGCGCTGGCAGCGCTGGCGGGCCTGATAGACGATATCCAGGTAGGAAAGGGCCGGTTTGACCATGATGATGTCGGCGCCTTCTTCCAGGTCGAGGTCGATTTCCTTCATGGCTTCGCGGCCATTGGCCGGGTCCATCTGGTACTGGCGGCGGTCGCCGAAGTGCGGTGCCGAATCGGCGGCGTCGCGGAAGGGGCCGTAGAAGCCGGATGCGTATTTGGCGGCATAGGACATAATAATCGTATTGATGAAGCCTTCTTCGTCCAGGGCCTGACGGATGGATGCGATGCGGCCGTCCATCATATCCGACGGGGCGACGATATCGGCACCGGCTTCGGCCTGGCTGACGGCGACTTTGTTGAGCAGCTTCAGCGTCGCGTCGTTATCGACGTAGTGGTCTTTGACCTGACCGCAGTGGCCGTGGTCCGTGTACTGGCAGAGGCAGACGTCGCCGACGATGACCATGTCCGGCAGGGCTTTCTTGATGGCGCGGATGGCACATTGGACCGGGCTCTGCGGGTCCCAGGCGCTGGAGCCGATTTCGTCTTTATAAGCCGGCAGGCCAAAGACTTCGATAGCCCGCAATCCCAAGGCATAGATGTCTTCGGCCAGGCGTACGGCGTTGTCTACGGACAGGTGATAACAGCCGGGCATGCTGGGGATTTCTTCTTTGACATTCGTGCCGGGGACGACGAAGATAGGATAAATCAAATCGTTGAGACATACATGGTTTTCCCGGACCATAACGCGCAGGGGAGCAGAAAGGCGCAGGCGGCGGGGGCGTAAGGTATTCAATTTCATGACTTTTGGATTCTCCAATCTGTAATACATTCAGCCAGACCGGCTGTGGTGTAGGTCTGGGCTGTGATTATTTTTTTCAGGCCTGCTTCCTGGCAGGTGCGGGCCGTGATGGGACCGATGCAGGCAATGGTGATGTCGTCGAGGACGTCGGTCGGGGCCTGGTTCAGGGCCAGGAAGTTCTGGACGGCCGACGAACTGGTGAAGGTCACAACGTCGACGGCCCGGCGCGTCAAGAGATCCGTCAGGGTCTCGCTGTTTTCGCTGGCTGCGACGGTACAGTAGGCCTGGCAGATGTCGACGACGGCACCCCAGCGGCGCAGGGTGTCAGGCAGGACAGGCCGGGCTTCTTTGGCCCGCGGGATGAGGATGCGTTCTTTTCCCGACAAATGAGCCTCCAGAGCGGCGGCCAGGTCTTCGGCACAGTAGGCGTCGGGGACGACGTCGGCGCGAAGGCCGTACCGGTTCAGGGCCTCGGCCGTAGCGCTGCCGATGGCGGCCAGTTTGGCCCGGCCCAGGGCCCGGCTGTCGCGGCCGTGGTGCTGGAGGCGGTGGAAAAAGGCATCGACGCCGTTGGTGCTGGTGAAGATGACCCAGTCATAGCTGGCTAATCGGCCGATGGCTTCGTCCAGGGCCTGATAATCGTCAGTCGGCGGCGTGATGCTGATGGTCGGGACTTCCAGGCAGCGGGCGCCCAGTTCTTCCAGGCGGTGTGTCAAGGCCGGTGCCTGGGCATGGGTCCGGGTGACGGCGATGGTCAGGCCGAAGAGGGGCTTGGTATCGAACCATTGCATGGACGGACGCAGGGCGACGACGTCGCCGACGATGAAGACAGCTGGTGCCTGGAAGTGGCAGGCTGCCGCTTTTTCAGCGATGTCGCCAACCGTGGCTACCAGCGTTTCCTGGTCGGCCTTGGTGCCCCAGCGGACTAGGGCGGCCGGCGTGGAAGCCGGGCGGCCGTAGGTGATGAGCTGTTTGGTAATGGACGGCAGGTTGTGGACGCCCATGAGGAAAATCAGGGTATCTACGGCCGTCGCCAGTTTGTCCCAGTGAATCGATGAATGGCCCTTGGTCGGGTCTTCGTGGCCTGTGACGACGGCAAAGGAAGAGGCCGCCGTCCTATCGGTCACGGGGATGCCGGCATAAGCCGGTGCGCCGATGGCCGATGTGACGCCTGGGATGATTTCAAAGGGCAGGCCGGCGTCGTGAAGGGCCCGGCTTTCTTCACCGCCGCGGCCGAAGACGAAGGGGTCGCCGCCTTTGAGGCGGACGACGGTCTTGCCTTCTTTGGCTTTGGCAATGAGCAGGTCGATGATTTTGTCCTGCGATAACGTATGGTCAGCGGCTTTTTTGCCGACGTAGATTTTTTCAGCACCTGGCGGGGCGAATTCTAAAAGGCGCGGATCGGCCAAGTAGTCGTAGATGACGACGTCGGCCCGGCCCAGGACTTCCTGGCCCCGCAGGGTGAGCAGGCGGTAGTCGCCGGGACCGGCGCCGGTGAGATAAACGATACCGTTCATGGAAAACCTCCTTAGTAAGTCGGCGTAATGCCTAAATCGGTGAGGATGCGGCGGCCGCCGTCATCGAGGAGCGTACAGGCCGCTTCTTTGCCGATGGCAGCGCTGTCGGCGACGGGACCTTGCGTCGTCGTGCGGCAGACCTGGCTGCCGTCTGGGGCGGCGATGATGCTCTGTAAGGTCAGCGTCCCGTTCCGGACCGTGCCGTAGACGCCGACCGGAACCTGGCAGCTGCCGTTGATGGCGGCCAGGAAGGCCCGTTCTGCTGTCGCAGCGGCGGCCGTGTCCTGGTCGTTGAGGAAAGCCAGTGCCTGCCTCAGTGACATATCGTCGGCGCGGGTTTCGATGGCCAGGGCTCCCTGGCCGACGGCAGGAATCATGGTCGTGACCGGCAGGAACTGGCAGATGCGGTCGGCCCGGCCCAGGCGCTGCAGGCCGGCTTCGGCCAGGATGATGGCGTCGTATTGACCGTCATCGAGCTTTTTCAGGCGCGTATCGACGTTGCCCCGAAGGTCGCTGACGACCAGGTCCGGCCGGGTGTGGAGCAGCTGGGCTCTGCGGCGCAGGCTCGATGTGCCGATGCAGGCGCCGGCCGGCAGGGATTCCAGGGTGGCATACGTATTGGAAACGAAGGCGTCGTGGACGTGGTGGCGGGCCGTGATGGCTGCCAGGCAGAGGCCGTCCGGGACGTCGGCTGGCAGGTCTTTCAGGCTGTGGACGGCCAGGTCGATGGTGCCGTCCAGGAGGCGCCGTTCCAATTCCGTCGTAAACAGCCCCTTGCCGCCGATGCGGGCTAAGGGGACGTCTAGGATTTTATCGCCTTGCGTGACGATATGCTGGAGCTGGACGGACAGCTCCGGGTCGTGGCGGCGCAGGGCGTCGGCGACGTAGTTGGCCTGCCACAGGGCCAGCTGGCTGCGCCGCGTACCGATGGTCAGATTACGTTTCATGGTTTTTCCTTTCCCAGGCGGCCAGCCGATCCCGGAGCAGGGCGCTGGCTGCGTCGATTTCGTTATTGTCTACCAGGGCCATGACGTCGTCCGTCAGGGCCTGGCGCCAGAAGGCCTGGCGGTCCCGGCTGGTCGGAAGGACGGACTGCCCTTGGCGGCGGATAGCTGCTAATTCAGCGAGCCAGCGGCCATAGCGTTCGTCGAAGTGCTGTTCCAGTTGCTTCCGGAGCCAGCGCGACAGCGCCGGTGCCTTGCCGTTGGTGGAAATGGTGAGCTGCAGGTCGCCCTGGCGGACGATGGACGGCAGGGTGAAGTTGCACAAATCCGGGACGTCACAGACGTTGAGCAGTTTCCCCTGGGCTTTGGCAGCAGCTGCGACGGCGTGGCTGACGGCTTCGTTGTCAGTGGCACAGATGATGAGGAAGAAGGTTGACTCATCACCGGCCTGGTATGTCCGCGGCTGCCAGGTCAGGTGGTGGCTTTCGGCCAGTTCCTGCAGCGGCCGGGTCAGGGACGGGGCAATGACCGTCACGGCAGCCCCTTCGGCCAGCAGGCGGCAGACCTTGCGTTCGGCGACGGCGCCGCCGCCGAGGACCAGACAGGACTGGCCGTTGAGATCGAGGTTGATTGGATACATAAGAGGAACTCCCTTTCAAAGTTGTACGCTTCTTATTATACCATTATAACTATAACGGAAAAAAGCTGTAGTAAATACAATATTTTATGAATGAAAAAGGAGCTGTCGCATCGCGACAGCTCCTTTTTAGAAGTCAGCGGCTAGCTGTTAGCCGTTAGCAGATGGCTTTAAATTTAAAGCCGTTGTCTATAAACTGCAAATTCCAAATGGTGACCCCTACACTCAAAAACTGCTTTGCGTGCAATAAAAAGAGCAACCTCTCAGTCAGCTTCGCTGACAGCTCTCCTATGAAGAGAGCCAGTGGGGCACGAGAGCGGGCCGCCCTTTGGGACGGCCCCTACGATTTCTTATCCCTACGAGCCCTTAGCGGATGAAGTTGGTCATGATTTTGGCTTCTGTTGCCGGGGCTTCGATGCCTGCTTTTTTGCCGGCTTCGATGCATTTCAGGATCCAAGCCATGTTGCGGCCGAGGGTACGCATGATCTGCAAGCCTTCTTCGTCTTTCTTGACTTCTTCCGGCGTGTTGCCGTGGACCATGGGCCAGTAGTTGGATGCGACGCTGACCATCTGGTGATAAGCCAGGTATTTATTGAGGACGTCCAGCGTTGCCGTCGTGCCGGCACGGCGGGCCGAAGCGACGGTGGCGCCGACTTTATGGGTCAGGGCAGCGCCGGCTTTGCCAGCCAGTTTATCCATGAAGGAGATGATTTCACCAGACGGCGAAGCCCAGTAGACCGGCGAGCCGATGACCAGGCCGTCAGCAGCCTTCATTTTTTCAGCGACAGCGTCGACGGTAGCATCGTCGGGAACGGCGTGGACGATTTCAGCATCGATACCGTTTTCTTTGAGCGTGTCGGCGACGACGGATAAAGCCGTATACGTGCAGCCCTTTTCACGGCGGCTGCCATTTAATAAGATAACTTTCATGGGAATCCCTCCTGTAAATATCATGATTACATATAGAGATGATAGAAAACTACCATTCTTGCAAAGATACTATAGCACAGAAAGGGCAAAAAAGCAAATATGCAGGCCTCCGTTCGCCGTTCGCCGTTCGCAAAACCAGCGGCTAGCCGCTAACTGCTAACGGCTGGTTTTTCCCCAGACGCATAGGGTACCCTGCTTCTATGATATAAAAATATCAAAATATAAAATTTAAAATGATATTTTTATTGCATTTAGTCAACGGGAATGGTATCATAAAGTCATCGAAAAGATTCCTTACCAAGCTACGTGAAAGGGAGTATGACTCATGAATATTATTACGCCTATGGATTCGGCGAACCAGGAAGTGTGGATCGGCGTCGACGTCGGTACGACCGGGGTCCGGGCCATTGCTTATACGGAAGACGGGACCAACGTCTGCTCGTCGGAAGCCTTTTATCCGCTGTTGACACCTCATCCGGACTGGGCTGAAGAAAGCCCGCTCCAGATCCTCGAAGCCGTCCAGGAAGTCATCAGTAAGACGGCGGCTCAGCTGCGTTATAAGAACAAAGAACTGGCAGGCATCGCCTTGAGTACGGTCATGCACAGTTTTGCCGGCCTCGATGAAGGCAGAGAGCCCCTCATGGACATGCAGACCTGGGCAGACAGCCGCAGTGCGGCCATCGTCCGGGAGATGAAGAAAGACGAAGCCTTGTGCCGCTCCTTCTATGGACGGACGGGCTGCCCCATCCACGCCTGCTATCCCCTGGCCAAGATCATCTGGCTGCGCCAGAATCAGCCGGAACTCTTCCGCCAGATGCGCTATGTAGGCTCGCTGAAGGATTATTTATTCTATCATTTGACTGGCCAATGGGTCATCGATAAGTCTGCTGCCAGCACGAGCGGTATGTACAACGAACAGACTCTGGATTGGGACGATGAAATCCTGGCCTATGCCGGTATCACCAAGGACCAGCTGCCGCCTGTCGTATCGACGACGTACAGCCAGGGGCTCTGTGAAGAAGCGGCCAAAGCCCTGCGCCTGCCTGTTGGCCTTCCCGTCGTCATCGGCGCTACTGACGGCGTCCTGGTCAATGTCGGCATCGGAGCCGTCGAACCGGGCCAGCTCAGCGGGACCATCGGGACCAGCGGCGCCCTGCGCATGCTGACCCGCCAGCCTAAGACAGACCCGCAGATGCGCACGTGGTGCTATAACCTGACCGACGACATGTGGGTCGCCGGCGGGGCCATCAACAACGGCGGCATGATTCTGCGCTGGGTCCGCGACAAAATCTGCCATTACGGCGGCAGTGCCCTGGAAACGCTAGACATCGACCCTTATGACCTGATGACCATGAAGGCAGAACATGTCGATGCCGGCGCCGACGGCCTCATCTGCCTGCCGTATTTCACGGGTGAACGGGCGCCGTACTGGAATTCGGAACTGCGGGGCATGTTCTTCGGCTTTTCTCTAAATCACAGCCGGTCCCACATGATCCGCGCCGTCATGGAAGGCATCTGTTACAGCCTGAACAGCGTCATGGCAGCTCTCAAGGAATTCGGTGACGTCAAGGACATCCGCGTCAGCGGCAGTTTCACCAAGTCGAAACTGTGGCTCCAGATTTTATCAGACGTCCTCAACCAGCCCATTACCCTGCCGGACAACAGCGAAGGCGCTGCCTTCGGGGCGGCTGTGCTGGGCTTCATTTCCAGCGGCAGGTTGAAGAGCATCGCCGATACGGCCGACCTGGTCCACGCCAAGAAGGTGTATACGCCTATGGAAGAAAACGTTGCCGTCTATCAGCAGCTCTATGACATCTTCGTCCGGCTCTATCATAACTTGCAGCGCGAATTTGCCGACATCACGGCATATCAGCAGAAATTATAATTTCCAGTGAAAAGGAGCGATTGCTATGGCACTTCACGATATTGGCGTCGTCGGCATGGCCGTCATGGGCAGTAACCTGGCCCTGAATATGGCCGACCACGGCTATGACGTTTCGGTTTACAACTATACGCCGGACTTGACGGAACAGTTCCTCCAAGAACGGCCTCATGAAAAGATTACGGGCTACTTCGAGCTGAAAGATTTCCTGGCTTCCCTGAAGCGGCCGCGCAAGGTCATGCTCATGATCATGGCCGGCGCTCCCGTGGACAGCATGCTCGACCAACTGCTGCCTCTCCTCGATACGGGGGACATCATCATCGACGGCGGCAATTCCTATTTCGGCGATACGCGCCGCCGCTACGACCGTTGCAGGGAAGACGGCATCCACTTCTACGGCATGGGGATTTCCGGTGGGGAAACGGGGGCCCGCCGCGGCCCGGCCATCATGCCTGGCGGCAATAAGGAAACGTACCCGGAAATCCAGCCCATTTACGAGGCCATTGCCGCTAAAGCCGCTGACGGCAAGCCGTGCTGCACGTATATCGGCGAAGACGGTGCCGGCCACTATGTCAAGATGGTCCACAACGGCATCGAATACGCCGACATGCAGCTCATTGCCGAAGCCTATTTGCTGCTCAAATACGTCGGCGGTTACGACAACGCCGCTATTTCCAAGATTTTCCATGAATGGAACCAGGGCGAGTTGAAAAGCTTCCTCATCGGCATCGCTGCAGACATCTTCGCTGAAGACGACGAAGCCGGCGGACAGGTCCTGGATAAGATCGTCGACGCTGCCGGTCAGAAGGGGACAGGCCGCTGGACGAGTATCGAGTCAATGAAACAAGGCGTCGATATTTCCATGATCACCGCAGCCTGCAATGCCCGCGTCATGTCCAATGCACTGGGCCGTGCGAAAGCCCAGGCCTGCATCGAAATGCCTGCCTTGTCCCATCAGCACGGTGACGACTTCGTCGAAGCCGTCCGCCAGAGCCTCTATGCGGCGAAAATCGTCGCTTATGCCCAGGGCTTTTCCCTCTACAAGAGCGCGTCGGAAACGTATGACTGGCACCTCGATTACGGCGCTATCGCTTCTATTTTCCGGGCTGGCTGCATCATCCAGGCCGAATTCCTGACCAAGATTACCGAAGCCTATGACAAGAATCCGGACCTGGACAATCTCTTGTTCGATGACTTCTTCCTGGCAAAGATTAACGCCAATCAGGGCGCCCTGCGGCAGATCATCGGCCTGGCCATCGCCAACGGCCTGCCTATCCCGGCTTTTTCGGCAGCCCTGCAATACCTCGATGCCTACAGCAGTCCCCAGGTCGGTGCCAACCTCATCCAGGCCCTGCGCGACTACTTCGGCGCCCATACGTTCCAGCGCGTCGATAAAGAAGGCACTTTCCATCATCATTGGCACGAGCACTATACCAAATAAAGGAGGCTTCTCATTATGCCACTCGTCATCCTAGCCATTGGCATTCTTGTCTTATTTTTCCTCATCGTCAAAGTAAAACTCAATAGTTTCCTGGCTTTGCTCCTCGTCGCCGGCGCCGTCGGCCTGGCTGAAGGCATGCCTATCGACAAGCTCATCCCGACCATTGAAAAGGGGCTGGGCGGTACCCTAGGCGGCCTGGCCATCGTCGTTTCTTTCGGCGCCATGCTGGGCAAGCTCATGGCTGAAAGCGGCGGCGCTCAGCGCATCGCCACGACGCTGATCAACGTCTTCGGCCGGGAAAACGTCAAATGGGCCGTCTGCCTGACAGGCTTCATCGTCGGTATCGCCTTGTTCTATGAAATCGGCTTTGTCCTGCTCATTCCTTTAGTCTTCACCATTGCCGCAGAAGCCAAGATTCCTCTGCTGGAAGTCGGTATCCCTATGGCTGCGGCCTTGTCGGTCACCCACGGCTTCCTGCCGCCTCATCCGGGCCCGACAGCTATTTCCATCATCTATAATGCCGATATCGGCACGACCCTGGTCTATGGCGCTATCATCGCCATCCCGACGGCCATCGTCGCCGGTCCGCTGTACTGCACGCTGACGCGCGACATCAATCCGGAAATCCCCAAGGGCATGTACAACCCGAAAATCTTTAAAGACGACGAAATGCCCGGCTTCGGCATCTCCGTCTTCACGGCGCTGGTCCCGGTCATCCTCATGGCTGCTTCGGCGATTGCCAAATTGACTATGGGTGCCGATGTCCCGGCCCGTCACGTCCTGACCTTCTTCGGCCAGCCGGACATCGCCCTGACCATTTCTGTCGCCATCGCTATCTATACGTTCGGCCTGGGACGGGGTAAATCCATGGAAGACGTCATGAAGACGGTCCAGGATGCCGTCCTGACCATTGCTATGATCTTGCTCATCGTCGGCGGTGGCGGTGCCTTGAAACAGGTCCTCATCGACAGCGGTGTCGGCACGTATATCGGCAACCTCGTCGCCGGTTCTGATTTATCGCCGCTGCTCCTGGCCTGGCTGGTCGCTGCCGTCATCCGCACGGCCTGCGGTTCGGCTACGGTTGCAGCCCTGACAGCCGGCGGTATCGCAGCGCCTATCTGCGCCGTCACCGGTGCCAATCCGGAACTGATGGTCCTGGCAACCGGCGCCGGTTCGCTCATCTTCAGCCCGCCGAATGACCCCGGTTTCTGGCTCTTCAAGGAATTCTTCGGCCTGACAGTCAAACAGACGGTCCGCACGTGGTGCGCTTTGGAAACGATCATCGCCGTCATGGGCCTGGCCGGTGTCCTTGTATTGAACATCTTTGTAGGCTAAAATAAAAGTAAATACAGAAGTGGGAGGGAAGACAATGGAAGAAACGAAACTCCAGTTATTTCCTGTCCTGCGCAGTGCATACGGCGGTCTGACCAAGTCAGAGCGCCGTATTGCCGATTATATCGTCGATCATACGGACGAGGTCATGGAACAGACCGTTTCGGACCTGGCCGTTCATGCGCAGAGTTCGGAAATCACTATTTCCCGGTTTTGCAAGAAATTGGGATGCAGCGGCCTGAAGGAATTGAAGCTCATGCTGGCTGCGGAATTATCGGCGGCGCCGCAGAAGGCCTTCCACGACATCCAGACCGGCGATAGCGGACGGGACGTAGCGGCCAAGGTCTTTGCCAATATTGCCGAAGGATTGCAGGATACGCTGAGCCTCCTCGATTATGGCGCTCTCGATGCGGCGGCCCGGCTGCTCTTGAAAGCCCAGCGCATCTACGTCTTTGGCTTTGGCAACTCGGCGACGGTCTGCATGGATATGGCCACGCGTTTCCTGCGCCTGGGACTGGCTATCCGGGAGTATGCCGACTCCCATATGCAGGTCACGGCGGCGGCCCTGATGACGGCCGACGATGTGGTCATCGCCGTATCCCATAGCGGGGCGTCGAAGGAACTATTGCAATCGGTCCAGGCCGCCAGGGAGAACGGGGCCAAAGTCATCGTCATCACCAGCCATGGCCAGTCGCCTTTGGCTGCGTTAGCCGATATCTGCCTGTGCGGCATGGGGCGCGAAGTCCAGTACACGTCAGAAGCCGGGGCGTCGCGCCTGATCCACATGGCCATCGGCGATGTCCTCTATACGCGCGTGGCCATGCAGGAAAAGGCGGTCTTTCAGGACAATATGGAAAAGATGCGCCGCGAAATCGTCAAAAAGCGGCAGCACTGATTTTGGCTACGAAAATCGGCCGTTCTGTGGTACAATAAAACTGTTCTTATTGCAAACAGAGGAAGGATGATTAGCAGGTGAAGAAATTCTTGGAAATGGCGACTATCGTCGAGAATGAAGCCATTATTCCTGAAGTATGGAAAATGGTATTCCATGCACCGCAGATTGCCCGGGAAGCGCAGCCCGGCCAGTTTGTCAATGTCCATCACGATGGGGGACAGACCTTTTTGCGCCGGCCTTTTGGCATCGTCGATGCCGATGCCGAAACGGGTCATGTCACCATCATTTACCGCCTGGTCGGCAAGGGCACAGAAGAAATGAAGGGCCTGCGCAGCGGTGACGCATTGAGCGTCGAAGGGCCCCTGGGCGAAGGCGTCTTTACGACAACGCCGGGCCAGGTCCTGCTGGCCGGCGGCGGTGTCGGCCTGGCTCCGCTCATCTTTTTGGCTAAGCGCCTGGACCATCCCATCGTGCTCGTTGCCGGCAAGACGGCGGCTGAAACGTTCTGGACCAAGTTCTTTGAACCCTATGCCGGCCAGATTTACGTGACCACTGACGACGGCTCCCTGGGTATCAAGGGCTTTGCCGTCGATGCCCTGCCGCAGATCTTTGCAGAACACGCCATCGACCGCGTATCGGTCTGCGGGCCGACGGTCATGATGAAGACCATCGCCCAGGCGTCGGCCAAAGCCGGCGTCGCCTGTGAAGTGTCCATGGAAAAGCGGATGGCCTGCGGTATCGGCGTCTGCCTGGGCTGCACCTTTGAAAGCCAGCTCGACGGCAAACGCTATAAAGTCTGTGCCGACGGCCCCGTATTTGACGCGAAGGAGGTCTTTGCATGATCAGCGAACGCATTGCCGTCCAGTTTGCCGGTATTTCCATGAAGACACCGGTCATGGGAGCATCGGGGACCTTTGGATTTGGCGTAGAATACAGTGATTTTCTCGACCTCGATCACGTCGGGGCCATTATTTCCAAGGGCATCACGCCGCTGCCGCGGCCGGGCAATCCCGGCGTCCGCGTGGCCGAAACGCCGGCAGGGATGCTCAACTGCATCGGCCTGGAAAATCCCGGCGTCGAAGTCTTCAAGCGGGATATCCTGCCCAAGGTCCAGCAGGCCTGCCAGACGCCGCTCATCGTCAATATATCGGCCGGGACTGCCGAAGAATACGGCGAATTGGCAGCTCAGCTCGACGTCGACGGCGTGGCTGCCCTGGAAGTCAATATTTCCTGTCCTAACGTCAAAGAAGGGGGCATCGTCTTCGGGACCCAGCCGGAAGCGGCTGCGGCTGTGACGCGCAGTGTCAAGGACCATACCTGGAAACCGGTCATCGTCAAACTGTCGCCAAACGTCACGGACATTACGGTCATGGCTAAAGCTGTCGAAGCGGCCGGTGCCGATGCCGTATCGCTCATCAATACCCTGACGGGCATGGCCATCGACATCAAGACCCGCCGCCCCTTGCTGGGCAATATCACCGGCGGCCTGTCCGGCCCGGCTGTCAAGCCCGTCGCCCTGCGCATGGTATGGCAGACGGCTCAGGCCGTATCCATCCCCATCCTCGGCCTGGGCGGCATATCGACCTGGCAGGATGCCGTCGAATTCATGCTGGCCGGTGCCAGTGCCGTCGCCGTCGGCGCCCATAACTTCGTCGACCCCAGAGCCGTCGAAACCATCGCCGAAGGCCTGGACCAGTATTGCCGAGAAGAAGGCATCGAACATATACAGGATATTGTAGGGGCATTGGAGATTCGTGGCTAGTGGCTAGGGATTAGCAGTCAGCGGTCAGCCGTCAGCAGTTAGCCGCGGTCCCATGGACCGCTTTGTAGGGGCCGTCCCAAAGAGCGGCCCGTTGTGGGAATCCCATTCACGAGCTGCCCTGGATATACGCCAAGACATTTATATACCCATTTGCGTGGACGGGCGCCCCACGGGGCGCCCCTACAGAAAAAAGGAGCTGTTGCATGTGCAACAGCTCCTTTTTTCTATTATTTATTTCTTATTCTTTTTTCGTGATGCGAAGTCGCCGCCGGCCTGGATGACGTTGACGACGACGATGAGGATGATGATCGTCGCCAGCATGACGTCGGGACGGAATCGCTGGTAGCCATAGCGGATGGCGATGTCCCCGAGGCCGCCGCCGCCGATGGCGCCGGCCATGGCCGATGCTCCGATGAGGTTGACGATGAGGACGGTGATGTTATTGATGATCGTCGGCAAGGCTTCGGGAATGAGGACCTTGCGGATGATCTGGAACGGCGTAGCCCCCATGGATTCGGCCGCTTCGACGAGGCCGAAGTCGACGTCGCGGATGGACGTTTCGACGAGACGGCTCAGGAAGGGGATGGCGACGATGGTCAAGGGGACGCAGGCTGCCGTCGTACCGATGGACGTGCCGGCAATGAGACGCGTCAGCGGGATGATGGCGACCATGAGGATGATGAACGGGATGGAACGGATGATGTTGACGATCGTGCCAAGAATTTGATTGATGAAGCGGTTTTCCAGGATATGGCCCTTGCTGGTCGTGACCAGGGTGATACCCAGGGGAATGCCGATGATACCGCCAATGACCGTGGCGACGGCGACCATGTAGAACGTTTCTTCAATGCCTTGGAGCATTAACTTAATGATTTCTTGGGACATAACCTAAAACCTCACTTCCAATCGGTAATGTTTTGATGTACGAGAATGCCTTGGCCTGTGTTTCCATATCGCCCATGATGACGACGATGAGGTAGCCGAACGGTTCATCCTGGATGTAGTCGATGTTGCCGTAGAGGACGCTGACTTCGACGTTGAATTTGCGGACGATGTCGGCGACGACGGGGTCGCTGGTCGCAGCGCCTTTGAAGCGCAGGCGGACGAGCATGTAGCGGTCCGGCGACGGCTGGTCGGTGACACCCAGGTTCTTGATGCCTGCCGGCAGTTCCATATTGATGATGGACGTGACGAAATCTTTCATGGTCTGGGACTGAGGATTGGTGAAGATGTCGACGACGCGGCCCATTTCCTTGATGACACCGCTTTCGATGACGGCGACGCGATGGCAGATTTCCTTGACGACGGCCATTTCATGGGTGATGACGACGATAGTGATGCCCAGGCGTTTATTGATGTCCTGGAGCAGTTCCAGGATGGATTTCGTCGTCTGCGGGTCCAGGGCCGACGTGGCTTCGTCGCAGAGCAGGATTTTCGGATCGCTGGCCAGGGCACGGGCGATGCCGACGCGCTGTTTCTGGCCGCCCGAGAGCTGGGACGGATAGTTGCCGGCCCGGTCGCTGAGGCCGACCAGGTCGAGGAGGGAAGCGACTTTCTTTTCGATGACGTCTTTGGAAGCGCCGACGAGTTCCAGCGGGAAGGCAATGTTTTCGGCAACCGTACGGGATGATAAGAGATTGAAGTGCTGGAAAATCATGCCGATGTTCTTGCGTTCTGCCCGCAGCTGGGATTCATTCATCTTGGTCAAATCCTTGTCGTCGATGATGACCTGGCCGCTCGTCGGTTTTTCTAACATATTGATGCAGCGGACCAGCGTCGATTTGCCGGCACCGCTCTTGCCGATGATACCGAAGATCTCGCCGTCGTCGATGGTCAGGTTGATGCCTTTCAGGGCCTGGACCTGTGCGGCGCCGCCGTAGGTCTTGGTAATATTTTTCAGTGTAATCACAGTATCAACTCCTCAAAATAGGCGTAACTAGAGAAAGCAACCACAAAAAAAGGCCGTCATGCAGATGACGGCCGTATATACGGTTTCATTTCATCTGTCGGAATGTTCCGTTGGAATTGGCACCTTCCCGATAGGGGGTTGCCGCAGCGTCATCGGGCCAGTCCCTCAGCTGCTCTGGATGAAGGGTATATGGTTGTTGCGTCTTATAATAGCACGGATGGCCGGGATTGTCAATGGAAAATCGTTATTGCGCCCAGTCGCCATCGGTAAAGACCGGCACCGTCGTGCCGTCGGCCCTGGTCCCGGTGATGGTCAGGTCCGGCGAGCCGACCATGAAGTCGACGTGGATCATGGAGTCGTTGAGGCCGGCTGCGGCGACAGCATCTTTGTCCATATCAGCACCGCCAGCCAGGCAGGTCGGGTACGATGCGCCCAGGGCCAGGTGGCACGAGGCGTTTTCGTCGAAGAGTGTTTCATAGAAGAGGATACCCGACAGGGAAATGGGCGAATGATAGGGGATGAGGGCTACTTCGCCGAGGCGGCAGGCGCCGTCGTCGATGGCGATGAGTTTCTTCAGGACGTCTTCGCCCGTTTCGGCGGCAGCGTCGATGACTTTGCCGTCTTTGAAGGTCAGGTGGAATTTGTCGATGAGGTTGCCGTTATAGACCAGGGGCTTGGTGCTGTAGACCGTGCCGTTGACCGCATCTGCCTTGGGGGCCGAATAGATTTCTTCCGTCGGGATGTTGGCATTGAACAGCAGGTGGTCCGCCGTTTCTTCCATGCCGCCCTGCCAGATATGACCGGCCGGCAGGCCGATAGTCAGGTCCGTTCCCAGGCCGTTCGTATAGTGTAGGCTGGTGAAATGCTGGTCCGTCATCCAGGTCCGGCGCTTCTTCAATTCGGCCAGATGGGCGTCCCAATCGGCCAGGGCATCGGCACCGTCGGCACGGGACGACTGGAGGATTTGCTTCCACAAGGCTTCGTAAGCGGCGGCTTCGTCGAGGTCCGGATAGAGCAGTTTGGCCCAGACGGCACTGGGGACGGCGGCGACGAGCCACGTCGTCTTCGAGGCCATCATGCCGTCGATGTATTCCTTCAAGGCTTCATTCTGGGCTTTCTGCTGGGCAAAGATTTTATGGGTGTCGATGCTGTCCATGAGGTACGGATTCGCCGAGATGAGGCTGAGGAAGGCCGCTTTCTTATGGTAATAGTAAAGGCTGAAATCGCGGCGCCAGTCCGGCAGGGACTCGAAATACTGCAAATCTTCGTGTTCGTAGCGCAGGCGGGCCAGGTCGTCAGACCGCCAGTTGCAGACGACCTGGGCGGCGCCGGCCGTATAGGCCTCTTTCGTCAGGAGGGCGACGAAGTCGTGCGATTCGACAGGGGCATTGATGACCAGGGTCTGACCTTTCTGGAGATTCAGGCCCTTCTGCAAGAGGACGCGGGCATAAGCCGTTAATTGTTTGGTAGTTGGCATAAAATCACTCCTTAGTAGATGAGGATAGGACAGGGACTTTCCAGGCCGTATGCTTCCACAAGCGCCAGTTCAGGGCGCTGGCATTGATGGCCAGGCTGATGATGAGGCTGATCCAATAGCCATAGGGCCCGTAGGACGTGACGTGGGCCATGGCATAGCCCATAGGGATGCTGATGAGCCAGTAGGTCACGAAAGCGACGTAAGTGATGATCCTGACGTCCTTATAGCCGCGCAGGATGCCCTGGACCGGCGTGCCGGCGGCATCGAAGAAGGAAAAGGCGACGGCGTAGAAGATGAACATGCGGATGGCCCAGAACGTTTCGGCATCGCTCGTGAAGATGGCGGCGATATGATCGACAAAGTGGTAAGTCACGACGATGAGGGCGATGGCGATGGTGAAGGCCGTCATCTGGCAGAGCACGGCATACTGCCGGGCAGCGGCGTAGTTGCGGGCGCCGACTTCGTAGCCGATGACGATAGTCGCCGTCAGGCTGATGCTCCAGGGCAGGGTATAGGTCAGGGTCGAGAAACTGATGGCTGCCTGGTTGGCCGCCAGGTATAAGGTGCCGAATTCGGCCATGAGCAGGCCGACGATGGAGAACAGGCTCGTTTCGCAGAAGACGGCGATGAAGATGGGAATGCCCAACTCCAGCTGATGATAGCCATGATACCAGCTGAAAGGCCGCAGGCGGCTCCAGAGATGGTAAGAGCGGAAAGGCTCCATCCACTGCAGGACGCCCACGAAGAGCAGGAAGGACAGCCACGACGCGATGGTGATGGCATAGCCCGTACCGATACCGCCCATAGCTGGAATGGGGCCGGCGCCGAAGATGAGCAGGCGGAAGAGGATGATCGTCAGGACCAGGTTGGTCACTAAGATGGCCATGGAAACGTGGGTCTTGCCGTGGGCGTCGACGATGTAGCGCATCGTCGCCTGCAGGCAGATGGGGACCAGTCCCAGGGCCAGAGCCTTGAGGTATTCCCAGGCGATGTAGCGGACCGGTGCGTCGAGGCCCATAAAGTCGAGAAAGGGCGGCAGCAGAAAGGCGCCGGCCAGGAAAATGACGGCCGTAAAGCCCAGGCTCAAGTAGAGGCTCTGCATAATGTACGTCGGGATTTCCTCGGTCTTCTGAGCGCCCCGGAGCTGGGCGATGATCGGCGAGATGCCGAAGAAGATGCCGCACAGGCCGGCAAAGACGGGATACCAGATATTGACGGCTACGGCGACCCCGGCCAGGTCAATCGTCCCGGCCTGACCGCTGAAGATAGAACTGAAGACGGATGTCCCGACCTGGGCCATCTGGGTCAGGAGCAGGGGAAAGAACAGGGCCAGGAAATGGCGTAATTGGAACCAATGGGGGAACATGATATCCTCCTTGTATGAAAAAGGGCTTGTCGCACAACGACAAGCCCTTTAAAGTTGGTAGTGGCTAGCAGTTAGTTGTTAGCGGATGGCTTTAAATTTAAAGGCCTTCTTCAAACATCAAACCTTAAACTGTACAGAAAAAGGGACCGTGCATGATGGCCGAAACCTTCATGCGCCAGTCCCCCTTTTCAGTCGAACTTATTTACCCATAGCATTGACTTTGGAAGCCAAACGGGATTTTTTACGAGCTGCAGTGTTTTTATGGAGAACGCCTTTCTGTGCGGCGCTGTCGATTACGCTGCTAGCTTTATCGAATGCTTTTTTAACAGCTTCAGCGTCACCAGCGGCGATAGCTTCGGTCGTACGGCGGATAGCGGTATGAACAGAAGATTTAACCTGAGAGTTAGCTGCGTGGCGAGCTGCGTCTTTTTCCATCGTTTTGATATTGGATTTAATCTGCGGCAATGGATTCACCTCCCTAATTTACAAGAACACTAGAAGAAATTTTACCATATGGCGCAGAAAAAAGCAATACCTTTTTTACAAGACATGCGATTAAGCTTTGCCTTCCGAGCCGAGGACGCATTTGATCTTGTGAGCGACGATGTCATGGACGAACTGACGGCCGTCGGCGAGGTACTGGCGCGGGTCGAAATGTTCCGGATGCTGTGCCATGTGCTGACGGATGCCGGCAGTCAGGCCGAGACGGAGGTCGGAGTCGATGTTGATCTTGCAGACAGCCATGGAAGCTGCTTTGCGGAGCTGGTCTTCCGGGATGCCGATAGCGTCAGCCAGGTTGCCGCCGTTTTCGTTGATGATCTTGACGTATTCCGGTACGACCGAAGATGCGCCGTGGAGGACAATCGGGAAGCCCGGCAGGCGTTTGGAGACTTCTTCGAGGATGTCGAAGCGGAGTGTCGGCGGTACGAGGACGCCGTCAGCGTTGCGCGTGCACTGTTCCGGAGTGAATTTGAAAGCGCCGTGGCTGGTGCCGATAGCGATGGCCAGGGAGTCGACGCCCGTGCGGGATACGAATTCTTCGACTTCTTCCGGACGCGTGTAGTGAGCTTCGTGGGCAGCGACTTTGACATCGTCTTCGATGCCGGCCAGCTGGCCGAGTTCGCCTTCGACGACGACGCCGTGAGCGTGTGCGTATTCAACGACTTTTTTCGTGAGGGCGATATTGTCTTCGAAAGAATGTTTCGAGCCGTCGATCATGACGGAAGTGAAACCGCCGTCGATGCAGTCTTTGCAGGTTTCAAAGTCAGCGCCGTGGTCGAGGTGAAGGGCGATGGGGAGATCATGATCTTCCAAAGCTGCTTCTACGAGATGTTTCAAATACGGCGGTTTAGCGTATTTGCGGGCACCGGCCGAAGCCTGAAGGATGATCGGCGAGTTCAATTCAGCAGCGGCCTGGGTAACGCCCTGGACGATTTCCATGTTGTTGATGTTGAATGCACCGATAGCATAGTGGCCTTCATAGGCTTTTTTAAACATTTCTGTAGTTCCAATTAATGGCATGTTTACATTCCTCCTACATAATACGTAAAAATGGTTAATATATATAATTCCAGCCGGCCCGTCGGACGAAGGCGTCCATATCTTCAGGCAGCCGGGAATTAACGGTGATGAAGCGGTGGCTCATGGGGTGGGTGAACTGGAGACAGTAGGCGTGCAGGGCCTGGCGGCCGATGAAGCGGCGCGAACCGCCGTAGAGGTCGTCGCCGGCCAGGGGATAGCCCAGGTAACTGCTGTGGACCCGTATCTGATGGGTCCGGCCCGTGTGCAGGACGACTTGGAGCAGGCTGTAGTCCTTGCCGGCTGCGAGGCAGGTGAAATCGGACCAGGCCGGCTTGCCGTCGAGGCGGACACAGCGGGTGATGATGCTATCGGGACATCTTCCGATGGGGGCGTGTACAGTTGTGACCCGCGACGGGTATCGTCCCTCACAGATAGCTAAGTACAAGCGCTTATAGCCCAAGTCCTGCTTATCGAAAGCGTATTGGATCTGCGGTTCCTTGGCGACCATACAGAGACCGGACGTATTCTTGTCCAGGCGGTGCATGGGGTGGTAGGAACAGTGCTGCCCCGTCTGTTCGTAATGATAGGCGACGGCGTTGGCCAGTGTCCCGTCCCGTACGGCTGATGTGGGATGCATCAGGAGACCTGCAGGCTTGTCGATGACCATGAGGTAGTCGTCTTCATAGACGATGCCAATGGGTATGTCCTGTGGCGGGAAGGGGTTCTTTTCCGGAAGGGTGACGCAGATCTCGTCGCCTTCATGGACGAAGTCCCGCGTCGAGGCGGCCTGGCCGTTGATGGTACAGATGCCGTTGTGCTTGATACGGCGCCGCAATGTCGACGAAACGCCGAAATGTTTCAAAGCGCCGCCTAACGATGTAGGCCGTATGATCGTCCCTACTGTAAAATGAATCATTTGCATTTCCCCTATATTGGCTTTGTCTACATCTATTATACAAAATGAAAATAAATAAATCCATACATTTCGTGAAAACATGTGGGCTATATTTTAGCCCGCAAGGGCCTGGGAGTGCGGCTGGCCAGAAAAAATCATCTCCTGGAAAAGGAAACTTGACGCTCCGCGTCGAAATAGTATATCATAGGAATGTTATGTATCCATTTTTTAGATTTACCTTAAAAGAGTGTTCCCTAAAGAAGGAGTTTCACAGGTGGATAGAGAATAATATATACGTCAGCGTTATTGAAATGAAACAGGTGATATGAGTGAAACGGTTTTCCAGCGAATTTATCGAACAGGTCCGGCAGGCCAATGACATCGTCAGCGTCATCTCCGATTATGTGACGCTGAAACGGCGGGGCCGCAACTTCTGGGCCTGCTGCCCTTTCCATAATGAAAAGACCGCCTCCTTCAGCGTCGCTGCCGACAAAGGATTCTTTTATTGCTTTGGCTGCCATGCTCACGGCGATGTCTTCCAATTCATTATGAAGAAAGAAAACCTTTCCTTTTCGGATGCCGTCGAACGCCTGGCTGAACGGGCCCATATCGCCCTGCCCGTCGTCGAACGGTCGGCCGAAGAAATCGCCCGCGATAAACAGCGGGACCGCTTGTATCAGATCAACGAAATGGCGGGCAATTTTTTCCATAACTGCCTGACCCAGACTCATTACGGGCAGCCCGGACTGGCCTATTTCCACAAGCGCCACGTATCGGATGATACCATCGAGGCCTTTAAGCTGGGCTTTGCTCCGGAAAGCTGGGATAAACTGACGACGGCTTTCATGAAAAAAGGTGTCACTGGCAGGGAATTAGTCCTCCTGGGACTGGCTAAAGAAAAGAACGGCCACTTTTACGATGCCTTCCGCGGACGGGTCATGTTCCCCATCCGCGACGGCCGCAGCCGCATCGTCGGTTTCGGTGGCCGCGTCCTCGACGACAGCAAGCCGAAGTATCTCAATTCGCCGGAAACGCCGATTTTCAATAAACGGCGGCTCCTCTTCGCCATGGACCTGGCCCATAAAGCGATTTATGAGCAGGGGAAAGCCATCCTGGTCGAAGGCTATATGGATGTCGTTTCCGCTCATAACCGGGGCATCCATAATGTCGTCGCGTCCCTGGGGACCTCCTTTACGCCGGAACAGGCGCGGCTCTTGCAGCGCCAGGCCAAGGAACTCGTCCTGGGCTACGACATGGACGGCGCCGGCCGTCAGGCGACGCAGCGGGCTATGGAAATCGTCCGCGGCCTGGGCATGCGCATCCGCGTCTTGTCCTTGCCGCAGGGCAAGGACCCTGATGAATACATCAATGCCGCCGGGCCGGACAAGTTCCGCCAGGCCGTCGACGAAGCGCCGAATGTGCTCGATTACATGCTCATGCGGGCCTTGCAGCGCTTCGACGTGACGACGCTGGAAGGGAAATCATCCATTACGACCATGGTCCTGCCCGTCGTCGCCGCCGTCGACAACCGGGTCCTGCTGGAAGCGTTCCTGAAGAAACTGGCAGGTCAGCTGCAGATAGGGGAAAACGCCGTGCGCAGCGAATTCAACAAGTATGTCGCTGCCCATCCGGAAGCAGGCCAGCAGCCGGTCGTCATCTCTTCGTCCGTATCCCAGGAAAATGCCGCAGCCCGCGGGAGCGGTGCCATGGCTGTAGCCGAAGAGAATATCCTGCGTTTCCTCCTGGAAAAGCCGGCTGCCTGCGGGCGGATCCACGCCAAAGTATCGGCGGACCTCTTTGCCGATGAACGGCGGCGCCACATTTACCAGCTCATTTTGGATACGTATGCACACCAAGGGATGTACACACCACATGACATCCAGCAAAAATTAACTCCTGAGGAGGCCGAAGAAGTAGCACGAATTATGGTTCTACAAGATGTCCCACTGGACGAAAATGTACTGATGGATTATGTCAAGCGCTTTCGCATGGCCGATTTACAAAAGCAGTACCTGGCGCACAGCCGCCTGGCTGCCACTTATAGCCGGACTGGCGATGCAAGGCTGGCCGAAGAGCTTGCAGCATGTAAGAAAATTAACGATGAAATGAAACAATGGTCTTGAGGAGCAGAAAGGAGCCTGTACACCATGGTGAATAAAACGACAGATGATACAAAAGTAACGAAGAAAACGACGAAAAAGACGACGCGCCGCAAGCCGTCCAAGAAGAAGGACGCTGCCGCCAAGAAACCGTTGAGTGAAAAAGAACGCCAGGCCCTGGCCCTGCAGCACATCAAGCAGCTCCTGCAAATGGGGCAGAAGAAGGGCAGCCTGACGTATACGGAAATCATGAACCTCATGGAAGAAGACGAACTGACGCCGGACCAGATCGACAAGATGTATGAAGTCTTTGCCGACAAGGGCATCGACATCATCGGCGAAGACGACTCCATGGCGGAACATGATGATATAGATGATGAAGATACGGAAAAAGTCCCGGACCTTCACAATGTCGACCTCAGCGTGCCGGAAGGCATCAACATCGATGACCCGGTCCGCATGTATTTGAAAGAAATCGGCCGCGTCCCCCTCTTGTCGGCGACGGAAGAAATTACCCTGGCCAAGGCCATCGAAAAGGGCAATGCTCCCGATGCAACAGAAGAAGACATCAAAGCCGGCACGATTGCCAAGAAGAAACTGACCGATGCCAACCTGCGCCTCGTCGTCAGCATCGCCAAGCGCTATGTCGGCCGGGGCATGTTGTTTCTGGACCTCATCCAGGAAGGGAACCTGGGTCTGTTGAAAGCCGTCGATAAATTCGACTACAGCAAAGGCTACAAGTTCAGTACCTATGCGACATGGTGGATCCGCCAGGCCATTACCCGTGCCATTGCCGACCAGGCCCGGACCATCCGCATCCCGGTCCACATGGTCGAAACTATCAACAAGCTGATCCGCATTTCCCGCCAGCTCCTGCAGGACAAAGGCCGCGAACCGCTGCCGGAAGAAATCGCTGAAAAAATGGACATCCCTGTCGAACGCGTCCGGGAAATCATGAAGATCGCCCAGGAACCGGTATCGCTGGAAACACCGATTGGCGAAGAAGAAGACTCGCACCTCGGCGATTTCATCGAAGACTCGGAAGCCGTCGCCCCTGATGACGCCGCCTCCTTCATCTTGCTGAAAGAACAAATCGAAGACGTCTTTTCCTGTCTCACCGACCGGGAACGCAAAGTCCTCTACCTGCGCTTCGGCCTCAAAGATGGCCGTCCGCGCACACTGGAAGAAGTAGGCCAGCACTTCAACGTCACCCGTGAACGTATCCGCCAGATCGAAGGCAAGGCCCTGAGCAAACTGCGCAACTGGGGCAAACGGGAAAAAATCAAGGATTTCCTCTAAGCCGAAATCTCTCCTTGACGCCATATGCTAATTCGCGTATAATAATTTGGTAAGGCCTTGCGCCTTATCTTTTGGGCCTATAGCTCAGTGGTAGAGCCACCGGCTCATAACCGGTTGGTCCTTGGTTCGAACCCAAGTGGGCCCACCATGAATGAAAAGAGCTTGTTGCACGTAATCGTGTCCGGGCTCTTTTTCTGTATACAAAATATTGCCGATAGATGGATGATCCCAGAATAAATTATTTATAGAAATAACCGCTCAAGATTAGGGTCTGAAGCGGTTATTTTTGTATTCTCCAATATGTTATAGATTTACAGTTCGGCTTTTTTGTTCCAGGTGTTTGCAATGTGTGCCTGGCCTTCGGCATTGGCCGAAGCGACAGAGACGATGCCATCGCGTTTGATACAGTCGAAAAAGACGTTGGTTAACATGGGTATTCCTCCTTTAGCAAAAAAAGACTACGTTCATTATAGCCAAAGGGAAGGGAAATGTATACGGCCGTGAGGTTTCTGTTAAGATTGTGTTGCCACGAGGCGCCTTGAGGTTATATAATTATGTATTATAGATAATATTTTTAGGAGGATAGACATGGCAGATATTCGTATCATCCGGGGGCAGCGGATCGTCCCCGACGTGGAGCAGGCGCTGCGCTTTGCTGGGTATGAATCGAAAGGTACGGCCTGGGAACGGGCCGAAGGGATGTGCCGGGATATGGCACCGCTCCTGCGGCGGTCCCTGCAGGCCAAGGCGGCCCTGGCTTTTACGGAGGAACGGCTCTATGTCATCCTGACTCTGGGGGCTGCCGTGAGCCGGCAGATCGACCGTTATCAGGAAGATGGGGATGAACTGGCCGCCGTGCTCTTCGCTGCCATGGCTGATACGTGTCTCTTTGCCCTGGAACAGCAGGTCCTGCAGCAGCTTCGCCTCATTTGCCGGCAAAAGGGCTGCGGCATCATCTGCCGTCACGAACCGGGCAGCGACCTGCCTTTATCGGTCCAGGCCGATGCGGTCCGGGAGACGGCTGCCGGCCGGACGGTCGGTGTAACGGTCAATGCGGCCATGGCCTTGTCGCCGGCAAAATCCATGAGCCTCGTCTTTGACCTGTGCGGGAATCCGGCCGTATTCCAGGTGAAACATGACTGTACGGCCTGTCCCAAGAAGGATTGCCCGCAGCGCCAGGCTGAATCGGCCCGGGAAGTGCGGATGACCTGCCCTGGCGGCTGCCGGGTCCATGAATATCTTCAGTCTCAGGGGACGGCGCTGGCCATGCCCTGCGGCGGCAAGGGCATGTGTGGCAAGTGCCGCGTCCGCGTCGTCCAGGGAAAACTTCCCGTCACGCCCGAAGATAAACGCATCTTTTCCGATGCGCAGCTGGCCCAGGGATGGCGCCTGGCTTGTAAGGCCGTGACCCAGGAAGCGGTCGAGCTCGCCATTCCCGTACAGGAACAACAGGGTTTTTCGGCGCTGGCTGCCGAAGCCGCTGATGAGGGAGCTGTTTCGCTGTCAGTTGGCCATGACTATGGCCTGGCTGTCGATATCGGGACGACAACACTGGCGGCGGCTCTGGTGGACTGCACAGGTGGAAAAATCCTGGCGACAGCGACGACGGTCAACAGCCAGCGCTCTTTCGGGGCTGATGTCGTCAGCCGTATCGGCGCCGCCTGCCACGGCAAGGGCAGGGCCTTGCAAAAAGCTGTCCGCCGGGATTTGACGCGCCTTGTGAAACAACTCTTCCAGGACCATCCTGGCGTTGCCGGCCATTGTCACTGCATGGCCATTGCGGCCAACACGACCATGCTCCACCTGCTCATGGGCTGGTCTTGTGAGGGCTTGGGGAACTGGCCCTTCCATCCTGTCTCATTAGGTGGCGGGACCTATGACATCCAGGCCGTTTTGGGACGGCAGGACGTACTTACTGACTGTACGGTGACTTTGCTGCCCGGCATGAGCACTTACGTCGGCGCCGACATTACGGCCGGCATCTGGCAGTGCGGCCTGGCCTCGTCGGACGACGTCAGCCTCTTCGTCGATCTCGGGACAAATGGGGAAATGGCCCTGGGCAATAAAGGCCAGCGTTTCATTGCATCGGCTCCGGCCGGTCCGGCCCTGGAAGGGGGCAAGCTGACCTGGGGGACGGGCAGTGTCCCCGGCGCCATATGCGGCGTCCGCATCGAGCGGGGCCGGGCCAAGGTGCGGACTATCGACCATGCCGTCCCCGTCGGTATCTGCGGGACGGGCATCCTGGAAGCGATGGCCGGCCTGGTCCGGGAAGGCCTGGTCGACGAAACGGGGAAACTCGTCGAGCCTTATTTCCATAAAGGCTTTCCCTTGGCATCGACCCTGGATTATCGGCGCATCACCCTGAGCCAGCAGGATATCCGGGAAATCCAGATGGCCAAGAGCGCCATCCGGGCCGGCATCGAATCGCTCATCGAACGCAGCGGCATCAGCCGCCAGCGCATCCGCCAGGTCTGGCTGGCCGGCGGCTTCGGCTATTACCTGGACCCGCAGAAAGCGGCTGTCATCGGCCTGCTGCCAGCGGATCTGGCCGAACGGACGACGGCAGTCGGCAATACGTCCCTGAAAGGAGCTATCGGCCTTTTGACGGGCGCCGTGACCTTAGATGAATTACAGGCTATCGCTGCCGGAGCCGAGGAAATCGTTCTCGGCAATGACGAAGCCTTTCAACGCTTATATATCGATTATCTGAATTTTTAGGGGGACTTAGATTGACTAACGAAGCATTTCAGCAACTTCTTCAGGGCCGTGTTGTCCTGCTCGACGGGGCGACGGGGACGAACCTGCAACAGGCGGGCATGCCCATTGGCGTCTGCCCGGAACAATGGATTTTAGAGAACCGCGACGTCATGATCGATTTGCAGCGCCGTTTCGTCGAAGCCGGTTCGCAGATACTCTATGCGCCGACCTTTACGGGAAACCGCCTCAAATTGGCCGAATATGGCCTCGATGACCAACTCGTCGCCATCAATCAGGGCCTGGTCGCGATTTCCAAGGAAGCCGCTCAGGGCAAGGCCCTGGTCGCCGGCGACATGACCATGACGGGCCAGCAGCTCTATCCGATGGGCGATTTGACCTTTGATGAACTCGTCGATGTCTATCGCGAACAGGCCCAGGCCTTGTACGATGCCGGCGTCGACCTGTTCATCGTCGAAACCATGATGAGTCTTCAGGAAACGCGGGCCTGTGTTCTGGCTGTCAAGGACGTCTGTGACCTGCCTATCATGGCGACGTTGACTTTTGAAAAAGATGGACGCACTCTCTATGGGACACCGCCGGAAGCGGCTGTCGTCGTCTTGCAGAACCTCGGCGTCGATGCGGTCGGCCTGAACTGTTCGACCGGACCGGCTGATATGGTCGAAACGGTCCGGAAGATGTATGAATATGCGACGATTCCCCTGATTGCCAAGCCCAATGCCGGTCTGCCGGAACTGGAAGGCGACAAGACGGTCTATAAGACGACGCCGGAAGCATTTGCCAAGGACGGCCGGCTGCTCATCGAAGCCGGGGCCCATATCGTCGGCGGCTGCTGCGGCACGACGCCGGACCATATCCGGGCCCTTCACGATGCGGTCTGCCAGCTGACGCCGAAAGCGCCTCATGCCAGCCATCACCGTGTCCTGGCTTCGGAACGGCAGGTCGTAGAAATCAAGCTCGACGGTTCTTTCCAGGTCATTGGCGAACGCATCAACCCGACGGGCAAGAAAAAGCTCCAGGCCGAACTGCGGGCAGGCAAGCTGGACATGGTCCGCGCCATGGCCCGCGAACAGGAACGAAACGGCGCGGCCATCCTCGACGTCAACATGGGGACCAACGGCATTGATGAAAAGGAAATGATGCTCAAAGCCATTTATGAAGTGACCGGCGTATCGGGCCTGCCCCTCAGCATCGACACGAGTTCGCCGGACATCATGGAAGCGGCCCTGCGCATCTATCCCGGCCGGGCCCTGGTCAATTCTATTTCCTGCGAAACAGAAAAACGCAAGCAGCTCCTGCCTGTCGTCAAGAAATACGGCGCTATGTTCATTGCCCTGCCCGTTTCCGATGAAGGCATTCCGAAGACACTCGATGAAAAGCATGCTGTCCTCGATGAACTCCTGGCCGATGCTTATGACCACGGCTTTACGCCGGACGATATCGTCGTCGATGCCCTGGTGGCGACCGTCGGGGCGGCGCCGACATCGGCCCTGGACTGCATGGCGACGTTCTCCCATTGCAAACAGGACCTGGGACTGGCTACGGTCTGCGGCCTGTCCAACATCTCCTTCGGCCTGCCGGACCGGATCTATGTCAACGCCACCTTCTTGGGCATGGCCATTGCCAGCGGCCTGACCATGGCCATTGCCAATCCGTCCCAGGATTTGCTCATGAATACGGCAGCAGCGGCCAATATGCTCATGAATAAAGAGGGCAGCGATTTGGCCTACATCCACCGCATGCAGTATTTCGACAAGAAAGAAGCCGAAAGAAAACGGCAGGAAGAAGCAGAACTCCTGGCCAGCCACGGTACGGCTGGGGCTGTCGAAACGGCGGGGGAGTCCCAAGACGCTGAGCAAGGGCCGGTCAATCCGGTCTACCAGGCTGTCCTGGAAGGGGAAAAGGACGCCGTCGTCGCCTTGGCTCAGGAAGAACTGGCCAAGGGTATGGCACCGGATGCCATCATCAACGACCTGCTCATTCCGGCCATCACTGAGGTCGGCGATTTATACGATAAACAGATTTACTTCCTGCCCCAGCTCATTGCCAGTGCCAATACGATGGAAACGGCCATTGCCTATTTGGAACCGCTCATCAAGAAAGACCCGGGCCAGCAGGACATGGCGACCATCGTCATTGCCACCGTCGAAGGCGACGTCCACGATATCGGTAAGAACCTGGTCGGCCTCATGCTGCGCAACTACGGCTATAAGGTCATCGACCTGGGCAAGGATGTGCCGGCCGGCACCATCATCGAGACGGCGCTGCGCGAAAAGGCATCTGTCGTCGGCTTGTCGGCCTTGATGACGACGACGATGATGCACATGAAAGATGTCATCGCCGAAGCGGCGGATAAACAGTATGGCGGCAAGATCATCATCGGCGGCGCAGCCGTTACGCCGAGTTTCTCCGATGAAATCGGTGCCGATGGCTATTCCAAAGATGCGGCAGACTGTGTCAAGCTCGTCAGCCGCCTGTTATCGTAAAAGGGGGAATCATTATGCCAGCATATCGTTGGGCGACTTTGGGCTGCGGCGTCATCGGCAATGAACTGGCCCAGGCTATGCAGGCCCTGGGCGGGAATTTGTACAGTGTCGGCAACCGGACCCATGAAAAGGCCTTGTCTTTTGCTGAAAAATACGGCATCGCCAAGGTCTACGACAAGCCAGAGGATATCTTTTCGGATCCCGACGTCGATATCGTCTATATTTTGACGCCTCATAATACGCATATCCGTTATCTGCTGCCGGCGCTGGCAGCGGGCAAACACGTGCTCTGCGAAAAATCCATTACCCTTAACAGCCTGGAACTGGACCAGGCCCGGCGCTGTGCTGATGAACACGGCGTCGTCCTGGCCGAAGCCATGACCTTATATCATATGCCTATTTACAAACAGCTCGCTGAACTCATCCGTTCCGGCGCCCTGGGGCCGCTGCGTTTCATTCAGATGAATTTCGGCAGTTATAAAGAGTACGATATGAACAACCGCTTCTTCAACCGCTCCCTGGCCGGTGGTGCCCTCCTCGATATCGGCGTCTATGCGCTGTCCTTCGTCCGCTATTTCATGAGCTGTCAGCCCGACCAGATCGCGTCCCAGGTCCGCCTGGCACCGACCGGTGTCGACGAGCAGGCAGGTATCCTCTTGCAGAACCGGGAAGGGGAGATGGCGACGCTTTCCTTATCGCTCCATGCCAAGCAGCCGAAACGGGGCATGGCCGCCTTCGATAAGGGATATATCGAAATCTACGACTATCCCCGGGCCGATACGGCGACCATCACCTATACGGCCGACGGCCATCAGGATGTCCTGCAGGCCGGCAGTCAGTCCAAGGCCTTGCAGTACGAAATCCGGGACATGGAAGACGCCGTGGCCCACGGCGGCCAGGGCATGTGCCAGGCTTATACGAAAGATGTCATGGACCTCATGACGGCCATCCGCCAGCAGTGGGGCCTGACCTATCCCGAAGAAGAGGGGGGAGCGCAATGAGTTATTCATCGGTCGATACCTTGTGGATCCTCATGGCGGCCGTCCTGGTCTTCTTCATGCAGCCCGGTTTCGCCATGCTCGAAGCCGGCCTGACGCGGGGCAAGAATGCCGGCAATATCGTCATGAAGAATTTCATGAACTTTTCCCTCGGGACCCTGGCCTTCTGGATCGTCGGCTTCAGCCTGCTCTTTGGCCGCGACATAGGCGGATTCATCGGCATGCCCGATTTCTTCGCCCAGCATATGGACCTCATGGCCGGGACGCCTTATCCGGATTTGGCCTTTTTGCTCTTCCAGACCGTTCTCTGTGCCGTGACGGCGGCCATCGTGTCCGGCGCTATGGCTGAACGGACGAAATTTTCGTCATCCTGTCTGATTACGATCCTCATCAGTCTGCTCATCTATCCCATCGTCGGGCACTGGTCCTGGGGCGGCGGCTGGCTGGCAGCCCTGGGCTTCCATGACTTCGCCGGCGCTTCTGTCGTCAGCCTGACCGGCGGCATCTGCGCCCTGACCGGGGCCAAGGCCCTGGGGCCGCGCATCGGCAAATATAATGACGATGGCTCGGTCAATGCCATTCCCGGCCACAGCCTGCCCCTGGCTTGTCTGGGCATGTTCATCTTATGGTTCGGCTGGTTCGGCTTCAATGGCGGCCAGACCCTGTCCCTGACGGGAGAACAGACCATCCTAAAAGCCGCGTCTATCTTCTTTACGACCAATATCGCCGCCGCTGCCGGGACGACGACGGCCATGGTGACGACATGGATCCGCTATGGCAAGCCCGACGTATCCATGACTCTCGACGGCAGCCTGGCGGCCCTGGTGGCTATTACGGCCGGCTGTGATGTCGTCAGCGTGCCTGGGGCCTTTGTCATCGGCGCCCTGGCCGGCATCGTGACGGTCTTCCTCATCGAATTCATCGACCAGAAACTGCGCATCGACGACCCGGTCGGGGCTATTGCCGCTCACGGCGGCTGCGGTGCCTTGGGGACCCTCCTGACGGGCCTGTTCAGCGTCCAAGACGGCCTGTTCTATACGGGAGAAATCCGTCTGTTCCTGGTCCAGCTGGCCGGCGTCGTGGCTATGGCCCTGTTCGTCTTCGTCGCTATGACCCTGGTTTTCCGCATCCTCCAGGCGACGATAGGCCTGCGCGTCTCGGCAGCCGAAGAAATCAACGGCCTGGACTTCAAGGAAAACGGCCTGGTACCGGCTTACGAACTGGACCGCAGCGACGATTTGGAGGATTTGTCGCAAGCCTTGAAGGCCGGGGAAGCGCCGGAAGGGGCCCAAGAAATCCCCTTGGACCAGGCTATCCCCGATTCGGTCATGGCCAGTCCCCAGCCGGTCGGCGGCCATGCCCTGTATAACGTGACTATCATTACCGATGAAAAGCGCTTTGAAACCTTGAAAGACGCCATGGAAGCCATCGGCATCACGGGCATGACCATCACCCGCGCCCTGGGATTCGGCATCGAAAAGGGACGGACTGAATTCTACCGCGGGGCCAAAGTGTCGGCCAAGCTCCTGCCCAAGGTCCGCGTCGAAATGGTCGTTTCCAAAGTGTCACCGCGGACCATCATTGAAACGGCGAAGAAAGTGCTCTATACGGGCAATTACGGCGACGGCAAGGTCTTTGTGTCGGCTATCGACAATGCCGTCAAGATCCGGACCGGCGAAGAAGGCTATGACGCCCTGCAGGACTATCCCGTCGTCCAGAAGAAATGACCTTTTACAGATATTTCCCTTGATTTTTGCAAAAAACATACAGGCTCTGGCTATACTGAAACTGTACAGCCAGAGCCTGTTTTTTCATGGATGAAGGAGGAAATGCCATGTTTGCGTCGTTATTTGCCAATGTCAAAGCCCCATCTCAGCGGAATTATTCCCGCCTGGTCATCATCAGTGATTTCCATTACCCCTGCAAGAACCTGGTCACGCCGAAAGAACGGCTGCTCCGGATGGCTGCCAAAGAAAGGGTGTTGCAGGAAATGAATGACTGGCGGGACCTGGACTTAGCTGTCTTTACGGGGGACATGGTCCAGCGCAACGGCGATGCCGCCGAATACCGCCTGGTGCGCCTCGTCGTCAATGGCTTGAAGAAACGCAAGGCCTTCATCGCCGGCAACCATGAGCTGCTCTATACCGGGCATAATGGAGAACTGCGCCCTGGGAGCTGCACGGAACGGATCATCCATTTCGCCCGTTATACCCAGACCTTCGGACCTCTCTATTATGCCAAAGAACAGGCGGGCTATCTCCTGGTCTTTTTGTCGCCTGATACGGTGACTGGCGGCGCCGCCGTCGAATTGTCGCATCAGCAGCTGGCCTGGCTGGACCAGACCTTAGCAGCGCACCGCCAGCAGCCGACGATCATCTTCTGCCATGCGCCGCTGGAACAGACGGCCGTATCGAGCCGGCCCGGCATCAGCCTGCCGTCGCCGCGCAACTCCGTCCAGCCCGCTGATTCGATCCGCGCTATCCTGGCCCGCCATCACCAGGTCCGCCTGTGGGTATCCGGCCATACCCATACGATGCCAGCCGATGCGACGTTCATGGATGACGCTAACTATTATGAAGGCCGGGTCCTCAATGTCTATAATAGCGATTGGGATGAAGATACGATTTATACGAATTCCCTCTACCTCTATGAAGACCATATCCTCATCCGGACCTATGACCACACCCGCGGCACCTGGCTCCCGGCCTTCGACCGTACCGTGACATTGCCGGAATGGTGCTGCCTCACAGCGTGAGGGGCGGTGTGGGAACATCGCCCAAATACCGGCGGGTCGTCCACGTGGCGCCCCTACGGATTCCCCATTGGGGAAATCTTGCTAACCCCTAACCCCTAACCCCTAGCCCCTAGCTACGAACCACTAACTGCTAACTCCTCAAGTGATGAGATGCAATCAGCCTACACTTGATTAATAACGTATATTATGATATAATCAAATTAACAAATAATTATTATTGATTACTAATTCGGAAGGGGGCATAAGATATGCGTTTTGGTGAAGGTTTTGTCGAAGAAATCAAGGATAATGGCTTGGCGAAAGTACGGGTCAGTCGCGATTCGCTTTATGTGGCCTGCAGTGTCTGCGCCGCAGCGGATCACGTCAAGCTTCTGGCCTATAATTCCATCGGCGCTGCCGAAGGCGACCACGTCCGCTATGAAGTCGATGACTCGCACCTCATTTCCGGTGCCTTTGTCTGCTTCATCCTGCCCGTCGCCATGCTGCTCATCACGGCCCTTTTAGGCTATCTCATCATAGGCCATACTGCCGGTGCCGTCGTCGGCGGCATCGCCGGACTCATCGTCTCGGCTCTGGCCGTCCGGAAATACGACCGCTCCCTGAGCCGCATCATCGATACCAAAGCCAACATCCTCAGCGTCATTGTCGATGAGGATGAAGAGAAGGAAGAAAACTGAACTTAACTTTGGAATGAAATCCCAATTCATGATATTATTGGTTAAACACTGGAAAACATTCCAGACTTTTTGCATTGTGAAGTCATAACTATATAGCGAAGAGATGTAGACGAAAGATGTCGATAGTTGTAATAACTATCGGCATTTTTTTGTTTATCACAGTTTCTAGCTCTGTCAGTTAGCGAAGAAACGCCATTTCCGGATGCAGGACATCCTCCGCAAGACAGCCCGTTACATTGTTAATTTCTGCATTGACCATCAGATAGGGACCCTTGTTTGCGGTTATAATCGAGATTTCAAACGAGGACTAAAACTGGGCAAAGTGACGAATCAACATTTCACCCAAATCAGCCTGAGCTATCTGCGTAGTACCTTGAAACAGCTGTGTGAACGCTATGGGATAACCTATCTGGAACAGGAAGAATCCTATACCTCTCAGGCCAGCTGCCTGGATTTGGATGATATTCCCGTATACCAGCCGGATGCCCCCTATACAGGAACGTTCAGCGGGAAACGAATCCGGCGCGGCCTGTACCGCTTCGCCAACGGCAGGACGGCCAATGCCGACATCAACGGCGCCGCCAATATACTTCGTAAAAGTAAGCAGAACTTCGATTTCGAGGGACTGTGTAAAGGGCTTTTGGACAGCCCTTTGAGAATAAGGCTATCCTGATTTCAGGAGGAAACTTAAACAGCAACCTTCTCAAGAATCTCCCGCTTCTATAAACGGGAGAGGTTCAACTTGTCATTCAAAAAAATTCTCACAATATGTTGACACCGTCCAGGGCTTGTCGCACGTGCGACAAGCCTTTTTTTATGCTATAATATACCCGTCTCGCTGATGGATTCCATGAGCGTGTGGATTGAAATTGTAATATTGAGTAGTAAGTTATTGAGTGGCCTGTCGTATGATATTCATACGGCAGGTTTTTTCTATAAATAAATTTTACTATTCAATATTACAGAAAATATATATTGACTAGCAGTATGGAACGGAGTATACTGAGTGTATCAAAAACGAATTATAGAATTCACAAAATTGTAGAGAAAGGAGAATAGAGATGGGAACATATATTGGGCATACTAGCGAAGAGGGACGACAGCAGCTGCTGATAGACCATTTGAAAGGGGCCAGCCTTTTGGCAGAACGATTTGCCAGCATATTTGATGCGGCCGAATGGGGGAAGATGGCCGGGTTATATCATGACATCGGGAAATATAGCGCGGCTTTCCAGCAACGGATCCTGGAAGAGGGACCGCGGGTCGATCATTCTACGGCTGGTGCCTTGTTGATGAAGAAAATAAAGAATGTGCCTTTGGCTTTCTGTATTGCCAGTCATCACAGCGGTCTCCTCAATACGGGAACGAGATTATCGAAAGCCGATGACGGTACCTTGAAGGGGCGGCTGAAAAAAGAATTGAAAGGCAAGCTGGACTATTCAGCTTATCGGCAGGAATTGCCTGAACCGCTGCCGATTCGCAAGGCACCGGCCTTTTTATACGGAAAAGACCGGTTTTATTACTCTTTCTTCATCCGTATGCTTTTTTCCTGCTTAGTCGATGCCGATTTCTTGGATACGGAACAATTCGTGAACGCTGGCAAGGTGCAACGCGGCGGATTCGCGACGATGCAGGAACTTCACGATTTATTTTTTGCTTATTATGCAACATTTGGGGAACCCACTACGCCTATCAATCAAAAACGGCAGGAAATTTATCAGCAATGTCTGGATGCAGCTGAAAAGGAACCCGGTATGTTTAGCCTGACCGTTCCGACCGGCGGCGGTAAGACCTTGTCTTCCTTGGCTTTTGCCTTGAAACACGCTGTAAAGTATAAGAAACAGCGGATTATTTATATCATCCCTTATACGTCGATTATTGAACAGACTGCCGATATTTTCCGCAATATCCTGGGAGATGGTAACGTCATCGAACACCATATGAATGTCGATTACGATAAAGATGACAATAAAGAGGATAATGACAAAAAGGAAGATGATGGCTTAAACCGCAAAAAGCTGGCGACTGAAAACTGGGATGCGCCCGTCATTGTGACGACGAATGTGCAGTTTTTTGAATCCCTCTTTGCGGCCAAGACCAGCCGGTGCCGCAAGGTACATAATATTGCCAATAGTGTCCTCATCTTCGATGAAGCGCAGATGCTCCCTGAACCTTATTTGCGGCCGTGTATTCGCAGTATAGGCGAATTGGTGGCCAATTATCGCTGCACAGCTGTATTGTGTACGGCAACGCAGCCGAGTTTGGAAACGTATTTTTCCCAGATTGGAGAAGGCCTGAAAGTGCGGGAAATCTGCCCGGATACACAAGGACTGTATGAATTCTTCAGGCGCGTCACTTATCGATTCATGGATGTAGATTCTTTGGAATCCTTGGCAGCGCAGCTGAAAGAGCATGAGCAGGTCCTGTGTGTCACTAATTCCAAGAAGGACGCTCGGGACTTGTATCAGATGATGGCGGGCGATGGATGTTATCATTTGTCGACCTTCATGTATCCGGCTCATCGGCGCCGCGTCTTAGCAATCATCCGTCAACGCCTTAAGGATGGTTTGCCCTGCCGGGTCATTTCAACCAGCTTGATTCAGGCTGGCGTCGATGTCGATTTCCCTGTTGTTTATCGTGAAATTGCCGGCCTGGATAGTATTATCCAGACAGGCGGCCGCTGCAATCGGGAAGGGAAACAGCGGACCGAAGACAGTACCGTATATATTTATGATTTGCATAAGCCTATGAACCGGATTCCTGCTTTCGTGCGGCGCCCTATTGAAATAACCCAGATGGTGGCGAAGCACCATGCCGACATAGCCAGTGCAGAGAGTATTAAAGCGTATTTCGACCAGCTCCATTACACGATTGGCGAAGACCAGCTGGACAGCAAAAATATTTTGAAACGATTAGAAGGAAATACCCCGGACTTTACAGAGATTGCAAAAGATTTTAAACTGATAGAAGAAGATAGCAGACCCGTTTTTATTCCCGTAGATGATGACCTGGATAATCAGAAAATCCTGACACAATTGATAGCCAGTGTTTGTAACCGGTCCATATTACGTAAGGCTAATCAATATATGGTCAGCGTCTATGAGAACCAGTTCGAGAAACTCTGGGAAACGAATAAGCTGGACGCATTGGATCTAGGATTGTATGTACTAAAAGATCCGGCGGCATATGACCCGGATACGGGGCTCGTCGTCAATATGGAAGATGGAATAGGCATCTTTTTATAAATTGAGGAGATGATGATATGGCAATACGTGTAGAGGTTTGGGGAGATTATGCCTTGTTCTCCCGGCCGGAAATGAAAACGGAACGTGTCAGTTATGATGTCATGACACCGTCTGCAGCACGAGGCATCATTGAGGCCATTTATTGGCATCCCGGACTCAGATGGATTATTGATAAAATCTATGTCCTCAGTCCTATTCAATTTACCAATATACGCCGTAATGAAGTTAAGGCAAAGGCCAGTGCCAGAGCGGCCAAGCAGGCGATGACTAAGAAAAATCTGGCGTTGTATTTGAGTACGAAAGAAGAAATACAGCAACGGGCTTCCATGGTACTGTGCAAGGTGCATTATGTCATCGAAGCGCATTTTGAATTGACTGATAAGGCCAATGCTTCTGACAATGCAGGAAAGTTCCAGGATATCATCCGCCGCCGCCTGAAACGGGGGCAATGCTATCATACGCCTTATTTTGGCTGCCGGGAATTTCCTGTCAATTTCCGGGAATATGAATTTGACAGTGTGCCGACAGCCTATGCCGGGGAAGATAAGGAATTAGGGTATATGCTGTATGACATGGATTATTCCGACTTACAGCACATACGGCCTATGTTCTTCAAGGCGACCTTACATAACGGGGTCCTGGATTTGCGGGATTGTGAGGTGCACTCATGATTTTACAATCATTGGTAGATTACTATGAAACCTTAGCCCGACAGGGTGCTATTGCCAAACCAGGATGGGGAAACTATAAGATTTCTTATGCTGTGAATCTGAATCAACAGGGCGAAGTCATCGGTATCCTGTCTTTGGAAAAAGAAGTGATGCGGGGAAAAAAGAAGGTATCTGTGCCTACTACCCATATGCTGCCGGAAGGCGTGAAAAAATCGTCGGGCATCCGGCCGCAGTTCTTATGGGCGAATGCTGCATATTGCCTGGGCCTGCCTAAGGAAAATAAGACGGCAGATATAACGGGAGATGCGGCAACAAAATGGGAAAAGGATAAAAAACGGAGTGTAGCTTGTTTTGAAACGATGAAACAATATCATTTAGATATCTTAGAAGCTGTCCACACGCCGTCAGCAGCGGCTTTGAAGCGGTTCTTTACGACGTGGAATCCGGAAACAGCAGAAAATCATTCCGTATTGAAACCGTACCTGACCACCAACCTATTAACAGCCAATGTAATGTATGCGGTTGAAGGCGTCTTTGTTCAAGATGATGAAACCATCAGGAGCGCCTGGGATGCTCATTATAATCAACCATCTGATGATGCTGTCAAAGGGCAGTGTTTAGTCACAGGGAAAATAGGACCCATTGCCCGCATCCATCCTAATATCAAAGGCGTCCGCGGTGCCCAGTCTTCGGGAGCTTCCTTAGTATCCTTTAACGCAGAGGCTTTTGAATCATACGGTCATTCAAAGGGACAGTGCTATAATGCTCCTGTCAGTGAACATGCCGCTTTCGCCTACACGACGGTATTGAATCAACTCATCGCCGATGAAAAGCATTGCAAGGTCATTGGCAATACGACTGTCGTCTATTGGGCAGCCAATGGGGAAGAAGCCTATCAGGATTTGCTTCATAGCGCCGTTTTTGAAGATGATGACACTATTGATGATGAGACACTTGATGCCTTGTTTTCTCACATCCAAAAAGGGATGCCCTTTGATTTTCAAGGAGTTCCCATCCATCCCGATACGCCTTTTTATATCTTAGGGTTATCGCCAAATGCAGCCAGACTCTCAGTCCGTTTTTTCTTACAAGATACGTTCGGTCATTTTATCGACCACGTGCGCAAACATTATGAAAGACTGGAAATCGTTATGCCTCAGCAGTATCGGGCTTACTTGCCATTAGGGAGATTGTTGGGGGTAACAGTGAATCCTAAACGTAAGGACACGAAAGGAAAACCTGATAAAAAGTATGAGAAAGCATCCCCACTTCTGGCAGGGGCTGTGATGCGGAGCATCCTCTCGGATACGCCTTACCCGCAGGCTTTATACAACCACGTCATGCTGAGAGTTAAAGCAGATCAAGATGATAAAGATAAGCATATCTATAAAATTACTGCTGAAAAAGCCGCTATCATCAAGGCTTGTTTATTGAAGAATTTCCCGAAAGGAGAGACGATAACTGTGGCGTTGAATGAAGAAAGTACGAATACGGCCTATGTATTAGGCAGACTGTTCTCTGTATTAGAACAAATTCAGGAAAAAGCCCATGAAAAAGATAATGGACGCGGTAAGGTTCCCGACTCAGAAAAGAATCGGAAAGGAATAAATAGCACGATTAAGGATCGATTTTTTAATAGTGCGGCTGCGACCCCAGGATGGGTATTTCCGATTTTGTTGAAAATGGCCAATCACCATTTACGCAAATTGAATGACAGAAAGGGATTGAAAATTGAACTGGAAAAAATGGTTACAGAGTTGGAAGGGAAAATCGAGATGAATGGCCAGCCTATTCCTGCGCGGATGAATTTGACGGATCAAGGCTTATTTATTTTAGGCTATTACCATCAGACCCAGAAACGGTATGTGAAGAAGGAGGAAAAATAAAATGTCAGAACCCATTAAGAATCGCTATGAATTTACCATCCTGTTTGACGTAGAAAATGGTAATCCCAATGGTGATCCCGATGCCGGTAATATGCCGCGTGTGGATCCGGAAACGGGGTATGGCCTGGTTACCGATGTCTGCTTGAAGCGTAAGATACGCAATTGCATCGAAACGATTTGCGAAGATAAACCCGGCTATCGTATTTACGTTAAAGAAGGCGTTCCTTTGCAGCGCAGTGATAAAGAAGCCTTGGAATATGTAGGGGTTAAAGAAGAAAAGGACATCAAAAAGATGAAGACAAGCGATCCGGAACTGGACCGTAAAATCTGTGATTTCATGTGCCAGAATTTCTTTGACATACGTACCTTTGGCGCCGTTATGACGACCTTTGTCAAAAGTGCCCTCAATTGTGGCCAAGTTCGCGGTCCTGTTCAGTTGGGTTTTGCCCGCAGCATTGATCCCATCATGCCACAGGAAGTCACCATTACCCGTGTCGCCATCACGACGGAAAAAGATGCTGAAAACAAAAATACCGAAATTGGCAGAAAGTACATCATTCCCTATGCGTTATATCGTGTAGATGGCTACGTGTCGGCTAACCTGGCCCGGAAAGTGACCGGTTTCAGCGAAGATGATTTGCAGTATTTATGGAAGGCCATCATTAATATGTTTGAATATGACCATTCTGCTGCCAGAGGGAATATGGCCGTCCGCGAACTCATCGTTTTCAAGCATGATAGTGAACTGGGGAATGCTCCAGCTTATAAACTTTTTGACACTATTCATGTCCAGAAAAAAGATGGCGTCATTGCTCCCAGAAACTATACGGACTACGATATCACTGTAGATGAAAGTAAAATTCCGGAACATGTTACGTGTACCCGGATGATTTAACCAAACAAAAAAAGCGGTGCGAAGCAGAATCACACATAAAATATATCAGAGCTTCGCACCCGTCTTGATTTCTATAAAAATGAGCAATATCCGGATAATTGACTCAAAAATTGAACTGCTCATCAATCAGTTCGCAATATGATTGATGAGAGAGCAGATAGTGACTGAGCCAATTTGAAGGCTGTCGCACCCTTCACGGGTGCGTGGATTGAAATCTCACCAGCCATGAAAATGACGGTTGCAGCGCTCATGTCGCACCCTTCACGGGTGCGTGGATTGAAATTGCGAAGGTCGTGTGCATGTTTTGGTTGAATCTCAGTCGCACCCTTCACGGGTGCGTGGATTGAAATACACCTCTCAATCTAATAGGACGAACCGTTTCGTCGTCGCACCCTTCACGGGTGCGTGGATTGAAATTCCGGGTCGTCGCTATAAAGGTGCCGCTGGCACAGTCGCACCCTTCACGGGTGCGTGGATTGAAATAAAAAAGCAAGTGGTGAAAAACTTATCGGTTTATGGGTCGCACCCTTCACGGGTGCGTGGATTGAAATACACAGAACATAGAAGCCTCAAGAACTGGCTACACAAGTCGCACCCTTCACGGGTGCGTGGATTGAAATTATGAGGGCCTAATTGGGACACCTATATACGCTTTGTCGCACCCTTCACGGGTGCGTGGATTGAAATTCCGGAAGAAAATCATCTTTCGACACATATGACGAGTCGCACCCTTCACGGGTGCGTGGATTGAAATAATATTATCGGGCGTATGTTAATTATCTCGACCAAAGTCGCACCCTTCACGGGTGCGTGGATTGAAATCATGCCATACGCTTTTCGCCCTCAAGGGAGAAGCAAAGTCGCACCCTTCACGGGTGCGTGGATTGAAATAACATATGCTCAGTCCGTTGATGTTTGGCATTTTGGTCGCACCCTTCACGGGTGCGTGGATTGAAATGTATACGCTCACGCCGACATACGAGGCTGTGACGCGTCGCACCCTTCACGGGTGCGTGGATTGAAATATCGATATAAAACGGAACAAGTCGACCTGCATCCAGGTCGCACCCTTCACGGGTGCGTGGATTGAAATAAGAGCGATTAAAGGCTCGCAAGTTAACTAAGCTTGTCGCACCCTTCACGGGTGCGTGGATTGAAATACGGAAGGAGTGAACTTAGAAATCGCTATTCTTGCAGTCGCACCCTTCACGGGTGCGTGGATTGAAATGCAAGCGTTTTAATTATGACCCTGCTGCTTTCCTGGTCGCACCCTTCACGGGTGCGTGGATTGAAATACAGAACACGGTATTGTGATCGGCTTATGTAATGTTGTCGCACCCTTCACGGGTGCGTGGATTGAAATGGCATTTGTGCCGGTCTTACCGTCGCGGCGGAATTTGTCGCACCCTTCACGGGTGCGTGGATTGAAATCAAATAAGCGGGTACGCGAAATCCAGGACGATAGCATGTCGCACCCTTCACGGGTGCGTGGATTGAAATCCCCATACGATGAATTTCTGTCCGCCCTGCTTGTCCGTCGCACCCTTCACGGGTGCGTGGATTGAAATAGCGTCATGTCTACGCTTTGGTCGGCTACGGTATCGTCGCACCCTTCACGGGTGCGTGGATTGAAATTGCAAATATTCCTTCTTGATGGTAAGGACGCCTTCGGTCGCACCCTTCACGGGTGCGTGGATTGAAATCAGTTGAATCCGAAGGACCGTCACAAGAAAGCCTAGTCGCACCCTTCACGGGTGCGTGGATTGAAATGAGGACCGGATCCACGTATCGAAGAGCGGCGTCATCGTCGCACCCTTCACGGGTGCGTGGATTGAAATTGTCCGTACTGTGGTGCGACAATGGAGCCGGTCGTCGTCGCACCCTTCACGGGTGCGTGGATTGAAATTTGTAAAAGCCCATAGTAGATAGTCTAAGCTGCTCGTCGCACCCTTCACGGGTGCGTGGATTGAAATAGTGCGTCTGTCGATACCGATAACAATCCGGAAGCCCGTCGCACCCTTCACGGGTGCGTGGATTGAAATCTATATCTGGTACCGGAACGACAACGGGTACGTTGTCGCACCCTTCACGGGTGCGTGGATTGAAATAATTTGCAACGGAAAGGTTTTGTTCAACATGGCCGAGTCGCACCCTTCACGGGTGCGTGGATTGAAATGGGAATCTCTATGATGCGATGCAACACTGCGCGAAGTCGCACCCTTCACGGGTGCGTGGATTGAAATGATAGCCATCACTACATCTCGATTTAGATTCGTCGTCGCACCCTTCACGGGTGCGTGGATTGAAATCCTAAAATCCTGCCACAGCTGGCTCACCTGGATGCCGTCGCACCCTTCACGGGTGCGTGGATTGAAATATTCACTGTCTTCACCTCCTGGATACCCTCGGTTTAGTCGCACCCTTCACGGGTGCGTGGATTGAAATATCCACCAGCTGCGGCTGAGCCAGCAGGTGAGAGCGTCGCACCCTTCACGGGTGCGTGGATTGAAATTGCTGTTTCTGTGGCCAGCGTTTTGGTGATGTGCAGGTCGCACCCTTCACGGGTGCGTGGATTGAAATTCCAGGGCCGAAATACAAGCGTTGAAAGCAATCCGTGTCGCACCCTTCACGGGTGCGTGGATTGAAATCTTGTGGCCAGGTAGGGGAGTATCCGCTTACTGATGTCGCACCCTTCACGGGTGCGTGGATTGAAATGTCTTTGTCTTCGATGGTGTAGTACCATCGGTTATTGTCGCACCCTTCACGGGTGCGTGGATTGAAATTACGGCTTCTTTTGCACCGGCAATGTCATCTTTGGTCGCACCCTTCACGGGTGCGTGGATTGAAATAGGGCTATACGTAAGGGTTAAAAAAGAACCAACACGTCGCACCCTTCACGGGTGCGTGGATTGAAATTCTTAATGGTACTGCTGATGGATCTAAAGCTATGGTGTCGCACCCTTCACGGGTGCGTGGATTGAAATAGCATTATATTTATCAATCTCAGACTGTGCTTTCGGTCGCACCCTTCACGGGTGCGTGGATTGAAATCCAGAATCAGGATGTCATTAATGCATTTAATGCTACGTCGCACCCTTCACGGGTGCGTGGATTGAAATAGTGGTGCATCGACAAATGGGAGGCCCTAAAAGAGTCGCACCCTTCACGGGTGCGTGGATTGAAATATCCCTCGCTGCGGCCTTGTTGAGCGTGTTGCTTTGTCGCACCCTTCACGGGTGCGTGGATTGAAATCCACACGGCCATACCAGAGGCACGATGAATATCACGTCGCACCCTTCACGGGTGCGTGGATTGAAATTACATTTAGAAAAGTTCAGAAGTACCTATCAAGAAGGTCGCACCCTTCACGGGTGCGTGGATTGAAATATCAACTTGCTACTGAAAAACTAGAAGGAGGGAGAATGTCGCACCCTTCACGGGTGCGTGGATTGAAATTAGAGAAAGCCGGCATCGTAGAGGACGATGGCTATGTCGCACCCTTCACGGGTGCGTGGATTGAAATACGTTTATGAAGGAGGTAACCATGTATCACAACGACGTCGCACCCTTCACGGGTGCGTGGATTGAAATCCCGGATCCATTTATTGACCCAGTCATCTTCCGTGCCGTCGCACCCTTCACGGGTGCGTGGATTGAAATCGGATTAGCTTATCCTGCATCGGGGCGGACAAATCGGTCGCACCCTTCACGGGTGCGTGGATTGAAATGTTTGTAGCTGTTCGGCCACGCTTTGGTCCCATACCGTCGCACCCTTCACGGGTGCGTGGATTGAAATACAGGGCCATATCAACTACGGAGGTGGTTATTGATGGTCGCACCCTTCACGGGTGCGTGGATTGAAATCGTGCCCGTGTAACCATGCTGTACAGCAATGTCATAGTCGCACCCTTCACGGGTGCGTGGATTGAAATCTGCGTCAGATTTACGTCAAAACCGTCCGTATCTCCAGTCGCACCCTTCACGGGTGCGTGGATTGAAATCCAAGCGGCAAAGCCAGCTTGTACGCCCGCTGACGCGTCGCACCCTTCACGGGTGCGTGGATTGAAATATCATAGCCGTAGACCGTTTCACCGCAGTTGATGACGTCGCACCCTTCACGGGTGCGTGGATTGAAATAAGAACGCCTGGATGCCATGGAAGCGGCCAAGACAGGTCGCACCCTTCACGGGTGCGTGGATTGAAATAAGCACGGCAAAGACGCCTTGCAGGAACTGGCCAACGTCGCACCCTTCACGGGTGCGTGGATTGAAATATCAGTGCCTACCCGGACAAAAACAACCATGCTATTGTCGCACCCTTCACGGGTGCGTGGATTGAAATAGATAGTAGTTATAGCAACCGTTTAAGATTCCGTCGTCGCACCCTTCACGGGTGCGTGGATTGAAATAAGCTAACCTGTCGCTTGTCGCCGCCTTCTACGCGTCGCACCCTTCACGGGTGCGTGGATTGAAATGATGTCTTGATGTAGACCGTGGTCAAGATGTTGCGTGTCGCACCCTTCACGGGTGCGTGGATTGAAATTTTTCGTTATCCCTGGGGAAATACGTCAGGGCAATGTCGCACCCTTCACGGGTGCGTGGATTGAAATCCCGGTAATTGATTGGTCTAACCTGGCTATCAGTGGTCGCACCCTTCACGGGTGCGTGGATTGAAATTTTGGCCGCGGGTCAGGGCTTACGCGAGTTATCACTGTCGCACCCTTCACGGGTGCGTGGATTGAAATGTCGATGAGGGTATTCAGCGGCAGGCCGGCATTGTGTCGCACCCTTCACGGGTGCGTGGATTGAAATTTTTACCAGCACAGTATAGTCGTTATGATACATAGGTCGCACCCTTCACGGGTGCGTGGATTGAAATATATGAAGCGCTATACGGTAAATCGTTCCACAGATGTCGCACCCTTCACGGGTGCGTGGATTGAAATGTCGTGACAAGGCTGTTCATGGCGCGGGACATTTTGTCGCACCCTTCACGGGTGCGTGGATTGAAATACGCCGTCGATGTATAGGTTGGCACCGATACAGTTGTCGCACCCTTCACGGGTGCGTGGATTGAAATATCACCGGCGTCTTTACAGGAGACTGGAGCCTGGCATGTCGCACCCTTCACGGGTGCGTGGATTGAAATCGCGGTATGGGGAAGTCGCCTTTGTTCGAGGCATCGTCGCACCCTTCACGGGTGCGTGGATTGAAATATCTTAACCGTTGGGTCCTCTACTAGATGATTATTGTCGCACCCTTCACGGGTGCGTGGATTGAAATTAGTGTGAACAAATCATCAACATCATATTGTGATACGTCGCACCCTTCACGGGTGCGTGGATTGAAATAGCAATAGGGATGCCCTGGCGGGTGGCGAAGTCATAGTCGCACCCTTCACGGGTGCGTGGATTGAAATACGTTTGTCCGTAATGGTGTCGTAGATGTTGGCCGTGTCGCACCCTTCACGGGTGCGTGGATTGAAATGAGGGCCAGTAGAAGAGCCGGCACACGTCGAACGTGTCGCACCCTTCACGGGTGCGTGGATTGAAATCCGTTGGATCTCTCTTTGCCACAGAGAGCGGAACTAGTCGCACCCTTCACGGGTGCGTGGATTGAAATTTGATGTCGCGCTTCCGGGCGATGTCCTCGGTCGCGTCGCACCCTTCACGGGTGCGTGGATTGAAATACTTTACTGAAAGGTTTGTTCCGTTCACAAGCATCGTCGCACCCTTCACGGGTGCGTGGATTGAAATCAGCCAGCCCTTGACCTGCAGCGGGCTGTTCGGGTGTCGCACCCTTCACGGGTGCGTGGATTGAAATCCCATTTAGTTGTAGATTGTCATAATCTACAACTCCGTCGCACCCTTCACGGGTGCGTGGATTGAAATATGACCAGGCCTTCGTTCCAAGGCTCGTTTTGGCACGTCGCACCCTTCACGGGTGCGTGGATTGAAATCTGGAAGCCGAGTTCCTTGAACAGTGAATTGACGCGCGTCGCACCCTTCACGGGTGCGTGGATTGAAATGACAGTCTTAGCCTGGTAGGCCATTATGTCACTGTAGTCGCACCCTTCACGGGTGCGTGGATTGAAATGAGTACGTCGCGATGCCGAGCGGTGCAAGGCTCGTAGTCGCACCCTTCACGGGTGCGTGGATTGAAATCGTTGAGGTCCCCTGTTTGTACTTGCGACGATTATCGTCACACCCTTCACGGGTGCGTGGATTGAAATCACATCAAGCTGCATGAAATACATTATACCGATGGGTCGCACCCTTCACGGGTGCGTGGATTGAAATATTTTTTCATTCCTCCTAAGACCAACTGATAAGTAGTCGCACCCTTCACGGGTGCGTGGATTGAAATGTATAAGTCCTGGTTGCCGTTGCGTAACTTGCGGCGTCGCACCCTTCACGGGTGCGTGGATTGAAATGACCAGCAGCCCGTGCAGTACCGCAACCTCGAATGTCGCACCCTTCACGGGTGCGTGGATTGAAATTCCATGGTGGAACTACTACAGAAGGGCAGTGACATCGTCGCACCCTTCACGGGTGCGTGGATTGAAATATGGAATTTGTCGGCATGGTGGACACGAACGGCCAGGTCGCACCCTTCACGGGTGCGTGGATTGAAATAGCCTGGATGGGGTACAGATCTACGTCCAGAAATGCGTCGCACCCTTCACGGGTGCGTGGATTGAAATAAATCGTACCGGCCGCGATTCCCCTGCGATCCATAGTCGCACCCTTCACGGGTGCGTGGATTGAAATTCGTCCTTTCCTTTTTCAAATTCATCCGGCACGCCGTCGCACCCTTCACGGGTGCGTGGATTGAAATTGCCAGTACGTTGATACCTAAGAACTAATCTCCTAGGTCGCACCCTTCACGGGTGCGTGGATTGAAATACCATCCGCAAGCGGTCCGTCGGGCTGTCCGACGTTGTCGCACCCTTCACGGGTGCGTGGATTGAAATAACAATTCTGGGACACAAAAATCATACCCCGATTAGTCGCACCCTTCACGGGTGCGTGGATTGAAATTTTTCCAGCTGGTCGTTGATGTAGTAATCGACGCCCGTCGCACCCTTCACGGGTGCGTGGATTGAAATCAATTCAAAGATATCCGTTGCGGGTACACCGGGACGGGTCGCACCCTTCACGGGTGCGTGGATTGAAATAACGACACGAAGAAAGGAGCATAACCATGGCAAGCGTCGCACCCTTCACGGGTGCGTGGATTGAAATACGGGCGCGGTTGTCGTAGTATCGGCACAAAAGCCAGTCGCACCCTTCACGGGTGCGTGGATTGAAATGTTCGACCCGACCGCAGAAGAAAACCCAGACGACCCGTCGCACCCTTCACGGGTGCGTGGATTGAAATATGGATAAAAAAGAAGCACTTCTCGACTGTGACAGTCGCACCCTTCACGGGTGCGTGGATTGAAATATGATGAGGTCCGCTAAATATCGCTTCTTGGCCGCTGTCGCACCCTTCACGGGTGCGTGGATTGAAATCAGGCAGTCTGTACCGTGATACCACTTGACGCTGTAGTCGCACCCTTCACGGGTGCGTGGATTGAAATGGTCATTTTAAACTCCGTTGTGCCGTCAGCGTATCGTCGCACCCTTCACGGGTGCGTGGATTGAAATTATAAAAAGGTGCGTGATCATTTTGGCTGAGATTGTGTCGCACCCTTCACGGGTGCGTGGATTGAAATAGTGCTGACTCTAGTTCTGGAACAGGGTAAGTAACTGGTCGCACCCTTCACGGGTGCGTGGATTGA
>OGZB01000006.1_pt1 | contig 104040 bp, 98 predicted proteins | sample 1576691 | NCBI WGS metagenome assembly OGZB01 (sample SAMEA3541479, study PRJEB24748) | human gut metagenome | biome: human gut; feature: human-associated habitat; material: faeces | place: China | collected 2012
TCTCCTCTTTCTTTTCTTGCAGTAGGACAGATAGGATTCCGCCCGATCCATCTCATAGGTGAGCACGCCGCCGGTTCTGGCGTCGATCTTGTACTCGTACTCCATGCCGCCGGCCTTGAACTCCACCTTATAGCAGGGCGTGCGCTCGTCCAGCTCCTCCTCCACCTCCAGCTCGTAGGTGTCGGTCAGCGCCACCCCCGCGTGGGCCAACGCCGCGTCCCGGGCGGCATCCCGCCCGATGGCCTGGTCCGCGGGCAGGGCATTGGGGTGCTCCTCCCGCTTGCTCTTGAGCACGCTGCCGTCCGCGGCGGCAATCTCGTACTCGTACTCTGTAGTACCTGCCCAGAATTCCAGCTCGTAGGTCAGGCGGCCATCGTCAAAGTCCCGCTTGACCGTCAGCCCGCGCACGTCCCCTTCGGCCACGCCCGCATGGGCGAAGGCCGCGGCTTTGGCCGCCGCCTCGCCGATGTCGGTCTGAACGGTGCTTCCGCCGCCGGTCAGGCTGCCGCCCTTTTGCTCCCGCCCGTGCTTGACAATGGCGCCGGTGGCGGCATCTACATCGTACTCATACTCCGTGTTTCCGGCAAAAAACTCCACCTCGTATACCATACGGCCGTCCTCATAGTCGTAGTCAGCCTCCAGGAACACCACGTCCCCGCTGGTCACACCCGCATGGGTCAGGGCAGCCTCCTTGGCGGCCTCCACACCGATATAGGCGCTCTGGCTGGCCGTACCTACCGAGTTCAGTGCCGGGTTGGAGGCGGTCGTGCTGGTCTGTCCCCCCGCGCTGTCCGGGGTCTGGACTGCGGTGGAATTGGCCAGCAGATTCAGCTCATTGATGGACAGCCCCACCAGGGACTCAAACGTGAGATGGTTGCTGCTGTCCACCAGGGACTGGATCAGCGTGGCCTTGCCCAGCGAGATGCCATACTCGTCCGCCTTTTGCTGAAGGGCGCTGTCCCCACTGAGGGTCTGGGAGAGGATCGCTCCGTTGACTTTGGCGGAGTCCAGCACCTGCCCGATTTCCGTGGTCAGCTTCTGCTCCAGGGCTGCGCCCCGGGCCGCGTCGTCGTCCTCCACCGAGATGAGGATGGAGTTGGCCAGTTCGTCCACATAGCCGTGCTTGAGCAGAGAGCCCATGATGGCGTTGACCGCCACATTCAGGTCGGCCCCCTTCAGGTCCATGCCGTCCAGAATTTCGTTGGCGTCCGCGTTCAGCGGAACGGCCGAGACCACCTTCTCCTGCCGGTTTACATCCAGCTCCACGCTGGGATTGACATCCAGAGAGATGACCGAAGCCACGGCGTTGGCCTGGTAGTACTGAACACCGGCGCCTCCGCCCACTACCACCAGCGCCAGGCAGGCCGCCGCAAGCCAGGCCATGGCCGCCTTTTTCCGCGGCTTCCGCGCCGGTACGGTCATGGGAATCACGTTTCCCCGCCGCGGTTCGCACCGGGAGAGGAGCGCCTCCAGATGGTCGGGCGCGGCGTGCTCCAGCGCGGTGCGCAGACGCTGTTCCAGTTCCTGATCGGTCACAGGGCATCCCCTCCTTCCAGCTTCGTCTTTAGTTTCAGGAGCGCGCGGCGGTACTTGGACAGCACCGTGGACAGGGGCAGCTCCAGCAGGCCTGCAATCTCCCTGTGCTTCCAGCCGGTCACCGCGTGGAGCAGCACAATTTGCCGTTCGTCATCCGCCAGCGCGGTGAGGGCGGCGTCCAGCACCTGCCGGTCCTCCACCGTCACCATCGGGTTCTCCGCTGCCAGCCGTTCCCAGTCCTCCAGAGCCATGTCCTGGGTCCTGCCCCGCTCCCGCAGCTTCATCAGGGCGAGGTTGCGGGCGATGGTCAGCAGCCAGGCCAGCGGTGTGCCCTGGGGACGGTACTGATGGGCGTTTTCCCAGGCCCGCACAAAAGCGTCCTGGGTCACATCCTCAGCGTCATGCTGGTTTTTCAGGTAGGATAGGGCCAGGCCGTACACCGACGTCCGCGTGCGGTGGTACAGCTCTGCCAGCGCCTCCTGATCCCCCCCGGCCAGCCGGGCCATCAGCGGCTCCAGCAGCTCCGGCGCAGTGGCGGTGCGGCGCTCCTCTGCCATTGTCTCAAGCAGGATTAACATGGTGTCGCGCTCCTGTCATCTTCTTAATGTACGGGAGCAGCGTTTTATTGCGCCGCCCCTCTCTTTTTTCCCGATTTTATTATATCCCATTCAGCCGCTAGGAGTAAAGCCCTTTTTTGCTGGGCCCAAGCCGCTTTGTACCGCGGCACAGGAGTGCTTATTCCTGAGCCCCCATGGCCGCCTCCAGCTTCTTGAGTGCTTTTTTCTCAATGCGCGATACCTCGCGCCGCGGTTATTGTAACCAGAGGTCCATTAAAAAAGCGCCTCCGGCGGGCAGAAGCGGAAGTGGATGATGAGCTCCCTCTGTTCAGTTAGCTCCACCCGCTCAATGAGGCTTACCAGAAGCTCCCGGTTGTCACCAGCCTCATCCAGAAAACGCTGAACCAGGGCCCCGGCCTTGTCCCCGGCCTCCGGGCTTTCCCGGCGTTCCAGCTCTGTCACACGCCGCTCCAGTGCGCCGCGCTCCTCGCGGGCCTGCCGGTAGAGCCGTGCAAAATCCGCCTCGGCCAGCAGGCCACTGAGCTGATCCAAATACATCCGGTCCAGGACGGTGGTCAGGCGGCCTATTTTGGCCCGCAGGGCCCGGATTTCCGCCGTGGGATTTTCCCCTCCATGAGCCTCTGCTACGGCAGACCGGGCGGCGGGCAGCAGGGCCGCAGGCTCCAGGCAGGCCCCGCAGGCCTCCCGCAGCTTGGCTACCACGGCACGAGTGACGGTCTGCTCCTGAATGGAGTGGCAGGTGCAGCCCCCTGTCTTTGTGAACCGCTGGTAGGTGCGGCAAACCAGATACCGCACATCCTCCCCCCGGCTGTTTTTCCGGTTGAGCACCGCCAGCGGGTGCCCGCACTCGTGACAGAAAAGCAGCCCTTTCAGCGGAAACTCATAGGTTCGGATACGGGTGTGCCGCCGGCTGGCCAACAGACGCCCCACCCGTTCAAAGGTCTCCGGCGTCACCAGCGGCTCATGGGTTCCCTCCACCACCACCCAGTCCTCCGGTAGCTGCCGAATGCACTTTTTGCTCTTGTAACTGACCTTCCGTCGACGCCCCTGTACCATATTTCCAATATAGGTTTCGTTTTGCAGCATCTCAGAGATGCGCTCACCGCTCCACTGTCCGGTACCGGAGGGATACAGGCCCGCGTAGCACCCCGGCGATGGGATGCCCTCAGCGTTGAGCTGCGCGGCGATCTGGCGGCAGCTCAGGCCCTCCAGCGCCAGCCGGAAAATACGTCGTACCACCGGCGCGGCCCCCTCGTCCACCACAATTTTGTTCTTTTCCGCAGGGTGCATCTGATAGCCATATACCGGCTTGCCGCCGACAAACAGCCCCTTTCGCTGTTTGTCCCGCTTGACGCTGGAGATCTTTTTGGAGATGTCCTTTGCGTACATGTCGTTCATAATGGCCCGGAACGGCGTGATCTCGTTGGCGCTGGAGTCCACACCGGTGTCAATGCCGTCCAACAGGGAGATGTACCGCACACGGTGTTCCGGGAAATAGCGCTCCATATAGTGGCCGGTCATGATGTAGTCGCGCCCCAGCCGGGACAGATCCTTGGTAATCACCATGTTCACCCGTCCGGCCTCAATGTCCCGCAGCATCCGCCGGAACTCCGGGCGGTCGAAACTGGTGCCCGACCAGCCGTCGTCCACATAGAGGCCGGCCACCGGCACCCCCCGCTGGCGGGCAAAGTCCTCCAGCATGGCCCGCTGGTTGCTGACGCTCTCTGAGGGCCCGTCGGTTTCGTCCTCCCTGGACAGCCGGATATAAAGTGCGGCGCGGTACCTCTCCGCCCCTTCTATCTCCAGGTACATGAGTTACCCCCAGGGGTGTCCTTGTTAAGTTCCCGCGCCAAAAAGGCGCGGAATGAGCCTTGTACCAGTTCCTTTGCCTCCGCCCCTCCATCGGTATAGGTACACCGTACCGTCACTTCCCGCTTCCGCTGTCCCAAGCATATCCCTCCTTGCTACTGCTTGGTAAAGCTTATGCGGCAGGCGGCGTTCCTTGCCTGTCCATTAAAGCTTAAAGAAAGGCGCGTCCCAATCGGGACGCGCCTTTTGGAGCGTTATGCAGTTACATCACATATTTTTGTTCTCGAATCATAGCCAGAAGAGTCCTCGGCAAAAATAGTTATCTCAATTTGATAATCTGTACCCGAAACTCCATTATAATAAATTGTATTTCCATAATAATAGGCGTTTCCTGTACTCATGCCGGTGTCATCTTTGTCTAGACTATCTGCAACAACCCAAGAGCCTCCTACTCGATAATAGATAACTATTCTTTCTGCACCAATTTGAGTCATCTTCCTGTTGCCATCTACAGAAAATGTTATCGCAATTCTTCCATTTCCAACAGCCGTCGCATACATACTATAGCTTCTTAATTGTTCGCTTGCACGTAGATCAGCACCTGATTCTGCAAATACAGGGCAAGAAAATGCTAGAATCAAGAGGAGAACCAATGAGACTAGTCTTGTTTTTCTATTATTCATATATCTACTCTCTTTCTGATGTGTATATGGACTCAATCATTCTTTTTAGATCCACTCCTGTAATATCACCACTAATAGAACATTCTATATTATCTTGACTCCAAACTGCAACTTGTATACCAAGATTTTGAAAAATATAGTGTTCTGTTCCTCCACAATAATACATTTCGACTTCAATCTCGTCTTTTTCAAAAGATGTTGATAAATCGAACGTTATATTTTTATATATACTGTATGCAATTGTAATAATAGATCCATCATTTTGGTTTATATAATGAATCCGAATGTCTGACCTCGCCAATTCCTTGGACTCATTTATTGTAATTTCATCCAACCCATATTCTTCCGGCATCCATGTTGGGATAATTTTCTTTTTAACTTCTAGCTCATTCAAAACCCTTTCTACTTCAGATAATTGTTGATCTCTCCCACTATTTGGCGTATTAGAAGAGACTTCTTGAATATTGCTGTTTGTTAAAAGAAATGTATCTTTTGTCCAAACTCCAAACATCTGAAACACATTCTCAAAACCAAGCGCAGGGGGCAATGCGATACACACCACCACAGCCGCTACTATGACAACGCGTCGAAAAAAGTGGCGTTTTGGCCTTCTTTGGGGCCGGTACTCTGTCTGAGAGGGGGCTGGTTCTGATGGGGCTGTTCCGGGGTTCTCTGCCGGGTAGAGGGACAGGTCCTCCCCCTCCGGGGTATTATAGTACTGCTGAAACTCCTCCCATGCCTGCTCGGGGTCGGGGAGAAGCCCTGTCGGATGTCTCTCTTCTCTCTCTAAGACCACCTCCACAATTGCGTCTATATAAGCTTTGTCCTCGGGCGTTTCTGCGGGCGCCGGCGCAGCGGCCAGCAGCTCCAGCAGCTTTTGGGTGCTCAGGCGGCTTAGATAGGCGTAGTTCTGATTTTTGCTCGGGCTTGCCATTCGATTGTGCCCCCTTCAATAATTTATATGTAGACAGCATCCTGTTTTTGGACAGGTCTCAAAAAAATCGCTCCGGGTGCTCCTCTATGGCGCGGCGGAGCTTTTTCTGCGTCCGCTCCACGCGCTTGTAACAGGCCCATAGGGAAATGCCAGCCGCCTTCGCCGCATCCACATAGGCCCAACCATCCAGGGTCACTCTTCGGAACAGGGTAAAATCCTCCTCGGAGACGACATCCAGACACAACTGCACCAATTCGCGGTCGCTGTCGTCCCATTCTGACGGTTCGCTCTCCGGCAGAAGGACTTCCAGCGGAAGAAAGGTCCGTTTCTGGCGGGCCTGCTCCCGCAGCATGTTCTTCGCCACCAGCCCCGCCGTTTTCCGCAGCCATCCGGCGGGATTTGGGCTGCTCATCATCTCCTCCGGCTTCTGGCACGCAATCCGCGCCGCTTCCTGAATGGCAACCTGTGCCGAGGGCATGTCCTTTAATATGGGGTAGAGCTCGAGGAGCATCCGCTTAAAATTCGCGTGGTAGAGTTCCTCCAGGAATTTCCCCTGTTCCTCATTCATGTATCATTCCCCCCTCGCCTGTTCTCTCTCTCTTTATTTTATCACAGGTGCTCCGGCTTTTCTTCCCTGCATTTTACCGGCTGTCTGGCAGGCCCTGAAAAAACTCCTCATAAGAAACGCCGTAAATCTGCTTCAAAGCGATCAGGACGCTGACCCGGATACTGTAGCGGCCCAGTTCCATCTGGGAGATGATTTCCCGGCTGACAGGGAGGCCCATGACCTGGAGCTTTACCGCGACCTGCTCCTGGGACAGTCCGGCCTGCTTGCGCAGGCGATGCAGGTTTTTGCCAATTGAGATATCCTGCTTAATTTTCTCTGACATGAAGACCTCCTTAAAATCAAGCCTGGAACCTATGGATTCCGTTTGATTTTACCTTGGTATTTGCGCCAGATACGGAATGTATTCATTCCAAACGGCTGTCAAAGAAAAAAAGTATCCAATTCCGTGGATATTGTCGACTTCCTTGGAAATTAACCCCACAAAAAAGCGACTTCCCCTCCCATCTTTTAATTATTTGTCCAATTTTCCTCTTTTGCGTACATATAGTTTTTGGAAAGCCTATCGGAGGTCAAGCAGCGGATGCGCTCCATCCACCAGAGGGTCGCTTGCGGCTCGGTCCACACCAGTCATGGACGCTCCCTTACATCTACTTTTTGAAAAAAGGAGTCTGTCCTATGACAAATTTCACCCTGTCACCTACTTTTGACGCGGCAAATGCCTCTCAAAAGGCAGAGCTGCTCCTGCGCCGGCTGGGCGTGCGCAGAAACCTGGTCGGATTTGACTACACCGTATACATGTCTGTGCAGGTGGCGGCCAATCCCAGCTCCCTCCAGTTGATCACCAAGCGTCTCTACCGGGAAACCGCCAAGCAGTTCCATACCACCTCAATCGCGGTGGAGCGCGCTGTCCGCACCGTAATCGGGGACTGCTGGAAACTTGAGGACCACAGCCTTCTGGATACCCTGGCCGGACGGCACCTGACCCGCAGTCCCTCCAACAGCGTATTCATTGACCTGGTGGCCGGATACCTCCGGTATCCGCTGAGCTGACTGTACCACTGGTGTTGATGTCGGCCGCACGTCCGGCACTCCGGGCCTCCCTCCGAGAAGCTGGCTTTTCCCGCTCTGACACCGCAGTGAGGGTGGCGTCTCCGTCCGGGCCGTCCCGGCCCCCGGAGACATCCCCCTCCGCGCTTGCAATAGCCGCGGCGCGATACATAGGAGCGGGAGATGCCGCACTGGGCCGCGATCTCCCGCTGGGTCAGGGGCGGGCGGGCATTCAGGCCGTACCGGAGGGTGATGATCATGGCCTCCCGCTCGTCCAGGCATCGCTTGACGCACCGGCGCACCTTGGCGCAGGAGTCACGGGCATCCAGCTCCTCCAGCATATTGTCGTCCACGCTGATGGTGTCCATCAGCGACAGGGAGTTGCCGTCCCCATCCCCGTCAATGGAATCCGACAGGGAGACCTCCCCCTGCAGCTTCCGCTGGGCGCGGAAGTGCATCAGGATCTCGTTTTCGATACAGCGGGAGGCATAGGTGGCCAGGCGCACGTTCTTGTCCGGCTTGAAGGTACTGATCCCCTTGATCAGTCCGATGGTGCCGATGGAGATCAGATCGTCCTGATCCCCGTTGGGTGTATAGTACTTTTTCATGATGTGCGCCACCAGGCGCAGGTTGTGCTCGATGAGGATGTTCCGGGCCTCCAGATCACCCTGCGCCATCCGCTCCAGGTACATCCGCTCCTCCTCCGCTTTCAGCGGACGGGGGAAGGAGCCGCTTCCCCCGCCGGAGAGGCGCAGGGTGAAGAACAGGCTGTTGAGCATCAGCAAAATCCACGCAGTGAACATTTGTCACACCTCCATAGTTCCACTCTATTCCGCCCGCGTCTGTCCCTATGTCAACGATCCTGTTCCATGCGGGCTTCCCCTGCGGAACGTGAACGAAATTGACGGTTTTTCCCCCAATGCTTTTAGTGGAACTGCTAAATTTTTAAAAATCGCTCCCTCTATATTTACGAACCGCTGCCAGAAGGCTATAATTTATCGTGGTCGGAAATGAGCAAAATTTTTCGAAAATTTGACCGCGGAGTCAGATTTGGGGGAGCATTGTGGATATTGCGAATATAGTCGCCATGTTTGGCGCCATCGCCACGTTCCTGTTTGGTATGTCCACCATGACGGACGGCCTGGAGAAGCTCTCCAGCGGCCGGCTGGAGCATATCCTGGAGCGTCTTACCAGCAACGTATTCAAAGGGGTCCTTCTGGGGGCCGTCGTCACCGGGCTGATCCAGAGCTCCGCCGCCACCACCGTCATGTGCGTCGGTTTCGTCAACGCGGGCATCATGAAGCTGGAGCAGACAGTGGGCATCATCATGGGCGCCAACATCGGCACTACCGTCACCGCGCAGTTGCTGCGCCTGGGTGATATCGACGCGGACAACATCGTGATGATGTTCCTGCAGCCCTCCTTCCTGGGGCCCATTCTGGCGGTTGTGGGCATCATCTTCTACATGTTCATCAAGGGCGGGCACAAGCGCATTGTGGGCCAGATCGTGCTGGGCTTGGGTCTGCTGTTCATCGGCATGAACACCATGTCCTCCGCCGTGGAGCCGCTGAAGAATCTTCCGGAGTTCCAGTCGGTGTTTACCGCCTTCTCCAATCCCCTTCTGGGCGTAGCCGTGGGAGCGGCGGTCACCGCCCTGCTCCAGAGCTCCTCCGCCTCTATGGGCATACTCCAGGCCATCAGCACCACCGGCGTGGTTTCCTTCAACATCGCCATGCCGCTGATTATGGGCCAGAACATCGGCACCTGCATCACCGCGCTCATCTCGTCGGTGGGCGCTTCCAAAAATGCCAAGCGGACCGCCATGATTCACCTCTTTTTCAACATCATCGGCTCGGTCTTTTTTCTGGTGGTTCTGTACGCGGGCAACGCCCTGTTCCGCTTTCCGTTCTGGGAAAACACCATGGACATGGGCTCTATCGCCAACCTCCACCTGGCGTTCAACATCGCCTGTACTGCCCTGCTTCTTCCCTTCCACCGCCAGCTCGTCAAGCTGGTCAAGGCGGTGGTGCCCGGCGACGCGGAGGAGCGGGAGCTGTCCGTGCTGGACGACCGTTTCCTGTCCTCCCCCTCCCTGGCGCTGGAGCGGGCCCACGATGCGGTGGTACAGATGAGCGAGTTCGCCCGGGACAACTACCGGCTGGCTGTGGAGCTCATCTGGAAATTTGACGCCAAGAAGCTGGAGCGGCTCAACGAAACCGAGGTGGCGCTGGACAAGCTGGAGGGTCTGCTGGACAACTATCTGGTCAAGCTCACCGACCGGGCGCTGACCGCCGAGGAGAGCACCCGGGTGTCCGAGCTGCTGCACACCCTGTCCGACTTTGAGCGCATCGGCGATTACGCTGTCAACGTCTCGGAGAGCGCGGTCGTCCTCCACGACCGGAACATTACCTTCTCCCCCCAGGCCCGGGCCGAGCTTGAGAGGCTCACCGCGGCGGTGGGAGAGACGCTGGACAAGACGGTAGCCTGCTACCAGAGCCGCCAGCGCACCCTGGCTGTCCAGGTGGAGCCGCTGGAGGAGGTTGTAGATCTGATCGCCGCCACCCTGAAAAACCGCCATGTGGAGCGCCTTAAGGCCGGTGAGTGCACCATCGAGCTGGGCACCCAGTTCCTGGAGCTGCTGATCAATCTGGAGCGCATGTCCGACCACTGTTCCAACGTGGCTCTGCACATCCTGCGCCAGACCTCCTCGCCCGACGACAAGGTGCGCATCGACTCCCACGCCTATATGCACGAGCTGCATCACGGCGGTTTCAACCAGGAGTTTGACGACCTCTTTCAGGAGTACCGGACAAAATACTTCCAGCCCATTGCCGGGGACCCGGAGCGCGTTTGATAAAAAAGTACCCCCTGCCGCATGCGGCAGGGGGTACTTTTTGCTATTCATAAGCATAGCAAAGTTGGCCATGCGCCGCTTACCGCGGCACGGCCATGCGATTACGGGACGGCCCGCATGCGCAAACACTTCATGCACCTGAGCTTTTGCATTTTTTCGTGGTGCGCCCTGTTGGAGTGTTATACGCCTTCACCGGTCACGTCGCAGAACTCCGGCTCCTCCCCCAGCGCGAACTGGAGGGGGCGGTCTCCCTTCAGCAGGCGTGAGAGCTCCACGTAGCGCACCCGGCTGTTCCGGTAAGTGAGCCAGTAGAAGCGCATGGACTCGGCGCAGAGGACGGAGGAATACACCGTGTAGTCATAGGGCACCACGCCCCGGTCGTGGGGGGTGATCTCCCCCGGCCCGGTGAGCTCCACCGCACCCAAAGGAAAGGCGGCGCTGTGGAGCAGGCGGAACAGAAGGGACACCCCCTCCGCTTCGTCCCCGCCCTTGACCGCGTGCTCCCGGAGGAAGGCCAGCCGCACGAAGCGGGAGGGGGACGACCAGTCCCCGGGCAGGCCGGCCGCCCCGCTGCCGGAAAAGCAGGGCTCCAGCCGCTCCCCGCCCCAGGCCAGCTCTCCGTAATCCAGGGGCCGGAGTTGGGGATAGTTCAACAGATTGGTACGGTGCCACGGGTAGCCGGGGCTGTTGGTCATCACCCCAACCGTGTTCCGGTAGATGTGCAGCCCGTCCCGGTCGGACTCCACCACGATGCTCTCCCCGGTGCGGTCGGAAAACATCCAGTGGATGGGCGGCACGGTCCCCAGCATGGGGATGGCCACCAGCGACACCCGCTCCTCCAGTGCGCGGGCCACCTCCTCCACCGAGGCGCAGGTGGCCAGGCACCAGGTCACCAGGAAGGGCGGCTGGAGGGGCAGGGTGCCGGGCCGCGCCTCCGGGGCAAAGTGGGCAAACGTGCGGTAGTAGAGCTGGCCGCCCATCAAGCCCTTCTCGTTGAGGCCCTCATACAGGGCCGGGGTGGAACGCAGCACCAGGGAGCCGATGCCCACCGCAGCGTAGGCCGCCGTACAGCGGGTGGACGGCTCCAGATTGCCCTCCAGCTCGGTACCGCAGGCGTAGAACACCTGTCCCCGTGGTACAAAGGTCACCTTGCTGTCCGCCGCAATGCGGTTGAAATCGAAGTTGCGCCCCCACAGGTGTCCGCCGTCCGCCGTCTCCCACGCCACCGCGCTGCACCCGGCGGACAGGTCGCCCAACAGCGCCCGCGCCCGGCTCTCGTTAGAATCCATCTGTTACGCCTCCTTCTGGAACCTATGTGCTTATGGTATACGGTCTGTCACTGATTATACACCTTTTTCCCCTTTCCCGCCACCAGCAAAAGGAGCACCCCGGCAGCCAGAAGCAGCCCTTGGACGGCCCAGGCCGCCGCCGGGAGGGAGAAAGCCGGGTCCAGCATCCCCAGAGTCAGGGGATAGGACGTGCACAGGCCGCCGTTCCACAGCCCCAGGGCCTCCGGCAGAGGCAGGGCCGCCAGGGCAAAGGGGAGGAGCATCCACACATAGAGCAGCCAGGGCCGCAGGCGGCCCAGCAGCCAGCCGCTGCCCAGGGCGAACACCAGAGGGGGCGCCAGGATCACCAGGGCGGGCAGGGCCAGGGAGCCCCAGTCCGTCCAGCCGAACAGGCGGGCATAGAGCAGGGCGGCCAGGGCCAGCGCCGCCAGGCAGAGCAGAGCCACCCCCACCAGGGCGGCAGCGCAGCGGGCCAGGGCGTACCGCCGGGGGTCGGCGGGGGTGGCGGCGGTGAGCACCGCCGCCCGCCGCTCCCGGGCCGACGTGAAAAAGGTGAGGAAAAACAGGGCCCCCACCCACACAAGGGGCAGCAGCCGCCCCAGGTAGGCCCCGAAGCTCCAGGGCGAAAAGGGGGCCGTATGGGCCACGCCGGGGAGGGCTACGGCGTAGAACACCTGTCCGGCGTAGAACAGCAGCACCGCCAGCAGGCCGATGAAAAACTTGTTGCACAGCAGCCGCCGGCACTCGCAGCGAAAAATCTTAATCAAGGGTCAAGTCCTCCTCCGTCAGCCCGCAGGCGTCCAAAAATTCCTGGTAGGTCAGATAGGGGTACATGGGGTCCAGCTCCCGGTTGAAGAGGCCGTGCAGGATCTCATCCATGGCCGCCTCGCCCCCCACCAGCTCCTCCGCTTTCAAAATCTTCAGCGGCATCTCGCTGTACTGCCGCATGCCGGACAGGGAGTTGGAGATGGCCAGCTGCTCCGCCTCGGGCAGGGCCTCCAGGTACTCCGGGCGGCGGACGTAGAAGTTGAGGTAGTAGTCCTCCACCTCCCCGCGCCACTGGTCCACATAGTGCTCCCTGGCGTAGTCCTCGCCGTAGAGCTCCTTCACAATGCGGTAGGTGGTGTAGCACGTCAGGCCCTCCGCCGACCAGGGGCTGTCGGGGCCGGCGGCGTCGAACATGTTGCCCAGGCCCCACCACTGGTGGACCAGCTCGTGGATCATCACCTCGGCGGCCCCGCCGCCCTTGCCCGTGTCGCCCAGGTTGTGGGCGGTGAAGTCGGCCTCGTCCAGCAGGCTGGCCCCGTCCACAGCGTAGCCGCCGCCGGTCACCCGGCTCTGGATCAGCTTGAGGCGCTCCCCGCCGCCGAAGGACAGAGGGCCGTAGTGCCCGGCGCAGTAGTCCACCACCGCTCGGACGGCCTCCGCCGCGCCGGCGGCCTCCATGACGGCCTGATGCTTGCGGCCGTAGTAGAAGTCGATGGTGAGCCCCCCGGCCTGGATCTCCTCGCGGACGTAGTCGCCGGCGTAGAGGATGCCGCCGGCGCTGTTGGTCTCATAGCGCCAGGTTTTGGTGCCGTCCCCGTGTTCGGCCACCACCTCCGCCTCGCTGGCACCGAAGGGGATGACCGTCATGGCGACGGGCAGGGTGATCTCAATTGTGGCGGGATAGCCGTCTTCGCCTGGCATCACGTTCATCAGGCGGGGAGAGAGGGCCGCGTTCTCCAGACAGAGGTATTCGCCGCTGAGCTCCTTGCCGCCCTGCATGGTGGGCAGATCCTCCTGGGGGAAGCCGCCGTACTCCAGGGTCAGCTCCACCTGCTCCTCGGCCGGGATGGCGACCTCCAGCTTGGCCTCGTTGTACTCCTGGTAATCGCTCACCGAGAAGGGAACCTCCACCCCGTTGGCCCGGACGTTGGAGATGGTGTAGCCGGGGGTGACGCCGAGGGCCACCGTCTGCTCCTGCCCCGTGGTATTCTGGAGCTGGTAGGAGGCCGTACCCGCCACCGTGCCCCGCCTTGTGTCCGGCGTGACCTGGGCGGAGCGGCGCAGGCAGGCCACCCCCTCCAGCGGTTCCATCGTCAGGAAGGTCATGGCGCTGAGATCCGGGTTGCTGTGGTCGATGAAGGGCTGAGCGGCACAGCTCCAGCCGCAGCAGAGCAGCAGGGCCGCGGCCAGCAGGGGGCGGTATACCCGCCGGGCCGTGCGGGCCAAAGAGCCCAGGGGGCCCCGGCCGTACCGCCGGATGCACAGGTAGGACAGGGCCCACAGCCCCGCCAGGCCCAGCAGCCAGGTCAGGCGCATGTAGGCGGCGGAGCGGAGGATGCGGAAGTTGGAGAAATCGTCGGACAGGGCCCAGACGCAGGGGTTGAGCCAGCAGAGCTGCCAGTTGTCCCGCCAGATGGTGAGGCTCAGGGCCGCCAGAGCGGCCACCAGCACCAGGGACAGGTCAAAGCGGCGGGTGAACTGCCACGCCGCCCCGGCCAGCAGGATACACAGGGGGAGGGCCAGGCCCATGAGAATGAGGTAGGCCAGCAGATAATCCCCGCCGTCAAAGACGGCGCCCACGGTATGGGCCGTCCAGGGCAGCCAGGCCAGAAGGGTGAGGGCCAGGGTCAGCGCCGCCGTCCCCAGCAGGGCCATCAGCCTTGCCAGGGCAGCGGTCAGAGGGGACACCGCCGCGTCGCAGAGCGCCTCCACCCGGCAGCGGGAGGTACGGGCGCAGTCGCAGAGGGTAAGCAGGGCAAAGAGCAGCCCGCCCAGCACGCCCCCGGCCAGGGCGGGATTGGCCACATAGAGGGACTGCATCGTGTCGGCCGAGGCGGACCGGTACACCGTCAGCCCCGCCAGGGGGGACAGGACGGTGAGGGCGGCGGCCAGCCAGGTGAGCCGGCCCCGCAGCAGCCGCGTCAGCTCCCGCACCGAGAGAATCCAGACGTTCATGCCTCGCCCTCCCCGGAGATGAGATAGAGGTAGGCGTCCTCCAAGGTGGGCTCGACGGGCCGGACATAGAGGGGCAGCGTCTCCGCCACCGCCCGGCAGGCCACGCCCCGGGCGGTGTTCACCCGGGCGGTGATGTGCAGGCCGTCCTCCCGGCCCCCCGCCCGCGCCTCAAAGGTGCCCACGTGGCCCTCTGCCGCCCGGATAAGCTCCTCCGGCGTGCCGTCAAAGCGCAGCCGCCCCTGGTGGAGCACCAGCAGGCGGGAGCACACCGACTGCACATCCTCGATGATGTGGGTGGACAGGAGCACCAGCCGGTCCTGGGCCAGCCGGGAAAACAGGTTGCGGAAGTGAATGCGCTCCTCCGGGTCCAGGCCCACCGTGGGCTCGTCAAAGATCAAAAACGCCGGATCGCCCAGCAGGGCCTGGGCAATGCCCACCCGCTGGCGCTGGCCGCCGGAGAGGGTGCGGATTCTGGCCCGCCGCTTCTCCCCCAGATGGACGGCCTCGATCACCGCCCGAATGCTCTCCCGGCCGCTCCGCAGGCCCTTCAGCGCCCCCATGTAGTCCAGAAACTGCTCCACCGTCAGCTCGTCAAACAGACCGAAGTCCTGGGGCAGATAGCCCAGGCGGGCTTTGTAGGCCCGCTCGCATTTGGTCAGAGGCTCGCCGTCCGCCCGTATGGCGCCGCCGGTGGGCAGCAGGCCCGCCACCAGCAGCTTCATCAGGGTGGATTTGCCCGCGCCGTTGGGGCCCAGCAGGCCGATCAGGCTGGGGCTGTCCAGGGAGGCGCTCACCCCCTGGAGGGCCTTCTTGCCGTTGGGATAGGTCATGTTCAGTTCTTGCAGGGTAATTTGCATGGCTCGGCATCCTTTCTTGTTTGGGTTCGTCCCAAGGATACCGGCCCCCCGTGGAGGAGAGAGGGAGAATTTATGTGTTTTCTGTGGAGAGGCGCGGAAGGAGGGCGGTGAAGCGCACCCCGTCGGCGCTGTTCTCGATGCGGCACGTCCCGCCGTGGCGCTCCACGATCATGCGCACCAGATAGAGCCCCAGGCCGCTGCCGCCGGTGGCCCGGCTGCGGGAGGGCTCGGCCCGGTAAAAGGCCTCAAACAGGTGGGGCAGGGCCTCGGCCGGGATGCGGGCCCCGGTGTTTTCCACCGTCAGCACCGCCCAAGCCCCCCGGGCCGCCGCAGTCACCCGGATCTCCGCCCCCTCCGGCGAGTAGAGGGCGGCGTTGGAGAGCAGGTTTTCCACCGCACGGCCCAGCAGGGCGCGCTCCCCCTCCACCAGAAGTCCCGGCTCCAGCGCCTCCACCGCGGTCATCCCCCGCTGCTCCAGCAGCTCGGCGTCCTGGGCCAGCTTCTCCGCCGTCAGGGCGGACAGCTCCACCGCCTCCCGACGGGAGGCGCCGTCCGACTCCATGCGGGACACGGCCAGCAGCTCCCCCACCAGCGCCTCCATCCGCCCCGCCACCTGGAGGGAGCGGGCCAGATACTTCTCCCGGTCCCGGTACACCCCCACGCCGTCCAGCATACCGCTCAGTTGCCCCTTCAGGATGGTGACAGGGGTCTTGAGCTCGTGGGAGGCGGCGGAGAAGAAGGCCAGCCGCTGGCGCTCCAGCTCCCTGGCCCGCTCCATGTCGCCCCGCAGGGCCGCGTTGGCCTCCTCCAGCTCGGCCAGGGCGGCGGAGAGGCGCTCTGCCATCTCATCCAGGCTGCGGCCCAGAGCGCCGATCTCGTCCCGCCGGGTCTCGCCGCACTTCCACTGGAAGTCCAGCTCCGCCATCCGCCCCGCGATGGAGCTGATGCGGACGATGGGCCTGGCCAGATAGCGGGAGTACCCTACCGCGCACAGCAGGGAAAAGGCCAACAGGGCCAAGGCCAGGCAGGGCGCCGCCCGGTTGAGGGCCTCCACCGCCTGGTTGGCCAGGCGCATGGGAGGGACAACCAGCAGTTGATAGGTTTCCACCCGGTCGGCAAAGGTCACCTCCGCGATCAGGGCGTCGCTGAGGGCCGTGGTCACATAGTGCCCGGCCCGTTCCCTCTGTGCCGGGCCGCCATCGGCGCCATAGGTATAGGTGGACACCGAATCAGACTCCTGCACGGCCGTGGTGACGGACACATAGAGGGAACCCGTGTCCACACTCTCCCCGTCGGGGCTCGCCAGGGATACCGCCGCTCCGCTCTCCCGGACAAATACATCCAGGATGGGCCCGGCGTCGGCCAGCTTGGTTAGGGCCAGCCGGTCGGTGAGCTCGCTCACCTGCACCTGGAGCCGGTCGCCGACCACGGACACATAGGTGATGGGGGTGGCCCAGGCGATCAGTCCGAAGGTGAGTCCCCCCGCCCCCAGCAGCAGCAGCAGGGTGAGCAGGAAGATACGGGCCGTCAGGCTCTCACGGATGTTCCTTCGGCACACGGTAGCCCACCCCCCTCACAGTCTCAATGTAGTCCACCCCCAGCTTTTTGCGGAGGTTCTTGATGTGGCTGTCCACCACCCGCTCGTCCCCGAAGAAGTCGTAGCCCCACAGCTTGGCCAGCAGAATTTCCCGGGTAAACACCCGTCCGGGGCTGGACAGGAGCTCCCGCAGCAGCTCGAACTCCCGGGCGGTGAGCTGCTCCAGCACCCGGCCGTCCAGGCGTACCTCCACCGCGTCGGGGTCCAGGGTCAGCCCCCGGTAGCGCAGGCAGCGTCCGGGCGCGTCGCCCCCCGCCCGCCGCAGCACCGCCGCCAGCTTCCGCAGCAGGATGGGCATGGAGAAGGGCTTGGTGATGTAGTCGTCGATCTCCAGATCAAAGCCCCGGAGCTGCTCAGCCTCTCCGTCCAGGGCGGTGAGCAGGACAATGGGCACCCGGGACTGGCGGCGGATAAGCTCGCACACCCCAAAGCCGTCCAGCTTGGGCAGCATCACGTCCAGCAGGACCAGGTCGAACGCCTCCTGCTGAAAGAGGCTCACCGCCTCAATGCCGTCCCCCGCCGTTGCCGTCTCATAGCCCGCGTCGCCCAGGTAGGCCTCCAGCAGCTCCTGGATGTCCTGCTCGTCCTCCACAATCAAAATGCGTTTCACTGCGAATCACTCCCGAAACAGATGGTAGCACATAATTGTGAATTTTGTATGGAGAAGGTTTCCCGCGCTGCCGCCAGAAAATACCGCTGTCCCCCTTTTCTTCTCAGGGGAATGATACGGCCCCCTTCCTGCTTTTCAAGCATAGCGCAGAAAGGCCCTGGTTCCGCACGTAGGCAGATGCCCCGCCGGCAGTCCAGGCTGCCGGCGGGGCCCTCTCCCCTATTGTTTGGAAATACTTACGGCCGTTGGCGTAGAGTCCTCCTTGCCCAGCTCTCCGGTATAGGTGACGGATACGCAGTCTCCCTCCTCCAGTGCGCCTGTGTCTACTCCCGCTCCGAATTCAAAGGTCTGGTACTCCCCCTCGTCCGTCAGAAGCACCAAAAAGTCGCCGTTCCGGTTCACAACTCCCTCCACCGTGCCGCCCGCAGCGCCCTCCCTGTCCGTGCCGCAGGCCGTCAGTATGGCCAGCAGGAGCAGCGCCGATATCAGTCTCAGGTATCTCTGTCTCATGTTCCTCCGCCTTTTTATTGGAATTTTTCGGGCAGCGTCTGTCCCGCCATGGCATAGCAGGCCGCGATCCGCTCCCAGTCCAGCCCCGCCTCATTCCCGTCCAGGAAGCCCGTCAGGCCCCGGAGCATGGTGTCCTGTACCTCGGCGGACGCGCCGGCCAGGTGTTCCTCCAGGAAAGCAAGGATAGGCTCCACCTCCACAGTAGTTTGAAGAAGCTCATTGTACCCGTCCAGCAGAACCGCACTCTGGTAAGCCTCCTCCGTCTCATAGCAGACCGGCACGTTGTTGCCGGTGCGCCGCTCCACGATCAGGCCCGCCGCCCCCCGGTCACCGGCGGCCCGCTCGGCCTTCTCCCGGGTGTCATACTGGCCCAGCTCCACAAAAAGCCGACCTGCGTCGTCCCGCAGCAGGCGCGCCCCCTCCTCCGGCGCGGCCATGGCCCTGAGGGCCTCCGGGCTGTCCGCCGACAGGGTGCGCAGCGAGTAGATGGTGTCCAGCCGGTTCTCTGCGGGAGTCAGGCGGATCACAATACTGCCCGGCTCCTGGTACTCCCGGAGCTGCACATCTGCATCGCTCTCCAGCTCCAGTTGGACCACGGCGGCGCGGTCCACCCACCCCTCGGCGGTGTAAACAGACTTGATGTACTGGCTGGTGTCCTGGGCGCGGGAGAGCTCCGACAGGATCTCCACCCGCTCCGTCCCGGGCAGGGTTAGCGTGACCGTCTTGGGAAAAGAGGCGAATTCGGCGTGGTAGCGCCCGGCGCTGGACTGCTCGTAGCGGAGGGTCAGCCATTCCGTATCGCCCTCCCGCTCCATGGTCAGGGCCGCCCGGCTGCCTGCGGCAGTTTGTCCGCCGTCCACGCTGGGCGCATTGACCCGGAACACCTGCACCAGTCTGCCCAGAATCGGCAGCTCCTCCATGGCGGCCGCGAAGGCCGGCGAGGCGTTCACCCCTCCGGCAAACAGGCCCAGCACCAGTGCCAGGCACAGGGCCGACCGGACGGCCCCCCGCCGCACCCGCGCCCGCCGGGCCACCGTGCGCCGCCCACGCTCCAGGCCGGTGCGAATGGCGGCATCCAGCCCCTGCGGCAGGTTTCCTTCGGATGTCTGTATCATATCTGTGTCGTCCTTTCCTTCAATTGATTCATCCCCCGGTAGTAATCGGATTTCACGGTACTCTCCGGCTTGCGGAGCACCTGGGCGATCTCCCGGAAGGTCATATCCTCGTAAAATTTCAGGAGAATGACGGTTCGGCTTCGGTCATCCAGCCGCCCCAGCTCCTCCCTCAGCCAGAGGGAGTCTGCCCACCGCTCCTCACCGTCCTCAGCCGGGAGCGCGTCCCACGCCTCCTGCACAGCCCCCTGCGGCGGCCGCCGGCGGAGGAAGGACAGCGCCGTATTGGTCAGTATTCGGTAAAACCAGGGGTAAAAGCGTTCGGGGTCCCGAAGCCTCCACTTGGCGGTGTACGCCTTGCAGACGGCCTCCTGAACCACCTCCAGGGCGTCGTCCTCATTTCGTGTATACCCAAAGGCCACCCGGTAAAAGGATGCCTTTTTCTGCTCAATCCGTTCCACAAATTCCGAGTCGGAGATGGAAGGATGCGAGAATTGCAGCTGCACGTGTTTTGCTCACTCCTTTCTGCCTAATAAGACGCGGAAAGCCAGCCCTTAGTCGGCCCCACAGGAAATTTTCTCTAAAATTTTATCGTCCCTGGCCCCTCTATGTAAAGAGCCTGCCCCCTGTTTGAAAAGGGGGCAGGCTCTGTTTGATCACCGGACTATTGGGATGCTTCATCCAGGAACTGGCCTAACTGCGCCACAGGCTCCTGACTGACTACGGATGGATATTGGGGTAGCGTGAGACATCGTTCCCCCGGATGGATGATACGCCAGAACTTCATGTTGAAAACCGGCCGCCTGTTATAAAATTTGAGAAACAAAAACGGGAGGCCAGCCCCTGCGGGCCGGTCCCCCGTTCTGTTCCACTCAGTATCCCTCGGCGTGCTCGCCCTTCACCAGCTTGACGATCCGGGACGTGCCCAGGCGGTCCGCGCCCAGGGCCATGAAGTCCTCGGCGTCCTGGAGGCTGGAGATGCCGCCCGCGGCCTTGATCTTCACGCCGGGGCCGATGTGGGCCTTGAACAGGGCCACGTCCTCCCGGGTGGCGCCGCCGGTGGAGAAGCCGGTGGAGGTCTTGATGTAGTCCGCGCCGGACTCGGTCACCAGCTCGCACAGCTTGATCTTCTCCGCCTCAGTGAGCAGGCAGGTTTCCACGATCACCTTGAGGATGCGGCCCTGGCAGGAGGCTTTGATGGCCTTGATCTCGGCCAGCACCTCATCCCACCGCTGATCCTTCACCCAGCCGATGTTGATCACCATGTCGATCTCGTCGGCGCCGTTGCGGATGGCGTCCTCGGTCTCAAAGACCTTGACGGCGGTGGTAGAGTAGCCGTTGGGGAAGCCGATGACGGTGCAGATCTTCAGCTCGTTGCCCACGTAGTCCGCTGCCTGCTTCACAAAGGAGGCGGGAATGCACACGGAGGCGCAGCCGTACTTCAGCCCGTCGTCGCAGACCTCCTTGATCTGGGCCCAGGTAGACTCCTGTTTGAGCAGAGTGTGGTCGCAGTGGGCCAGGATGTTCTTCACGTCCATTAGATTACTCCCTTTCTACGCGTCGTGCAGTTATTTTACCTCCACCAGCTCGTAGGAGCGGGTGCCGATGCCGATTTTCTCACAGTGGGCCAGGCACACCCGCCAGTCGGTGTCCGGCATGCTGTTGATGAAGTGGTCGTGCTTGTCGCAGAAGCCCTCCCTGTGCATCTGCTCGTCCAGGTGGGAGCCGGGGATGGGGGGCTGTTTCCCGCAGGCGTCGGCGCAGGCCTGGTCCAGAGCCACCGGGTCAAAGGAGGCGAACATGCCCACGTCGGGCACGATGGGCAGGTCGTTCTCCCCGTGACAGTCGCAGTAGGGGGACACGTCGATGACCAGGCTGATGTGGAACTGGGGACGGCCGTCCACCACCGCCTTGGCGTACTCCGCCATGCGGCAGCCCAGCTCCTCCATGGCCGCGTCGTTGCCGGGGCGGATGGCGTCGGTGTTGCACACCGCAATACAGCGGCCGCAGCCCACGCACTTGTCCCAGTCGATGGACGCCTTGCGGTCCTCCCCAAAGGTGATGGCGCCGTGGGCGCACTGGGTGGCGCACCGGCGGCAGCCCACACAGCGGCGGGGCGCCACCATCGGCTTGCCCTGGGCGTGCTGCTCCATCTTGCCCCGGCGGGAACCGCAGCCCATACCCAAGTTCTTGATGGCGCCGCCGAAGCCGGTCTGCTCATGCCCCTTGAAGTGGGACAGGGAGATGATCACATCGGCCTCCATGATGGCCTTTCCGATCTTGGCGGTCTGGATGTACTCCGCCCCCTCCACGGGCACCTCCACGTCGTCGTTGCCCCGCAAGCCGTCACCGATGATCACCTGGCAGCCGGTAGACAGCGGGGAGAAGCCGTTCTCATAGGCTGCGTCCAGGTGCTCCAGGGCGTTTTTCCGGCGGCCGGGATAGAGGGTGTTGCAGTCGGTGAGGAAGGGGACGCCCCCCAGGCTCTTCACCACATCGGCCACCACCTTGGCGTAATTGGGCCGCAGGAATGCCAGGTTTCCCGGCTCACCGAAATGCATCTTGATGGCCACCAGCTTACGCTCAAAGTTGATCTCCCCGATGCCCGCCGTGCGCATCAGCTTCTCCAGCTTGTTCAGCAGGCTGACCCCCGGCCTGCACCGGAGGTCCGTCATGTAAACCTTGGACCGCTCTCCCATATTTCTGTGTGCCTCCCATTTTGGTTCAAATTGTTAAGTGGTTCTTATTTTATACTCCTTTGCCCGTTCTCGCAAGGGGTTTGCGCTGAAACATAAGCAAAAAGGCCGCCAAAAGGAGCACGCAGGCCCCCAACACCGCCCTCTGCCCCCACCGGCCGCTGCACCAGGCCCCCAGTGCCGCTCCGACGATGAAAAACACGATAATGCCGTAGTACTGGGCCGCCCGGTGTCCGTGGTCCCGCTCGCCGGTCTTCCCCCATAGGTACAGCCGCTCCGTGCCGCTGCGCAGGTTTCCGGTGCACATAGTGGTGGCAAAGGCGTTGCCGTTGACCTTGCGGAAGCTCTCCACCTGGACCGCGCAGACAAAGGCCACCAGCACATTGGCCGCGTTGTCCAGCGCCGCGGGCAGGAAGGCCACCGCCGCCAGCAGGAGCAACTCCGCCGCCACGGTGATCTGCCGCCAGTGGAGGGCCTGGGCCCCCCGGAACCGTCCGCGGATCAGCTCTGCCGCCAGTACCCCCGCGGCAAAGGCCAGAATGGGTACCAGATAGTGGCCTGCGCCGCCCCAGTCCCCCTCCATCAGCCGTACCCCCAGCAGCACGATATTTCCGGTCTGGGCGTTGGCGAACACTCCACCCCGGATAAGGTAGGTATACGCATCCAGAAAGCCTCCGGTCAGGGCCAGCACCGCCCCCAGCCGAAAGCTCTCCGACATCTGCCTGTGTGTCGTCTGTTCCACGCGCTGTCCCCCTCTCAGGACCAAAGGTCCGCTACCAGCTTGTCGAAAAGGTGTTTCGACAAGCTGGCGGGCTTTCTAAAATTAACATAAAATAATAAAAAGTCGTTTGATCCAACGCGAAAGGGAACCCTGACGGTTCCCTTTCACACTATCTTTCCCCTCCAAATCCTTCGGCAGGAGGGTTTATCGGCAGTCTTAGGGGCGGGCCTTTGGCCCGTCCCCCTGTGTCCGGCTCAGAACGGCAGGCCGAGCCCTCCGGTGAGCTGCTGCATGGTGGAGGCGGAGTCGCTCTCTGCCGCCCGCAAAGCCTCGTTCACCGCAGCCACGATCATGTCCTGAAGCATCTCCACATCCTCCGGATCCACCGCCTCGGGGTCAATGACGACCTCCTTCAGCTCCCGCTTGCCGGTCACTGTGGCGGAGACCACGCCGCCGCCCGCGGCGGCCGTGTAGGTCTTGGTCTCCAGCTCCTGCTGCATTTTCATCATGTCCTGCTGCATCTTCTGAACCTGCTTCATCATGTTCATATTCATGCCGCCGCCAAAGCCGCCCATTCCGCGGCTGTTGAATCCCTTTGCCATCGGTCGCAACTCCTTTTATTCCTGAATGATGATGTTGTCAAACTGCCGGCTGAACGCCAGCAGATCGTCCAGTTTGTCGTGCTCCGCCGCCTGGGCGGGTGCCGCTGCGGCCGGGGCAGCGGGCGCCTTCCCCACCTTGACCGCGCAGCGCGCCGGGACGCCGGTCTGAGCCGAGGCCAGCCGCCCCAGCTCCTCCAGAATGGAGGCTCCGCCCACCATGCTCTTGGTAAACTCGTCCTTCACCCACAGCGTGAGCACCCCGTCCTCCAGCCGCCCCTGCACCATGGCCGGGTTGCTCAGGAAGGGGTAGACCGCAGGAAATTTTCCCCGCACCGCCGCCACCAGGCCGGGCCAGAGGTCGGCCGCGGCGCTCCGGCCGGCTTCTCCGCCGGTGGGCGCCTCTCCGGCCACCAGGCGGTCCTCAGGAGCTGTAGACGGCTCCGGCGTCTCGTCTACGTCTACCCGCTCCCCCGGCTCATCAGGCAGTGGGGGCCGCTCCTCCTCCCACGGGGGGCGCTCTGCCGGGGCTGACTCCACCCTTGGGGCGGACGGCTCCCGCTTCGCCGGTGCGGACTGCTTCATGGGCTGCCCCGGTACCGCGCAGGCCGCCGGAATCCCCCCCGCCAGCAGCTCCTCCACCCGGGCCAGCCGGGCATTCAGCGCCGCGGTGCTCTCGTCCAGGCCCGGGTCGCAAAGGCGGATGAGGCACAGCTCCGTGTCCGTCCGGCGGTTGCCGCTGCGGGACAGATCTGCGATGGTGGTCTGAAGCAGGCCCAGCATCTGTACCAGCCGGGCCGTCTGGAACTGGTTGGACAGGCGGCGCATCGTATTTTCGTCATAGCCGCCGGTGAGCAGGGCCGCGCCCCCCTGGGGGACCGTCTTTCGGATGAGCAGATCCCGGGTCAGGGCGGACAGCTCGCCCAGCAGAGAGCCCACGTCCTTCCCCGCGCCGTACAGCCGGGCCAGGGTCTCCAGGGCCCCGGCGGTGTCTCCCCCGCCGAGCTGCTCCATGAGCCGCGCCGTCTCCAGGTTGCCCGCCAGCCCCAGGGCGTCCAGCACCTCCTGCTCCCCGATGGGGCCGGATGGACCGGCGCACTGATCCAGCAGGGACAGGGCGTCCCGCAGGCCGCCGTCGGCCAGCCTGGCCAGCAGGCTGGCCCCCTCCCCCCGCAGCTCAATGCCCTCCTCCCGGGCCACATAGGCCAGCCGGGCAGCGATGTCGCCGGGGAGAATCCGCTTGAAGGAGAACTGCTGGCACCGGGACTTGATGGTGGCCGGCACCTTGTGCAGCTCCGTGGTGGCCAAAATGAACATGAGGTGCTCCGGCGGCTCCTCCAAAATCTTCAGCAGCGCGTTGAAGGCCGCAGTGGAGAGCATGTGCACCTCATCCACAATATACACCCGCTTGCGCACTGCCGCCGGGGTGTATACCGCCTCGTCCCGCAGGGCGCGCACCTGGTCCACGCCGTTATTGGAGGCGGCGTCCAGCTCCAGCACATCCAGGATGGAGCCGCTCTCAATGCCCAGGCAGGACGGACACTGGTTGCAGGGATTGCCGTCCACCGGGTGTTCACAGTTCACCGCCCGGGCCAGGATCTTGGCGCAGGTGGTCTTTCCCGTTCCCCGGGTGCCGGTAAACAGGTAGGCGTGGCTCAGCCGGCCGGTGGCCACCTGGCGCTTGAGCGTGTCGGTGATATGGGACTGGCCCACCACATCGTCAAAGGTGCGGGGCCGCCATTTGCGGTACAGGGCCTGATACAAGGGCGGTCACCTCAAATCAAATCAAAAAGGAGAGGGGCGGAGGATGCGGAAAGCCGCGTCGCTTCGCCCCTCTCCCGCCGCGTCCGGCGCGTGGCAAGACCGCACACCGGCCTTTGGAGACTGCGCTATACCCGTTACCCAGGCAGCCGGCTCAGGAGCGGGACCCCCGCGGCACAGGTCGCGGTCCGCTTAGTGCTGCTCGGTTCCCCGCCTGACACGGTTCACGGTGCGGCCTTGCGCGGGACCGATCCATCATCGCTGCTTACCTGGGGCAGACAGCACAACGCAGTTCCGGGGGCCGGGATTCATCCCTGCTGTAGCGGGTTGCAGGTACAGGGCACCGCTAACTCCCCGACTAGTGCGGCCTTGCCGCGGGCCGGACGCCTCTGCGCCGTCCGTCGGAAGGCTGTGTTTGATATCATACATCATTTCCCGCCATTTATCAATATCACTTTTCACTTTTTTCAAAAAAGGTCTTTACAACCGGATAAATTATGCTATAATATCTGAGTGTCCACGACAAGAATCTTTCATTTTGCTGAGAGCACTCTGTATGGGCCTATAGCTCAGCTGGGAGAGCGTACGGTTCGCATCCGTAAGGTCGTCGGTTCGATCCCGATTAGGTCCACCATTCATAGAAAACGCCGCAGTGAAAACTGCGGCGTTTTCTCGTTTGACCACAGAAATACCACAGACGGATTTCTGCTTTAACTACTTGACGGGTACCCCCTTTCAGGAGTGCCCGTCTTTTTTGTTTGTGCCAATACAGTTTAGCGCCTCCCAACTAATCTCGTTGGAAGTTGCCGCTATCTCTCAAACAGTCGCATTTTCAGCATAAATCTTCTCTTATATTTTCTGAGAATATTTCTTGACCACAAATTGCCCATAGACAGGAAAAAATCAGCCCGCCGGATGGGCGCCTTCCATCGGCGGGCCGGTTTTGCAACATTTCAGCTTGCTTTGCGACTCCATCGTTTCCTTGCTTGGAAGTTTGTCATGGAATGTTCTCTCCGCTCTTCTGGTTGTTTGACCTCTGCTTTCGCGGTATCACGGTCAATCTTTTCCGCCGCCAATTGCTGCATCTCGTCGGTTATGTGGGAATATGTGTTCAGGGTAGTAGCGCTGGATACATAACACAAAATTGTCGGCAGGGTCTTGATGTCCATTCCGTAGGCCTAGGCGTTGGTTGCAAAAGTATGGCACGGACCATGAAATCTCACCCGTTCACATCCCGCATAATCCAAAATTCTGTGCAGGCGCTTATGGGGCGAGGATGGACGCATGGGCAAGTCTTCTTTCTTTGGGGATGGAAACATCCATCGTGAATCCACCTTGGTCTTATACTCTGCCAGCACTCGCCTGACGGATGGCGGCAGGATCATGGTACGAACCGCCGCTTTTGTTTTGGGTTCACAGATGACTACCTCTGATCCGACAATGCTAGCTTGCTTGTCGATCCGCAGCTCTCCAGTCGTTAAGTTCAAATCGTCCCACTGAAGGGCGGCCAGTTCCCTCAGTCGCAGGCCAGTGGCAAACTCCAGAGGGAAGAGTTCATAGTAATTTTCCTCTTTGGCCTGGATGAGTACTCTCTGCATAGTTTCCCCTGAGGGAATTTTCATCTCTTCTCGTTTTGCAGGCGGACACTTGCATCCAATGGCCGGGTTGCAGAGGATCAAATGCTCCTCAACTGCTTTCTCCAGTGCCTGCCGACATAGACTGCGGCAACATCGAATCTGGCTGTCAGCAATACCTTTTCCATTGGCATGCTCATCTGGCTTCATCCACACACAAATTTGCTGCTTATCATTTTCTGTTAGTTTGTTCAGTGGAATATCGCCTAGCCTTGGTTTGATGTATAGCCGGAGATACCCTTCGTAGGTTCGATGGGTTCTGGGCCGGATTTATGGTTTGCTGTAGGTTTCGTACCAATAGTTCAGACACTCCCCAAATGGCATATCTGCCCGAACCTTGGACGGATTTGCAGGTGCAATGGTGTCTTTCAGTGTTTTCAATTTATCCACGCACTCACCTTTGGTCTTGGCCAGCACATTTTTCGTCTTGGGAAGGCCGTCCTTTCTCAGCTGGGCGGTGCCTTCGCCGTTTTTTGGCTTTCTTCCCATGGCTTCAACTCCTCTTCAAAGATATTTTTAAGAAATTCCTCTACGATCTCAGCCGCCCGCTTTTGTATATCCGTAGTGGTGTGGGTAGGTGTCTTGGGCGAACGCCGACCTGGTATGTCCCAGGATTCCAGACAGAGTCTTTACATCTACACCAGATGCCAACGCATGGGTGGCAAAAGTGTGGTGCAGACCATGAAACCGGATATCAGGCAGCTCCGCCCGTTTTAACAGGGCTTTCAGCCGATCATAGGCAGTACTCGGGTGGGTAGGCTGTTCTGGTTTCCACGGATGGGGGAAGATCCATTCCGTCAGAGCGGACTTTTTCCTCTCCCAGAGCAATTCTACAGTACTGGGCGGCAGGGTGATCGTTCTGGCACCAGCTGATGTCTTGGTATCCCAAGTAGTCAGTTTTCCGCCACGCTCCTCATGTACAGCGCGGCAAATCTTGAGCCTTCCATCATCTGCATCAAAGTCCCTCCACTGGAGGCCGCAGATCTCACCTCGCCGCAGTCCGGTTGTCAGTTCTGTATAGAAGAAGTCATACCAGACGGCATCCTCCCGGATAATCTCCACAAATCGTTCCAACTGCTCATCCGTCAAAATTTGTTTTGCCTCCCCCAGTGCTTCATGGAGCATGGAGTGAATCCCACGGACAGTACTGCTGGCAAGCACTCTCCTGTGGTTCGGTTTCCCTGACGAGCCAGCGTATCATATAACTTTTTAATGTCTTTTCCGGTTATCTGAGTGATTGGCTTGTCTCCCATAAAGGGGACAATGTGGTTCCGCACGGTACCTTCATATCGTCTCAAGGTAGAGGGACGAATGTTAGGAGCCATGTTTTTCAACCATTGCTCCAGCCACTGGCCCAGTGCCATCCGACTCTCCTCAGTCAGCTCGACACTCTGATACACCTCAATACTCTGCCGGAGCTTAACTGTCAGTTCCTTCTGGATATCAGTATAGATATAGCGGAAGATGGACTCACCGTTCTCTTTGTGGCCCACTACGGGATGTGCCTTGAAATTAGGGACGACTGGTTCACACACGTAGTCCCTCGGACACCGTTCGGCGCACATCGGCCCGGCTGTGGCTGAGCCCCCCGGATCAAAGGCAGGGCAGTCTTATAACGGATGGCCTTGCAGCGGAGCTCACCGGCCATGTCCAAAGTCTCCTGTATCTTTCAGCTTTCGTGGCCGTTGACCGTCTCTTTAAAAAGTATCTACGCACCGTGCTCTGACTGCGCCGCATAAGCCAGCAGAAAAACCAACCTCCTGGATCTAATTTAAAAGTTATCCGACAAAAAGTGATTCCCGCACAAAAAAACACGCCCCATGCCGTCCGAAAATGGAATGGCATGGGGCGCAGCTTTATTTTATACCGGCCGAGCATAGGCGGAACTATGGTCGGCCCCGGCCCTTGCCGCCGGTGGCTGGATGCGGAGGACAGCACGTCCTCCCCTCTACAGACTCATATGGCTGGTTTTCCATCTCACCACAAATATCAAAAAACTGTGAGGATAAAGATAACTGGAATGCAATATGTACTCAGCGCTCCCTTTGTTCCGGGAGAGGAATCACCGAGTTGTTTGCCAACTCAATCCGAAACGCATATTTATCGCCGCGGACAATGGATTTTGTATATTCAATCAGGACATTGCCCTCATAGCTGTATCGCTCCAAAAGAGTACACGGAACATTGGATGAGATATGCAACAGCGTTCTTTCTTCTGAGCGCGGCATAACAGGCCGGAATTTTTCCGTGGCCCGATCTGCATGGAAGTTATACTGTTCTCGCAAAAACTCATATAGAGAGCCGCAGGAGAGCGCCTCCGTGTCCAGCGTCAAGAAACGGCTTTGGGGAAGAAAGGTGGTTTCCAGCATCAGAGGATACGTCCTGGCCGAGCGGAGCCGGAGCAGTTTATGGAACACTGTTCCCTCCTGATACCCGGTTTCAATCGCCAAAGACTTATCGGCTTTGACCAGATCATAGTGAATGACAGAATTCTGAATTAGAATATTGCTGCTTTTAAGCGTATCAGTAAACGAGTAGAAATCAGATAGGGGCTGGGTGAATACGAACGGCTTAATATAGGTTCCATTACCCTGGACCGAGTAAAGTACACCGGTTTCTTTCAGCATGTTGAGTGCACGCCGGAGAGTGCTACGGCTTGCGTTATACTTCCGGCACAACTTTTCTTCGGGGGGGAACAGTGAATTTTCCGGATAGAGCCCCGTCTGTATATCACGAAGCATCTCCGTGTAAACGTCTATATAGACCGGCCTTTGAGCCATACCGCACCCCCCGCTTGCCGCTGCTTCACGTCACTTCAGATAGCCAATCAACCCATAGATCCTTACAAGTATTTTTAGAGACTATTACTATTTTGCCAATTATTTTATCATATGGGGAGTGAATTTACAAGGAAATATTTCCCTGTTAAAAAAAGAGATACAACTCAGGTCAGTTGTATCGATTCAAAATGCATACAACTGAGGGTAGTTGGCCTATTTTACCCAAAACCATAGACAAAATTAGCAAAAAACTATACAGTATATACAGAAGCAGCCGATCCGCACGCGTTATTACAGTTAAAAGTACCACATGGAGGAGCCAATATGAAGCAATGGTATGTCGGAGTAGACGGCGGAGGCACAAAAACCGCCGTCGCGATCTCCACCGCTGACAGTGTTCCGATCCAAACCATGACCTACCCGACCTGTTCCTATCAGTCCATCGGTATTCCGGAATCCGTTGCCCTGATCACGAAGGTGGTACGGGAGGCCCTCTCCGGGGGCGGGGTAAGCCCACAGGATTGTGCCGGGTGTTGCGTGGGTATGCCCTGTTATGGCGAAAACCCAGCAAATGACCGGGAGATCGTTCGCCTGCTGACGGATGCTCTGACTCCAGTCCCAGTGTATGTTGTGAATGACGGTGAAGTTGGCTGGGCTGGATCCCTCGCCTGTGGGGAGGGAATCCATATTGTTTCCGGCACAGGTTCTATCGCATTTGGACGCGGGTGTGACAAAGAATTTGCCCGCTGCGGGGGGTGGGTGGAGTTTTTTGGGGATGAGGGCTCCTGCTACTGGATTGGTCGGCAGGGAATGAGTCTGTTTTCCAAAGAGGCCGATGGCCGGTTGCCGAGGGGTCCGCTCTATGATCTAGTCCACGGGGAGTTTGGCCTGACGGAGGACTACCAGTTTATTGATCGGATTGTCCGGGAATTTGCCCCCTATCGGGAAAAAGTCGCGGGGTTCCAGCGGTACGTCCTACAGGCCGCCCGGGCTGGCGACACAGCCGCTGCCGCGCTGTATGAAACGGCTGCGCTTGAGTTGGCGCTCATGATTCGCACGCTCAAGGCAAAACTTCGTTTCTCCGCCGAGCCCATCAGCGTTTCCTACTCCGGCGGTATCTTCCATGCCGGAGAATTCATCCTGGCCCCTCTCCGTAAAAAGGCCGAAGAGCTGAACTGCATACTTTGTGAACCCAAATACTCCGCGACCGAGGGCGCGCTCATGTTGGCCATGGAACGGTTCCCTTTATCACCCAGTTAAATGTCCGAAGGAGAATGATGTTATGTTTTTGACCGAAGCTGAGATTCTGGATACCCCGCTGTCCCTGAACTACACCTGCCAATACTTTGAGAAGAACAAAAAAAATCTGGAGCAGTTCTTCCAGGAAAACCAGCAAAAGAAGTTTACCATTTTGGGCTGCGGCTCCAGCTATATGCTGGCGAAGAGCACAGCATCTCTGTTTGCGTCGCTCCCGGGAACCAGCGCAAATGCGATCGCCGCCGGCGACTACATTGTGGACCCTCTGTTCTGGTATGAGACGGTGAAGGGCAGCATCGTGCTCCTGCTTTCACGGTCCGGAAAGACCTCTGAAATGGTATGGGCCCTGAAGCACATCAAAGAGGCTCACGGATGTCCAGCGGTGTCCATCACAACGGAGGATGGGAATGATCTGATGCCCTTGTGCGACCTGAACCTGACGCTGAACTGGTGCCATGATGACAGTGTCTGCCAGACCCGAACTGTCACGAACCTGTATGCCTCCACACTGCTTCTGGCGGCGGAATACGCAAGGGATGACCGCCTCCGAGAGAGTGTCCTGGCAGCCATGCGGGAGAGCACCTCGTTTCAGCTGAAGTACCGGCCGGTGCTGGCCGAGATCGCAAACCTTGATTGGGACAATGTGGTGGTGCTGGCGGACGGCCCCATTTGCGGCATCGCGGAGGAGGGCGCCCTCGCCTTTACGGAGATCTCCATGCTGACAGGCCGCTATTTCCATCTGCTGGATTACCGTCACGGGCCTATCGTGGTCAGTGGAAAACGGACTCTGACTCTCGCGTTGCTGCGGCCCGGTGAAGAAAAGCTCCAAAGCGCTATGATGAAAGATGTGATTCAGCGCGGCGGCCCTGTGGTCACGATTTCCCACTGCACAGAAAATAGGTACGACGCGGCAGCCCATATTCAGATTCCGGAAGTCGGCGAGTTCGCCGCATGGGGTATTCTGTTCATCTATGTCGCGCAAATGACAGCTCTGCTGAAAGCAATTGCCCTAGGCGGAAACCCCGACCAGCCCAAGGGCCTGGACGCCTACATATCCCTGTAAATTTTTCTTACAAGGATCGTTTGCCTTGTCTGAGAGAAACGATTTGAAAACAGAGGGGAGAGGATAGCTCCAAATATGAAACTGCCGGAGCAGGCGTCGTTAACAGGATAAGGACGGACTACAAAGGAGGAATAGAAGGGATATGAGAAATCGAAGGAAAGCTGTTTCGCTTCTAACGGGCCTACTCGTGACGGCCCAGTTATTTCCAACCGCGGCGCTTGCGGCAGACTCCAGCGAGTCCGCATTGAACAAGGCTCCCGGATATCAGGATTTTCCCGCCTATTACAGCGACAGTGCGCATGCCGATGACCAGGTGACTCACCCGGACGTAGTTGTCCTGGAAGAACCGTGGAACGGCTATCGCTATTGGGCCGTTTATACGCCCAACGTGATGCGGATCTCCATCTACGAAAACCCGTCCATCGTTGCCTCCAGCGACGGAGTGCATTGGGTAGAACCGGAGGGGCTTTCCAATCCCATTGAGCCGCAGCCGCCCAGCACCCGCTACCACAACTGCGACGCTGATATGGTCTATAACGCGGAATACGATGCCATGATGGCCTATTGGAACTGGGCGGATGACCAGGGCGGAGGCGTTGGGGCCGAAGTCCGGCTGCGGATTTCCTATGACGGCGTACATTGGGGCGTCCCCGTGACTTATGATGAGATGACCCGCGTATGGTCGAAGCCCACCTCCGACGCGGAGCGTCAGGTTGCGGATGGAGAGGATGACTTCATTACCGCCATTGCTTCTCCAGACCGCTACGATATGCTCTCTCCCACTATTGTCTACGATGACTTCCGGGATGTGTTCATCCTGTGGGCCAACAATACCGGCGACGTGGGGTATCAGAATGGTCAGGCGAACTTCGTGGAAATGCGTTATTCGGACGACGGGATCACCTGGGGTGAGCCAGTCCGCGTCAACGGCTTCCTGGGGCTTGACGAGAATGGGCAGCAGTTGGCCCCCTGGCATCAGGATGTCCAGTATGTTCCAGATTTGAAGGAGTTTGTTTGTATCTCCCAGTGCTTTGCCGGTCGAAATCCGGATGGCTCTGTCCTGCACCTGACCACATCAAAGGATGGAGTCAACTGGGAGCAGGTGGGCACCAAGCCCCTGCTGTCCCCCGGGCCAGACGGCAGTTGGGATGATTTCCAGATCTATCGCTCCAGTTTTTACTATGAGCCAGGCAGTTCCGCCGGAGATGGTACCATGCGCGTCTGGTACAGTGCCCTGCAGAAGAACACCAATAACAAGATGGTCGCGGATTCCTCCGGGAATCTGACCATTCAGGCCAAAAGTGAGGATGACCGCATCTGGAGGATCGGCTATGCGGAAAACAGTTTTGTTGAGATGATGCGCGTGCTGCTGGATGACCCCGGCTACACGACGCCCGCCCTGGTTTCCGGCAATTCCCTTATGCTGAGTGCTGAGACCACTTCCCTTCCCACAGGGGATGTCATGAAGCTGGAAACCAGTTTCGCGCCTGTGGACACCTCTGATCAGGTCGTGAAATATACCTCCAGTGATCCGGATGTGGCGACGGTGGATGAGTTTGGAACCATTACAGGCGTTTCTGTCGGTTCAGCGCGCATCATGGCGGAGACCCGGGAGGGCCTGTCCGACGACCTTGAAATTGCAGTGGTGGAGAATCCGTACACGCTGATTCCCCAGTCCAATATGACGGCAACCGCCACCAGCGTCTACGGCGGGACGACGGAGGGCCCCGCCTCCAATGTCCTCGATGGAAACGTCCGCACAATATGGCATACCAACTATGCTCCCAAAGATGAACTGCCGCAGAGTATCACCGTTTCCTTTGACCAGCCCTATACCGTCGGCCGCTTCGTCTATACCCCACGTCAAAACGGGACAAATGGCATAATTTCGGAGTATGAGCTGTACGCCATCCACCAGGACGGCAGCAAGGACCTAGTCGCCTCCGGCTCAGACTGGGCGCTCGATGCCAAGGATAAAACCGTGAGCTTTGCACCGGTAGAAGCCGTCGGCCTGGAGCTCAAGGCGATTGCCGGCGCAGGAGGGTTCGGTACTGCCGCCGAACTCAATGTGTATGCGTATGGTCCAATCGAGCCTGCGCCCGTATATGTCCCGGTGGATGACCGGGATGCTTCCCTGGTGTTTACGGGTGCATGGAATAGCGACAGCAACGGAAGCTTTTATGAAGGGACGGCCCGTTATACCAACGAGATCGGCGCGTCCGTGGAGTTCACATTTGTGGGGACGGCCATTCGGTGGTATGGTCAAAATGATGTAAATTTCGGCGCTGCGGAGGTATACGTGGACGGCGTTCTGGCAGGGGAGGTAAATGTGTATGGGCCGGCGGCGGCTCAGCAGCTTCTATTTGAGGCGGACGGTCTGGCCTATGGGAAGCATACCATCCGCATCGTCTGTGTGTCTCCGGTGGTTGACTTCGACTATTTTTCGTATGTGGGAGAATAAAGCGATTCTAGCAGGCGACTTTCAACACAAAGGATTATAGAGAAGGAGGACTCGGAAATGCGTGGTAAAAAGTTCATATCACTCACGCTCAGTACGATGCTGTGTCTGCAGCTCTTGCCCACCGCTTCTTTTGCGGCGGCGCCTGCAACGGACACCGGCAACGCAGGACTGATTGCAGAAGGTGATTATGCCATTGCCGGCAATGGCGTCCGCGTCACTTATGACGCGGACGGGCAGACAATCACTCTGTACCGCACAGAGGGATCTGGGCTTATCCAGATGAGCAAGCCTTCTCCATTGGGAGGGCCAGTGATTGGAGGGCAGGAGGTTCAGGACTTCAGCCATATTTCATGTGATGTGGAGCAGAGCACCAGCGGAGTGATGGGCAGCGGTCAGAGAATGACCATTACCTCTCAGAGCATGAGCACGGGCCTAATTCGTACCTATGTGCTGGAGACCTCTGATATCGAGGAGGGTGTGGTATATACTGCAACATCCTATGAGGCAGGAGCTTCTGATGTGGAAGTGTCTTGGTTCATTGGCAGTGTGTATGAGCTTTATGGTGCGGAAGATCGTATCTGGAGTTATAACGGCGGCGGTGAGGGGCCGATGCACTACTATGATACGCTTCAAAAGATTGACCTGACCGACTCTGGCAAGTTCAGTAGGGAGAATAAACAGGATGACACGGCTGCAAGTATTCCTGTGTCAGATATTTACATTGCTGATGGAGGGATTACCGTTGGCGATGCTTCTGCAACCAGAAGGGAGGTACATACTCCGGTTCAGGAAACCAGTGATTCAGCTCAAGTTTCTATCGGGTGGCCAGGCAAAGTCATTGCCGCCGGAAGCGTGATCGAAATTGGTGAGAGCTTTGCTGTAGTCCATCCGGGTGACTATTATAACGGCTTGAGAGGTTACAAAAATGCAATGGATCACTTGGGCGTGATTATGCCTGCACCTGGGGATATTCCTGATAGCAGCTATGATCTCCGATGGGAAAGCTGGGGCTGGGGGTTTAACTGGACGATCGACTTAATAATCGGCAAATTGGATGAACTTCAGGCAGCCGGAGTCAGGCAGATCACTTTGGATGATGGTTGGTATACCAATGCAGGAGACTGGGCCTTAAATCCAGAAAAGTTTCCAAATGGAGCCTCCGATGCGTTGCGGCTGACAGATGCAATTCATGAGCATGGTATGACTGCACTCCTTTGGTGGAGACCTTGTGACGGCGGGATCGATAGTATACTCTATCAGCAACACCCTGAATATTTCGTTATGGATGCAGATGGAAGACCTGCAAGGCTTCCTACTCCTGGTGGTGGGACCAATCCCAGCTTGGGATATGCACTTTGCCCTATGGCGGATGGTGCGATTGCAAGCCAAGTTGACTTTGTAAACCGTGCAATGAATGATTGGGGGTTCGATGGCTTCAAGGGAGATTATGTGTGGAGTATGCCTGAATGCTACAATCCTGCACATAACCACGCCTCGCCAGAAGAATCCACTGAAAAGCAATCCGAGATATACCGCGTCTCTTATGAGGCTATGGTGGCCAACGACCCCAATGTGTTCAATTTGTTGTGCAACTGCGGTACGCCCCAGGACTACTATAGTTTACCATATATGACACAGATTGCTACGGCTGACCCCACTTCTGTGGATCAAACAAGGAGACGCGTGAAAGCCTACAAGGCACTGATGGGAGATTATTTCCCTGTTACAGCCGACCACAATAACATCTGGTATCCAAGTGCCGTCGGTACGGGCTCTGTTCTCATTGAAAAACGTGACCTTAGCGGTACTGCCAAGGAAGAATATGAAAAATGGCTTGGGATTGCGGATACAGTTCAGTTGCAGAAAGGCCGGTTTATTGGCGATCTTTACAGTTATGGTTTTGACCCTTACGAAACCTATGTGGTGGAGAAAGACGGGGTTATGTACTATGCCTTCTACAAAGATGGGAGCAAATATAGCCCCACTGGCTATCCAGATATTGAGTTGAAGGGGCTAGATCCAAATAAAATGTATAGGATTGTTGACTATGTCAATGATCGTGTCGTGGCAACAAACCTGATGGGTGATAACGCTGTATTCAATACACGTTTTTCCGACTATCTACTGGTTAAAGCGGTGGAAATTTCGGAACCGGATCCAGAACCTGTTGACCCTGATTATGGTTTCACCTCTGTTGATGACAGAGACGAGGCTCTTATTTACACAGGGACATGGCATGATGACAACAACGCATCTTTCAGCGAAGGGACTGCACGTTATACCAACAGTACGGATGCTTCGGTTGTATTCTCCTTTACTGGAACTTCCATTCGCTGGTATGGCCAGAGGGATACCAATTTTGGCACGGCAGAAGTTTATTTGGACGATGAACTGAAAACAACAGTTGATGCGAATGGGGCCGCAGAAGCAGGCGTATGTCTTTTTGAAGCGCTTGATCTTCCGGCTGCCGAGCATACCATTAAAATTGTGTGCAAGAGCGGAGTGATTGATATTGACCGCTTTGCATATGAAGCTGCTACCCTTGAACCCATCTATGAAAAGGTCGATGCGCTCTCGGATCGGATCACTTATGTTGGGAATTGGGAAGAGTATCACAACAGCGAGTTCTACATGGGAAACGCAATGCGCACAGACGAAGCCGGCGCTTATGCTGAACTGACTTTCCGTGGTACAGCCGTACGCCTGTATGCAGAGATGAGCTTCAATTTTGGCACTGCAGATGTCTATTTAGACGGAGAGTTAGTGGAAAACATAATCCTATACGGCCAGGAAGCAACTGGGCAGCTAATGTTTGAGCGTACGGGACTGGAGGAAGGAGAACATACCATTCGCCTTGTACAAAACGCCTGGAACATCAATTTGGACTATATTTCTTATCTACCAGAGCAAGATCAACCAACGCCGCCGGAGACGACGGTTACTGTTGATGCAATGGACGCCCAACTGGTGTATACAGGCGTATGGAATGATGACTATCATGACGTCTTTCAGGAAGGAACCGCCCGTTATGCCATTAGTGCCGGCGCCTCGGTCGAGTTCGAATTTACTGGAAGCGAAATCCGTTGGTATGGACAAAATGATTCCAACTTCGGTGTTGCCAGCGTTTATATCGATAATGAGTTTGTGCAGCAGGTAAATGTTAACGGAGCTGCGGCTGTGGGAAAGCTTTTGTTTCAAAAGACTGATCTACCAGCCGGTTCGCACACGATCCGCATTGTGTGCGATACTCCGGTTATTGATTTGGATTATTTGACTTATACCACTAAGGCATAATGTTTCATTCCAAATAAAATAGGAGGTTACTCATTTGGATAAAATTACATTTCTTGGCGCAGGCAGTACCGTCTTTGCAAAAAATGTTTTAGGCGACTGCATTACGACGGATGCTATGCGCGAGTTTGAGTATGCGCTCTATGACATTGACCATCAGCGGTTGGAAGAGTCCTATATGATGCTTTCTAATATTAACCGGAACTCTAACGACGGAAAGGCTAAGGTCGTCAAATATGCAGACCGGCTGGATGCTTTACGTGGAGCAAAATACGTCATTAACTGCATTCAAGTGGGAGGATATGACCCCTGTACGATTACAGACTTTGAAATTCCCAAAAAATATGGACTGCGCCAGACGATCGGAGATACGCACGGCATCGGTGGAATGTTCCGGGCACTGCGCACCATCCCTGTAATGTTGGACTTTGCGAAAGACATGGAGAAGGTCTGTCCTGATGCACTCTTCATCAATTATACAAACCCCATGTCCATGCTATGCTTGGCGATGTTCCGAGCCAGTTCTGTCAATACAGTTGGTCTGTGCCACTCCCACCAGGCCTGTGTACCTGAACTCCTCGCCGAGCTTGGCATGCCCTGGGACGGCGTTTCTTACAAGATTTCGGGCATCAACCACATGGCCTGGCTATTAGAGATTAGCCGCAACGGCGAGGATCTCTATCCCATCATCCGCAAGCGTGCCCAGGAGGGACCAATTTACGCCCCCACGCTTGCATTGCGTGAGTTACATCCTGAGTATGCGGACAGAATTCCGTCAGTGGCCGAGCAGTTTACTCCTGATAATCATCATGATATGGTTCGCTTCGAAATCATGAAGCAGTTCGGCTACTTCGTCACAGAATCCAGCGAGCACAGCAGCGAATATTACCCCTGGTTCATCAAAAAGGACCATCCTGAGCTTATCGACCGCTTTCACATCCCTCTGGATGAGTACCCCCGCCGTTGCCGCGATCAGATTGCGCGGTGGAAGCAGCAGGCCGAGCATCTGGTCCACAATGAGAACCTGACCCACACGAGGAGCAGCGAGTACGCCGCCGGCATCATCGAGGCACTGGAGACCGGCAGAACCTTTGGATTTGCTGGTAACGTTCTCAATACTGGGCTTATTGACAACCTGCCCTTCGATGCCTGTGTGGAAGTCTCCTGTATGGTAAACGAGGGTCATCTCTCCCCCTGCCACATGGGGCCGCTTCCCAATCAGCTCGCCGCGCTGAATCGGCGGCAGATCGAGGTGCACCAGCTCACCGTAGATGCCGCTCTCACCAGGAAGAAGGAGTACATCTATCAGGCCGCCATGCTGGACCCCCATGCCGGGAGCGAACTGACCATCGATGAGATCCGCAGCCTTGTGGACGACCTCATACAGGCCCACGGCGACTGGTTGCCGGAGTATCATTAAATAAATGCAAGAGCCACAGGGACCCATGCCAAGGTTATTCGCGCTTGCCCCGCAACTCGTTGAGGAAGAAACAAGGAGGGAAATTTTGTGTCTACCGAAGTCGTTAAGGAAGCTAAATTAGAGGAAGAACCAAGGCAATGTACCAAGAAGGAAAAGCTCGGCCACGCAATTGGTGTACTCGGGCATGATTCTATGTATACCTTGTGGTCTACCTGGACTACTCCGTTTTTAACGGATATTCTAAAGCTGCCCGCCGGCTTCCTAGCGTTCCTTTTTGGTGGGGCTCGATTCTTTGACGCCTTTACCGATATCTCTATGGGTATCATTGCAGACCGTACTAGGAGTAAGTGGGGCCGGTTTCGCCCGTGGCTTCTCCGCTCAGGTCCTCTTATGGGGATCTGTTTAGCACTCTCTTTCTTTAAGCCCGATATCGGCACCATCGGACTGTGCATTTTTGCAGGTATTATGTATATCATCACAGGCAGTATTGTGTTTACCTCCGTGGATATACCATTCTGGAGCTTGCCTGCGGCCATGACCAGCAATACGAAAGAGCGCTCGGAAATCGTTGGCTTCACTACCACCGCGTCCAATACCATTACTGGAATTATTGGATTAGTGATGCCAATGGCACTGGCCTTCTTTGGCGAATTTAACTGGTATGTTTACTTTTTCCTTGCACTTGCTGTTGCCGTCTGGGGTGTGACCATGTACCTGATTTCCTTCAAGTTGGTACGGGAGCATGTGGTACCAGACGACAGTGAGAAGTTTGAGCTCAAACTGGCACTAAAAAATATTTTTCAAAACAAGCCCTTGCTCCTGATCCAAATCTCAAATATCTTTTGCCTGCTAGGTATGATGCTGAAAGGCTATCTCAATTATTATTATTGTGTATATAACTGGGGCAGCCTGGGTTATATGACTGTGCTGAACTTAATTAATCTGGTTGGTATGGTTGTAGGCGCATTGATCTTCACCTTTCTCTCTCAGCATATTGGGAAAAAGAATTGCATGTTTCTCTTTGCCGGGCTCATGACAATATCCAGCCTCGTTCTCTACTTTGCCGGGTATCATAACGCTATTGTACTTTTTGCCACATCTTCTGTCTCAACTGTATGCGTTGGAGCTGTCATGGTCTGTGTCAACGCGATGATGATGGATACAATTGAGTATGGCGAATGGAAAACCGGCCAGCGCAATGAAGCTATGATTACCTCTACCCGTTGCTTCGTGACCAAGTGTGTCATGGCAGTCGCAGGTATCGCTGTTGCCGCTGTAATCGGTCTGACTGGCTACATTCCCCAAGAGACCGTACAGCCGGTGAACGTATTAAATTCTTTCCACTTTGTATATACGCTAGTCAGTGCTGGAATTATAATCCTTGCAGTTGTCCCCATGCTGTTCTATAAGCTGACCGAGAAGCGCCACGCTGAGATCATGGAGGAGTTGGCCGCCCGCAAAGCCAGCAAGACCCAATGAAGAAGTTCTTAAATTTTATCGTCTGAAAACAGAACGTGCCAATGGGGCACCCGGCGGCTATCGCCGGGTGCCCTCTGTGCAAAAGGAAAGGGGAAGCTATGACCAATCTACAAATTCAAAATCCGCTTTCTGAACTCTTGCAAAAGCGCGGACAGAATCGTGAAATGGGCCTCTATTCCTGCTGCAGTGCCAACGAGTATGTAATTCGGGCGGCCCTTCGCCGGGCCAAGGACCGTGATACGGTGGTGCTGGTAGAGGCGACTGCAAATCAAGTGAACCAGAACGGCGGCTATACCGGCATGACCCCGGTAGCGTTCCGGGCGTTTCTGAACCGTTTAGCTGAAGAGGAAAATTTCCCGATTGACAAACTGCTCTGCGGCGGCGACCACCTGGGTCCGCTGACCTGGACCCATCTTCCCGAGGCTGAGGCAATGAAAAACGCAGGCGAACTGATCCGCTCCTATGTACTGGCTGGCTTTTCCAAAATACATATTGATACCAGCATGCGCCTGGCGGACGACGCTCCCAATGAGCGGTTATCGGATGTTGTGATCGCCCACCGCGGCGCCCAACTCTGCCGTATCGCCGAGGAAGCTTTTGCCCAATACAGTGCGTGGCACCCGGAAGCCCCTGCGCCGGTCTATATCATCGGCAGTGAGGTGCCCATCCCAGGCGGCGCCCAGGAAAATGAGGACAGCGTAACCGTAACCACGCCGGAGGACTGCGAAGCCACGCTGTCCACGTTCCGGGCGGCGTTCTGCTCCAATCATTTGGAGGCGGCATGGGAGCGTGTGGTTGCCATTGTGGTGCAGCCCGGGGTGGAATTTGCCGACGAAAGCGTGATCGAATATGACCGGACAGCCGCCCACAGCCTGACGGAGCATTTAAAGCGGCACCCCAACCTGGTCTTTGAAGGACATTCCACGGATTATCAGCCGCGGCAATGCCTTCGAAAGATGGTAGAGGACGGGATCGCCATTCTCAAGGTCGGACCAGCTCTGACCTTCGCCCTCCGGGAAGGACTGTTTGCCCTGGAGCAGATCGAACGGGAATTGTATGGGATGATGGATTTCCCGTGTTCCCATTTTCGTGAGATCCTGGAGCAAGTCATGCTGGAGGACCAGGGCCAGTGGACCAAATATTATCATGGCTCTATGCCGGAGAAGCGGTACGCCCGGGCTTTCAGCTACTCAGATCGGGCCCGGTATTACCTGACCAACAGCAAGGTACAGGGTGCGCTCCGCCTCCTGCTGGATAATTTGAACACAGCAGGCATCCCAATGGCCCTGATCAGCCAGTATATGCCAGTCCAATACGCCAGAGTCCATGCGGGTATATTGCCTCCCAAGGCTGAAGACCTCCTGATGGACCGTGTGGGGGACTGCATCGACGACTATCTCTATGCGGTACTCAGGGACTGAAGCAAATCTGGAGAAAGCAAAGCCTTGAATACGGAAAGGGTGGAAATATTATATGGCACTGGTAAACAGCAGAGGACTTTTGAGGGATGCCCGTGCAAACGGTTATGCGGTAGGCGCGTTCAATGTAGAAAATATGGAGATGATGCAGGCTGTCATCGCGGCGGCGGAGGCCGAGCACGCGCCGGTCATACTTCAGACGACGCCATCCACATTAAAATACGCGGAGCCAGCAGTCTTCGCGGCCATGGCCCGTGCTATGGCCGGCAAGGCGTCTGTGCCAGTGGCTATGCACCTGGATCACGGAGACCGGTTTGGACTATGTCAGCAGGCCGCGTCAGACGGTTATACCTCCCTGATGATCGACGGCTCTAAACTGCCGCTGGACGAAAATATCGCCCTGGCCCGCAGAGTGGTGGAGATGGCAAGCGGGATGTCTTCCCGGCCTTGTGTGGAAGCGGAGCTGGGGAAACTGGGCGGTAAGGAGGATGATCTGGAGGTCAAGCCAGGTGAGGATCTTTACACAGATCCAGGCGAGGCGGCCCGTTTCGTCCGGGAAACGGGAATCGACTCTTTAGCCGTAGCCATTGGGACCGCACATGGTTTCTACAAGGGCAAGCCCAGACTGGCCTTTGAGCGGCTGACTCAGATCCGGGAAGCGGTAGATATCCCCCTGGTGCTCCATGGCTCCTCCGGTGTCCCGGACGAAGATGTGCAGCGTGCGGTATCCATGGGTGTGTGTAAGGTCAACTTCGCCACGGAGCTTCGGGCCGCCTATACCCAGGCGGTACGGGACTGTCTGGCTCATGACGCCGCGCTCTACGATCCCAAGAAATATGGGGGCTCCGCGCGGGAGGCCATCATCTCTCTAGTGCGGCATCGTATAAAAATTTGCGCTGGTAAAGTCGGCTTGATTGCTCCCTTGTAAGTATATATGACCTTTCTTTTCTAATGCATATCGTATTCTTTTGGTGGTAAAGGCGTTTCAATCTGCCGCCTGTATCATGCAAAACGAACAGAGCCCGCATAGCTTTTCTAAATTGCGGAAAGCTAAACACAACCAATCGGAAGGGGTGATATGCTTGTTCAAGCACGAAAAACAACTGTTTCATCCAGTAGAAGTGGAGCAGCCCAATCCTCAGTATGCCGCACTATTGCAGGAGCAGCTCGGCGGCGGCAACGGCGAGCTAAAAGCTGCCATGCAATATATGTCCCAGAGTTTCCGCATCAGAAACCCCAAGATCAAGGATCTGTTTATGGATATCGCGGCGGAGGAGCTGAGCCACATGGAAATGGTAGCTCAGACCATCAATCTGCTCAACGGTCATGACGTGGAGGCAGACAAGGTCCAGGCAGGCGAGATCGAAACACATGTTCTGCTTGGTTTGAATCCCGGTCTCATCAACGCCTCCGGCTATTCCTGGACGGCAGACTATGTCACTGTCACTGGAGATCTCTGCGCGGATCTGCTGAGCAATATTGCATCCGAGCAGCGGGCCAAGGTAGTATACGAATACCTCTACCGCCAGATTGAGGACAAAAAGGTACGGGAAACCATCGACTTCCTGCTCAACCGTGAGGAGGCGCACAACCAAATGTTCCGGGATGCCTTTAATGAGGTGCAGGACAGCGGCTCCAATCAGGACTTCGGTACAACCAAGGCGGCAAAGATGTATTTCTCCCTGTCCAACCCCGGCCCCAATGCATTCGCGGGAAATGAAGTATCCGCGCCCAAGTTTGCAAAATAAAAAGCGGCAGGGGCCGTGTGGTCAAGAGTTCTTCTGCTTTATAAACCATCCTTTCCCTCAAGCCCTTGCTCCGCAGGGTCTTAAGGGGTGCATTCTTATCATAGGCCAAAACGAGAGCCGACTTGTCAAACAAGTCGGCTCTCGTTTTATATCCTGCGCCCGTTTGTCATTCCGCCTCCCGCAGGCGCTCCACCACGGTGTGCCGGGCGATGGAGCGGTAGGTCAGCAGGGGGATCACCAACCCCAGGACCACGAAGATGGGGAAAATAAGCAGGATGGGCGCCAGGGTGAAACGGTAGGTGAAGAACCAAAACAGGCTGTTCACGGCGGTACCCAGCAGCGGCCCCATGACCACTGTGAGGAGCAGGGAGGCCAGCACGGCCGCCAGGGTGTAGAGGAGGCCCTCCAGCACCAGCATCTTCTTGAGCTGCCCGCCGGTCATCCCGATGGACTGGAGCACGGCGAACTCCCGCCTGCGGGTGATGATGCCGGTGAGCACGGCGTTGAAGAAGTTGAGCACGCCCACCAGGCCCACGATGAAGCTCAGCGCCCCGCCCAGCATCAGGAACATCCCCCGGAAGCCCTCAAACTCTGCGGCGTAGGTGGCCTTGCTCTCGTAATCGAGCTGGGGGTTGACGTTCTCCGTGTAGTCCCGGAGAAAGCCCTCCATATCCGCCGTCGCGCCGTCGTCCACGTCAAAGGCGTAGTACATGATATCCGCCGTGCCGGTGTCCTGGAGGAAGGTCTGGTCGTTGAGGATAAACTCGTCGGCCCCGTAATAGCGGTAGCTCAGGGCGGTGGGGACGCTGACCAGGGCTGCCACCTCATACTCGAGGTCCCGGTACTTCACCGCCCGGGCGGCAAAGGGCGCGCCCTCCGGAATGTCCTCCTCTCCGCCGTACACCTCGCCGGTGTTGGGGTTGTAGTACTCGTACTCCTCCACGTGCCGCAGTGTAATTTTATCCCCAAGGCGGGCCCAGTGGCTGTCCATCCGCGGGCTGCCGTAGTCGTCCTCGGAGTACACAGCGGCCACGTACCGCCCGCCCGGTTCGTAGAGCTTGGAAATATCCCCCTCCAGCACGGTCAGGCGGTCCAGGGCAAACCGCTCCATACCGTAGAGCTGGGCCCGATCGGCCAGCAGGCCGTCCTCCGTGCGGTCCATGCCGGACACCATCTGATCCAGGGTTTCCGCGTCGTTCCACCGGCCCCACACCGAGCGGTAGTACTCCTCGGTGATGAACTCCTCCACCGGGGAGGTGCAGCCGTAGGTGCGGCCGCCGGCCGTGATGCCGCCCCGGGCCTCCACCTCTTTCACCGCGTCCTCCGGCAGGGCCATGTCCGGGTTGAATACCTCCCCGCCGGTCTGGAAGTGTCCGGCATCGGCCAGGATAAAGTCGCTGGCCGTAAAGGCGGCGATATACTTATCCATGTCGAAGCCCTTGGCGAAGGTGACCGTCATGGTGAGCAGCACCACCGCCAAGCACAGGGAGAGCACGGTGACCACCGTCTTGCCCCGGTTCCGGCCCAGGTTGGCCCAGGCCATGGAGAGCAGGGAGACCCCCTTCCCCGCCCGCTTTCCGGCCTTCCTGCGGGTTTTGCTCCCTTCGGTGTAGCGCACCGCCTCAACAGGGGACACCTTTGCCGCCATCCGGCCCGGCTTTCGGCAGGACAGGAGCACCGTCACCAGGGCGAACAGGGCGGAGGCCGCAAAGAGGACGGGGTTGACGGACACAACATTGGTCACGCCGTTCAGCCGGCCGATCACCGCCGGGGTGAGCCCCGCCCCCACCAGCCAGCCCAGCAGCAGCCCCACCGGGATCCCCGCCAGGGAGAGGGCCAGGGCCTGGTAGCGGATGATGCGCCGGAGCTGGCGGCCGGTGGTGCCGATGGTCTTGAGCAGGCCGTAGAAGCGGATGTCGTTGGTGACGGAGATCTGGAACACGTTGTAGATGATCAGATAGCCGGTAAAGAGGATGAGCAGCAGCACGGCGGCAATGGCGGCCACCACCTGGACGTCCAATCCGCTGGCGAGCTGGGCGCCGGTGTAGCCCCAGTTGACGCCGGAGCGAATATAGTCCTCCCCGGCGGCGTCCTCGCTCTGGAACCCGTGGCCGGCCAGAATCTGCTCCATGTCCCGCTCGATGTGGGCCGAGCCGCTCTTGAGCATCACGTCCAGGTTCCAGGCGCCGGTCATGCCGTCCTCCGGGGCGTTGGGGTTCACCCCCGCCTCGTCCAGCAGGGCGTCCACCCGGCTCTCCGGGAGGAGCACGTGGTTGGCTACGATGGCCTCGTCGTACTCCCACCAGCCGGAGAGGGTGAAGGTCTGAGTGGTCTCATGCCCGTCCACATCAAAGGTGAGGGTGAACCGGGCCCCCAGCTCCGGCTCCACGCCCAGCAGCTCCAGCACGTGGGTGTCGGTGGCCGCCTCGTCGGTACCCTCCTGGGGCAGGCGGCCCTCCGCCGGGTCGCAGTACATCCAGTGGGCGTCGTTGGCGTCGGCGTAGCTCACCTCCACGTGGGCTTTGTTGAAAGGGTCCTGAGTCGGCATACCCACGAACCGCCGCAGGCCGGCCTGCCCGATCAGGGGGTCGTCCTTCAGCGCCTCATACTGCGCTTCGGTCAGGTATTTGAAGCCGCCGTGGGAGTAGCCGCCCACCTGCCGGAAGTTGTTCTGCTGGAATCCGTCGTTGATGGACAGGGCGATGGTGAACAGGGAGGTAAAGAGCACCGTGGTCAGCGCAATAGCCAGCACCGCGATGAGGTTGCGGGTGCGGCTGGCCCGCAGGCTCCGCCGTGCCAGGGTGCGCACACACTTGCGGTTGGAGACGTTCATACCCTCGCCCCCTTACCGCGTGACGATGCGCCCGTCCTCGATGCGGACGATGCGGTCGGCCAACTGGGCGATCTCCTCGTTGTGGGTGATCATCACCATGGTCTGGGCGAACTTCTGCCCGGTGACCTTCATCAGTCCCAGCACATCCTGGCTGGTGCGGGAGTCCAGGTTGCCGGTGGGCTCGTCGGCCAGGAGGATGGCGGGCTTGGCAGCCAGGGCCCGTGCGATGGCCACCCGCTGCTGCTGGCCGCCGGAGAGCTGCCCGGGCAGGCTGTCCAGCTTCTTCTCCAGCCCCAGGACGGCGATCACCTCCCTGACGTAGCTCTCGTCCACCGCGCCGCCGTCCAGCTGAATGGGGAGGACGATGTTCTCATATACGCTGAGCACCGGCACCAGATTATAGGCCTGGAACACGAAGCCGATCTTCCGCCGCCGGAAGATGGTCAGCTCCTCGTCCTTCAGGGTGGACAGCTCCCGGCCGTCCACCGTCACCGTGCCGGAGGTGGGCCGGTCCAACCCGCCCAGCATGTGCAGCAGGGTGGACTTGCCCGACCCCGACGTGCCGATGATAGCCACGAACTCGCCGTTCTCCACGCTCAGCTCCACCCCGTCCAGGGCTTTCACCAGGGTGTCCCCCGCGCCATAATATTTCTTCAGTTCCCTGGTCTGCAAAATCGCCATTTGGAATCTCCTCCTGTGGAAAAAATGGGTACTGCCTTCTGACAGTACCCATTGTAGTGGATCAATCTTTCCACACTCTTTCTCAAATCTTACAGTTTGGAAAGATCCGCCCTATTCCCGGGGCAGGTAGAGGGAAAAGGTGGTTCCCTGGCCGGGGCGGGAGGCCACCTTGACATAGCCCCCCTGCCGCCGCAGGATCTCCCGGACCAGGTAGAGACCGATGCCCACCCCCTCCTCCGCCCGCACAGCGCCGCCCCGGTAGAAGCGGCCGAAGATCCGCCCCTGCTCCTCCTCTGGGATGCCGATGCCGGTGTCGGACACGTCCACCCGGCAGAACTGCCCCAGGGGGACGGCGGAGAGGGTCACCCGTCCCCCCGCCGGGGTGTACTTTACCGCGTTGTCCACCACATTAAAGAGGGCCTCCGCCGTCCACTTCCGGTCAAAGCGGGCGGCCGCCCCGCAGGGCTCCGCCGCCAGGGTAAGCCCCTTGGCCTCCGCCTGAGGACGGGCCTGGGCCAGCGCCCCCTCCAGCAGCGGCCCCACCGGCTGGGGCTCCGGCGCGGTGGTAATGATCCCCGTCTCCAGCCGGGAGGCTTTCACCAGGGCCTGGATCAGAAAGGACAGCTTCTCCGCCTGCCGGGACAGGGTGGCCGCCTGGGCGGCCTGCTCCGGGGACAGCTCCCCCTCCGCCAGCAGGGAGGCGTACAGCAGGATGTTGGCGATGGGGGTCTTGGTCTGGTGGGAGATGTCGGAGATCAGGGTCTGTATAGCGGCCCGCTTCCCCTCCAGCTCCCGGGCCGAGGCGGCGCTGCCGTTGAGAAACCGGGCCAGCCGGCCCTCCAGGGCGGAGAGGCGGGACTCGTCAAAGCGGCTCTCCCGAAAGCTGCCGTCCACCGCACCGGCGAGCATCCGGTCCAGCCGGGCCAGCAGCCGCCGGGTGTAGAGCCACTGGACCAGCCCGAAGCCCGCCCCCAGCGCCGCCAGGGCCAGGGCCCCGCACACCGCCGGGGTCACCGTTTTTCCTCCCAGGTGTAGCCCAGGCCGTACACCGTCTTGATGGGGGCGTCCGTCAGCTTGTCCCGCAGCCGTTTCACCGCCACCGACAGGGCGTTGGCGTCCACAAACTCGCCCCCGTCCCACACCCGGTCCAGGAGCTGCTCCCGGGTCAGGGTCTGCCCCCGGTGCTCCACCAGCAGGCGCAGCAGCCGCTGCTCCGTCTTGGACAGCTCCACCTCCGTCCCGTTCCGCATAAAGCGCAGGCGCTCAAAGTCGAAGGAGAAGGGCCCCAGCTCCAGCGTGGCCGCCGGGGCGCTCCCCCGCCGCAGCAGGCGGTTCACCCGGGCCCGCAGCACCGCCAGGGAGAAGGGCTTGGTCACGTAGTCGTCCGCCCCCAGCTCCAGGCCCGCCACCTGGTCACTCTCCAGGTCGTTGGCGGTGAGAATCAGCACCGGCACCCCGCTGGTTCGCCGCAGCGCAGTGAGAAAATCCAGTCCATTTCCGTCGGGCAGGTTGAGATCCAGCAGCACCAGCGCGTATTCCTCTTCGCCCAGGGCCGCCCGGCCCTGGGCCAGGGTGGCCGCCACCCTGATTTCCCGGCCCTCTCCGGCCAGCGCCAGGGCGATCCCCCGCCCCAGCGCCTGATCATCTTCTATCAGCAGAATCCGCTCCATGCTCCGCCCTCCCCTGTTTCGCGCCTCTTATCATAACACACTCCGGTCCCTCCGGCAACCGCCGCCTTGTCCGCATAGTGCCGCCCGTTCCGCCATATCCTAGCGTTGTTCCCTTTGAACAGGAGACCGAATATAATTTCAAAAATTATATTTAAAGTTTCTATTGATTATATTGTGCGGCATGTGCTATACTAAAGATAAGGAAAGGTGATCCATATGAATCAGGAAAACGCACTCCCCCGCCGCAAGGCCATGCTCTATTATCCTTCCCAGGCAAAGCCGCGCCCGGTCAGGCTGCGGGAAAAGGACCGGGACCCCTATGACGGGCTGCGTCCCTGGTCCGCCATTACCCACGGCATTGGGGCCGCCCTGGCCCTGCTGGGCACCGTGCTACTCCTGCTGCGCTGCGCCGCCCTCTCCCTCAGCCCCTGGCACGTGGTTTCCTTCCTTATCTATGGTGTGAGCATGGTGGGTCTATATACGGCCAGCACTCTCTATCACTGCCGCAACGTCAGCGTCAAGGGCCGTATCGCCCTGCGCAAGTACGACCACGCCTCTATCTACTTCCTCATCGCCGGTACCTATACCCCTATCTGCCTGGTGGTGCTCCGCACCGACGGTGCCTGGGGCTGGGCCCTGTTCGGTGTCATCTGGGCCTTGGCCCTGGCCGGGCTGGTGCTCACCCTGGCCTGGATCACCGCCCCCCGCTGGCTCACCGCCGGCATCTATATCTTCATGGGCTGGCTGGCTGTGGTGGCCCTCGTCCCCCTGCTGCGCCTGCTCCCCCCTGCCGGCTTTTTCTGGGTGCTGGGCGGCGGCATTCTCTACACCGTGGGCGGCGTGCTCTACGCCGTCAAGTGGCCTGGCCGCGATAATCCCCGCTTTGGCTGTCACGAGATTTTTCACCTGTTCATCCTTATGGGCTCGGTGTTTCACTTCATGCTCATGTACCGGGTGGTCGCGTTTCTCTGAGCACAAGTAAAGGAGCTTCCGCCATACAGCGGAAGCTCCTTTTTGCGCGGTCATTCCTCTGCTGGAGGCTCCGGCACTTCGGGCAGCGGGCCCATGGTACCCAGACAGCGGTTGATCGGGGTCCCCAGGTTGTGGAACTTCTCCTCGTAGTCGGTCATTACACCGTGGATGCCGTCGGCGTGCAGGTCGCGGGTGACCTCAGACACCCCAAAGCCCACCCTGGGGAACTGGAACAGGGACCACTCGAATAGATCCCGGTTGTCTGTCTTGAAGTGGATCTCCCCCGCCTCTGCCAGCACCTGCCGGTAACGCAGCAGGAAGTCCGGGTGGGTCAGCCGCCGCTTGGCGTGGCGGTTGCTGGGCCAGGGATCGCAGAAGTTGATGTAGATGCGGTCTACCTCACCCGGAGCAAAGAACAGCGGAAGCTGCGCTACGTCCCCATCCACAAAAAAGACGTTGTGCAGCTCCTGGGCACAGACCCGCTCCATGGCGATCACCATGGCGTCCGGCACCCGTTCCACCGCAATATAGAGCGCCTGTGGATTCTGCGCCGCAGTCTCCGCCGTAAAGCGGCCCTTGCCGCAGCCCAGCTCCAGAAAGACCTCCTTCGCCTCGGGCATCAGCTCCCGCCACTTTCCCTTCCACTCCTCCGGGTCGGAAATCAGCACCCGGGTACAGCGTTCCATCCGCACTCCCAGGTTCGGTTTTTTTCTCATTCGCATAGCCTAGCTCACCTCGTATGGGCTATCATATCATATCAAAATGCCCTCTTGCAATCCTTCTGTCTATATATTATAATAGAAAAGCTGACTGAGCAACAAAGTGGAACACTCCAACAAAATATCCGGGTGTAGCGCAGTTGGTAGCGCACGTGATTTGGATGCACTGTCCTAGCTATCCACGATGGCAACAGCCGAAGCCAGGAAAGCCTTGAAACGCGGGCGTTTGCGGGATTTCGCCGGGTCACGAAATTGGGTCGAAAAACGGCTTTGACCACAGCGCCGCCCACAAACACGAAAAACTTGCTTTTCCCTTCTCTGCATGGTATCATGCAGAAAAATTAAATATCCGGGTGTAGCCTATCGGTCAGGCACTTGCTTTGGGAGCAAGCTAAGGCTGGTTCGACTCCAGTCACTCGGACCAAAAGAGGATAATCCGAACTGCATCTTCCCTGTGGGGGATGCGTTCGGATTTCTTCTTTTTACTGAAAACTTAAATTTGACCCGATAAACAAAAAAAGGGCGAACCTTCCTTCTAGCCGAGGAAAGTTCGCCCTTTTTCGATTTATTTTTGTCGAATTTCGGTGTATGATAGGAACCATGGCAGTTCTTTTGCAGACCTCCTTGTATATTCGTTTTTGATGTAGATCACAGCTTGCAAGCCATCACTTCGCTTTTTGACTCTTAGCCTGCTCGGCCTGCCACTGAGCAAATCGGCGCTGCCCTTCTTCGCTGGCGTAAAACTTTTCGATTTCCGGCAGCAGCACACGGGCCAGCGCCTCCATCTCATGCTGCGGGATGCCGGTACCATAATCATTTGGCTTTTTCTTCTTACCCTTCTTCAATAGGCCGCTCCTCTCTCCCGTGGTCGCCACGGGCATACACGTCCAATACTTCCTGGGGGATACGCTCCAGCACAGCTACGGCATCCGCATAGTCTCGCCGCAGTTTGGCGTCGGCCAGCTGTTTCAAGGTACTTTCTCTGGTAGCCTTGTCCAGAGACTGCTCCAGCTGTGCGTTTTCCTGTTTCAGCTTTTTGTTCTCAGCGTTAGTGGCCGTGAAAGCTACTTGATACTTCTTCATCGTGGTGTGCATCTGCTCCACCGCCGGGATATACTTGTCCAGCAGCGCTGCAATCTCGGTAGCTCTGCTTTTGGCGTTAAAGGCTCCAATACCGGCCAGCAGTTCCTCCAGCTTGGCTTTCTGCTTGGTCAATCGGGTCATCTCTTTGAACACTCTGGGCGGGATGTGGTCACGTCCGGTCTGGCTCGCACTTTCCCCACGCTCCAGATCCGGGTATTTGCGCACCATGTGTTCCCAGAACTTGTCCTGCCACTGGGTCAGTTTTTTCTTATTGCCCACGATCTCCTTGGCGCTGAGCCTGCCATCCGCAGTCAGCGGGACAAAAGAAAGGTGCATATGGGGCGTTTTCTCGTCCATATGCACCACAGCAGATATGATAGTTTTAGGGGCTTGGTTTTGCTGGATAAATGCCAGCGCCTCTTGAAAATAGGCTCTGATCTCAGATTTTTTCTTTCCCCGAAAGAACTCCGGTGTGGCAGTTACCAAGGCTTCCACGACTCGAACACTGTCTGACCGGGTACGGCAACCGGCTTCTTTGATTTGCCGCTCCGCCTCCGCACGATATTTTTGTTCCGGCTCGATCAGATGGAAATTGTACTTGCTCCTGCTGATGTCCACATCGGGATTGCTGGCGTATTTCTCTTTGGTGCGCTCGTTGTGGGCTTCAATGTTCCCGATCTCCGGCCCTTTGTACTTGGCAAAGCGGAGAATGGCATATTGAGGTCTGCTCATCGTTTTCTCTCCTTTTCAACTGTTTAGATTGTTATAAAAGCAAGAACACAGTCAACCAAAGCGTACGTACGTACATGGCTCAGCGCCGCCATTCCCCCGGTATATCTTCCGGTACGTACGTACGCTTCGAATCACCGGAAAACACCGACATATTATTTCTCACCAGCACTTCGATACCCAAGAAACCTCGCACCCGCCGTCCGGCGGCATTGGTCACATTGTTGCAGTATTCCAGATTATAGCGGCTCTGGCAGGCAATCAGGGCTTCGCTGAAGCTGCGGGGTTTCAGGGCGGGCAGATTATTTTCGGCGCAGTAAATCTGGTATGCCTCGTACAGCTCTTTGGAGCTGGCAGACATATCGGCTTTCCGGCGAATATACCCGTCTGAATCCAGAAAATCGAACACATTGTTGTTGTCCCTCTTAACGGCCTCCCGGTTTTCTCTGGTGCGCTCACTTTCGGTAAACTTGAAGTTGTTGGACACCAGCCTCTGCAAGCCTTCAAAGGCCCAGAGCAGGATGCCCTCCACCTCGGCCTTCATCTTTTCAGCCAGATCGGGGTCGTCCACACGGTTAGCGGGCTTGTCCTTTGTGGTCAGCACCAACTGGCGGCGGTAAAATCCGTCACTCCGGTCAAACAGCGCCTGCAAATCCCCGTTGGAGAAGGCCAGCAACCGGGCACACATCCACCCTTGATAGCTCTGCTTACCCTTGCGCTCCAAGTCCATCTTGCCTTGGGCGGTGACGATGGACTTGACATAGTTGGTCTGACGCAGGGCCTCCATCCGCATATCGTCGTCCACGCACAGGAGAATATGCTCCAGATCCGCGCGGGCAAATCGGTTCTCCGATACTTTTCCTATGCTGCCGTCCTTCATATTCACGCCGAACAAATGCCCCAGCACAGCGCCGATCTGGCTTTTGCCTTCACCACCGTTTCCCTTGAGAATCATCATCCGCTGCCCCTTGTTGCTGGGAATCAGGCAATAGCCGATATACTCCTGCAAGGTGGGAATGTCCTCCGGGTAGAGCAGGCCGTCCAGAAATTGCAGCCAGAGAACAGGTTTCGGAGCGTTAGGGTTGTAGGCCACAGGGAAACGGTTGCGGACGATTTCAGGTTTTCCCTCCACAAACCTCCCATCCAGAAAGAGCGTCCCGTTGGAAAGATGAATCCGATCCGGCTCCGGGGGAAAATCCTCCACCAGCGCCGCCAGCTTCATCAGCTCCACAATGTTGCTGATTTTGCGGGGGATGTTGCTGACCGCACAGCATTTCAGTTCCTCAAAAATCTCGCCCCGCAGGGGGAGTTCATCGGTGATACGGCCTTCCGGCGTGAAAAAAGCCCCGTTTGTGAAGATGATCTTGTGTGTCTGCAAGAACTCCTCACAAAACAGGGCCTCGTTGATGTTTTTTCCATCGAACCAGATAGGCATCCCCTCAGGCTTCTGTTTATTTTTCATGGGTCTATCCCTCCTTAAAGTGTGGTAGGTCTCTGCCTGTCTGCCTGAATATACGGAGAAAAAGGCTATAGACCTAAAAAACAGGCGAAAGTGCAAGAAATAAAAAAATCCGCCCTGCCATCTTGCAGAAATGCAAGACCACAGGGCGGTGCAGCATAGAAAATTGTTTGATCTTTCCAGTGTTCTCCGATGCAGTGGAGACAAGCTGATTGAGAAAGGAGGAGCGTTTATGGAACCAGTTTTTCTGCCGGGAGACCTGCGGACCCGGATCGTGGATTTGATGAAATACCACAAGATTTCTCAGGCGGATCTGGCCGTGAAAATAGGCGTAACCGAGAGTACCTTAAACCGTTTTCTGACTGGAAAGGTGGAAAAGCTGGGCCATGAGCAGGTCCTCCGCCTGGCCCGGACCTTCCAGGTATCCACTGACTTTTTGTTGGGGCTGACGGAGATCCCAGACCGCAAAAACTATGAGATTTCCGAACTGGGATTGTCCGTAGAGGCGGCTAAAAATCTGTATCTGGGCAAGGTGCAGCCGGATGTGGTCAACCGGCTGTTGGAAAGCCCCCGCTTTGCAGAAGTGACCTATTTGATCGGCCAGTATCTGGACGATACGTTGGCAGAGGGATATGCGCTTCAAAACCAGATGATGACCACCCTCCGCTCCATGCTGATGGGGGCTGTGCGGACCGATGCCGCCGTGCAGGCTGCCAGAGAGGTAAACCGCCTGAAAGTGCCGCCTTATCAGGCCGACTTGACCACCATTCAAAACCAATTTATGGCGGCAGTACGGGAAGTCAAGCAAGAAGTGGGAAACGATCTGGATGCCGCTAAAAGTCTCTCCAAAGCCGTCACCCAGAAGATGTTTACTGAGCTAACCAAGGGCCAGGATATGCAAAGCCCGTCCATCACACCGGAGCAGATTGCACAGGCAGTTACAAGCAGCGTGTCCGGTATGGATGGCGTCAATCTGGAGGCCTTGAATCAGTTTGGGCAGGCCATCCAGACATTCTTGGAAAGCACCTTAGCACCTCCAGCGTCACATACAGATGAAGAACCGGACCAATGAACAGCTGTGCGCCCTGGCTCAAAAGGGGGACGCTGGGGCCCGCAGTCTGCTGCTGGAACAAAACATGAGGTTTCTTCGTAAGACCGCCGGAGAACTGTACCGAAGCATGAACCTTGCCCAAAGTGATCTCTGTGTGGACTGCGAAGATTTGGTCCAGGAGGGCAGCATTGGCCTGTTGAGCGCCGCTGCGGGGTTTGATGCTGCACGGGGCATAAAGTTTCTGACCTATGCGGCCCCTGCCATCCGCAACGCCATGACCGATTTCATCCGGGCGGAATTTTCTCAGTTTGAGCAAAAAGTGGTTCATGGTGAAAACGAATTGGGCATTCAGATCATCCGTTTGGAAGATGTGCGGAGCGAGGAAGAACAGGCCCAGCGCATCGAGGCGATTTCCCATCCTCTGGCACATTCTCCAGAGGAAATTTACATCAAGCAGGAGGAACTTTCCGAGCTGTATCAAGCCCTTGGGAAGCTGTCTGCCAGAGAGCAGACCTATCTCCTGTATCGGTTCGGGTTTGCAGATGATACGGTCCACCCCCTGATCGGAACGGCGATGCACTTTCATCTTACCGAGAGTCGGGCAAAGCGCACCGAGGAACAGGCGCTGGACAACCTGTGGCTGGAGCTGCCATGGTGGTATTAGTGCGTTTCGCTGCGGCGGGACGGGGGTTCATATATACCTCTGCTTCCTTTTCCGGTCAGGCGGATTTTGCCCTATGAGCAAATCCCGATTTCGTCCGTGGCCGTACAAAATCCGCCTGCCCTACTGCCGCCGAAAAGTGTCTGCCCGCTGCCCATCTGCCAAGTTGCAGATGCCGCAGTCAGCCCCTTCCCGGCGTCAGCCGGAAGCAAAGGTATAACACACTAGACTTTCCTATGGAAAATCGTGTGCCAACAGGGGTGCTGCTCGCCCCTATTGGAAACCCAGAGCCAAAGGGGCTATGCCCCTCTGGACTCCCCGCCTGTCCGTGCAGTGGCTATCCATCCTGCTTCCGCACGCTGGATACGCTCCTACCCGAACAGGTAAAACAGGCACAGAAATTTGCCCGGGTGGCGGGCAGATTTCTGTGCCTGTTTTTGTTCAGCGGCGGCTGGGCAAAGCATACGCGGAAGCCTTGCAGAACCCTCGGCCTTGGTTGGAGATTTTCGTATTGGAGTGCGAAAATCGATTGTCCCAAGTCTCTATATCTGGTATAATAAAACAGTCGAATTCTCTGACCGGAGGTACCCATATGGTCATCTCTTACAATAAGCTCTGGAAATTACTCATTGATCGGAAAATGAGCAAAGCAGACTTACGCCGAGCAGCGGGAATCGCCCCCAATACCATGACAAAACTAAACCGCGATGAAGAAGTGACCCTAGAAACACTGGGGAAAATTTGTGGTGTGTTGAAAGTCAATGTCGGAGATATTGTGGATATTTTTCCTGATGCTCCATAACAAGATAGAAAGAGAGGGAGAACTATGACTCCATTTGAAATTGTAACTGCCATTTTGAACTTGCTTGCACTTATCCTGATTCCCATAATAGCCGTGATAATTGGTCAGTATTTGCAAAATGTTTCAGCAAAACGAAAAGATAAAATGGACGTGTTTAAGACGATGATGATGAACAGAATCGGCTGGTCCGTTGAAGGTACACGAGCCATGAACATTATTGATATTGTTTTTTTGGATGATAAAAATGTTCGACAGGCTTGGAGTGAATATTATCATGCTCTTTGTGTCAAAGACCCAGATGAAATACAGTTAAAGCAAATGCAGCAAGCACAAGATAAATTACTTGAGAAAATGGCTATTTCTCTTGGATATAAGGATAAAATCACATGGGAAACCATTCAGAATCCTTATGTTCCGAAAGGAATGATGGAGGCAATGGATCAGCAACAGATCATCCAAAAAGGACAGACAGAGCTTGCAAAGGTAGCTGGTGCGTTTGCTCAAATGATAAATACTAACGCAGCCAATCAAGCACCAAACCGACAGGAGGATAATCCCCATGCCAACACTTGAATGGATTGGAAAAGATAAGGTGGTAAACCACCACCAGGAGGTGCCTTACCGGGTGCTGGAGCGCCAGTACAGCTATGACGAAGCCGGACAGCACGCCGAGGACAACGGCAGCGAAAACATGATTATCCATGGCGACAATCTGGAGGCACTGAAAGCCCTGCTGCCCCAGTACGAGGGCAAGGTGAAGTGTATCTACATCGATCCTCCCTACAACACCGGCAACGAGGGCTGGGTATATAACGACAATGTCAATGACCCCAAGATTAAAAAGTGGCTGGGCGAAGTGGTTGGCAAAGAAGGCGAGGACCTTTCTCGGCATGATAAGTGGCTGTGTATGATGTACCCCCGTTTGAAGCTGTTACAGAGGCTGTTAGCGGAGGATGGGGCTATTTTTATCAGTATTGGCGATGATGAAAATGCAAGTCTTAAGATGATTTGTAACGAAATCTATGGCGACAACAACTTTATTGATACGATCATTTGGCAAAAAATATATACCGTTAAGAATTCAGCACAGTATTTTTCCGGGATGCACGACTATATAATTGTCTATTCAAAAAATAAGTCTCAATTTCACCGGAACTTGCTTCCAAGAACGGTAGATCTTGATAATAGTTACACCAATCCTGATAATGACCCTAGAGGTGTTTGGACTACTAACGCAGTTCAAGCAAGAAACTATTATGCTCAAGGAAGTTATGAAATCATTTCACCTTCAGGAAAGAAATTTTTGCCGCCTTCTGGGACTTATTGGAGAGTATCACAAGAAACATTTTTAGCACTTGATGCTGACAAGCGAATTTGGTGGGGAAAAAATGGAGACAGCGTTCCAAGAATTAAAAAATTCCTTTCTGAAGCTAAGCAAGGTGTAGTTCCCACAACGTTGTGGTCGTATAAAGATGCAGGCCAGAATGCAGATGCAAAACAAGAAATCCGAAAAGTCTTTGAGCATGAGTCTGAAATATTTACCACTCCAAAGCCTACGCGCTTAATAGAGCGCATACTTCAAATTGCCGCTGATCCTGATTCCATCATTCTCGACTCTTTTGCCGGCTCGGGCACTACTGCCCATGCCGTACTCAACATGAACAAGGCCGACGGCGGCAACCGCAAATTCATCCTTGTGGAAATGATGGACTACGCCGACAGCATTACCGCCGAGCGTGTCAAGCGAGTAATTAACGGCTATGGGGAGGGCAAAAAAGCCGTGGAAGGCACCGGCGGCAATTTCAGTTACTATGAGTTGGGGCCTGTTCTTCTGCTGCCGGACGGCAACCTCAATGAAGAAGTGGGCCCGCAGAAAATCCGGGAATACGTCTACTACATGGAGACCAAAGAGCCCATGCCCGCCGAACAACCCGCGGACGAGCCTTACTTCATGGGCCTGTGCCGCAACACCGCCTATTACTTCTATTATGAGCGGGAAAATGTCACCACCCTGGACCATGCCTTTTTAGCTACTATCCAGACCAAAGCCGAGGGCTATACCATCTATGCCGACCTGTGTGCCATCCCACAAGAGACACTTCACAAGCATAACATCACCTTTAAGAAAATTCCCCGAGATATTGCCCGGCTGTAAAGGAGCGTGAAGAAATGGAACTGAAATCTTATCAAAAAGAAGTCATTGCCGATCTTGCACGCTACCTGGAGCTGGTGGTGGAGCTGCAAAGCCCGGCAAAGGCGTATCAGGCCCTCTGGAACGAAAAGAATGTTCTGGTGGGCTTCGGCGGTATGCCGAATTATGTGAATGTGCTCCCCGGCGTGCCTCATGTGTGTGCTAAGGTGCCCACAGGCGGTGGCAAGACCTATATTGCCGCCAGTTCTCTGCGGACGATTTTTGACGCCATGCCCCAGCGCCGGGCCAAGGCCGTTGTATGGCTGGTGCCCTCCGAGGCCATTCTGACCCAGACCCGTAAGGCGCTGGAAAATCCAGACCATCCCTACCGCCAGCGGCTGGATGTGGATTTTGGCGGGCGGGTACAGGTGTACTCCAAGGAGCAGGCCCTCATGGGACAGAACTTCACCCCCTCTGCGGTGACAGAACAGCTTTCCTTGTTTGTGCTCAGCTATGATTCCTTCCGAACCAGCAAAAAGGAAGGGCGCAAAGCCTATCAAGAGAACGGTTATCTGGCCGAATTTGCCAAGTGGACGGACGATCCGTCCGTTCTACTGGCCGATACCGATGAGACGGCGTTGATCCAGGTGATCCGTTATCTGAATCCGGTGGTCATCGTGGACGAAAGCCACCATGCCACCTCAGATTTGAGCGTGGAAATGCTGCAAAACTTCAATCCTAGTTTTGTGTTTGATCTGACCGCCACCCCCAAGAAGAAAAGCAATATCATCTCTTTTGTGGATGCTGCACGACTGAAAAAGGCCAACATGGTCAAGCTGCCGGTTATCGTCTATAACCGCAAGTCTCAGGCCGATGTCTATGGAGATGCTATCGCTATTCGTGCCAAGCTGGAAGCTCAGGCTAAGCGAGATCAGGAAAGCAGCAGGCGCTATATTCGTCCCATTGTTCTGTTCCAGGCACAGCCCCGCAACAATGCGGACAGCACCACATACGAAAAAATCAAGAAGACGCTGGTGGACGGCGGTATTCCCGAAAAGGAAATTGCCATCAAAACCGGCGATAAGGACGAGCTGAAAAATGTGGACTTGTTGTCCCCAGACTGCCCCATCCGGTACATCATCACCGTGAATGCCCTGAAAGAGGGCTGGGACTGCCCCTTTGCCTATGTGCTGGCCACGGTGGCAAACCGCACTTCTACTGTGGATGTGGAGCAGATTTTGGGGCGTGTGCTTCGGCTGCCCTACACGCAGAAGAACAGTAGTGAAGTGCTGAATCTCTCCTATGTCATCACATCTTCCGCAGACTTCCACCAGACGCTGGAGAAGGTGGTGACTGGGCTAAACAGCGCCGGTTTCAGCAGCCGTGACTACAGGGCACAAGATGTGGATGTTCCCGTTATAGCACCTCCCACCGCAGAGACAGAGCAGCTTCCCATTGTAACCCCTCCCGCTGACGAACCAGATCTGCCGGAGGTAGACGGCTCGGATTTGAAGGCGCGTTTTGAAGCGGCAACGCATGAGGCGGAGCAATCCGTGCAGGATGGAACTATGCAGTCCGACCCCATGCTGACACAGGCCCTGCAACAGAACAAAACCTATGAGGATGAGATCAACCAGGCCGAAAATACCGCTTTGAGCCAGGCTCCGTTGGAGGTGCGCGACAAAATGAATCAGTTCCGAATGAATGAGGAATTTGCAGACGAAGCTACTGCCTTGCGCTTCCCCCAATTTATGCTGGAGACTTGCCCTAGTCTGTTTTCGGGAGCCCATGAAACCCTGGAACTGGAGCATTTGGAGGGTGGCTTCTCTCTGCGGGATAAAGATGCTCATGTGGATTTCACGACAGTCAACGCTGAGATGGCACGGGTGGATGTAGACGACAGTAAAGATGGTACCACAAAGGCATGGCTGCTGTCTGGTAGCCAAAGCGCTTTTTACCGAGAGTGGTTCAACACCCAGCCCTCGGAAAAGCGGCTCTCGCTATGCAAGAGCATTATCAGGCAAAGGCTCTCCAAGATGAACTGCGTCAACGACCGAGAGCTGGATGAGTACATCGACCGGGTGATCGGCACCATGAGCGAAGATCAGCTCTCCGAGCTGGAGCAGTCGCCGTATCCCTATGCCATAAAAATTCAGGGAAAAGTGAAGGAATTGATTGCCCAGCATCACTCCAGCGTCTTTGACACCTGGCTGGAGCAGGACAAGATTTCCTGCCTACCCAACTATGCGCTGCCAGCGGTGATCTCCCCAACGGCATTTACCTCGATGGTGCCGAAATCGCTCTATACCGCCGAAGAAGATATGAACGAGTATGAGTTCAAGGTAGTGTGGGCACTGTCAGCGTTGGGCAACGTCAAGTGGTGGCACCGGAATATCTCCAGACTGGGCTTCCAGATTAACGGCCCCGTTCATGCTTACCCTGATATCATCGTGATGCTCCATAGTGGAAAGATACTGATGGTGGAGACCAAGGGCGATCACCTGGATAATGATGAGTCCAAGGAGAAAGCCAAAATCGGTGACCAGTGGGCGAAGCTGGCCGGAAAACAGTACAAGTATTACATGGTATTTGAGGGCAAACAGCCGGACTATCCGGGGGCATATTCTCTGGAGCGGTTTATGGAGATTGTGAAGGAGTTGTAATTCATTTAGGCCGTTTTTAAGTAAAAACTTCCGTTAAGTGTTCGTTTTGAGCGGTAATCTAAGCCAGAGGTGATTAATAGTAAAATGGTTAATATAAATGGAAAACAATGGATGGATTTAACTCCGGCAGATATCCAGTCTGCTATTTCTGAAATAGATTTCGATGAATCATTCTATTTTGAACTTAAAGATGATAGAGTTGCCCCTAAAAAAATAATGGAAGAAATATCTGCATTTTCAAATACGTTTGGTGGTTATATTTTCCTTGGCGTGTCTAATAACAAACAGATTGAAGGTTGCGTTGAATGGAACGAGCAGAGAATTCATGCTGCAATTCACGACTCTATAACGCCTACTCCTTCTTTTGATGTGAAAAAGTTTACCGTTGATACCAATGTTGTATATGTCATCAAAATTGACGAGGGTTCTGAACCGCCATACATAACTAGTAGTGGTAAGATTTATGAAAGACTTTCGTCTGGTTCGTTTGCCATCAAGGATTCTTCAAAGCTTTCGCAAATCTACAATAAAAGAGAACAGCTGCTGGCCAAAATGGAGAAAAAAGTATCAATACCACCAGTGTATGAAAATTCCAACAACATATACGGTTATATTGATATTGGGTTTTCCCTCGTGGCGTCTAATATTCAGGTTGCTATTGACACCTTAAATAGTGCAGACTTAAAGTCAATAGCTGAAAGATTAAAAAAAGACATGCCATCGTTCAATCTTTCACATGTTGGAAATTCCATAATCTATACGCCTGGAGGAGTGTCCACACAAAAAGGACACCTGCCAGCGCATACAAATAATTTTCTTGAGATAATGGCTGATGGCAGCGCAAGAATGAGAATTCTGCTATTGAACAATGACACAGAAAAGTCAAGTGTAAATATGACCTTGCCAATGTTCATACTGAGATCCTATCAAGAAACATACACCAACGTGATGGGTGCATTATTTCCACATAGAGTGGCATATGCAAAAAAATACGAATCGCTCACTGTAAGAAAGCAGTTTCAACCGGTCATGTTCTATGACGATTCTATTCTCGAGTTACGTCCAGATTTACAGGAAGATAATGTGAAAATGTGGGAAACGATTCAAAATCATCGCAAAATCTTTGGAGTTACAACTATTGTGACTGATGATCGCATTCCCAAAACTGGGCTGTATACAATTGATAAATGCCAACTTGAACTTTTAGGGCAAGAGTATACGGCTGAGGCTATCATAAACGCACTATTTTCCTCACGATATATTGCATTAGCAAATTTCTCGCTTCCAGAAGATAAGTAAAATTTCTAGAATATTTCCAGTAGATTAGAATCTGATTATTTCCATGGCTAAAGAAGCTGGTGTCAAAAATATCTATCAATCTTATTGTTGACCAGAAAAATAGATTGAAGGCATATCTAATTAACAATGTATAGAGGTGGCAAGTATGTGTAAAATAATTTTTATTGGAAACTACAAAGGCGGTGTTGGAAAGACTACAACTACAATAAACTTGGCGCAACACTTTTCTAAATTGGGAAATAAAATTTTAACTGTTGACTTAGACCCTCAAAGTTCTTTAAGTGAGATTCAGGTCAATAATTTTCATTCCAAGAAAACGCTAAAAGATCTGCCTGACGAAAATACGCTAAACTATGTATACGAACTTTCCATATTAAAGTTAAAAAAGTACCCAGGATTACGACTGGAGTTTCCTGATACAATCATTCAAAAGCATACCGATTTTTATCATTATATTCCATCCTCATTGTTTTATAATTCTGGTAAGGGGCTGGACACCTTAGCTATTAAAATGGAGGATAACATTGCGTATCTGGCAATATTAAAGAGTTTTATTGACACTGTAAAGGAACAATATGATTTCATTTTGATTGATTGTCCGCCATCCAGCAACCTGATTACTCAATCCGCTTTTTTAATGTCGGATTATTATTTAATACCTACCGTTCTGGATGAAATTAGTACAAATGGCGTTATCCACTATATTCATACAGTCAACAACACATATAAAAAATACTGTGTTAATGGTGAAGATGCTGTTTTAGCAAAACATTACTTTGGCAATTGTCCTAAGCTGATTGGCATTTTTTATAACTTGCTTAGGGGACAGGTGAATTATGGTGTGGCCGACGGAAGCTTTAGAGGGGCTTTGGAAAGGGAAGCTCAAAAAACGCAACAAGGGGCCAGGTATGATGTAAACACTTTTAAAGATATCTATGTTTTTCCATACAACATAAATAATTATATTGATATTGCACGATCCACAGGACAAGGTATAATGTCAAAAGAAAAAACTGATTTTGCTGAATTTTCTAAAGCCGTTATAGAACGAATTGATGAATTGGAGAAACAAAATAATGATAACAAAGCAACAGATTAAAGAACTGAATGCAATCATTAGCTACTTGAACCAAACGGAATCTTTATGTGATGAAGATCTAGCGGACAAGGTAGAAGATATCAAATTTTTGGTCAAGGTATTGACTACAGTAAAAATCTCAAAAATTAAAAAGCTTATCAATAACCGTTATGCAGAAGTCAAAAAGTCAGAAAGTACTTCATATACAAAGGACTTTGTTATTCAGCTTTTTGCAAATTCAGAATCTGAGAATATCATTAAATGTTATACATTATCACAATTAAAGGAAATGTTTATTGCTGTCTATGGGCAAAAACCTTTGTCAAAAGACACTAAGGCAGATATTGTGAATTCAATTACAAAAATGATACAGCAGATTGACCGAATTGCCGGTTTCAAGGAATTAGACAATAAAGCTTAGTGAGTAAAACACGTAGGCTTGTGTCCAGCCCTTTTCTTCTCTGGCTCTTTTGAGAGCCGCTCCGAGGCCGTGAAAGTCAAACCTTCTTTCATCTTGGTTCATTCTCATATCACCCTATATCATTCTACATTTCGTGTTGGATTATGAGAATGTAATGAAATTTGAGATAAGGTAGTATTTTATTTCACACTTTATGATTGAATTTCGTCGCCCTTTGGATTACAATAATAACATGACTTTATTTTGTCGTGTTATTTACGGTTTTGTACCACATTGGAGAGTGAGTGTATGAAAATTGATCGTTTAATTGGAATAATAACAATTCTATTAGGGCAAGACAAAGTGACCGCACCTGAGTTGGCAAAGAGATTTGAGGTATCAAGAAGGACAATAAATAGAGACATAGAGGATATTTGTAAAGCTGGTATCCCACTAATAACTACACAAGGATATGGTGGTGGTATTTCTATTGCAGATGGATACAAAATAGAAAAAACGCTCTTTACAGAAGAAGAATTGCAAACCATTTTTACAGCTCTAAAAGGAGTTGACAGTGTATCCAAAACTCCCTATTTGGAAAAATTGTTAGAAAAACTTTCGAGCAAAAACAAGCAAATTATAGCGAATGACAATATCGTTATTGATCTTGCGTCTTTCTCTCAAACACCTCTAACAGAAAAAATAGAGGTATTAAAAAATGCTATTGGGAATAAGCACTATGTTTCTTTTCAGTATTACTATGAGAAAGGCGAATGTAAACGCAGAATAGAACCTTACCGATTAGTTTTCAAGTGGTCTACTTGGTATGTGTTCGGATATTGTCTTGATAAAAAAGATTATCGAATGTTTAAATTAAATCGACTTTGGAATTTGCAGTTGATAGAAAATACCTTTTCTCCCCGCGATGTTCCTCTAAATAAAGTAAATTTTGATAATCGTTTTATATCTAATGCTGCCTTTCATTTAAAAGCTATTTTCTCCGCAAGTGAAAAGTATCGTATAATTGAAGAATATGGCGTTGACAGTTACACTCTATATTCAAATGAGAAACTGCTTTTTCAACATGACTTTGCAAGCTATGAAAATATGCGAAACTGGGTATTTAGCTTTGGAGATAAAGTAGAAATATTGGAACCTAAAGAATTATATTGTGATAGGTTGCAACAAGCTAAAAATATTATTAGTCAAGAAATGGGTAAAGAGAAATGAAAGGACAAAATTTGAGAACCATCCCTGGTATTGGTAAAGATATGGAACAGCACTTTTTTAATATTGGTATACAAACAATAGATGATTTGAAAGGAGCTGACCCAGGGGAATTGTACCGAAAAGATTGTGAATTTAAAGGATTTCAAGACGATAAATGTTTGTTATATGTTTTTCGGCTTGCGGTATATTATGCGAATACTGATGTTCATGATCCTCAAAAATTAAAGTGGTGGTACTGGAAAGATACAAAATGACAAACATTATAAATAGCATGACATACAGTTGTCATGTTACTCTTGATATAATGAATAAAACAGTAGGAGGTATGACTATGATAGAGTCAAGATGTGGTCTATTATGTAGCGAATGTAACTATCGTGAACAGATGAATTGCAAAGGGTGTATAGTGATACATAAGCCGTTTTGGGGTGATGCTTGCCCTGTCAAGTCATGTTGTGAAGCCAAAGGACACTCTTTCTGCGGACAATGCAAGGATTTCCCATGTAAATTGCTCCATAAATTTGCATACGAAATGGAAGAAAGTGATAACGGAAAACGAATTGAACAATGTCGAAAATGGAGAAAAGAATAATGGCCTCAAGCAAAGAATACTTGGATTTTATATTAGATCAGCTTATCGGATTAGAAGAAATTACATATAAAGCTATGATGGGCGAATATATTATCTACTACCACAAAAAAATAATTGGTGGCATTTATGATGATAGATTTCTTGTAAAACCCACAAAATCTGCAAAAGCCCTTATGCCAGAAGCAACATATGAAATTCCGTATGCTGGAGCGAAAGAAATGTTGTTAGTTGATAATGTTGATAATCGAGATTTTTTATATAAATTATTAAAATCCATGTATATGGAGCTCCCTACCCCAAAATCAAAAAAGATTTCAAGAGATTAACTAATTTAGAAATAAAACCGCCCAACGGAAAATAAAAAAACCGTTGTGGGGCGGCAAAATTATCATGCGCCTAAACAAAATACAAGTGGCCTTACGGCGGTTTTGAAATAGCAAATTTCAGACCGCCGTTTTCTTTTTGAAAAATGAGAATACGGAGGGCTTATTAAAGTCGCCCTTTTTTAGGATACGGCGGTATCTTGGAGGTATCGCCGTGTTCATTTTTGCCTTTTTTCACAGCACCCATGACCTGCACCAGCTAAAAAAAGCGTAGCTCCCCCTCCGGGACAGTCTGGTTATGAATGTGAAATTAGGCAGTACATAAATGAATATGTAACTTCATGCGCCTGTGCGGCTTTGTGTCGCCCAGGCGCTTTTTTGTACTTCGAGACAAATTGTCCCGAGGTGCAGGGCGGCTCCCCGGGATGCCGCTCCCCACCGAGCCCCGTTTCGGTCACTCATCCACCCAACACCGAAACGGAGGTTTATTATGGCTACAATCAATCTGAAAGATTTTTATTATTGGTACACGCAGGATCAGTTTATCGAGGTTTCTGACGAGGTGGCTGAAGTGTTTTTGGCTGATACCCGCTATGAGATGGCTTATCAGCGGCGGCTCTCTCGGCACAGGGCGCAGTATTCTCTCGACTGCGAGGACGGGATCGAATACTCGGCCTGCCTGCATGAGCCCACGCCCCAGGAGCTCTTGGAACGCATGGAACTCTTTATCCGTCTGTGGAACGCGCTTAACTCTCTGCCCGAAGCCCAGGGCCGCCGTGTGGATGCCTGTGTCATTCTTGGCAAGACCTATTCTGAAGTGGCCGAAGCGGAAGGCGTTCACGAAAGCGCGGTGCGGCGGGCTGTGGAGCGTGGTTTGGAGAACATGAAAAAATACTTAAAAAAATCTCGCTGAACCAGTCCGAATATCATCTAAAAATGTCTCGGTTTATGAGAGGAGGTTTTCTTTTCTCCGCAGATGAACAAGGGCGGCTCCGAGCATGATCCGGGGAGCCAGGCGGCGGGTGCGCGGTGACTTTTTCTAAAAGAAAATGAGCGAACAACACCAGCGCCGCAAGTGGGCCGGGCCATCCCACGGCCACGATCCGGCAATGGACAGGCTGGCCGCCTGTCCCTCCGGGCCGCCCTCTCGTCTGCGTAGGAGCGCCGCGCCAAGTATAGTTGTCTTTGGACAGGTCAAGGAAATGGGCGCGGCGTTCCCTAAATTTTATCAAAGGGGGAATTAGAAAATGAAATACGATCCCGTATTGGCCGCTATGCTGGCCGAGCCGTGGAGCAACAACGCCTGCCGGGGATATGTGATCTATGCGATGGAAAACTGCGGTTTTTCCCCCGAGGACATCCGGCGCGTTGTCGGTGAGCTCCATTATGTATTTGATTTCAAAACGCTGGGCGAGGCCCAGCACCATTACGAAAACGGCCCCTATTAACTTCGAGACATTGTGTCCCGATGTGAGGACAGGCCAAAGGGCGGCACTTGTGCAGTGCCGCCCTTTCGCGTTTCCCCACAGGACAACCGGGAGGCGTTTATCAATCTGAACAAAGGAGGTTTTACCGTGAGATTAACCGCACAGGAACTGGAACGAATGAAAAGCGTTGACATTGGCGCAGTCTCCCCCGAGTCTCTGCCCGATGTGAGCGGTATGACCTTTGATAATGCCCTTTCCCGCAAAGAGCGCGTCACAAGGTTTTTACAAGTTACCAAAAATCCGTACTGCTTCAGCATCGGCGGTATCGGTGTAAAAATGGAATTTACAGAAAACGGGCCATCCCTCCAGGATATTTTGACGGACTTTTTGATCCGTCAAAAAAGCGGGCTGTAACTTCGGTTATGGCCCGCGCCTACTTCGAGACAAAATGTCCCGAGGCGGAGCCATCCTTGTTGTCCCTACGGGACAGAGGTATAATATAAGTGTAATGTGATAGGGAAGGAGGAACAATGCCACGAACAAAAAACAGAGGGGTTCAACAGAGTTTCTCCCCCTCTTATACAATCCGGCGCTGGCGGCTGGGCGAATATATCCGGCTTTCCAAAGAAGATTTGAAAAAAGGAAAAGACGATAGCAACAGCGTTAAAAACCAGCGCGACCTGCTGAATGACTTTTATCAAAAGCACATCGAGGAATTTGAAAGCGTTTCCGAATATGTGGACGATGGACACACGGGAACAGATGCCAACCGTGAAGATTTCCAACGGCTCCTGGCCGATGTAATGAGCGGGAAAATCAACTGTGTTGTGGTAAAAGACCTTTCCCGTTTTGCCCGGAATTACAGCGATGCGGGAAGTCTGATTGACAACCTGTTTGTACAGATGGGTGTCCGGTTTATCAGTCTTGCGGAAAATGTGGATAGCTTTACAAACCCGGATAGCGTTTCTAATATTATCGTTCCGATAACAAATGTAATGAATGATAACTATTGCTATCAGACTTCAAAGAAAATCCGCCAGGTATTTGACTATAAGCGGCGTAACGGTCAATACATCGGAGCTTTCGCTCCTTATGGGTACATTAAGCACCCAAAAGACAAACACAAACTGATTGTTGATCCGGATGCTGCTGAAACAGTCAAACTCATTTTCTCGCTATTCTTGCAAGGAACATCAAAACGGGCCATCGCTCTGCATTTGAATGAGCATGGCGTCCCGAGTCCCTCTGCGTATAAACTGCTCAAGGGCCTGCCTGTTTCTACAAGAGGTTATGACGAACCTATGTGGGGCGGCAGGATGATCCATGCAATACTTACCAATCCCACTTATACCGGGGATTTGGCACAAGGCCGTAGCCGGGTAAAAAGTTATAAGGTACACCAGATTGAAACGGTTCCCCGTGAAGAATGGGTAGAGGTGGCTGGAACGCATGAAGCCATTATCGACTATGAAACCTTTGACAAAGTGCAGGCTCTGTTAAAGCGTGACACCCGAACTTCTCCCGAAGGCCGGAAAGTCCATTTGTTCAGCGGCTTTCTGAAATGTGCCGATTGTGGCCGGGCAATCACTCGTTGCGTTAGTAAAAACAATCATGTGTATTATGCCTGCTCTACTTACAAAAACCGTTCCCGGACAGCCTGCACCATGCACTCAATCAAGCATGAACGGCTGGAGGCCGCTGTTCTATTCGGTATTCAGTACCAGGTACATTTAGCCGTTTCTTATTCTGAGGCGATTGCTCGTATCAATTCGGCTCCAACGAAAAAAAGCCAGTCTTTCAGACTGGACGAGCTGATTGCCACAAAGGAAAAGGAACTGGCGAAAATCACCCGCTACAAGCAGTCTCTTTATCAAGACTGGAAAGACGGGGAAATTACCCAGCAGGATTATCGAAGCATGAAAGCCGACTATGAACGGCAGGTAGCGGCCCTCTCCGATGTGCTGGAACGGTTGACCGCTGAACGGGCAGAGCTGGCAAACGGTGTTGACAATGAGCACCCGGCGCTGGTGGCCTTTATGAAATACCAGAACATCGACAAACTAACCCGGGAGGCGCTCATTGATCTTGTAGACCATATCAAGGTTTACGAAAATGGAAATATCAGCGTTAAATGCAAATTCGCTGATGAATTTCGTAAGATAGCAGAATACATTGAAATCAACACTTCTGAAATTCCCGCCGTGGCGGGCTGAGTCCTGCTACATCCTTTCTGGCAGTGTGTTTTCCTAATAAGATCTAATCATATCCTTTTGACATACTCTTGACAGAAAGGAGGCGCGTCTGCTTTGTCAGCAGGCGCACCTCTTGAAGCCATGTCGATTCAGTTTTTCACTGTTTGTCTCAGGCGGCACTTCCCATCCGCCTTGTCCCACTCCTTCAGCAGCCGGGCGAGGGCGGAGAGGAACTTCTTCTGCAGGTAATCCACCTTGCCCCGGTTGAGCAGATGGGCAGAGGCGTACTTGCGAATGGAGAGGCCGTCCACAAACCGCTCCCGAAAGTAATCCCGGTAGTCCGCCAGAACTGTTGTTAGCGCGTTGTCCAGAAAACACAAGTCTTCCTTCAGTTTACCGAAATCGCTTTTGGTAATGGCCGCATACCGCTTTTGGTTTACACAGAAGCGATACTTGCGCAAATCGAAGCTGTAGTTCTCGCAGAGCTCCTTGGCGTATGCGTGGTAGGTGGCGGCCTGCTGATACTCCCGGGCGTCGTATTCTTCCTCCATCTGCCGGGGCCGGATTTTGCGCACCGGCCCCCGGAAGCCCTCATCCTCCAGCCGCTCGATGGCGGCTTCTGAAATCTTCATGTTGGTCAGCCGCTTGTACTTGGCCCGCCGCTCCCCGCTCACCTCCACAAAAGCACAAAAGGACTTTTTGCTGGAGGTGTAGTATTGGGGAACATCCGCAAAAGGGTAGGTGGTCCAGATGACCACTTCCTATCCGTTATCGGAGTCCGTGGCCAGAGAAACGACATAGATGACCTTACCGTCATAGCGCCGGTAGTATCCCGCACAGATCCGTCTGCCCGCCAATGAATCATCCTCCCTTTTTTGTTTACCGCAGGGCATTTTTTGATGCTGCGTCCCGCTCCTACGGTGCGAAACGGTAGCCGATCCCCCAGACGGTCTGGATGTAGTCTTTACCGGAGGAAGTCAGTTTTCTCCGCAGGAACTTGATGTGAGAGCGCACCGACTCATCCACATTGAAATCGCTGTCACATCCCCAGATACGGGTATAGAGCTGTTCCCGTGTAAAAACCTGTCCGGGGTGGCTGGCCAGAAAGTGCAGCATATTGAATTCCTTCCGGGTCAGTTTCAGCAGGGAGCCTTTCAAGAGTACTTGACGATGGAGTGGGTCGATGATCAGGTCAGTTCCGAAGGTCAGCGTATAATATTGCTTCTCTGGATGCTCCGACTCCATATAGAGGCGGACGAGCGCATGAGCCTGAGCAGTACAGCGGCGCAGGTCAATTGGTTTCTGAGCACAGACCGTTGCCCCAGATGAAAGAATGGCAACTTCGTCTTCCAGCGATAGCGTATCGGTGAGCACCAGAATCGGGACCGCCTTGGCCTGGCGCATTGTTCGGAGCAGTTCCCGTCCATCCATATCCTCCAGCACCGGATCCATAATGACCAGACAATACCGATGCCGCATAAAGCTGTCCAAGGCCTCCGCTGTGTTAATGAAATACCGGACCTCTGTGGTATCGTCCTGCAGGGCGTCCCGGAGCTGCCGGCAAAGGGGCAGGTCATCATCAATCAGCAGGATTTGTTTCCGCATGAAACCGCCTCCCGTCCCCGGTTGGCTCTGTATTTGGGTGGGCCTTCTGGTATAGCTCAGCCAGCTTCTGAAAACTGGCTGGGCTGATCACATGCTCCATGCGGCAGGCGTCCTGTTCGGCGGTTTTGGGCTCTACACCGGCCTCTATCAGCAGGCGTGTGAAGAAGCAGTGCTTTTCATAGGTCTGCTCGGCTACCTCCCGGCCTACATCGGTCAGACGGAGGAAGAAGTCCCCATCCATGGTAAGGAAGCCCCCCTCTTTCAAGGTTGCTACCGCATGGCATACGCTGGGTTTAGATACCCCCATGTGCCGGGCCACATCCACGGAGCGCACCATGCCTTTCTTTCTCTGGAGCACCAGTACGGCCTCCAGATAGTCCTCGCCCGACGCATGGAGTTTCATTGGGATACCTCCCTTATTTCAGATGGATCGCCGCAACATCCACATGGTTTGGAATACTGTTGAAAGTATAAGATTCAATTACTTCGTTGTTAAATACGGCATATTCGTTTCTGTAATTGAGCGGAATCACCACACTGCTCTCATTGGCAGAGTCCAGGGCCGCAGTATAGATCTCCTGAACTGCCGCGGGATCATCTGTGTTGTAAAGCCCGCCAATCAATTCCTTGGCTTCCTCGTCGCTCATGGTAGCCAAGGCCTTTGCGACCTGCGGATCGGTGGAGTAGATACCGCTGGGATCAGTATAGTCAGTAGACGGATACATATTTGCCACGAAGGTGTATGGACCGTAAGGGAACCAGTAGCTCATGTAGGCGGTCATCTCGTAGTTGTCCTCCATGAACACCTGCTGCATGAAGGCCATCAGGTCGATGGGATTGGTCTTAATCCCAATTCCCAGTTCAGCCATAGAGCTCTGGAAAAAGAGCACCATGTTGTCATAAACGCCCGTAGAGGGGTAGGTGATCGTAAAGGAAAGCGCCATTCCGTCCTTCTCCCGGATGCCGTCCCCATTGGAATCGACCCAGCCGGAGTCCTCCAGCAAGGCAATCGCCCCATCCATGTCGTAGTCCGGAGTGGACACCGCGGCGGTGCAGTAGGGCATATCCGCAGGCATTACCGAGTCCGCCTTTGTGCGCAGGCCGGAGTAAATATTCTGAGCGATAGATTCCTTGTCAATCGCCATCTGGATGGCTGTGCGGACATTCAGATCATCCAGCGGCGCCACCTCATCGTTCAGCGCTATAAATTCCGTCACAAAGTCAAAGTCAGAGATCACGCCGGTGATTCCCTCCACCTGAGACAGCTCCAGATAGGAATTGGCGTCCAGCGTGTCAGACCCCATGATAAAGTCAACCTCGCCGGCCCGCATGGCGGCAACCTTGGACTCTGGAATCACCTTTACGGTAAAGCGGTCCACATCCGGCTCCTCGCCCCAATAGTTCGGGTTTTTCACAAAGGTGTATTCCGTTGCGGTTTCATTCACGCTCTCAAACATATACGGGCCGGTGCCTGGGGTGTGGGTCATCAGGTATTCGGTATTCAGAGAGCCGTCCTCATTGAAGGCCGCTGCGGAAAGGATACCGCGGGGCATCACCATGGAAAGATCGTTCAGAACATTGTAGTAAGGCCGACTCAGGTGGAATGAGACAGTGTACTCGTCATCCACTGTGATTTCAGTGGTCAGCATGTCAAGCTGACCATAATTGGCACTGGTGCCAATTACCGACTTCATATTGTCGAAATAGAGCTTGACCGCCTCAGCATTGAAAGCGGTGCCATCATTGAACTGCACATCGTCCCGCAGATGGAAAGTATAGGTGAGGCCGTCATCCGAGGTAGCCCAGTCTGTCGCCAGGCAGGGCAGGTACTCACCGTCCCGGTATTCGACCAGTCCCTCATAAAAATTGTTCATGTAATAGGTGGCCTCATAGGACTGCACGCCGGGGGCAAATCCCATGGAGAAATTGGCGCTTTGCGCAATGGTGATGGACCGTTCCCCCTCGACGGCCGGTGGTGTTGAGGAAGAAGCGGGGTCTGGATCATTTGAAGTGGTTCCGCAACCGGCAAGAAGCATGGCGCTCATAACGCCGGTCAGCAGAAGGGACAAGAACTTTTTCATGCTGTTATTCTCCTTTTTTGATTTATTGCAAGGCTCTCCGCTTGGAGCGGACTGCCTTTACAAGCTCTTGTGAATAGGGCTCCTGAAAATCAGAGAAGCTCCTGGGGTGCTCAAGTGTTTCGATGATTTTGCCCCTGCGCATGACATGAATCGTGCCGGCCATATACATGGCGGTGTCCAGATCGTGGGTAATCACCAGAAAGCTGATCTGGAGCTCCGTTTGAAGCTCCTTTAGAAAATCCAGCACCTGCTTTTTCAGCGTGACATCCAATCCGCTGAAGGACTCGTCAAAGATAATGTGTTGGGGCTGGGCGGCCAGAGCGCGGGCAATACACAGCCGTTTTTGCTGTCCGCCGGAGAGTTCATCCGGCCGGCGGCGGAGTGTGTCCCGTTCCAGCCGTGCCATGTCCAGCAGTTCAAGACACCGCTGTTTTCTCTCCTCCGTCCCCATGTGGAACAGCAGATGCAGGGGCTCCTCCAGAATAGACCCCACGCTCTGGTGAGGGTCTAAAGACCCCAAAGCGTTCTGCATCACAAGCTGGACCTTACCTCTTACAGCGTGGAGCTCCTTTCTTCTGCAGGCGGACACCTCCAGACCATCCAGAAACACCCGCCCACCGTCCGGCCGCTCCACATAGGACAGCACTCTGGCTAAAGTGCTCTTGCCGCTCCCGCTCTCTCCCACGATGGCGGACACGCCTCCATCTCCAAGCTCTATGGAGACATCCGAAACCGCATCGAACACGGTATGCCCGCCGCCTGGGATCTGATATTGTTTTGTGATATGTTCCGCTTTCAGCATAGACCCTCCTGAAAGAGTACGCTTGCCTGCACAAGCTGCCTGGTATATTCGTGCTGTGGAGCAGAAAATACCTCCCGCATTTTTCCTTCCTCGATGATCTCGCCGGCTTTCATAACGGCTACGCGGTCGCACAGTCTTGCCGCCACGCCGAAGTCATGAGTCACCACAATCATGGAGACGCCGGCCCGCCTCAGCTTCTCCAATTCATTCAGAATGAGGTATTCGCTGGCCGCGTCAACAGCGGTGGTAATTTCGTCTGCAATGATCAATTCCGGGCGCTGCAGAATCGTCAGGGCAATCATCACGCGCTGCAGCGTGCCACCGGACAACTCATGGGGATAGCTGTTGATGATTTTTTCCGCATCAGGCAAATTGACATCCGCAAGCGCGGCAGCCAGCCGCCCCCGGAACTGTGTCCGTTCCCTGCGTCCTTTCAGCGGAAAGCCCAGCTCCATCTGCTTTCCCAGCTTGAGCATGGGCGCAAAGGCGGTCATGGGATTTTGCGGAATCATACTGATCTGCTTGCCCCGATAGCCGTCCAGCTCATTCAGCTTCACCGCAAGCATTTCTTTCCCGTTCCATTTCACGCTTCCGCGCAGGTCAAAAAGCCGTGGATTCAACAGCCGCATAATACACTTGCTGGTCATGCTCTTTCCGCTGCCGCTCTCCCCGATCAGGCCAAGGGCCTCTCCGCTTTTTACGGAGAAGCTGACGGAGCGCACAAGGGTTTCCTTTGTCTGCTTTGTACGGATGGATAGATTGGTAACTGTCAGCATGGCTATCCCTCCCTCGGTGCGCAGATGTCCCGCAGGGCCTCCCCGAACAGGTTGAACCCTGCCGCGGCAAATAGAATGCAGAGCCCCGGATACACCAGGAACTGCGGATGGCTGAACATCAGTTTATTGGCATTTACAAACATGGCGCCCCACTCCGCCGTCCCTGTTTCCAGCCCCAAGCCGAGAAAAGCATAACTGGAGATCATAATGATGATGGAGGACAGCCCTGTGCTGTACAAAACCAGAAGGTGCGGCAGAATATTGGGGATGATATGCCGGAACACAATACGCAGCTCCGAACAGCCGGACATCCGGCAGGTGATCACATAGGGCTGATTCCGCTCCCGAAGCACATGGGTGCGGACCACCCTCGCGTTCCAGACCCACATGGCGATTACAATAGACAGGACGATGCTGGCCGCTTTTGACTCAAAGAGCCCCACCAGGGTGATGGCAACGAGGAAAGGGGGAAAGGCCATAAAAATATTGGAGACCACTTCAAATATGCGGTCCAGCACCCCGCCGATGTAGGCGCACAGGGTAGCCACCACGGTGCTGATAACCGCCAGCAACAGCAGTGTGGGCAACGCGATACTCAGAGAAGCCCTGGCTCCGTAGATCAGGCGGGAGAGGATGCAGCGTCCAAGCTCGTCCGTTCCGAGGGGGTACTGTGCGTCCGGCGGGGCGAAGCTATGAGCCACATTCAGCTGCATCGGATCATTGGGCGCAAAGACCGGGGCAAGCAGCATCACAAGAAACACGAGAAGCATCATGGCAAGACCGAGGACGGCCTGCGGGCGGTGCATGATTTTGCGGATCATAGGCCGCCTCCCTTCTGGCTCTGCGGGTTTAGAAATGCGTTCACACAGTCCGCGATAAAATTGACCAGGACGAAAATGACGGCGGTGAGCAGTACACACGCATTGATAGTAATGGTGTCTCTGGCTCCCAACGCAGTGACCAGCATGGACCCCAGCCCTGGGATGGAGAACACGCTTTCCACCATGGCGCTGCCCGCAATCATAAAGCCGAAGCTCTGCGCCAGCAATGAAATCCTTCAGGCTATCCGCTCCCATAATGCTGAAAACGGGGATATAAACCGCGAAGGCGAGCAGGAGCATGAAGCCGATCCAATAATTCGGCAGAGACATACAGATGATGCCGAACAGGTAGATGCTCCGATCCGCCAAGCCGCCTTTTCTGCTGGCGGACAGCACCCCCAGCGGAATACTGAGCAGAGTGGCAAACAGGAGCGCCATGGTAGCCATAACCAGGGTGGGCCGGATGGACGCAGACAGTTCTTCCACAATCGGCCGTCCAGTGTTATAGGAGTTTCCGAAATCCCCATGCAGGGCATTCCATAGCCAGGAGCCGTACTGCTGGAGAATCGGCTGGTCGAGCCCAAGTTCTTCCCGCACCAGTTTGACCTGCTGCGGGGTGGGGCGGTTGTAACGGCGCACTGCCAGCGCCTCGGCCGCATCTACCGAGGACAGGTTGGTATAAAAGAAAGTCAGGATCGTGACGCCAAGCAGGACAATCATCAGCAGACCGATCCGGGCCAATAGTTTCTTGCTCATACCTCCGCTTTAACCTCGTTACTTTTCCACTCCGCAATACGCCACGATTCTGCGGATTTCCGGGAGCAGACAAAATCCGCATAGATACCGCCCTGCTGCATCAGTTCCGCATGGCGGCCCCGCTGCACAATCCGCCCTTGATCCAATACAAGAATCTGATCCGCCTCCTGGACAGTTTTCATCCGGTGTGCGATCATAACCAGAGTTTTCCCGGCGGTCAGGGCCTTGACTGCCTCCTGCAGCTCCGCCTCGTTCTCGGGGTCAACATTGGCCGTGGCCTCGTCCAAAATGATGATCGGCGCGTCCTTGAGCATGGCCCGTGCGATGGAGAGCCGCTGGCGCTCTCCGCCGGAGATCGTGGTGCCGCTCTCGCCGATGATGGTATCACAGCCGTCCGGCAGGGCCATGATGAACTCATGGCACCGGGCCGCCTTTGCCGCAGCCACCACTTCCTCATGGGTGGCGTCCGGCTTGCCGAACTTGATGTTGTTCTCAATGCTGTCGTTGAACAGGTACACGCGCTGAAAGACCATGCTGAAATTGCGCATCAAACTATCCAGCGTATAGTCCTTCACATCAATGCCGCCCAGCTTGACCGCGCCGCTGTCCACATCCCAAAACCTTGCCATAAGACTGGTGAGGGTGGTCTTGCCGGAGCCGGAGGGCCCCACGATGGCAGTGGTTGTCCCTTCCGGTATGGTAAAGCTGACATCGCGGATGATTTTCCGCTCCCCATAGGAAAAGTCCACATGCTCGAAGGAAATACCGCAGTGTTTCGGCGTCTGTACGGAGCCGCCCTCGTCCATCCGGGGCGCACGGTCGATTTCCTCCACCCGGTCGATGGAGGCGTCGATCATGGGCAGCATGAAGAACATCTCCCCGGCAGACTCCAGCTCGCTATATACCAGGAAAGCGGAAACCACCACCATCAGGCAGGTAAAGAGGGTCATACTGCCTTGCAGGAAAAACCAGATTGAGAGCAGAATCGCCGCCACCGCCGTAACACGCAGGACGATCTGCTCCAACACATTGTAGGGAATACGCTTGCGCTCCAGCTTGAAATTCTGTTGTTCCGTCTCCTCAATCGTGCGGTTCAGCGTCTGATTGGCCGCTTTGTCTCCATGGAAAGCGCGCACCACGCTCATGCCCTGTATGTATTCCAGCACAGCGTCCACCAGCCTTGTCTGAGCCGCTAGCCGCCCCGGAGACAATTCTCTGGATTTCTTCAAGAGAAGCGAGTTGACCCAGAGGAACAGGAGCATACCCAGCAGGAATACCAGCCCGATGCGCCAGTCAAAGCACAGGATCGCCAAAGAGAAGATGGTGGTCCGAATGATGCCTACCACCGTCCGGGCGATCACCGCAAAGGACATGCTCTCCAAGTCCTCCATGGTGGAGGTGGCCGCCGCGGTGAGGCTGCCCAGGCTCTGGGCGTTGAAGTAGCCCATGGGCATATACTTCATACGCTCCCCGATATGGATGCGCTTCTCCGCGCACATCCGGTAATTGGCGTGGCCCTCGCTGTTGTGAGCCAGATACCAGCACAGGGCGGCTCCGGCCACGCTGGCCGCCATGATTCCAAAGGCCATCCATAGGGTGGCCCCGGTCATGTTCTGCTCTACCAGGGAGCGGAGCACAACCAGCAGCGCCACAAACTGCAAAGCCTCAAAAATGCTCCGCAGCAGTTCAAAGGCCATTCCCTTATACCAGGTGCCTTTCTGCTCCCCGGCAAAGCGTAAAAACCGTTTATATGCGTCAAACATGCTTGCCACCTCCTTCTCTCATGTCCGCATCTTTCGCCTGCGTGTGGGCCGTCCACATCTGTGCGTAGAGGGGACACCGCTTCAACAGTTCGTCATGCGTTCCCACATCCAGGATTTTTCCCTGCTCCACCACGGCGATTTGATCCGCACCAGTGATGGTGCTCAGGCGGTGGGCGATGACGATGAGCGTCTTTCCACGGGTCAGCCTACCAATGGCATCCTGAAGCACCGCCTCGTTCTCGGGGTCCGTGTAGGAAGTCGCCCCGTCCAAAATCACAATCGGGGCGTTTTTCATCATGGCCCGCGCAATAGCGACCCGTTGACACTCCCCGCCGGAGAGGTGTCCGCCAGCGCCACCCACCACAGTGTCATATCCATGATCCAGATCCATGATGAAATCATGACAGCCGGACGCCTTTGCCACGGCCTCCACTTCATCGTCGGTGGCCTCCGGCCGTCCCATGCGGATGTTTTCCCGGACGGAGATATTGAATAGGAAGTTGTCCTGGGAGACATAGCCGATAAGATCCATTACCTGCTCCGGCGGCAGGTTCTTCACATCCACCCCGCCAATGGTGATGCTCCCGCCGCCTGCGTCCCAGTAGGAGGCAATGAGCTTGGCGATGGTGGACTTGCCGGAGCCAGACGGCCCCACCAGTGCGGTGGTCGTGCCTTGCCGGATATTCAGTGTGACGCTGTTCAAAACCTGCTTGTCTTTGTAAGCGAATGTCACATCCCGCAGGTCAATATCCAGCCCATGCAGTTCTTTCCTCTGCGCAGGTCGTTTCAAATCCGGCTCGGACAGCACAGCACCGATTTCCCCGGTGATGGTCGCAATTTTAGAGAAATCATCGGTCAAAAAGATTGCCGCTACTAATGGGCCTACAATACCGAGGGACAGGATTGAAATGGTGATAAAATCCGGGGCGGTCAAGCTGCCATTCCTATAAAAGACACACCCAATGGGCAAAACACCGATCAGCACAGCGGGCCAAATGGTCATCATCAGGGCGGAGTAGCCTTGCGTGGACTTCATCCAGTCCAGCATGAGGTCCGCACTCTGCCGCACGGCCTGCGTGAACTTTCCGTAGGAGGCCGCACTCTGATTGAAGGCTTTGATGACCTCAATGCCGTTGATGTACTCCACCGTGGTGGCGCTCATGTGCTTGCCAGCCTGGACCACCGCACCATACTTTTTCGGGTACTCTTTCATCTGGGCCATGTAACAAAGCATCCCGATGGGGATGGTGATAAGCGACACCAGTGCCATGCGCCAGTCCAAGGCAAAGAGGTAGGCCACAATGGCGATAGGGACCAACAGATTGGAGGTCATTTCTGGAATGATGTGGGCCAGCGGGACCTCCATCTGCTCCACACGCTCCACCATGGTCGTTTTCAGGCGGCCCGATGGCGTATCGGTCAAATAACCCATGGAAACGCGGGTCAGCTTATCCGCCACAGCCCGCCGCAGCTCCGACAGCACATGGAAAGTGGCCTCGTGGGAGCACCGGGTGGAAATGCCGTGAAAGATAGACTTGAGCAGATATGCGATCAGGGCAACCGCTCCCCAGGTCAGATAAACCGAAAAGCTCTTTTCACCGGAAATGAGCAGATTGACCATCTTTGCCACGGCAAAGTATGGCACCATTCCGCTGGCCACGCTGAGAACAGCAAGAACAGTTGCGGTAATAAACCCCGCCCGGTGCGGCTTAATAAACGCCATCAAACTAAATGGCTTCTTTTCTTTCTGCATCGTATCCCTCCCAAAAAGTTAGCGATCTCTAACCAAGTGACAAAGGAACAGCCGATAACCCGCAGGATTACCCTGCAAATTATCGGCTCTGCGTCTTAGCGTCTGGCTCTGACAATATGATATTTTTTCCCTGCACATCAACAATGTGTTCCTTTCCGTATTTGGGACAGAACAGCGGAAAACGCTTTAGAACGGTGTCTGGGTTCACCTTGGTGCGGGTCTTGTTGCCGCAGGTAGGGCAGTGAATCCATCCGCTCCGGTCAATCCACCCGCTCAATGGTTTTCACCTCTATCTCCGAAGAAGATGGTTTTCCAGCCGGCGGTGTAAAAATGCCGCATCCTCTGGATATGCTCGACCGCCTGATCCTTTGGCATATCATGGATGACTACCTCAAACATCCCGGTATAAAAGGCACTGGACAGCAGATGGCCCAGCTCCGGTGTAAGGCGGCCGCTGGAGATTGCGTCGTTCCCGGATGCCTGAATATAGCGCATGGTGCATTGGTTGTCCAACCCCACGACCCGGTGGAGGAATTCCTGATATGTATTGTTTTCTCCACTGGTCAAAAGCAGTTTGAATATATCAAAGTGATCGTAGATATAGTCCACAGAGGCCCCAAAACCCTGGTCGGAGAAGGAATACATTTGACTGGTCTGTTCGGCTCCGGGCAACTGGTTAAACTGCTCTAAGGTTGATTGAATCAGACCACAAAAATCATCCATGGCAGGCTGCACGAGGGAACGGTACAGACTCTCTTTGTCCGGGTAGCGGATGTAGATCGCTCCTTTGCTGGAGCCAGCCTTTTCCGCAATCACACGGAGAGACGCACTCTCGTACCCATTCCTCATGAATTCCTCTTTCGCGCACTCCAACAATTTTTCTGTTACCCCGGCAATTCTTTTCGCCATATGCCACCTCTGTTCTATCAAGTCCACCAGTTTGAAACCATTGGATTTAATATAGCACACAACGAAAATCCTGTCAATATGGCGTATCGCGTATTTTTGTTTACAGCCCTGCAAATTCTGAGCCGTCAGAATGAAGTACTTCGCCTGCTTCATGGTGTTCTTGATCCTATCACTGGATTCCCCAACCCAAAAGCCTTCCCTGGTGTGTTGAAGTAATGCCCGCCAACTCATTTTGAGAGATTTTTGACCACAGCTTCAGCCACAGTGCGGTGTGGAGTATACGGAAACAGCACATTCAAAGAGTGGCAGAAAGCAATCGGAATGGAGCGAAAAGAGCCAAAATCGAGAGGAAATAATTCAAAAAATCTTTCTTTACCTATTTGGGAGAAACCGCCCGAGCAGTTTCACAATTTCATATCGGGGTGTTGCGCAGTTGGTAGCGCGCCTGCTTTGAGTCGTTTCCGGCGTTAGAAACGAATAATCGCAAAAAGATGACCAATAACTTCTCAAAGCGCGGACAACTCGCTCAAAGATTGTAAAATAGTTATACATTTTTATAAAAATTGACCATCATAAGCAGCGACGAAAATTCTTTAAAAAAACAAAAGCACGAAAAACACTCAAAAATAGGCATAAAGGCTTTGATTTCTCTTGCAATAATTGAATTCTTGGAGAATTGGAGCTTGTTTGTAGCCCACTTTTTTACTCATCTCTTGATAGTATGTCTCAAGGGCTTTTTTGAATATGCTTTATAGTGCTTATTCTTTGTATATTGCGTGCTAAAAATTGGTACGCCCGTTGTCAGTCATCATCTATGTGTTTTCCTAACAGAGAACAGTTTCTGGGATTTTATCAATTCAAGTTTTAGTTGATAATTTCCATGTAATTAGGTATGATGGAAAAGAACCATCCGACCTTATGGTTTGAAAGAAGCAACTAACCATATATAAAAGTATCACAAGCAACTTACACTGTACGCATGGGATCATGCGTGATGTAGGCGGAAGTTTTTGGGAGATGTACACGAATCAGTTAAAGATAACTTTATTTCTATATAAAAATGGATTTTGTGTGTGGCGGAAACCACATCTGGGGGTGGATGTGGTTTCTTTCTTGCGGCCTTTTTGCGCCTTGCGTTAACCTGTCTAAGTGACAGGATATCGCAGGGCGCTTTTCTATCTTCGAAAAGGAGTCCGAGAATATGAGCCTGAAATACACCTGCCTCGGCTGTGGGACACCCTTGGGTTACGAGGGACTGTGCTGGAAATGCGAGTGCGAGAAAAGCCGAAAAACCGCGCTGGGATGGATGCCGGAACAAATTGCAGAGAAGCAGAAAAATCTGATTCAGAATATCCAGCGGCTGGCGGATATGGAAGACCCGGAGTTTACCGACTTCTGGCAGCTTTTAGGCTACCGGGATGCCATTACCCCGGAGATCCAACGGGCAGCACTGGCTGTAGAGGGATTCTATCCCTGCGAACTCTATTACGGAGCACCGGATGATGTACGGGATGCGCTGATCACCGCTTTACTGGAAACGGATAGCTCCCAAAATGCTGCCGAACTGATGTCCTGCCTTGCCTTCCAGGGAGATGACAAGGCAATGGAGACTCTGCTGGAACTGGAGCGGAACCCCCGGCCCTGGCGCAAGAGTCTCTATGTGGATCCGTCCAGCTATGCCCAGTGTGGCGGCTGGACCTTTGATAAGGATGGCCATCGGACGCAGCTCAACTTCAATACCTGCTATCCTATGGTCAAGGGGGCGACCGGCGAAGCGTCTCCCGTTCGCATCGGGCGGGCACGGGAGGACACCTGTCCCCACTGTGGCGGGCATATGGTGGATATGCTGGTGCTGGATGGGCGGGATGAGCGGCTGAAGTTCTTGGGGCTGGACGGTATTCTGACGGCCACCTGCTGTCCCAACTGCGTGGGTTTCCTGAAAGGCCCCGCCTTCAACCGCTTTACCCTGGACGGCGGCGTGGAGGTCTTTCCCTCGGAGCTCTTTGACGGGGCGGAGGGGATAAAATGCTATGTCCGGCCAGAGGACTATAAGGCACTCACCGAAAATTCTTTTGTGCTGGCCAAAACACCTGTGCCCCTGTTTTACGGCGCCGCCTGCGACGATGTGAACACCATTGGCGGCTTTGCCAACTGGGTGCAGGACGCGGAATATACCATCTGCCCCCACTGCGGAAAGCCCATGAAGTATCTGGCCCAGATCCAGTGGGATACGGTGTATGACTGTGCGGAGGGAACGCTCTATGTGGAGTTCTGTCCGGATTGCCAAATCCTATCCATGCAGCATCAGCAGACCTGAGAGGAGCGCATGCGATGAGTTTGCCAAAGCGTGACGGCGTGAAGGGCCGCTACTACCTGATCCACAAGCCGGATACTTCTCCAGAGGTGCTGGCGGAGGCGGATCTCTGTATCCAGGATGTTCTGGACGGCACTGCTCGTGAAAATCACTCCGATTACCCGACCGTGGTGCGAAACCACAACGGAACGCCCTTTCTCCCTGATCAGCTGCTGGAGCGGTATCTTTCCCGGCTGCCGCTGAAGGGATTTCCCTGCGAGGATGCGGTTTCCCTCTGCGATGCCATGCGGCGGCTGGTTTGCTGGGAGGAGATTCGCTATGAGTTGGAGAAGTACATAGAAAAGCAGGTGCAGGAGCGGCTCTTCCTTGTGGGAGAGCGGGAAGATGGGTTTACCGTCTTTCCGCCCTGCACGGTGTGTCCGGAATTGCGCCTGGAGGATGTGGACGAAGGGCTGCTGCGCTTTGCCTGCTATGTGGCAGTCTGCCACACCGTGTATGGGCAGAGTTTTGAGTCTCTCAAAACCGAACACATCCTCGGCCTGGTTTCCCAGCTCCGTCCCGACATGGTAAAAGAACTGAAAACCAATGGCAGCGGCAAATTGCCGCCTAACATCCAAACGCGGAAAACAAAGCACCTGACCGCCTCGGCCAATGATGCGTTTGCCACCGTCCGCATCACCGCCAGGGACTGCACAGAGGAGTGCTATGCGGAAGTCTTGGACTATCTGTGCGCGGTGCTGGAGCAGGAGGAATTCCCCCGCAGTTACTCGGTGGAGTTCCGTGGCTCAGAGAAAAACTATCTGCCCATTCCTGGACTTCCTAAAAAGGGAGTTAATCAGTTCTTTGCCTGTGCTGTCCAATACCCCAAATTACACGCCGATATTGAGCGGTATGCACGGCTGGCCATGCGGGAGTATGAATGGTACAACAACCTCTCCGATGAATCCTGCGCCATGCCCGGAACCTTCGCCGTGTTTGCTCTGGGACTGGAAGGAGAACAGTGGGCACCGCTCGTGACGGAGTATCTGGATCTCTGCGACGACGAGCACTCCTCCCTGCAAGATAAATTCCTTCATGCCTTTATCCGGAAGTTTGGTTTTCAACCATGGACACTGGGGGTATTGGTTCGGGGCGCATTGTCTATGCAGTGGATGAAGCCTGCCAAGGAATTCCGCAGTCTGATTGCCAATGCGGAAAGCCTGGATGCTCTACTGGCAGTCAAGTGCCGCTTTTCCGCTTATCTCCTGTCAGAAGAAAATAAGGACCCGAAATTCCGGGCCATCGCTTGGCAGAGCCTACTCTGGGCCATCTGGGGTCCGTCCTCCGAAAACGGTGGCAGCAAGGTCATCAAAGCGGCCCCAGAAGAATTGAGAGAGAAATACCGGCAGGTATTTGCGTGAGGAGAACACCATGAAAAAGAGAAAAGTCAAGGACTTTATTGCCCTGTACGCCCCGGAAGATGAGGAAAAGCTGGTGCTGATCCAAAGCGGCACCAGCGCGGACAAGACCTTTCTGGATACTTTCTGGACGGCGCATACCCATGCCCTCGCCATGGTGGATGTCCAGACCGGACAGGTGCTCTCCGGCCGATGCTGCCTGAGCTGGCCGCTGACGGACAAGGAAAGGGAATCCGGTGACTATTCCAAGCGGTTTGCCAAGGGCAACATCTATCGGATCAAGAACCGCGGCTGGAAAGGCGACGCCCTCAGTGAACCCCAGTGGTATGTCACGGAGGTACTGGAGGAAGGTGTATCCTGTCCGGCACTGGAGGAGATCTGGGCGGAGTACACAAAGCCCATCCTTTTGGAAGATGAAGTGCTGGGGACACTCACGCTGGATCGTGAGATGAGCACATTCGATGGAACCTGCCAGTGGATGGGGAAAGAAGTCCGGATCTCGTTGGATGTGGAGATTGAAAAGAAAGCGTCCTGGACCCGCGTCACCAATGTGATGAAGAACCTGTTGGCAGATCAGGAAGTCTGGGACAAGTCCCTACGGGCGATGGCTGCTCAGACGCTCACTGCTCAGGCCAACGAATGGCTGGCAGACAATGACCAGACCGACCGGGCCCCGGAGAAAGACCCCATCACGGAGGAGGAGTTCGCCCGGCGCATCCTCATCACCGAGTTCACAGTTTCTCCGGGCGGCGGTTTTACCGCCTGGTACGAGGACGACTATATGTTCTGGGGCCATGTGGTCACTGTGGATGGGACACTGAAAAAAGGCCCCATTAGTGCGGATATGCAGGGATAAAGAGAGGAGAAACCTGAATGAACAGTGAGCAGATTACAGCCTTTTTGCAGGAGCATTGGAGCTGGGTGACACTGATCATCGGCGCTGTCCTGCTGATTGGTGCGATCATGAACTGGAACTGGCTCTGCGACCCCACCGGCAAGCCGGACTCCCACCGCTATGGCCGCGGCTCCCGGCGGGTGATATTCTTCTTGCTGGGGATCGTGCTGATTGTGACCAGTGTTATGTCTTGGATGTTGTAAGGAGGCCGAAACGATGACTGAAAAATATCCTACCTGGCTCACCGGCCATGTGAAGGAGTGGGCCGAGAAGCGTCTGCCCACCGTGACATTGTGTTCCACCACCGGCAATGAACTGCTGGAGGTGTGGTACTACGGAGACTTGCTTACAGTGAAGGGGGAGCCTCAATCCTATATTGTAGATAGTGACGAGGCCCCCGGACTGGTGGCGGCCCGTGACCCGGAGAGCGGCGAGGCGTTCATTATCTTCGACGGCGGGCGGCATGGCTATGACAATCTGTTCTGTGATGAACATGATCCGGCTGAATTGGAACACCGCCCCCTTAAGCGGTATGAGATCCCCGCCTCCAAACTAGTGCTGGAGCTGGGCTACAGCATTGACTATGAGGATGAAAAAGAGGGTTTCGAGGCGGACGAGGCGGATACCGTGGAACTGCTCAGCGGCAGACGGATGCCCTGGGAGCAGGTCAAGCGGGATGGCATTGACTACATTGCGCTTTACTATGTGAACGAGGAAGGAAAACAAGTACAGATTTTGGATGCGGAGCTGGCATGAGTACAGCCGTTCCATCCTCCGACAATCTAAGGAGGTACCCCATGACCCAGGAAGAACAGATCCGTCTCTACCGGCTCATGGAAAAGCTCAACTGGTTTTTCCACCAGGAGATGCACTATCTCGACCGGAATATTGCGGAACAGACCGCGCGGGAGTGTTATCCGGAGATCCGGGAGTTTACATATGATATTTTGTGGAATGACCTGCCCAAAGAGGTGCAGGATCAACTTGATTAGGATAAACCCTAATGACTTTGCACTGGCCCAGGAGGTGGAGTTGCAATGTCCATAACCGCTTATAAAATAGAATCCGTCGGGCATGACCGGACCGGCAAGGACTACGGCTATGTGAATATCATGTACCGCTACGGCAACAAGCGGTCCTGTCCCCAGCCTGATCAATGCGAAAAGATGGAAGTCATGTGGGCGGATGAGAGCGTCTATGGGCCCCCTGCTCCCGGCAGCAAGGTGGGTGACTTTATCATGACCTGGCTGATGGGCCCCTGGAACTGCGGGGTGTTTACCCACCGGGAGATCGCCCAGCGGCTGATGGATACCTTCACCGGCCTGAAGATCAAGGAGCTGAAGTGGTTCGAGAATCCCAGAGAGAAGACACTGAAAAGCGGCAAGCTCCGGGCGCGCCGGGCCAGGTGGCTTCCGGAGCGGGAGGTGGATCTGGTGTATCTCTACTCCGACTACTATATTGACGCAAGAGAACCTACTTCTGCCCAAACTGACTTCTTCACCGTCACAAGGATGGACGCCTGGGGCGTGAGCACCTGGTTCATGTGTACCCCACAGGCCGCCGAGAAGCTGATCGCTATGGATTTCGAAAATCTGACCGTCAAGGCAACCACCATTGTGGGATAGATTAAAAAGGAGTAAGCCAATGATGGCTTTGGAACAACTGCCCCGCAAGGTGGAAAACCCGGAACTGAAGCGCGTTCTGCGGGGCTACTTCCACATTCGCAGCCAGAAAAAGAAAGTGGCAAAGAGCATCACCGTCTATCAGGATGCTGCCGAGCGATTCGGAGAGTAAGCTGGAATGGAGGGACTGGCATGATCGGGACAGATGAAAACCGGGCGGTGCTCCATGTGGAGGTCATCTTTTGGATCGGCAAACGAAAGGCTCCCCCCAGCCTGGTCAGCGGAAAGTATAGCCCCCATTTTGTAGTCGTGGGAACCGCTGAGTATCTGGGTGTATGCTTCCTGGATGGAACCGAGTGTGTATTTGATGAACCGGCATTGGGGAATGCCCAGCCCCTCTACCCGGATACTGTGGACTACGGCCCGCTGGAACACAATGCGGAATTCTTGATTTATGAGGGGGCCAATTCCGTTGGCAAGGGCCGGGTGCTGGGCCGAACCGTTCCCTATCAAGTAAAGCAGCAGAGGAAGTAAGTCCTATGATCGAGGGTGGGTTTGAAGGATAAGGAGCAATGCCATGATATCAATAGACTTTCTGAACAAGGTATATAAAATCCTGGACTCGCAGGAATACAACCTCTCTTTTTCTCCCGCCAAGTTCAAGAACTATATGCTGTACTGCAACGGCAACTTTATCGGCGGCCTGTTCGATGAGGAACTGTGCTTCGTCTATGCCGACAGTGTGAGCGAACTGCTGGGGCAGCCGGAACCCGTCTACCGCGGCTACTCCGGCACCGCCCAGCACAGGATGCTGGTGATCCCGGAGGAACACTGGGAGAAGGCGCTGAAACTGCTCTATGCCGAGAAATTTGACTGGAGCCGTTTGGTGTACGACATCACATACACCAGCATTGGCGCGGCTGTGGTGGAGGACTTCTATGATGAGAATGTGGTGTTCCTTCGGTTCCGCTTTGACAAGGAACTGCTGAAAAAGAACCCTTTGGACCAGCAAGGCCGTATCCTTCGGATTGTCTATCTCAATCAGGACCTGACAAAAGCGGGCAAATATCTGTTCCCCAGACTGCTGCAAAAGTTTCTTGTTTTTACAGATCGCAGCGGGAAAACCAGTCTGGAAACCATACTGAAACGGTGGTACACCGCGCTGGAGAAGATGTACCGCAGTCAGACAGCGGGATAAGGAGGGCAACGACATGACAGAAGAAAACAAAACCTACATCCGCCAGCTCAAGGTCGCTGATGTCCCGTGGCATCGGCTCACCACCGCCTATGGCCGGGGGACGGATTTTCCCGCTCACCTGATAGTCCTGGAACAGATGCGTGATTTGGCGTCAGTCAAAAAGTCCCTCTACGTGTTCACCACCAACCTGGAGCACCAGGGCACCCTGTGGCACGCCACCCCCTTCGGCACGGTGTTCCTGAACCGGATTCTGGAGAAGGCCCTCATGGAGAGCGGCCAGAACCCCGCGGCTCGCTTCCTTGCCGGGGAGCTGCTGGACTTCTTTGCCTGCATCCTCCAGTGCTTCCATGATGGAGATGAGATGGAGCACGCCGAGGCGCTGCCGCTGTTCTCCGATTTGTTGAAGGAAGAATACCTGTGGTCGGAGGAATACGACGAGGAAGAAGATGAGATGCGCTACGAGGAGGACGAGGTCTTCCCCGATGACCTGTTCTACAGCTTCTATTACTACTCCTGGCAGGCGGTGAAAGCCTACCAGGATGTATTGGTGCAAGTCCCGGCAGAGTTTGCCAAGCCTGCTGCCGAGGTGCTGGAACTGCTGTAAAGGAGGCTACACCGATGTTTGAAGAATTTTATGAGATGTATGAACCCGAGGAGCAGGAAGTGGTCGCTTTGATCAATCGCTGCATTGGGGGCGGATTTAACTGGAAAGGTAACTTTTGGGAAATGACCGTTGTGACGCTGGGCATAGTGTTCTGTGACACCGGCAAGGTCAGCACCAAAGAGGAGCGGCTGGATTGGCCGGTCACCGAGGAGGAGCGTAACGGCGAAAAGGGCTGGGGACGCTTTGGCAAGGAGCAGATCTGCCGCCTGAAGATCCGCCGGATGAAGGAAGAACGGGCGCAAAATCTGGTGGCGCGGCCCTGGTGCATCTCCGAAGTGGTCAGAGCTCATGAGGACTGCCCGGAGCTTCAGGCCATTCTGGACGAGTACCACAAGCCGGTGGTGATCCAGGACGAAGTGCTGGGTGAGCTGACGCTGGATAAGGACTATGATGCCTTTGAGGGTGAGATCCAGTGGTGCGGAAAGGATGTACGCCTTTCTCTGGAGGTCAATGCTGAGAGCAAGCCCTCATGGACTCGCGCCCGCAACGCCGCCAGGAGGCTGGTTACAGATCAGGAAACCTGGGACAAGGCCATGCGGGACTTTGCGGCCAAAAACCTGACTGGGCTTGCCAACAACTGGCTTTCCCAGGATGAGGAAAGCGCCCGTGACCCGGAAACAGCCCCCATCACGGAGGAGGAGTTTGCCCAGCGCATCCTGCTCACCGAGGTTTCCGTTTCTCCCGGCGGCCGTTTTACCGCCTATTATAACGATGACGATATGTTCTGGGGCCATGCGGTAGAGGTTAGCGGCTCTTTGAAGAAGGGCATTACCTATGCTAACCTTGCAGGATAAGGAGGATAGCTTGATGAAACTGAACAGTAAACGCATTGATTTTGAATACACGCCCAGCGAGGAAATCTTTACCTTTTCCGAGGACACGGGACTGCCCTTTCTCTTTGATGTAGATGAGGAACTGACCGACAATCCTTCTGCCATGGACGCGGTGGGCGAAATGCTGGATGAGGCGGAGACATTGGCGGAAAAGGCCAAGGCCGCCATCAAAGCGGCGCTGTCGGACCAAGGCGCCCCCTACCACGACCTCGTGACCTTTTTCATGCAGTTCCACCGGGACGATGTAGGCTCTGATATCGCGGCTGATCTTTTTCCGGGAACCGATCCGGCCAAGCTGTCCTTTATCGAGATGGTGGACTTTTTGCGGCTCAAGCGTTTTGGCAGCTTGGTGGATGGCGAAACCGGCCAGCAAGCCTTTATTCTGGACCTGTCTTTCAACCCGGAAATCACCGACGAGCTGATGGTGGTTTACTTTGACTTGAACAAGGAGATTTTCTGCATTACCCATGAGAGCTGATGAAAAAAAAGGGCGGAACACTTGCCCACGCTTTTGATCCAGCAGATCCGCCTGCAATGGTATAAAGACTGTCGGGGGGGAAACGACGCTGTGCAAAGGAACCAGTATCCCAGAGCAATGCGTCTGCCGAAGGCAGGGAAGCATTTTTTGCCACCGATGGCAGCGGCCAAAGCATGATTGTCCTGTTTGCGCCCGAAGGCTGCGTCATCAACGGTGTGGACTCCGAACTCTACGACTAGGAGAAAAACTCCCCTGAATCGAAGACCTGACCGACGGGATGCCGACCGCTTTGCAAAAGCTCATGACCAGCCATGAGGTCAAGAAGATGAAAAGCACCTTCTGCGTCTGGACGGAAGATGGCATCGCCTGGCGCTGCAATCCGATGGACGGTGAGGATGCGTCCAGGGACCTGCTCTCCAGAATCGACGGCGAGGCACAGACCTATGTGGAGTACGGGAAGTGGTTTCCCGCTGACCTGCCTTTGGAAGCTGTGCGCCGGCTTGCGGACGGGGCGCCGGTGACAAAGGAACTGGTCGCCGCGCTGAACCCCAGGCGCAGCGAGTGGGAGGAAATCAAGGCAGGACTGGATAAGATCGGCTATCCAAATGAACTTTGATCTGTAGTAGACAGGAGATGGTTCGAATGATCAAAGAACGCACCCTAATCTCCGGCGACCTCAAAAGCAAGGTCAAGCAGCTGATGGAGTACGCCGGGTGGTACGAAGGGCGAAAAGTTGACATCTCCATTGCGGAGCAGTATTACGCCGATCATGGCGTCCCGATGATGAAGACCGTCCAGCGGTTTTACCGCAAGTATTTCGGTCTGTGCTGTGAGTGGTACCTGGAGCAGAAAAAGATGAACTGGGCGGCTGACTTTGAATTTGCTTTGTTTCCTTACCTGGTTAACGGGATCAAAGACCATTTGGAGGACGCCTATTTTCGGGACATGTCCGGCTGTGAGCTGGCGGAGATCGAACAGGCCGCCGGTGAGCGGTGTCAGCCTATCGGTCATATCGGCTACTACTACCCGGCAGAGGTTTGGATCTCCGAGTACGGGAAACTGTATGCGAAATATGAGTATCAGGATGAGATTGAATGCTTTCCCGATGTGTTCGCCCTGATTGAGCACGATTTGCGGCAGTGTAAATTTAATTCCGCTGCCATGAAAACCGTGGAGGCGCTGGATGGGAAGCAATGAGAAATCAATCGCAAGCAAAACTGGAGGAAATAGCTATGGATTATTTGAAAATACTGCGTGAAAATCCTAATTTGGCAGAGGAATTTGATTCGCTTTTTGACTTCTTCCTGCTGGATGAGTTGTCCCCGAGGGATGAGGCGGACGGTCGAGCAACCTTCACACTGCCCGGCATGGCATTTGCCAGAGATGGCTCCGGCGGAGAATACCATTTGTTGGAGGATGGCTCCATCGGCTATTACAGCAGCGAAGGTGAGACAGGCCGTCTGGCTGAGAGCATGGACGATCTCTTTTCCCTGCTTGTGAGCTGTATCTGCTGGCATGACTGCTGTGATACAAAGCAGTATGTGGATTCCAAAACACTGGAGGAATATGGGCAGAGGCAGCGTAACTGTAACTTGGAAGATATGGATAGGGGCAGCTTGCGGCGGGTGTCTGATGTGCTCGGTATCCCTACCGGTGAGGCGCTGGCTCCTGTTCTGGAGAGGTTCCGCAAAGCAACACAGCGCCAGCCCCTGTATCAGTGTATTTTCCATGAGGACGACGGAAGCCTGACCAAATCATACGGTTTGATGTTTGAATGAGAAAGGAGCAATCACGATGAAAGCATTTGACCCGGATTATAAGCTGTTGGACGAGATGTATCAGGATGATTACTATCCTGCTTTTCTGGTAGACAGGGTAAAGGACGAGCTCCAGAAGGTCATCAACTTGCTGGAAAGCGGCGAAACCGACACCGAAGTGATACAGGAAACGCTGGATGAGGCAGTCTGCGGCATCAATGATCTTCAGGAGGAGTTTGACGAGAACGACAGCGAGATCGAAACGGTGGCCCGTGATTGCATCGGCGTTACCGTGGCCTACATTCTGGAGTGGTTCAATATCCCCATTGACACCGAGGAGGCCATCCGGGAAAGGGACTGGTGATACCCATGGCGAAAAAAGAACCGGCCGTTTGTGATGAGTGCGGCAGCCTGTTTTTCAAAGGCTCTTCACAGATGATGGGACTGTGCCCGGAATGTGCCCATATTCTCTATGGCTATCCGAATTGTCCCCATCATTTTCAGAATGGCCGGTGTGTGAACTGCTACTGGGACGGCTCAAAGAGCGGGTACATAAAGGAACTGAATCAACAGGAGGAAGCTGATATGCCTACGACCGAATGGCTGAACAAATACGAATCCACCAAGGACAAACTGGCCTGCAAAGCTGACCTGGAGGCCCATTTTACAGAAAAATTGATTGGGAACATGGCGGTGGATGTGCTGGACATCGGCCCCGTCCATTTCCCCACCGGGCAGATCTTCGCCTGCGATCCGCTGGTGGAGCTGGAGGACACGCCGCCCTTTATACAGACAATCCCCGCCGGGACTTACCCAGTAAAAATCTGCGTGGTACCCAGTGAACAATACGGCGACCGCTACGCCTGTGTCAAGGTGGAGGTCAGCCAGGAGAAGCCTGTCCGCTATGAGTTGGGCATGACAGGCAAAGAGGATCTGGAGGAGGAACTGGGCGAGGACGATTATTTTGGCTTTGGCGTAGACGCCGGGATGGGGTGCATTGCGGATATCCAAACTCAGGCAGCCTTTAAGAGGTACTGGGCCAAGCGGCTGGAGGAGGACCCGGACATCGACCCCTACAACGACCTGTTCTGCGACTTGATGGAGGAAAACGCCAAAGCCCATCCCAAGTATCAGGAGAGCCACGGCGACTGGCTCAACTGGACGATACCGGGCACGGACTGCAATCTGCCTGTCTTCTCCTCCGGCTGGGGTGATGGCTACTATCCCGTCTACTTCGGCTATGACGCAAAGGGCGAAATTTGCGCCGTGTATGTGCGGTTCATCGACATCGAAGCCTGCTACAAGGAGCAGGCGTAAGGAGGCAAGCGATGGAATGGCCAAAACGGGCGCGGACAGCAGCATGGGAAAGCGGTGTCCTGACCCTGGATGGAGAAAAACAGTTTGAGATCCCGGAGCTGACCATGAATCTAATAGAGCGACTGGCTGGCTACACCCTGGTGGGATTCCATGTGAAGGACTACCCGGTATCGGATGAACTGCTTGCAGCCTTTGCCGGACATAAAAGCATGGTCAACTTTGGTGTGGAAAACGCCGCCCTCACCGACGCCTGTTTTCCCATTTTTTCTGCCATGCCCAAGCTGCGCTATCTGCTGCTGGACGGCAACGCCGCCATCCACGGCAGCGGCCTGTCCGCCCTGCAAAACTGCAAGCTGGATCTTTTGACCCTCAACCGCACCGGGCTGGACGACGGCGGGCTGCTCCAGGTAGCCGCCATCCCCAAGCTCTCCCACATCCAGATCGACCATACCGCAATTACCTATGATGGTCTGCTGGCCGTCGCCGGGAACAGCCGGATCGAGCCGGTGGCCCATGAGCAATTCACCAAGGCGCAGATGGAACACTTCTTCCATATCCAGCGGGAGAAGGCCAAAAAGCCCACTGTGCTGGACGAGCAGGCGGCGGAGGAATGCCGCAGGGTGTTGTCCGCTTTCTTTGCCGAGATGACAGAATGGGAGCAATATATGGAGCAGGCCGGATTTGAGGACTCCGAAGCTGCGCCCCGCCTTCTGGCGATCTGGGAGAGGTATGTGAGCGAAAAGCCCCGTCCGGGCTACCGGCCGTTGGCACTCTCTTACAGCGCCCAGGGAACCTACAAGGGGGAAGGGTTCCTGGACGCGGAGCAGATCACCAAGAACAAGCTCTACATCTACACCAGAGAGGAAAACACCGGCTTTGACCGCCGCTTCCTCATGAAGCGTGTGGACGGGAGCTGGAAGATCGACGCGGTGCAGGAGCGGCTGGACGGCTGGCAGCGCGTGGGATTGTGAGGGATACGAAATGACATGGAAATTTGAAACATCCGGTTTTGATGGGCAGTGTACGTTGTTTGGCATAAATATCTTTCAGTACCGCTGGCGCGACTGCCGGGAAACAGCGGCGGTCATCGATCCCCATTACGGCACGGAAAAAGTGTTTCATGTCTATGAGGTGGAGATCAACGGGCAGATCCACCGCTTTGCCGCCGGGGAGTTCTCCAACTGCGTGTGGGGATTCTACCTGGAAAAGAACGTATGAGAGGATTGCTGCCCCATGAAAGCTAGCGCCGGATCGGTCTATACGGTCTACAACCAATACCTGAAACGCTACACCGCCTGTCAGGTGGCCTATATTGCACCGCCGGACACGGTGAGCAAGGAGTCCTGGGCGGTGATCCTCTCTCTGGATTGGGTGGGCGACGCCCCTCTGACCGCGGAGGAATTGCCCCATCTCCATCCGCTCTACAAGGACTTCATGTACTGGCCCCGTGACCTTCACCCGCTGCGGGTGCCGGTAGAGATCCCACCCCAGTACACACTGGTGGGCACCCTGCCGCCCTTCACCGACCAGCCCTGCCGCTCCTACGGCGGCTGGAATGACGGCTATGAGGTGTACCGTCAGATCAAGTGGCAGGAGATCCCGGAGGAGCGGCGGCGGGCCTTCAAGGAGGCCATAGAGAGCGACGGGGAAACGGAGATCGGCGGCAAGCCGGTGAAGGTCAGCAGTCATCGAGTGATCGACCAATATACCCCCTTTGATTTCGCGCTGGAACTGGAGGCGCTGCCCTGTCTCTCTGAAATCATCTGTAAGCAATGGCACCCGGATCTGCTGGAGTTTTTGCGGGGAAACCCCTTCATCCATGAACTGACCCTGCTAAACCACGGTCAGAGGGCACTTGATCTGCGGGGCACCAGCGTCAGAAAGCTGATGCTGGACATGACTGGCCTGGAGGAACTGTGGCTTGGCGAGGAGACGGAGCAGCTCCTGTTCCAGAACAAGGGGCCGGACGCCTGCACCATCCATGCCGCCGGAAATGGCAGCGGTTTAACCCTCCAATTTATCGGGGAATACCGCCCCCACCCGGAGCTGCCGAACCTGTGGGGACTGCATGGTATCCGGCTGGAAGAGTTTGACCTGACCGGCTTGCCCGTTGTTCATCCCAGCCTGAAGGAGCTGCGGCTCTGGGGCGCGCCGGGAAACCTGAGACATTTCTCTGCTGTGGCACAGTTCCGAGAACTGACAGACCTCTCCACCTTCGACCTGTTCGGCTTCGACGCGGCCGACACCCCAACCCCGGAGCAGATGCCAAATCTTCACTGGTTCTGGATGACCAGCCTGCCGGAGGACGCTGCAAAAGCGGCAAAACAGCTCTGGAAAGGCAAGCCAGGCATGGATCTGCGAATCACCAAGCCCCGGAAACCGGAGTGGCTGGCGCAAAATCTGGACAACCCCTTCCGGGGCTGGGACGGCGCGGAGCATATCCCCGCCAGTGCCGCGAAAAAGGCAGCCGATCAATACCGCAAGACTCGTTCTCAGATGATGAAGCTGGCCGCTGAGCCGGACGGGGACGCCCAGACCCAGGCGCTGGAGGCGGTGGCAGCCTATACCCAGACCTTCAATAAGATGCGCTTTATCGAAACCGAGGAACGGGATGAAATTTATATGGCCCTGCGGGGTATCCTGGATGCCCTGCCGGGAGATACGCTCCAGAAAGATGCCCTGATCGAACAGTTTGAGCAGCTACGAGATTTTTGAGGATATGAATTGATGAGCCGAATGGTTGATGAACCCTATTTTACATATAGTACCTACAGCGCCCTGACCTCCGGCATCCAGGTGAAATGCCCAAAATGCAACGGTGCAGGTATTGTGACAGCGGACGATGAAAATGCTTATTTCCGATGCCTGAGCTGCGGCCATCAAGAAACCCGCGACCGGACGGTCTACCGCTACGATGTACATAACCAATGTAGGAACTGTGGCAGGTGCTATCGGGTAGACATTGAAGATGAGGCAAAGCAGCACTTTTCCGTTCTCCATGTGGCCTGTCCCTATTGCGGGACGACCATGTCGGGCGAGGTACACAAGACGGCGGAGGCTTTCTCCTATGCCGCTGAGATCAAGGACGGAAAGGAGCCCTGGTTTGGTCTGGAACTGTGGTTCCTGACCTCCTTTCAAGGCAAGCCGGTCTGGTCTCTCAACCGGGAACATCTTGCCTATCTGATCGACTATCTCAGCGCCGACCTGCGGGAAAAGCCGCTGGGCATCCCACGAAAGACCCAGGCTGACCATCTGCCCACCTTCATGAAAACCGCAAAGAACCGGGAGCGGATCGTGAAGCTGCTGAAGAAAATGCAGGAGGAATGAGGATGGAGCAGAAAGTTATTTACAACGGCCAAGTTCTTACTCTGACCCAGTTTTGGGCTACGGGGGAGCCTTGCCTGTGGATCACCGACCCACAGCAGATCGGGATATCAAAAATGGAGTTTGTAGGCGGATACCCAAACGAATACTGCATTTTCCTGAAAAATCTGACTGAAACGGAGTTGGAACAAATCACATCCCTGGACGGTACTCCACTGGATATGACAGAAGAACTGCGGCAGCATCTAACAGGAAAGGACAAACCCTATGGCGCTACAGGATAAGAAAATCATGCCTCCCCCTTGGCTGGCTCACCGGGAGATCGAGCGATACTCCATCGGCTGGCGCATGGGCTCTGGGGAGGATTACATAGACCGATTTGGCGATTGGCTGGACGCCCTCTCATCGGAGGAGCGGACGGAATACCGCACCCTCTTTCCCGAACCGGTGACCTGGATGGGCTGGTGGGATGACGAGGACAAGGTTGAGGTGCTGGAGCATGGTGACTTCTGGGTGGATGCATGGCAGCCGGAGGGCCAGCCCAAGTACACCCACCAGTGGCTCCAGCAGGAATTTTCCATGGGGAGAAAGCGAGAACTGTACCTATTCTGGGGCCATCAGCCTGCCGAGGGCGGCCAGCTAACGAAAAGCTGCCTCAGCCAGTGGTGGATGGAGGACTTCTGGTCCATCGCCGACACCTATCTCTGCATGGAGCAGTATATGATGGCCGCAAAAGCTGAGCTGTTCGGTGACGGGGAGATCCGGGACCAGATTTTGAAATGCAGCGACCCCAGGCAGATCAAGGCCCTGGGCCGCAAGGTGCGGGGCTTTGACCAGAAGGTATGGGACAGGTTCAAATACGCCATTGTGCTGGGTGGCAACTGGTGCAAATTCAGCCAGAACCGTGACCTGCGGGAGTTTCTCCTCTCTACCGGGGACAGCGTGCTGGTGGAGGCCAGTCCCTATGACAGCATCTGGGGCATCCGGCTCTCGTCCAGCTCCCCGGGGGCCCAGGACCCGATGAAGTGGCGGGGGCAGAACCTGCTGGGCTTTGCGCTAATGGAGGTGCGGGACGAGCTGCGCCGGGTGACGCAGAATGAAATGCTTTGCGATTGGAGTACGGTATGGCAGAAATGAAACTCTATGAACTGGTCAACCACTATCACATCGGCACCGAACTGACCTGCGCCGAGGCGATGTTCATGGCCTGCAATGAATATTACCATCTGAATTTGTCCGAGGAGACACGGAAGATGTTCTCCGTCATGGGCCTTGGGATGCAGACCGAGCAGTCCTGCTGCGGCGCTTTCACTGTGGCGGTGGGGATCATCGGTCTGATGACCGCCAAAGAGGGCCAGACCGATGTGAACAACATGGAGGGCTATCGGATGATTGCTGAATTAACAGACTTTATGCTTGGGTTCTATGGAACACTCCATTGTGTCGAGCTGCAAAGGCTGGAGATCGTAGGATACGAAAACCCCTGCCATGCTATTGTGGAGGCGCTGGCCAAAAAACTGGAGGAGCTGCTGGCGGGCCGCAGCATCTTACGCCCGGCAGATGCAGGACAGATTGGCTCCTGACCTTTGGCAAAAGAAACAGGAGGTCATGAACATGAGTATTGAACTTTCCCGCGACGAATTGCTGGTGCTGTACGACCTGCTCCACCGGCTGGAGGATGTAGAGGAGATATTTGAAGATCCGTCGGAACAAGAGGTCCTCTGGCACATTCAAACACAGCTTGAAAAGGAATTGGTTGAGCCGTTCCATGCGGACTACCAGGCCATCATCGAGGAAGCCCGCCGTGCTGTGACGGAGCAGTATTGAGATGGAGTACATCAAACTCTTTTGGGAGGGCGCACCGGAGGGAGAACCACCGGTCATCCTCTATGAGGTGGACACAGAGCATGAGCGGCTGGCCTTCCGTTCCATTGACATTTTCGCCGGCGGCCGCACCCACAACATCCCCGACCTTTACGACGGAGCCATTGAAATCACACCCATTCCCACCGTGGAGGAATTCAACGCCCATGTCTGGGGCGAGGAGTTCCATGCCTGTTTGATAGAGAAAACGGAATTTGAGGCCGTCTGGGAGAGCCACACCCACAATGGAGCGTTAAAGCAATCAGGAGGAATCTGATGAAACAGACAGATATTTATACTGAGGCCTTGGTCTGTCTGCGGCTAATCCTACAGACAGACCACCCGGAATTCAAAAACTGGCTCGACTGGCTGGGGCTGGATATTGAGGATTGGACCCAGCGGCGGGAGGTCGCCCACCATCTTTTGGCATACGGCGGAATGGGTTCTTTCAACGATCTGCCCAATATGCGGGGAAACCATGATTATATCTTCGATTTTCTCAAATCGGTGTGCTACACCTTTGGCCACCGCAATGGCAAGCGGCAAGGAATTTCACCAGAGGCATTGATGGAGGAGTGTGTCCACGATGCAGAGCAGGCATCCTATCATCCCCATAAGGGACTAAACCGAGCTATCGCCCAACATCTGATGCAAGGCAATTTACAGGATAATCTGGATCGACTGTAGGAGGACTTGCTATGAACGAAAAACGATTTCGCCCCCAATTCAATCAAATGGATACCACCGAGAAACAGGTGCTGATGGAGAACCTGGCTGCTCGTTATGCTATGACCTTCCTCGGTCTACATACCTTTGACCGCTGGGGCCAAAGCTGCACCACCGGCATATTCGAAAAAGATGGCCGGGAGTTCGTCTTTGTCCCTGGCGATACCGTCACCTTGGGCTGGGAACGGTTCTCTGTGGGACTGAATCAGGACAGTCGAGAGGAACTGGACTATCTGTTCCAGGAATGGGAGATGGAGTGTGATTCGGAGGAGATGATCCGTGAAAGCATGGCTCCCGTTCGGCAGGCAGCCATTGGCCCTATGCTGGTGGGCCGGGAGCTGGAGGAACTCTGCTGGGAGCCGGTCAAGATGGACGATCCCAGACTGACCGCCCACCCCGACTGGCTGAAGAAGTTCCGGGATTTTGCCTGGAGCGACCTTGACAGCCTTACCTTGCACCAGTCAGCCCGTATTGAGCGGACGGAAAAGGGCTTTCAGATCTGGATCTATAACCGCACAGACTACGGTACGCTTCTTGACCAACTGGAGAAGCAGGGCCTTTCGCTGCCTACGGCGGACGAGTGGGCCTATCTGTGCGGCGGCGGGTGCCGCACCCTGTTCCCCTGGGGGGATGGAATGGACTACTCCATGCATCTGCACCATTTTGAACGTCCGGAGGATGAGGACAAGCCCTTCGATATGGAGGAACCCAACTTCTTCGGCCTGTCCATCGCCTATGACCCCTATATGCGGGAGGTGGTGAAAGCCAAAGGGTTTACCACCTGCGGCGGTGATGGCGGGCGCAGCATCTGCGGCGGACTGGGAATCTTTCTCGGCTTCCTGCCCTGTTCGCCGCACTGCAAGCCGGAAGTGCAGGAGGAGAAGGAACTGAACGGCGACTATGACTTCTACCGGCCCATCATCCGGATAGAGTCAGCTTGAGAGATCATTTGGAGGACACTGCACGAGAGAGACAACACCTGATCTTACAAAGATCAGCAAATATGAGTTTAATCCTTCGGCACAAGCCGGAGGTCATCAGAACCCAATTGGACGCCCATGGCTGGGCGGATGTCAATGCGCTGCCGGCGGGCATCGGTAAGAAGTACCCCATCAATCGGGACATTCTGGAGGAGATTGTGAGGAGCGACAGCAAACAGCGGTATGCCTTCAATGAAGACCGGACGCTGATCCGAGCCAACCAGGGGCACTCCATCCAAGTGGATGTAGGACTCACCGTAACCGAGCCGCCGGAGGCGCTGTACCACGGAACGGCCCAGCGGTTTTCCGCTGGCGGAGTCCTCCTATCGGGCGCTATCCCTATCTGGGCGACCGGGAGAAGGCGCTCCAGACCGCGAAGCGGTTGGCGACGGAGCGGCTGTGGCCGGGCCGACACAGGTTCCGCCCCATGTCCTTCTTTGAGGACCCGAACCTGCGGGAGCTTTTGCTGGAACCGGAATCCCTCCGGCGCATCCGGTAGGCTGCCCTCATTGACAACGGGAGTTTAATACGGAAATAAATTGCTTGGGAATGGAGGATCTGCCATGAGCAAGGAGCTGAAACTGTATAAAGCATTTATTGACGGTCTTGTGGATCGGAAAGACAGCATGACCGCCCGGTGGGTCAAGGGTGATGGTTTCCCCCAAACGGATGACAACAAGGCAAAAAACGATCTTTTCGCCGCACTGACACCAGCGCAGAGAGAAGTGCTGGCTGAAATACTTCAGGACGAACACATTGCGGGTATCCATGATGCCCTTGCATATATCAATGAGATGATGGATCTGGATGGGCTGGAGCTTTATCAGGATGGTGAATCCTATCCCAACGACTATTTTGAGAGCCTGCACTATGACTTCATCAGCCGTTGTGACGGCGATGAGTGGCCGGAATAAAAGGAGGCATGACGGATGTATATCGGCAAATACTGGGGCAACTTTATTGGAGGTTCCGATGACAGTCTGAACCTTGTGGCGTTTTTGGAGGACCAGAAGAAAGAGGAGATCCCCCTCAGCGAAATCTTTGCCAAGATCGGGCTGGACAAGCAGAACTGGGACTTCCACCAAACGGTGGAGTATCTTGAGTTCACCCACTCCAATGGCGTGGAGATCGACTTTCACTTCGCCATTGATGTCGTCACTGATCTGGCCGCTATCCTGCTGGAGTGTAGTGTCAGCGGCGGGGTAAACCTCCATGATCTGGACGAGTATAACACCCCCTCCCGCCGCATCCGTGTCACAGCCACGGCAGAGGAGCACGACGCTATGGACAAGGCTCTGGCAGATTTCGCCCAAGCTCCCCTGTCCTATGACCTCCACGATCTGATGAGCGATGAGGAGATCGAGGAGATGGCCCATCAGGTGGCGGCGCTGCGAAAGGAGCTGTACGAGTCCGCTGGCCGCAACCGCAGCTACCATGTGAAGGCGGAGGACATGAAGAATCTGCTCCCCGACTGGGCTGGGGCCGATGGCTGCATCGCCACCAACCGCATCACGGTGGAGGGCTGCAAGGTTGGCTACTGCTACCGGGAGGAGCCGGATGGCGACTGGGACAGCGGCTGGCGCTTCACCGCCGGTGACGAGAGCGATGATTACATGGACGACCCCAACAACGCCGGGCTTTACAAGCTGAACACGATCTGCAACGACGATTCCGACATTATCCCGCTTTTGAATACGCCCGCCCCCTGCGCCTTTGAGCGGGATGAGCATGGCGTGTTCCAGCCGATTAAAGATTGGAAACCAGAAAATGAGGAGGAGCCGGATATGGACATTTTACAGCGGTGCCAGAAGTGGCATGAAACCGACGAATACCAGAAGATCATTGACGCGCTGGAGGCCATCCCCGCCGAGGAACGCACTCCTGAGATGGACAGTGAGCTGGCCCGGGCTTATAACAATCTGGCAGACCCAAATAAGCCAGGCGGCAAAGATATGCTCAAAAAGGCGATTGCTTTGCTGAAGCCCCATGAGGAATACTTCGAGGGCGACCACTACTGGAACTTCCGCATGGGCTATTCCTATTATTATCTGGACCAGGAGGGGCGCGCCCTTCGGTACTTTGAAAAGGCGCTGGAGGCCCGCCCGGATGACGCGGATACCAAAGAATTGATTGATTCGTGCAAGAAAGGCATTGCCCTGCCGCAGTTCTCGGAGTGCTTCCGGGAGCGGACAGAGGACTGGTGGGAAACCTTTGCCGAAATGGAAGGGGCACTGCGCCAGATGATGGACGAGGACAAGGATCACACCCGTGGCGCGGAGATTGTGGCCCAAATGGAAGATACTTTGAACCTGGTCTTTGACGAGATCTCCTTCGAAATGGGCTTCAACGGAGAGAAGTACGAGCTGATCCTCACCCCGGAGGGGGACAGGGTCAAGCTGTTTGAACTGGTCTACTTCCAGAAGCACGTCCCCAAGGAGGTGCTGGAACACTGGAACATCCTGGTGGGCCGCCAGCCCATCCGGGATATCGGCCTGCGCACTGACGACGGCTGGGATATCTCCGGGGATGACGTGCAGATCTGGTTGGAGGAGCAGGGTGAAAACAGTTTTACTATCTCCGCCTACTGTGAAAAGCTGCTGCCCATGCTACGGAAAGAGGAAGGCCGGGCCTGGTGGATGCTAACCACCCTCACCGACCAGGTGCTGGGTGAGATCTCCCACATGTGGTATATCGACGGCTTCGATGTGCTGGAGGGGCCCAGGGCGGAGCCTTCCCTTCTCCTCTCCCAGCTGCCGGACAAGCTGAAAGAGCGGGGGGTGGACCTCTCCACCGCCCCGGAAGCGTACTTAGACAGCTGCCTCGCCTACAAAATGGAGCCCAATAAAGACCCGGACGCCGATTGGCGGCTGGATGTGATCGCCGGTTCCACCAACTGCGTGCCTCTGATCAACGGCTATCTGAACGAAGACAACGACTTCATGGACGCTCTCCATGCCGACGGCGCGGTGGCGGGCTTCTTCTGCTATCCCCTGGATACCCTGCGGGAGGAAGAAGGAAGCCAGAAGCTCTTCGACTTCCGGGACAAGCTGGAGGAGGTGTTCACCTCCGGGGAAGGCCCGGAAGTGCTCACCCTCACAGGCGGGGCCACCGGTCTCTTCTGCGGCTATGTGGACTTTATCGCCTGGGACATTCGCACCGCACTTAGGATGGCCAAGGCGTTCTTTGAGGACAGCGGCATTCCCTGGGCCAGCTTCCACACATTCCGCCGTGAAGCGGGCACGGTGAACCTGAAAGCGCCACCTGAGGAGGAGCCGGCTGACGAGGGGCAGGCCGCCGAGTTGGCCGAGCCGCTGACGGGCATGGACTATATCCCTTACACCCCGGAGAATGCGGAGGAGTTTTTCGCACAGATCGAGCAGTGGAACGACGAGGACGAGTACACCCGCTGTATCCAGGCGCTGAACGCCATCCCGGAGGACTGGCGGAACTACCGCACGACCTACGCCCTGGCCCGGGCACTGGAAAACTACGCCATCATTGGGGACCATGACGAGGGCACGCCCCGTTACAAGGGAGACAAGGCCCTGCTCCGCGCCATCGATGTCTTGGAGTCCGTTCGGGAGGAGGGCCAGGACAAGGCGGAGTGGAACATGCGGATGGCCTATGCCTATCAGTATCTCTTTGAGCAGGAGGAGAAAGCCATTCCCTACGCCCAGCGGTGGGCGGAGCTGGACCCTGAGGATGAGAACGCCCCGGCGGTGATCCGGGAGTGCCAGGAGGAGATCGCAAAGCGGGGCGAGGCGGAAACAGACGGCGAGACAGACCACACGGGCGTCTTCACCGGCTTTGTCCTGCTGTCCAGGGGAGAATGGGACAAGGCGCAGTTCATCCGGGACATGAAGGAAAAATGGGACATCCCCGTGGAGGAATACGACGCAAGCGAGGACAAGAGCGACGACGCTCTGGTATTCGAGGTGGGCGGCATGGTCGCTGCCGTCAGTCTGGCGGCCTGTCCCATTCCCGGCGGCGAAGCCGAGGCCAACGCGGAAAACAACTATATGTGGGAGGATGCCGTAAAAGCTGCCAGGGAGCACCGCGCCCACATCATGGTGGCGGTGCTTGGCAAAGAGGAAGATGTTCTGGAGAAGGGCAAACTCTATACCAAATTGGTGGCTGCCTGCTGCCGCCAGAAATA